>Ga0073905_10000373_pt1 | contig 20712 bp, 13 predicted proteins | sample KloWWTupernatant_FD_65482 | JGI IMG/M metagenome (GOLD analysis project Ga0073905, IMG submission 65482) | Active sludge microbial communities from Klosterneuburg, Austria, studying microevolution and ecology of nitrifiers - Klosterneuburg... | ecosystem: Engineered > WWTP > Aerobic digester >... | reverse complement strand
CGATTAGCGCGATCGCAGGCGTGTGGCTGGGCCGGCGCAGCGTACGCACGGACCCGCCAGCGGTCCTGGCCCGGCTGGTAGGACCGGCCAGCATTGGTGTTGCCCTGCCCGCCTTCTACGTCGGCGCCGCCCTGATTGCCGGGACAATATTCCTGACCTCACAAACAGACCGGGCCGTTGTCGTGCCGACCGTGGGTCTCAATCTGGGCTGGCCCATGTTGCTGCCAATTGCCGCCCTCGCGCTGCGGCCCACTCTCCAGCTTGCGCTTTTCAGCGCCGGGCTATTGGCGGCCGAAGCGGGAAAACCGTATGCCCGGGCCGCGCGCAGCCTGGGCTTTGCCTGGCCGGCGCTGCTCGGGCGCCTGCTCTTCCGAAACACGTTGCTGCCGATTGCGGCCCAGATGTCGGCAAGTTTCCGGATGATCATTGCCGAACTCGTCGTCGTAGAGTGGTTGTTTGAATGGCCGGGCATCGGCCGCCTGCTGGCGCTGGCGCTGGCGCCCGCGCGTTTCTCGACGGCCGCCGGTCACACGACGTTTTTTCTTTACCCTCCTCTCGTTGCCGGCCTTTTTGCCGTACTTGCCGGCCTGTTTGTCATCATGGATGCGGCCAGTGCGTTAGCCTCGGAGCGCCTCGACCCGCGGACGCAAAGCGAACTGGAGCTGCCATGAGATCTGCGCGGAACGTTCCCCTGAAGATTGGGGCGATCCTGTGCGCGCTCAGTCTGGCCGTGGCCGTGGCGGGCCCGCTCGTCGCGCCGCGCGATCCGCTCGAGTTCAACTACGTTGCCTTTGTGGGCGACACTCCGATCAAACCCCCTTTTGCGCCATTCACCGCCGAGGGTTTCCCGTTGGGCAGCGACGCTTTTGGCCGCGATATCTTGAGCCAACTGTTGTGGGCGATTCGACCCACCCTTGCCCTGGTCAGCCTGGTTGCCATCATTCGCCTGAGTCTGGGCGCGCTGGCCGGCATCATTGCCGGCTGGTCGAGCGGCGCGCCGGGCCGGTGGGCGAACATCGCGATCAGCGCCGCGCTCACGCTGCCCACGCTGCTTGTATCCCTGGCCGCCATCGCCGCCCTGGGCGGACGCCTGGGCGCATGGGCGTTCGTCATCGGCCTGTGCCTGACGGGCTGGGCCGATACTGCCCGGCTCTTTCGCGAAGAGACCCGGATTGCGCGCAACCAGACCTACATCGAGGCATCCCGGGCGGCCGGCATGGGCGAGTGGCAGATTGCGCGCCAGCACGGACTGCGCCAGCTCACGCCGCTCACCTGGCAGACATTTACCTTTGAGATATCGGGCGCGCTATTGACGATCGCCGCCCTGGGATTCCTCGGCTACTACGTCGGGGGTGTGAACTGGATCATGGTCGGCGACTTCACCGCCCGGCGCATCAGTGGTTCGCCCGAACTCGGACAGATGCTCGGCGTCGCGGCCGCGTCCGAGCTGCGCGCTACACCCTGGCCCATGCTGATCACGGGCGGTGTCGTGGCGGTGATCATTCTGGGTTTCAACCTGCTGGGCGAAGGACTTCGGCGCCGCGCAGATGCGCTGCGTCGCCGGAGCCTGGCCGTTGCCGCGTTTCTGGAGACCCAGTTAGTTGAACGCCTGCGGCGGCAAGCCCGCGATGACGCCGCGCGCCGGCGCGCCCGCCTCCGGGCAGGCATCGCGATCGGCCTGCTGACGGCGCTGATCGCAGGCGCGCTCACGCTTGAGGCACGCCGGGATGGGCTGCGCCAGATAGCGGTGCCCGTGCCGGGCGGACACATCTGGTCGGGGGACCGCCACGATGCGTCCGGAACGCTCGCCAGCGCCGCTCGGGCGCCCGAAGGCGGCATGCCAAAGCGGATCTCAATCGACGCGTCTTCCCTCGCCGGCGCGCCGGCGATCGCTGGCGATGGCGGCCTCTATGTCGCAAGCGCGGCCGGTCAGATAACCGCCCTGGATCCCTCAGGAGCGCTCAAGTGGAATGTTGTTCTAGACCGCGGAATCGTAGGCGGACCCAGCCTGAGCCAGGCCGGGCTGGTCTATGTGCTCGGCGACGACGGCGGCGTCACAGCGCTTACAGGCGGGGGCACGCTGCGCTCGCGCTTCACGCCCCCGGCGCCACGCGTGCCGTTGGGGCCAGGCATTGTCAGCGGCGACGGCGCCTATTACTACGCGACCGACGGCGAGCTTTTTGCGATCGCGGGCGGCCGCCAACTCTGGCGGGCCCCGATCCCGTATTCCGTCCTGTCGCCCACGCCGCGCTTGAGCGCAGACTCCCAGATTGTGTTTTTCAAGGACATCGCTCTCGATGCGGCCACTGGCCGGGCGCTGATTCCGGAATCAGCCGAGTATCTCGATCAGTTTCTGGTCGGCGCAGACGGCAAGGCATGGCTGCTTTCGGACAAGGCCCTGCTCGAGTTCAGCGCAGCCGACGCAAAGCTGTCATTCCTGCCCAGATCGCGGATGAGCTACGGCCGTCAGTTTCCGATCGCCATCCAGGACGCCGGTTTCACGAATCGCGGCCGCCTATGGTTATCGATAGGCAACCCCAATAACAGCACTCGAACCATCGTGTGGATTGACCCCGATACGGGCGCCGTGCATGGCTCAGCCAGCCTGCCCTACCGCGCCGGACGCGTTGTCGCGGTCGATTCTGCCGGGACCGTCATCCTGTGCGGTACGCGCCAGGGCATCGCCGAATGCGCCGGTCTCCGCCCCGGCGCGCCAGAGCCGAACTGGCGGGTCGAACTGGGAAGTTTTATCCCGGTTGGCGCCGCGCTGGCTGAAGGCGTTCTGTATGTGGCCGGCAGTGACGGGGGCTTGCATGTGATCGCCGAATCGCGTTGAAGAGTTGTATAATTCCGCCTCCGGTCCCCTAGCTCAGTTGGTTAGAGCGCACGGTTCACATCCGTGAGGTCACAGGTTCGAGCCCTGTGGGGACCATCGGCGGCGCGGATTCACCGCGCCTCGTTTGTTTTTCAGGATGGACGCGCGATTCCAAATCCTTGGGTGGACGGTGGCGGTTTGGCTAACCGGCTTCCTTGGCATTTTGCTTTCCCGGCGGGCAGATCAGGGCCGTTGGCTAGCCAGGCTCGACGCCTCGACCCTGGGCGCCTCATTGCGCGAAGTCGCCGTGTTTCTGTATTGCGTCGCGCTACCCGTGTTGCTACTGATCAGCGGCGTGGTCGGCAGTGATGACCTCGGCGTTCCTGACAGCATCGCCTTGGCAGACTGGCTGCGCGGAACCGGGATTGCGGCGAGCGCGGGCGCGGCAGCGATCGTCATCCTGCGCCTTGCCGCGCGGTCGATTGGGGCCCTGCTCCCCGCTCCGACATGGACGGCGGTCCGCGATGCGATCTACCTTGAAACGCTCTGGGCGCTGCTGCGGGCGGGTCCGGGGGATTTTCTGAATGACCCGTATTGGGGCGCCATGGGCGGCGTTGCGCTCGGGCTGGGCATTTTTGCGGCGCTGGGTCGTTTTGACCCGCCCCGCAGCCCAGCCGCGCTGGGCCGGCTTGGGGTCGATCTGGCCTGCCTGCTCGCCAGCGCCCTGGTGTTTTTTGCGACTCGGAATTTGCCGTTGTGCATGGCCGCCCATGCGCTGATTCGACTTGGCGCCTCCAGCCCGCCAGTCCGCCCGCAGGCAGAGCCCTGACCTATAATCCTCGCGCATGAAGCGTGCGCAGATCGATTCGACGGTGATCCTGTCGGCGGGATATGACCCGCAGACGCGCACGCTCGAAGTGCAGCTCCAGGACGGGCGGGTGTATGCCTATCTGGACGTTCCGCCGGTGGTCTATCGCGACTTGCTGGCCGCCGAGTCGGCCGGCCGCTACTTCGCCTGGTTCATCAAGACCACGTTCGAATGCCTGCCCGAGGAGTAACGCATGCCCAACGTCGCCGCCATCGCCGCTTTCGCAAGCACCCTGACCGAAAATGTCGAGCGGGTCATCGTCGGCAAGCGCAACGTCATTGAACTTATGGCGGTGGCGTTGTTGTGCGATGGCCACGTGTTGCTCGAGGATGTGCCTGGGGTCGGCAAGACCATGCTCGCGCGCGCCGTCGCCGCAAGTATTGGCGGATCGTTCAAACGCTTGCAATGCACGCCCGATTTGCTGCCGAACGATGTCACCGGCGTGTCGGTGTTCAATCAGGCCAGCGGCGACTTTGTCTTCCGGCCAGGCCCGGTATTTGTAAACGTACTTCTTGCGGACGAGATCAATCGCGCCACACCGCGCACCCAGGCTGCCCTGCTCGAGGCCATGCAGGAGCGCCAGGTCACGATTGATGGCGAGACCCGCCCTCTGCCCCGGCCCTTCCTCGTCCTTGCGACCGAAAACCCGGTCGAATTCGAGGGCACCTTCCCCTTGCCCGAAGCCCAGTTGGATCGTTTCCTGATGCGGATCGGGCTCGGGTATCCCTCGCAGTCCGACGAGAAGAGACTCCTCACGGCGCTGCGGCGCGAGCATCCAATCAACGACATCGGCGCTGTGTCCGACAGCCCAACCCTCATCGCCGCCCAGCGCGAGGTGTGGGAGGTGCACATCGACGATTCGCTCGAGGACTACATTGTCCGCCTGACGACGGCGACGCGCCTGCACCCTGATCTTGCCCTGGGCGCAAGCCCGCGGGCCAGCCTGGCCTTGTTTCGCGCGGCGCAGGCCCTGGCCGCGGCCCGCGGACGCGACCACGTGCTGCCCGACGATATCAAGTTGCTCGTCCCGCATGTGCTTCCGCACCGCCTCATCGTCAAGCCCGAAGCCGAGTTGCGCGGCCGGAATGCCCGCGGCGTGGTGGCCCAAATTCTCGAGACAACCGAACTCGCGTTGTAGACACCCCGCATGCGCACCTTACTGCCGCTGCTGGCTGCGCTCATCGCGATCGCCGCGTTCTTTCGCGATGACGCGCTGTTGACCCTGGTCTATTTCCTGGTGGCGGCTGGCGCGCTCAGCGTGCTCTGGACGCGGCGCGCATTGCGCAACGTCCAGGTAGGCCGGATTGTCGACGCGCGCGCGTTTGTCGGAGACCGGGTCCCGATGCGGATCCGGTTGCGCAACACCGGCCTGCTGCCCGTGCCCTGGATCCACGCGCAGGACAGCCTGCCCTCCGAGGTGATTTTCAGCCGGCCTACCCGCTCGGCTTTCTGGATGGGCCCCAAGACCACCACCGAATTCGCGGTTGAGCTGCAGCCCAGCAAACGCGGCTACTACCCGCTCGGGCCGCTGACGACCCGGGGCGGCGACCTGTTCGGCCTGATCGGCGATATCTCGCTCGGGTCACCGATCCAGTACCTCACCGTCTTTCCGCGGATCGTGCCGCTTGCGGCGCTTGACCTGCCCTCGCGATCGCCCCTCGGCACGCTGCGCCACACCCAGCCCATTTTCGAGGACCCAACCCGCCCGCGCGGGAAGCGCGAATATGCCAGCGGCGACTCGCTCAAGAGGGTGGACTGGAAGGCCAGCGCGGCAACTGGGAAGCTGCAGACCCGCGTTTACGAACCGTCAGTATCGCTTGAGACCGTTATCGCGCTCGATCTGCGGATCGACAGCTATCCGGAGAAATCGGTCTACGACAGCAGTGAATTAGCGGTCGTCGCCGCCGCGTCCATCGCAAACTGGGTTGTCGCCCACGGCCAGCCGGTCGGGCTGCTGACCAATGCCATCGACCCGGCCGCCGGCCGCCAGGAAGCGCACAGCCTGCTGCCGCGCAAGGGCCGCGGGCACCTGATGACGCTGCTCGAGACGCTGGGGCGAGCCCAGCTGGCGGCGGGCCGGGAACTGGCCCAGACCCGCCCGCTCGAGCGCCTGCTCGAAGAGGACGGTCCGCGCCTGAGTTGGGGAATGACCTTGGCCGTGATCACCGGGAGGACCGATGGCTCAATCTCGGAGCGCCTGAAGCCGCTGGCGCGGGCGGGGGTGAACTGCGTGTTGATCCTGGCCGCGCCGGTGACCACAATCGCCTTGCAGGCGCTGCAGGCCCAGGGCCGGCGCTATCGCTTTGAGGTCTGGCAGGCCGTCGACCGGAGCCGCCTGTTTGAGGAGCGCCCGTGAGACGCGCGATCGAGCCGTTTGTGGCCTTCAATCACGTGCTCATCGCCGGGCTGGCAGCCTGTGTGTCGGCGACGGCGCTCGACCTGTTTGGGCAGTTTCAGCGCGGCGCGGACGAAGGTTATATCATACCGTTGTGCTTTCTGGCGGGCGCGCTGGCGGCGACCATCACCCGCCTGGTCCGGCCGCACGACGCGCTGACGCCAAGCTGGTTCAGCCAGCGCCTGCCCGAGCTCATCGGACTGGCCATCATTACGCGCCTGGCGGGCCTGATCTGGCACCTCGGCGGTGATTTCCGGGCCGAATCGGAGCTGTTCACCAGGGATTTGGCTGAGTGGCTCGTCGGGGCCGGGTTCATCTGGGCGTATCTGGCGGTCGTTATCGGCTGGTTCATCAGCGCGACTCTGGCCGGCCGTTTCGCCGCGCTCGAACCGGACGAGCGTCTCATCCAGTTGGAGCAAGAGGGAAGCGTGCAGATCGATCGCACGTTCACCCGGGACCAAATCGTCAGCGCCGTGCTCGGTCTGGCGATGACGGTGGTGGTGTTTACGACACTGGTGCGGGTGATTACTGGCGGCGCTGTTGGCGGCGTGTGGCGGATTGTGCTTTGTTTTGCGCTGGTGCTTGGATTGCTCAGCCAGTCGCGGCTGGCCCTGCTGCGCTTGATCTGGGCCCGTGAACGGGTCGAAGCAAGGCCGGGCCTGAGCCGGCGCTGGGCGGCCCTGACGGCGCTCTTCCTGGGCGCGCTGGCCGTACTGGTCCTGCCCCTGTCGACCGGCTACGCGCGCGATCTCCTGCGTTTTCTCAACCTCGCGATCAGTGTGGCGATGTATGCGCTGTCGGTGTTGGCGTGGCTGCTGATTGGGGCGGTGGCCGGGCTGGTGGCGGCGCTGATGTCGCTTTTCAGCCCGGGCAGCGCGCCAATCGCCGCAGGCCCGCCGCCGGCCTTTCAGAACCGGGAGATCGTCGATGTGGCGGCAACGCCCCTCGACTTGCGCCCGCTCTTCTTCGCCCTGCTCGGCATTGGGGCGCTGTATTTCGCGGGCCGCCGCATCTGGACCTATCGCCGCGAAATCGCGGCCTGGTTGTCGCGGGCGAGGCTTGGCGCGCGCCTGGTCGAGGCGGCGCGCTGGGTTGCGGCCTGGCTGCGCGGCGCCCAGACGACCATTAAGGCCGCGCTCGAGAACGCTCGGCGCGGGCCGGTCCTGACGGACCGCCTTCCCCATCTGAGCCCCGGGCTGCGCTCGGCCGGGCGCCTGTCACCGCGAGAACGGGTGTTGTTCTTTTACCGCGCCCTGCTCCGCCGGGCCGCCGAAGGCGGTCTACCTCGCAGTCCCGGCCAGACGCCGGCCGAATTCGCGGCCCGGATTCGTCCAGGGATCGAGCCAGAGGCCGTCCCGCCCGTTGAGGCCTTGACCGATGCGTATTTGACGGCCCGGTATAGCCGGCGGGAGGTCGGCGTCGACGACGCCGCGCAGGCCCGGACTTGGTGGGAACGCGCCCGCGATGCCTTGCGGAGACGCCGGCAGGTGGGCTAAGATTCGTCCATGTCAACATCCAAGACGCGGCCAAAACTGATTCTGATTGACGGCCATTCACTGGCTTATCGGGCCTATTTTGCGATGGTCAACACCCCGCTGTCGATCGAGAATGCCAGCGGCGAGAAGGAAATGACCGGGGCGGTTTTCGCCTTCGCCAACATGCTGCTCAAAGTCTGGAACCAGGAGCAGCCGACCCATCTGGCGGTCGCCTTTGATGTTGGGCGCACCTTCCGTGATGATCTGTATGCCGAATACAAGGGCACCCGCGAAAAGATGCCGGAGGAACTCGTCGTCCAGCTCAAGCGCATCCAGCAGGTTGTGGACGCGTTGAGTGTGCCGATCTACACCGCCGAGGGTTACGAGGCCGATGACGTGCTTGGCACGCTCGCCCGGCGCGCGTCGGGCGAGGGGATGGACGTCGTCATCGTCACCGGCGACCGGGATGCTTTGCAACTGGTGTCGCCAAACGTCAAGGTTCTCACCTCGCGCCAGCGCTTCGATGACACCATCGTCTACGACGAAGCCGGGGTACTGGAGAAGTATGGGGTCACGCCCGCCCAATTGATCGACTACAAGGCATTGGTCGGCGACACCAGCGACAACGTGCCCGGAGTGTCAGGTATTGGGGAGAAGACCGCCCAAGCCCTGATCCAGCAGTTTGGCACGCTCGACGCGATGTATCTGAACCTGGACGCGATCACGGCCAAGCGCCCGCGGACCGCCCTGACCGAACAAAGGGCCAACGCCTATCTCAGCAAGCAGTTGGTCACGATCAAGACCGATGTGCCGCTCGAGGTTGACTGGGACGCCTGCCGGACTTCGCCCGACTACACCCGCACCCTCAACTTGTTTCGCGAGCTGCGTTTTGAATCTTTGATGAAGCGGATTCCCCAGGCGACGCCGGCCGAGGCCGTGACGGCCGCGCAGCCCGAGGGGCAGCTCGGCCTTTTTGCCGTCGCCGAGGTGCGCCCGAAGCTGGCCGAAGATCCGCCAGTCGCCAACGTGCCAATCGAGCCGCGGATCGTCGCCAGTGACGCGGACTACAAGGCGCTCCTGGCTGAATTGAACGGGGCCACGCTGATCGCCTTTGACACCGAGACGATGGGGACCGATCCCCTCACCGACGAGGTGGTCGGGATGTCGTTCTGCGTGAGGCAGGGCGAGGCCTGGTATCTGCCCTGCGGGCCAGCCGGCGGCTCGCCCTGGCAGCTCGATCCGGCCTCTCCCCGCTTTCAGCCCATCGCCGATGCGCTGCGCCGGAATGGTGTGCGCCTGGTCGGCCACAACGCCAAATTCGATCTGGAGGTCCTGCAGGAAGTCGGGATCACGATTGAGCAAGCGCCGCTGGACACCATGGTGGCCCAGTTTCTGATCGATCCGGGCGCCGGCGGGCTCGGGCTCAAGAATATGGCTTTTACCCTCCTGGGCTGGCAGATGACTGAGATTGCCGAGCTCATTGGCAAGGGCAAGAACCAGATCACCATGCGGGATGTCCCGGTGGAGCGAGCCGGTCGTTATGCGGCCGCCGATGCGGCCGCGACCTGGGAGCTGTGGCATGTCCTTGAACCAAAACTGGCTGAGCGCGGGGTGGCGAAGCTCTTTCACGAAGTTGAGACGCCCTTGATCCCGGTGCTGATGGCGATGGAGACCCACGGGGTCGCCGTCGACACGCGCTATCTCGGCGAGCTGTCGGCCGAGCTGGGCACGCGCTTGCGCGAGCTCGAATCCGAGATCTACAACCAGGCCGGGATGACCTTCAACATCAACAGCACCCAGCAGCTCTCCGACCTGTTGTTCAACCGGCTGAAGCTGCCGCCCGACAAGGCCTGGAAAACTGCGAGCGGCAACTACTCGACCAACGCCGATGTGCTGGAGCAACTCCGCGACAAGCACGCCATCGTGGCTTCCCTGCTCGACTACCGCGAGCTGTCCAAGCTCAAGGGGACCTACGTCGACGCGCTGCCCGAGCTGATCAACAAGAAGACCGGCCGGATCCACACCGACTTCAACCAGACTGGCGCGATCACCGGCCGGATCTCGTCCTCAAAACCCAACCTGCAAAACATCCCGATCAAGACCGAGATCGGGCGGCGGGTGCGCAAGGCGTTTATTCCCAGGCGGGGCTGGCGCCTTATCAGCGCCGACTACTCGCAGGTCGAGCTGCGTATTCTGGCCCATCTGGCCAACGACGCGACCCTGCGCGAGGCCTTCCTGCGCGGCGAGGATATCCACGCCACGACCGCGGCCGCCGTAAACGATGTCCCGCTCGACAGCGTGACCCCGATGCAGCGCAACTTTGCAAAACGGATCAACTTCGGCATCGCCTATGGCATGGGCGCGTTCGCGCTGTCGCAGAACACCGGGATGAGCATGAGCGAGGCCGGCGACTTCATCAAGCGCTACTTTGACCGCTTCCCGGCCGTGCAGAACTGGTTGAGCCACACCAAGCTGGTGGCGGCCGAGCAGGGCTATGTCGAGACCGTGCTGGGGCGGCGGCGCTACTTCCCCGAGCTGCGCAACCAGATGAAAGGCGGCCAGGCCGAGGCCCAGAAGCGGCGGGCCGAGCGCGAGGCGATCAACCATCCCGTCCAGGGCAGCGCCGCCGACATCATGAAGATCGCCATGATCCGGATCGACCACGCCCTGAGCGCAGGCAACTATCAGGCCCGCATGACGCTGCAGGTGCACGACGAACTGGTCTTTGACGTGCCGCCCAACGAGGTCGACGAGATCAAGGCCCTGGTCGAGCGCGAGATGGAAGGCGCCTACAGCCTGACCGTGCCGTTGCGAGTCGATGTAGGATCGGGACCGAATTGGGATGAAGTCAAGTAGATAGCGCAAGAACTGATGTTCCCGGCGCGGTATCCCTGGCGGAGCCAGGGATACCGCGCCGGGAACATCAGTTGTGGGTACCAGACGATGAATCTACGAACAATCATATTCGGCGCGCGGGCCGCCAAGAGCCTGCTGGTGGGCGTGATATTCGGCGTGATCGGGCTTGCGATGCTGGCCGGCGCGGCGTATACCCGGTCGACGACCGCGCAAGAGATCCGCACGTTCCTCACGGCGGATGGCGTCGTCGTCGCCAATACCGAAACCCGATCCGGGCGCAACAACTCGGTGAGCTACGCCGCCCAAGTGCGTTTCACGACAAAGGATGGCACGACGGTGACCTTCAAGGAAGGCTTCTCGTCAAACCCGCCAGCGCACAAGGTCGGCGACAAGCTGAAGGTGCTGTACGACCCGAGCAACTATCAGAATGCGCGGGTCGACGACTTTATGAACACCTGGTTTCTGCCGCTGTTGCTGGGCGGGATGGGGCTGATCTTCGGGCTGATCGGCGTGTCGTTGGGTCTCAACGCGCTGCGAGCCGGGGTGGCCGCCGCGCGCTCGGCCGTGACGGGGTATTGAGTTTACGGCGGACACCCTAAAGGTGGACGCCGGTACAGATGCGGCTGCCACAGGTCGAACTGCGTCCACCTTTAGGGTGTTCGCACAGAGAGTAATCGGTTTACAACCCCCCACACCAACGCGGGCAGCACCTCAAACGAATACGGCATATTCACCCGTTCGGTGGCCTGGTGATAGTCGTGGCCCCACGGGCCGATGTTGGCGATCGGCGCGCCAACGCGGGCGGCGGCGGCGTAGTCGTGGGTGAGGCCGCTCCCCCAGGCCGGCGTGTTGGCGATGACAACCTCGACCGCGCCCGCGGCCTGCGGGGCAAAGAAGCTCATGTCCGAGATGCCCGGGAAATGACGTCGCAATCGGACGCGCGTGCTGTGGCTTGCGGCGATGGCGGCCGTCCCGGCCGTTATCGCCGCCAGAAAAGCCTTCGCCCGCGGACCCTGCCCCAGATCGACCTGCGGGTAGTACTGCGACGCAAAACACAGCACCGCGGCCGGCCCGGCCAGCCCGGCTTCGCGCGCCGCGGCCTCGATCAGGCGCTGGCTGAGCCCAATGACGTCCAGGCTTGGATCGGCGGCAAGCATGTGACGCAGCGCCGACATGCGCGCAATCTCCGCGGGCCCGCGCGAGCGCGCCTGGGCCTCGAGCTGCGCCCAGGTCAGGACCTGGGGCGTCCACGCATGGGCGTGAACGGCCGCGCCGGCAACGCGATCGTAAGCGGCCGCTCGCGTCTCCAACGTCCGCAGCGCCGCGTCCATGGCCGCCCTCGTCTCGCCCAGCATCATGTCCAGCATGTCAGCCGGGGTTCGGGTATAGGTCAGCACGTTGTACGAGCACCAGGCCGTCGCCGGGGTCGTCACGTCGTAGCGGCTGCGCCGGTCGGTCTGATACAGGGTGACCGGCGGCGGAGCAACTTCCTCGGCCGCGCCGGGCGGGTCGCCCAGGGCGGGATTGGCCTCAACCCGCCGAGTGAGTTCGGCCGCAAGCAGCGCGGCGTTCACGCCGTCAAAGGGCGCCCCAGCATGGGTCGGCCGTCCAACGAAAAAGACCGAGGGCAAGACCTTGCCCACACTGCCCAGGAAGACGGCTTTGCCGTCGTCGCCTTCGCCCACGCCCGAATCCAGGTTGATGGCGGCTTCAAGATCGATCCCCCACTCCGGCAGCAGCTCAGCCAACTGGCGCACCGCGGAGCGCATGCCGTTTGACGAATCCTCCTCGTCCGGCGTGGCGACAAAGACCAGATTGCCCTCGAGCTGAGATTGGGCGGCGAAGCGTTCGAGCACGGCAAGACCGACCGCGAGCCCGCCTTTCATGTCGAGGGTCGCCCGCCCGGCCATGTAGTCGCCCGAGCGCAGGTCGGCCAGCGCGCGCAGATCGGCGGCGCTGCGGGCCTCGCGCTCCAGCCGCTCGATCAGCCGCGGCAGAAGCGCTTCGGGATCGGTGGCGTACGGCTCGAGATCAGCATATCCGTCGACATCCACCGTGTCGTAGTGACCGCACAGGGCGACCGCGCGCCGGCCCGCGCCGTGCACACGGGCGAAGACGGTGTAGCGCTCGCGCCTGTCGTCGAGGGTGCGCTCGAGGCGCAGACACTCAGGACGGGTCCGAAAGTAGGGCCATTCCGCAAGTTGGTCATAAAGCCATGGCCCGAACGACGTCTCGCCCTCGGTGTTGGTGACGCTCCGCTGGCGGGTCAGGGACAGGGTGAGGGCGCGAACACGCTCGAACCACATTTCCTCACCCGCCGGCTGCGCGGAGGGTATTCATCTCAGTCTCCATCAGCCCGACCAGATCGCCCAGGGTATTGGCATCGAACGCGAATTTCGCGCCAGCGGCCGCGAACAGGGCCGGCAGCGGCGCGCTCCCGCCGAGCGAAAGCGCGCGCCGATACGCGGCCACAGCGCCGGTCTGGTCCTGCTTTGCGTTGCGCCAGATCTGGGCGGCGCCCAACTGAGCAAGCCCATATTCGATGTAGTAGAACGGGGCCTGGAAGATATGCAGCTTTTGCTGCCAGCCGTTCGCGATCTCAGGCTCGATTCCGTTTACGTCAACATCAGGATGAAAGCGCCGATACAGCTCGCTCCACATCGCATCACATGCGGCCGGATCGGCGGCCTCTTCGGCATGGGTATAGACCCAGTGCTGGAAGGCATCAACAACCGCCATATAGGGCCAGAAACGCAGCATGCCATCCAGGTGCTCGAAACGGGCGCGGGCGGCGTCGGCCGGGCTGTAGAAACCACCCTGATCCTGGGCGAGGTAAGGCGAGGCCAGCAGCTCCATCGCCATGGAAGCGACCTCTGCAAATTCCATCGGCACATCCTGGAGATGATGGCTGGCGAGCTCCGCGGCTTCAAAGACATGGAACGCGTGGCCGCCTTCGTGCAGCAGGGTATCCACGTCGCCATGCAATCCGACGGCGTTCATGAAAATAAAGGGGCGCTTGACGATCGGGAATGCGGTGCAATACCCGCCCGGAGCCTTGCCCTTGCGGCTTGGCAGGTCGAGGAGGCCCTCCCGGCGCATCGTCTCGAAGTGGGCACCCAGGTCCGGATCGACCTTTGCAAAGACAGTCGCGGCGCGCGACTCCAATTCGGCGACATTGGAATACGGCGTGATGGGCGGCCGTCCCTTTGAGTCGATAAACAGATGCTGATTGGCGTCCCATGGCCGAAGCGTGTCGAGGCCCAGCAGTGCCTTGTGCCGCGTGTTGAGCCGGGTCACGGCCGGCACCACGACCTGCTCAATGGCGTTCTGGAATGCCTGGCTGTCCGAAGGTGTGTAGTCGAACCGTTTGAGCAGCTTCCAGCGATAAGCGCGGTAGTCGGAGAATCCGGCATTCCGGGCCATTTGGACGCGCAGGGCCAGGAACTGCGTCCACAGCCCATTCAGCGCCCCGCGATCCTTGAGATGGCGGGCCTGGACAAGGCGCCAGGCCCGCTCGCGGGTGGCCCGATCGGCGTTCTGCAAGTGCGGGTTGAGCTGCGGCAACGGAAGGTCGACGCCATCCCAGGCCACGGTCTGGGCACCCTTGATCTCATCGAACTGGTTGCCGAGCTTGCCCTCCTCTGTGATCAAGGGAAGGTTCTCGAGTCGGAAGATCTCGGCCTCGGCCCGCAGATTGCGGAGCGGAACATCAAAACCGTCGGGCTCGAGACCGCTGGCCAGGAGCTTTTCCTTCAGCGCCTGATCGGCGGCCTGGACCGGGGGCAAAATATTCTCGAGAAAGTGGAACAGCCGCTTCTTGGCGTCGGCGTCCTCTGTATTGATCGTCGTGGCGACATTGGCACGGGCAAAGGCTTCGTAGACGAGGTAGGCCACCCGGGTCCAGTCGGCCAGCCAGGCCTCACAGGTCGCGCCTGAAAGCGGCGCGGCGGTCAGTTCGTCAAAAGCGGGTTTGAGCTGGGACCAGTCGTTCAGGTCGACGGCATGTTCGGGCAGTAGCGTGTTCATGGGGGGGATTATGCGGTATGCGGGAGGGCGAGGCGTGCGGTAGGGGCGGTTCGCGAACCGCCCCTACCCGAAATCGCCACAGACCGCCGGTGCGCCCAGGGCGAACGTGCAATTCGCGATGCAATTATTCATCGTCACATCGTCAATCGTGCCGGACGCCGGTAGGGGCGGTTCGCGAACCGCCCCTACCCGACGTCATCACGAACCGCGGCCGCACGGCCGATGCGCGCTGCACGAAATACCGGGGCGCCAGACACCGTGCCAGGCACACCGGTAGGGGCGTGTCGCGACCCGCCCCTGGCCATCATTGCCGACGACGCCGGTGCGGATTCATCCTGTCATTCGCCCAGCGTGATGGATTCAATTCGATATAGCGGCGAATACGTTCCAAGGAATGGGGGCCTCGAATGACGTGCTCAAAGAAATCGCGTTGCCAAACCGGAGCGCCCGGCGTGCCACGCAGCTGATTAATCCGTTTCGCCGACGTCGTCTTGAAGGCGCCAATCAATTGTCCCAACGGCTTTCTTCGAACGCCGAGGGTATCCCTGTCCATTAGAAGGAGTATCCCGTGAAAATGGTTCGGCATGACCTGCCAGGCGTCGAGTTCAACTTGGACAAAGTGCTCCTCCAGCCAAAGCCATTGCTCGGCTACGATCTCGCCTGCCATGCTGTATTGCATTGGTCCGCCCAGTGAGATTTCGCCAAACAGGCATTCGCGTTCATGTTCGCAGAGGGTGACAAAATACGCGCCTGCTTGCGCGTAGTCGTAGTTCCGCAATCGAATCGAACGGCGATGATGGCGCCGGGGATCAAAGGCCACAGCGCGATTTTACGTCAGACGCGCGCGTTGGTAGGGGCGGGTCGCGACCCGCCCCTACACTGGCACAATACGCTGTAGACCCCGAATGGCGAACCGCCCCTACCCATCACGACCGAAGGTGATTCCCCGCGCGCTACTTCCCCGCGCCGCGCTGCTGCGGATCGACCGCGTCGCGCAGGCCGTTGCCAAAGAACGTTACGGCGACCACGATCAGCGCGATGCAGAGGGACGAGGTCAACAGCACCCATGGCTGTGAATTCAGGCTCGACCGCCCTTCGCTGATGATCTGCCCCCAGCTGGTCAGGAAGTATGAGTCGCCCATGCTTGAGACTGGCTTCATCCCCAGGCCGAGATAGGCGAGCGTGGCCTCAGCGATGATCATGCGGGGCATCGCCAGAGCCGCCCAAACCACGATGATGCCCAAAGCGTTGGGCAGGATGTGCTTGAAGATAATGAAGGCGCTGGAGGCGCCCATGCTGCGGGCGGCATCGACGAATTCGCGGCTGCGTAACCCAAGGGTCGTACCTCGCACCAGGCGGGCAATCCCGCCCCAGGAAACAACCGCCAGGGCAAAAAACAAGAGTAGCAAGCCATTTGCCGCATTCCCAAATGCCGTCTCGCGCAATGCGACGGTCAACACGATATAGAACAAGATGTCGGGAAACGCTTCCAGCATGTCCACGATGCGCATCAAGACATTGTCCAGAGCGCCGCCAAAAAAGCCGGAGGACATCCCCGCGATCATCCCAATCAGCATGATGATGGTGGTCGGAATGAGCCCGACAAACACGGATGTGCGCGCGCCATAGACCATCCTGCTGAACACGTCGCGCCCGGCGCTATCGGTGCCAAAGATATATTCGGGGTTTGGCTTGAGCTTGGCCGGCGATTCGGCGACCCAGACCGGCGGCAATTGATCCTTGCCAAGGTTGAATTCGGTCGGATCCTGGCGGGTGAGCAGCGGGGCACCAACGCCCATGAACACGAACAGAATGAGGACAATCAAGCCCCCCATCGCGAGTTTGTTGCGGCGCAAACGCCGCCAAATCATCTGCCATTGGCCTTCGCTCTTGGCCGTAATGGGTCCTTTACTGGCAGTCGGCGCTTTGCCTGCGGATTGAGTCAGAGTTGCCATGTTTATTGCTCCTGCGATGGGTTAGTCGAGGCGAATCCGCGGGTCGAGGAACCCATAGGTAAGGTCGACAAAGAAGTTGGCAAAGACAACCAGCACGCCAATAAAGAGGGTCGTGCCCATGATCATGCTGTAGTCGCGGTTGAAGATCGAATTCACGAATTCAGCGCCAATGCCCGGAAAACTGAACATCTGCTCGATGATGAACGACCCAGTAAGCAAGCCGGCGACAACCGGTCCCAGGATCGTTACCACCGGGATCAGGCTATTGCGGAGCATGTGCTTGAGCACAACCACCCGCTCCTGCAATCCCTTTGCCCGGGCGGTCCGGATGTAATCCTGGCGCATAACGTCCAGCATCTGAGTGCGGGTGTAGCGCGCCAGCGAAGCCATTGTTCCAAAGCCCATCACGGCGCTGGGCATGATCCACGAGGCGGTCTGATCCCACTTTGGCACAACCGGGATCAGGTGCAGGGAGACGGCAAAGACGTAGATAAGGAAGATCGCCACCACGAAGCCCGGGACCGAAATGCCAATGGTCGTAATGAAGGCCGTGACATAGTCAATCCAAGTGTTCTGTTTCAGGGCGGAGATCACGCCGGCCGGGATGCCCAGCAACACCCCAAACGTGATTGCAGCCAAGGCCAAGCGCAGGGTAAAGCTGAAACGGGAGTCGAAAAAGTCACCTTCGGGGGAGCGCGGCGCAAACAGAATATCCTGCACCATCTGGCCCCGGCGCTTGAAGGAGGGCCCGAGGTTGCCGCAAATCGCGCCGCAATTGAATTCACCCTCACTGTCAACATCGCCGATGACATACGATGTGAATTGGCGCCATTCTGGCTTGTCAAGCCCAAACTGTCGATTCAGCACGCGCTGCTGTGTCTCACTCAAACCTTTACGATCGGCCGCGGTCGCATCCCAGGGTCCCCCCGGCGCCGACTTCATCAGCAGGAAAGTCATCAGCGCGAGCACGAACACCGTTAGTACCATCGAGATCAAGCGACGGATGATGTAACTCGTCATGCGGCAACCTCTGGGAGAGCGATCAAACGATCAGGGGCGGGCGATGGCGCCCGCCCCTGATCAGTGCGAGTTCTTAACGAACTACTTCGGCAGCATCGCGACGTCGATGTCAATCGCCGTCGGGACGGTGTCGCCCGCGAAACCGGAGTCCTGCGGGGTCTGAATCAGACCCTTGACCCAGGGCTTGACCAGATAGGAGTTGACGTTGTTCCAGAACATCATCGACGACACGTCGCCAATGATCGTCTTCTGGGCCTGGTCATACATCGCCGCGGCCTTGACCGGATCGACGGTGACATCAGCGTCAGCCATAAGCTTGTCGTTCGCCGGGTTGGAGTAACCCCAGCGCGACGCAAAGCTCTTCGAGTTGAAGTAGGTCGGCAGCCAGTTCGTCTGATGCGGGAAGTCCGCGCACCAGCCCTGGAGGAACATGCCGTCCATGTCGCCCTTCTTCTGGCGGGCGGTGTACTCGGTCGGATCGACCAGGGTCATCTCAACCGGGATCCCGAGGTTCTTGCTCAGCATCTGGACCAGGAACTCGCCGCGGGTCTTGTTGCGCGGGCTGTTCGAGGCGAAGTACTTGAGCTTGCCGCCGGGAACCTTGTCTGCGGTCGGGGCCTTCGATGCGGCCAGGGCCTTCTTGGCCTCGTCGACGTTGAAGGCGAAGCGGGCCTCGGCCTTGTCATACCCAGGGTATCCGGGCGGAATCCAGGTCTGGGTCGGAGCGCCCAGGCCCTGCAGAATGTTGTCGACCCAAGCCTTGCGGTCAACCGCCTGCGCGACTGCGGTGCGGAACTGCTTGTCATCGTAGGGCGGGTACTTGTTGTTCATCGCCAGCTGGGTGGTGCAGGAGCCGGCGTAGATGCGGGCCTGTGCGTTCAGCGCCGCGTCGGCCTGGACAGTCTTCAGGTCCTCAGCGGCCAGGGCGATGATGTCGAACTCGTTGTTCTTGTAGGCATTGAACGAAACCGCGCTGTCGGTGATATACGCGAATTCGATCGCAGTCTTGGCCTTGTCGCCGTAGTAGTTGGCATTCGCCTCGAAGCGGCTCTTGACCTGGGGCTCCAAAACCTTCCAAGTGTAGGGGCCGTTGCCAACCTGGAACTTCGTGCTGTTGGTCCACTGTTCCTTGCCGGCGGTGATGTTCTCTTCCTTGGCCGGATAAGCGACCCACAGGGCCATGATCGTGTGGAAGAACGGCGTCGGAGCACCCAACTTGATCTTGAGGGTCAGGCAGTCTTCCTGCTTGTAGTCGGCGCAAGGCTTGCCAGCCGCATCCTGGGCCTGGACGCTCGCGCGCAGGGTGGCCTCGGCCTTGGCGGCAGCCTCGGTGGCGGTCTTCTTGGCCGCATCATCCTTGGCATCGGCAACCGCGGCAGCGGCTTCGCCCCAGGCGTTGGCCCCGGCGATGTAGTCATTGGTCACGAAGGCGTACTCGCCGCCCGTGGCCGGGTTGACATTGCGGATGATCGAATACTCAAAGCGCTTGGCATTGAGCAGCGATCCGTCGCTGTACTTCTGACCCTTGCGCATCGTGAAGGTCAGTTCTGTGCCATCGGCGTTGTAGGCCCACTTCTCAGCGGCGCCCGGCACGGTCTGGAGGTCCTTGTCGAACTTGGTCAGCCCTTCGTAAGCGAGCTTGAGGTGGGCGATTTCGTTGACAAACGAGGCCTTCTGGGGGTCGAGGTTGTCAGGGTAGGTGCCCAGGTTGACCCGGAGCACTTTGGCCTTGGCGGCCGGTACGGCTGTCGGCGCGGCGACGACAACGGTTTCCTTGACGACCTGGGGAGCCGACGTCACGACCTTCTCGACGATCTTCTCTTTCTCGACGATAACGGGAGTGGAGGGAGCGGCTGTTCCGCACGCCGCCAGAACCAGGCTGGTGGCCAGCAGGCCAAGCCCGAGTACCTTTGTTTTGTGTCCTATCACGGTTTACTTCTCCTTTTGAAGCGGTTGATAGTTTTTCGCCGCCGGGTAAGCGGCGTTTGGTCACAGTCGAACGCGGTGAAGCATCCTCGTGACCAGATAGCGCGGGAGTATAGCAGAAAGGTTCGAAAAGTTGTGCGGTCGCGCGGGTACATTCTCGGCTGCGGCAACGGGCGCCTACGCGTCGGTCGCACCCTGCCGCGGTATGGGTCCCGCGCTTTCGCGCGGGATGACGAGGCGCGCGCGGGACGACGGGCTATTTGCCAACCCGGGCCAAACCCTCCGCGAACGGCGCGCGCACAACACCGCGCTCCGTAATGAACGCTGTCACGTATCGGGCAGGCGTAACGTCGAAAGCCGGGTTGTAGATGGCCACGCCCTCGGGCGCCGTGCGCCTGCCAAAGCCCAGGCTGACCTCTTCCGGTTTGCGCTCCTCGATCGGGATCTCTGCGCCGGAGGCCAGATTCAGATCGACCGACGACAGCGGCGCTGCCACATACAACGGAATCCCAAACTCACGGGCCAGGATCGCCACGCCCAACGTGCCGATCTTATTCGCAAAATCGCCATTGGCGGCGACCCGATCTGTGCCGACGATGACGGCATTTACCCGGCCCTGGGCCATGACGGTGGCAGCCATGCTGTCGGTGATCACAGTGACCGGGACCCCCGCCTGCTGGAGTTCCCATGCCGTTAAGCGCGCCCCTTGCAGAAGCGGGCGGGTTTCGTCGGCATAAACGCTCAGCCGTTTGCCCAGCTCAGCGGCCATGTAGACGACGGCCAGGGCCGTCCCCCATTGGGCCGTCGCGAGCGAGCCGGCATTGCAATGGGTGAGGATCGTATCGCCATCGGCGACGAGGGCGGCTCCGTGCGCGCCGAGCGCCCGGCACGCCGCGTTGTCCTCGTCAATCAACCCAACCGCTTCAGCCAAAAGCGCGCGCCGGGCAGCGGCCGGCCCGCCACTGGCAACAACTTCCATCCCGATTCGATTCACCCGCTCGAGGGCCCAGAAAAGATTGACGGCCGTCGGGCGTGATGTGGCGAGATGAGCGGTCACGCGCTCAAGTTCGGCAATAAACGCAACCGAATCATCTTCGGGGCCAATCGCCCGCACACCCAGATAGACCCCAAATGCCGCGGCGATGCCAATGGCCGGCGCGCCTCGCACGCGCAGGCTGCGTATCGCCTCCCACATGGCGTCGCTGTCAGTCAGATCGAGGTAGCGCAGTTCGGTCGGCAAGAGCGTCTGGTCGATGATGCGGCAGGCGCCATCGGCGTCGCCGACCCACTCAATGGTTTTGACGGGGATCATGGTGGGGGAGTATACGGAGGCGGGCTGCCCCGTCCCGGCGTACGCCGGGACGGGGCAGCCCGCC
>Ga0073905_10000369_pt1 | contig 20780 bp, 13 predicted proteins | sample KloWWTupernatant_FD_65482 | JGI IMG/M metagenome (GOLD analysis project Ga0073905, IMG submission 65482) | Active sludge microbial communities from Klosterneuburg, Austria, studying microevolution and ecology of nitrifiers - Klosterneuburg... | ecosystem: Engineered > WWTP > Aerobic digester >... | reverse complement strand
GACGGCAGCACCATCCAGCTGCTCGCCAACATCGGCACCCTCCCCGACGCCCAGCGCGCGTCGTCGACCCCGGCCGAGGGCGTCGGCCTGTTCCGCACCGAGGTCCTCTACCTCGAGCGGACCACCGCGCCCACGCTCGCCGAGCAGACCGAAGTGTACGCGGCCGTGCTGCAGGCCTTCGAGGGTCGCAAGGTCGTCATCCGCACCATCGACGCGGGCGCCGACAAGCCCCTGGCGTTCGTCACCCAGCCCGACGAGGAGAACCCCGCGCTCGGCGTGCGGGCGTTCCGGCTCGTGCGCACCAACCCCGAGCTGCTCGAGACGCAGCTCGCGGCGCTGGGCGCTGCGCAGGAGCGCACGGGCATCGCACCCTGGGTCATGGCACCCATGATCTCCACGGTCACCGAGGCGGCGGAGTTCGCGAGCATGGCCCGCGGCCACGGCATCAAGACGGTCGGCGTCATGGTGGAGGTGCCCTCCGTCGCGCTGCGCGCCCGGGAGGTGCTCCAGGAGGTCGACTTCGTCTCGATCGGCACCAACGACCTGGCCCAGTACACGATGGCCACCGACCGGCTGCGCGGCGAGCTCGCCGACCTGCTCGACCCGTTCCAGCCCGCCGTGCTCCAGCTCGTGGCCATGACGGCCCGCGCCGGCGTCGAGGCCGGCAAGCCGGTCGGGGTGTGCGGGGAGTCCGCGGGGGACGCCGTCATGGCGCTCGTGCTCAAGGGGCTCGGCATCACGAGCCTGTCGATGTCGACGGGTTCGCTCGCGTCGGTGCGCTTCGCGATCCGCCAGCACACGCTGGCGCAGTGCGAGGCGATCGCCGAGGCCGCCCTGGGTGCGCGCGGTGCGATCGACGGCCGGGCCGCCGCCATCGCCCTGATGACCCCCGAGTCCCGGCAGGGCCTCGGGCTGTAGCACCGACGACGAGGGCCGGTCACCGCGGAGTGACCGGCCCTCGTCGTACGCCCGACGGTGCGGGGCTCAGGCGGTGACCAGGGCGACGGCCTGACGGGCGATCTCGAGCTCCTCGTTGGTGGGCACCACGAGCACGGTCACCTCGGAGCCGTCGGGGGAGATGACGGTGTCGGCCTTCTTGCGGCCGGCGTTGCGCTCCGGGTCCACCGCGATCCCCAGACGCTCGAGCCCGGCCAGGGAGTTGATCCGCACGATGTCGTCGTTCTCGCCGATCCCGGCCGTGAACGCGATGGCGTCCACGTGGCCCAGGTGGGCGTAGTAGGAGCCCACGTAGCTCTTGATCCGGTGGTAGTAGACCTCCAGGGCCGTGCGGGCGTTCTCGTCGCCCGCCGCGACCGCGTCGTGCACGTCGCGCATGTCGGACGAGCCCGACAGGCCCAGCATGCCGGAGCGGCGGTTGAGCAGGTCGTCGAGCTCGTCCGTCGTCATCCCGGCGACGCGCTGCAGGTGGAAGAGCACGGCCGGGTCGATGTCGCCCGAGCGCGTGCCCATCACGAGGCCCTCGAGCGGGGTCAGGCCCATCGAGGTCTCGACCGACACCCCGCCGCGCACGGCGGTGGCCGAGGCGCCGTTGCCGAGGTGCAGCACGATGACGTTGACCTCGGACGGGTCCTTGCCGAGCAGCTCTGCGGTGTGCCGCGAGACGTACAGGTGCGACGTGCCGTGCGCGCCGTAGCGGCGGATCGCGTAGTCCGCCGCCACCTGGCGGTCGATCGCGTAGGTGTACGCGGCCGGCGGGAGGGTGGTGTGGAAGGACGTGTCGAAGACGGCAACGTGCGGCACCGTCGGGAACGCGTGCCGGGCGGCGCGGATGCCGGAGAGGTTCGGCGGGTTGTGCAGCGGCGCGAGGGTGGCGAGCTCGGAGATCGCGGCCTCGACCGCGTCGTCGACGAGCGCCGGGCCGGGGAACCGGCTGCCGCCCTGGACCACGCGGTGGCCGATCGCGGCGAGCTCGTCCGCCGCCAGGCGCGGGCCGTGGGTCGCGAACAGGTCGAGGATGACGGCGATCCCGGCCTCGTGGTCCGGCACCGGCTGCTCGAGCTTGGTGGTCCCGTCCGGGCCCTCGTGCCTGATCGACCCGGTGGGCTGGCCGATCCGTTCGATGAGCCCGGTGGCCATGGCGTCACCCGACTCGACGTCGACCAGCTGGTACTTGATCGAGGAGGACCCCGAGTTGATCACCAGGACGTGCGCGCTCACAGGGCTTCTCCTCGGGTGGTGTCCGGACCGGACGGGGTGGCCGCGGCGGGTGGTGCCGGGACGTCGGGCGTCGCCCCGGCGAGGGCGTGCGCGCTGGTGATGCGGGCGGCGGCCTCCTCGGCGGAGGTCGTCGGCCCGGCATGCGTGGCGCCAACGGCCGCGGCCGCGGCGGCGTCGGCCCTCGCCTGGCGCTGGGCCTGGATCGCGGTGATCGCCACGGTGTTGACGATGTCCTGGACCAGGGCGCCCCGGGACAGGTCGTTGACCGGCTTGCGCAGGCCCTGGAGCACGGGGCCGATGGCCACGGCGCCGGCGGACCGCTGGACGGCCTTGTACGTGTTGTTGCCCGTGTTGAGGTCCGGGAAGATGAAGACCGTCGCCCGGCCGGCCACCGTGGACCCCGGCATCTTCGTCTTCGCGACGGATGCGTCGACGGCGGCGTCGTACTGGATGGGCCCCTCGATCTCGAGGTCCGGCCTGCGCTCGCGGACCAGCGCCGTGGCCGTGCGCACCTTCTCCACGTCGGGCCCCGTGCCCGACTCCCCGGTCGAGTACGACAGCATGGCGATGCGCGGCTCGATGCCGAACTGCGCCGCCGTCTGCGCCGAGGAGATCGCGATGTCCGCGAGCTGCTCGGCCGTCGGGTCAGGGTTGACCGCCGCGTCGCCGTAGACGAGCACGCGGTCCTCGAGGCACATGAGGAACACGCTGGAGACGATGCCGACGCCCGGCGTGGTCTTGATGATCTCGAACGCCGGCCGGATGGTGTGCGCCGTGGTGTGCATCGCACCGGAGACCATGCCGTCGGCAAGGCCGAGCTGGACCATCATCGTGCCGAAGTAGGAGACCGAGCTGACGATCTCGCGCGCGCGCTCGAGCGTCATGCCCTTGTGCTTGCGCAGCTCGGTGTACTCGTGGGCGAACCGCTCGTGCAGCGCGCCGTCCTTGGGGTCGATGACGGTGGCAGAGGTGATGTCCAGGCCGAGCTCGGTGGCCCTGGCCCTGATGGACGTCTCGTTGCCGAGGATGGTCAGCCGGGCGACCTCGCGCTGCAGCAGCGTGCTGGCCGCCCGCAGGATCCGGTCGTCGCCGCCCTCGGGCAGCACGATGTGCTTGCGGTCGGCGCGGGCGCGGGCGAGCAGCTCCCACTCGAACATCAGCGGCGTGACGACCGACGGCCGGGCGACGTTGAGCCGGGCCAGCAGGGTGGGGCCGTCGACGTGCTTCTCGAAGAGCGCCAGCGCGGTGTCGACCTTGCGCTGGGAGTCGGCGGTGAGCCGGCCCCGCGTGTTGGCCGCGGCGCTGGCGGTGTGGAACGTGCCCATGTCCGTGCGGATGATGGGCAGCCGCGTCCCCAGGCCGTTGACCAGGCGGGCGACCGGCGTGGGCGGGTAGAACCCGCCGTTGAGGATGATCGCCGCCAGCGAGGGGAAGCCGTCGGCGGCGTGCGCCATGAGCAGGCCCAGCAGGATGTCGGAGCGGTCGCCCGGGGTGATGATGACGGCGCCGTCGGTGAGCTTCTCGAGCAGGTGCTCGATCGACATCGCGCCGACCAGCACGGCCAGGGCCTCGCGCGAGAGCAGCGCCTCGTCGCCCGCGGCGAGCCGCCCGCCCACGGCCTCCATGAGGGCGCCGACGGTGGGGGCGCTGAGCAGCTGGTCCTCCGGCACCGTCCAGGCGGGCAGGTCGTTGCCCAGCGCGGCCCGGATGGTGACGAGGTCGTGCGCCGCGCAGCGGTTGGCGACGATCCCGATGACCTCGGCGTGCTGGGAGCGCATCTCGCCGATGCAGACCTCGGCCATGCCGCGCACCTCGTCGGGCCGGCGGCCGGAGCCGCGCACCACGAGCAGCACGGGTGCGCCGAGGTTCACGGCGATCCGCGCGTTGTACGCCAGCTCCGTCGGGCCGGCGACGTCGGTGTAGTCGGTGCCGACGATGACGACGACGTCGCACAGCCGCTCGACCTCGTGGTAGCGCGACACGATCCGCGACAGGGCGGCCTCGGGGTCGGCGTGCACGTCGTCGTACGTCACCCCGACGCACTGCTCGTAGTCGAGGTCGACGCCGTCGTGCGCGAGCAGGAGCTCGAGGACGTAGTCCGGCTGGTCCGTGCTGCGTGCGACCGGCCGGAAGACGCCGACCTTCTGCACGCTCCGGGTGAGCAGGTCGACGACCCCCAGGGCGATCGTCGACTTGCCGGTGTCGCCCTCGGCCGAGGTGATGTAGATGCTGCGTGCCACGTCCGTGCTGCTTCCCGCGCCGGAGGCGCTACTCGTTGTCCCCGCCGGTGGCGATGGTGGCGGCCGGGCGTCCCTGCTCGGGGCCACCACGCCCGAGAGCAGTATCCCCTGCATCGGGCCACACCCAGTCACGGATCTCGGGCATGTCCTCGCCGTGGTCGCGCGTGTACTCGCGGGCGGCCAGGCGGGCGTCGACCATCTTCTGGCGGAGGTTCGCCTGGCCGGAGCGCAGCCAGTGCACCTGGTCGATGACGTCGATGACGAGCTTGAACCGGTCGAGGTCGTTGAGCATGACCATGTCGAACGGCGTCGTCGTCGTGCCCTCCTCCTTGTACCCCCGCACGTGCAGGTTCGCGTGCCCGTTGCGGCGGTAGGTCAGACGGTGGATGAGCCACGGGTAGCCGTGGTAGGCGAAGACGATGGGACGGTCCGCCGTGAAGATGTTGTCGAACTCCCGGTCGGACATGCCGTGCGGGTGCTCCTGCTCGTCCTGCAGGCGCATGAGGTCCACGACGTTGACCACGCGCACCATGAGTACGGGCAGCTCACGGCGCAGGATCTCCGCCGCGGCCAGCGCCTCGACGGTCGGCACGTCGCCCGCGCATGCCAGGACGACGTCGGGCTGCTTGCCCGCCACCTCCGTGCCGGCCCACTCCCAGATGCCCAGGCCACGCGTGCAGTGCGCGACGGCCTGGTCCATCGTGAGGAAGTTGGGCGCCGGCTGCTTGCCCGAGACCACGACGTTGACGTAGTTGCGGCTGCGCAGGCAGTGGTCGTAGGTGGACAGCAGGGTGTTGGCGTCCGGCGGCAGGTAGACGCGGACGACCTCGGCCTTCTTGTTGACCACGTGGTCGATGAACCCGGGGTCCTGGTGGGAGAAGCCGTTGTGGTCCTGGCGCCACACGTGGCTGGACAGCAGGTAGTTGAGGCTCGCGATCGGGCGCCGCCACGGGATGTCGTTGGTCACCTTGAGCCACTTGGCGTGCTGGTTGACCATCGAGTCGACGATGTGGATGAACGCCTCGTAGCAGTTGAACAGGCCGTGCCGCCCGGTGAGCAGGTACCCCTCGAGCCAGCCCTGGCACTGGTGCTCGGAGAGCATCTCGAGCACGCGACCGGCGCGGGCGAGGTGCTCGTCGACCTCGGGCCCCTCGAACGCGGCGTCCCACTGCTTGTCGGTCGCATCGAAGACGGACTGCAGGCGGTTCGACGCGGTCTCGTCCGGCCCGAAGATCCGGAAGTTGTCGGGGTTGAGCCGGATGACGTCGGCGAGCCACTGGCCGAGCACCTTGGGCGCCTCGCTCATCGAGCCGCCCGGCGCGGGCACCTCGACCGCGTAGTCGCGGAAGTCGGGCAGGCGCAGGTCCCGCAGCAGCAGCCCGCCGTTGGCCTGCGGGTTGTCGCTCATCCGCAGCGCCCCGGCCGGCGCGAGCGCCGCGATGTCGGCGTGCACGCGGCCGGCGTCGTCGAAGAGCTCCGCCGGGCGGTAGCTCTCGAGCCACTCGCGCAGCACCTCGAGGTGCTCGGGGGTGTCGCGCGCGCTGGCCAGGGGAACCTGGTGCGCCCGCCACGAGCCCGTGGTCTTCTTGCCGTCGATGGACGCGGGGCCGGTCCAGCCCTTGGGGGTCTTGAAGACGATCATCGGCCACATCGGGCGCTCGAGGTCCCCGGCCGCCGCCGTGGCCTTGATTGCCGCGATCTGGTCGAGCACCTCGTCGAGCAGGACGGCGAAGCGGCGGTGGGTCTCCACGGCCGGCTCGTCGTCGTACCCCGCCGTGAACAGGTAGGGCGTGTGCCCGTACCCGACCATGAGGGACCTGAGCTCGTCCTCGCCGATGCGCGCCAGCACGGTCGGGTTGGCGATCTTGTACCCGTTGAGGTGCAGGATCGGCAGCACGACGCCGTCGTTGGCTGGGTGGACGAACTTGTTCGAGTGCCAGCTGGTCGCCAGGGGGCCGGTCTCGGCCTCGCCGTCGCCGACGACGGCCGCGACGAGCAGGTCCGGGTTGTCGAACGCCGCGCCGTAGGCGTGCGAGAGCACGTAGCCGAGCTCGCCGCCCTCGTGGATCGACCCGGGGGTCTCGGGTGCGACGTGGCTCGGGATGCCGCCGGGGAAGGAGAACTGGCGGAAGAGCCGGCGCAGGCCCTCGGCGTCCTGGGTGATGTCGGAGTAGACCTCCGAGTAGGTGCCGTCGAGGTAGGCCGAGGCGACCAGCCCGGGGCCGCCGTGGCCGGGGCCGGTGAGGTAGATGGTCGACTGCGAGCGCTCGGCGATCGCCCGGTTGAGGTGGGCGTAGAGGAACGTCAGGCCGGGCGTGGTGCCCCAGTGGCCCAGCAGTCGCGGCTTGACGTGGTCGCGCGTCAGGGGCTCGCGCAGCAGCGGGTTGTCGAGCAGGTAGATCTGGCCCACCGACAGGAAGTTCGCCGCGCGCCACCAGGCGTCGATGCGCTGCAGCGTGGCGTCGTCGACGGGGGCGCCCTCGCGGGTCGCCCAGGGGGAGGGGTGGTGGGTCACAGACGTCATGTCGCGCGCTCCTGTGCGGCCGGACCCGGCGGGTGGTCCGCCGAGCGTTCCCAGGGTGCCGTGCGCGGTCCGTGAAACATGGGACGTTTGACCCCGGATCGGCTCCGGCCGGCCTCGCGCCCCCGTCTGCGTGCGGCGCCCGCCCCCACCCCACCACACCTCGGGCCCGCCGCGCAGCCCGGGGGGCGCGCGGGCGTCGTCCCGCCGCCCGCGAGGTACCGTGATGCGCATGACCGCCGACCGCTCGCCGGCCTACCTGCGCACGGCCCGGTCGCCCCGCATGCTCGTCCTGCTGGTGCTGCTCCTCGGCGCGGCGGCGGTGTGCGGGCGGCTCGGGGTCTGGCAGCTGGACCGGGCGGCCGAGCGCGGCGAGGCCCGGGCCGCGGCGGCGGCCGAGGACACCGAGCGGGTCGCCCCGGCGCCCCTCGCCGACGTGCTCGCCCCGCAGACCGGGTTCTCCGGTGACCTCACCGGGCGCAGCGTCGTCGTCACGGGCACCTACGGCCCGGACGAGCTGCTCGTGGCCGGGCGCGCGATCGAGGGCCGGACGGGCCTGCTGGTGCTCACCCCGATGACGGTCGAGGGCACGGGCGCGACGCTGGCCGTGGTGCGCGGCTGGGTCCCGGACGCCGCGGCCGCCGCCGCAGCACCGGCGCCGGGTGGCCCCGTGGAGCTCACCGGCTACCTCCAGGCGGGGGAGGCCGGGGGCACCGGTGCGGACCTGCCGGCCGGCCAGGTGGACGCGGTCAGCCCGGCCGAGCTGGTCAACCGCTGGGGTGGTCCGATGTACACGGGCTACCTCGTGGTCTCCGGCTCCGACCCGGCGCAGGACGACTCGCTCGCCCTGCTCGGCAGGCCGTCCGAGACCGGTGGCGGCCTCGCGCTGCAGAACCTCGCGTACGCCCTGCAGTGGTGGATCTTCGGCGGGTTCGCCGTCGCCCTGTGGGTGCGACTGGTGCGCGACGAGGCCAGGGCGGCCGTGGACGACGACGCCGAGGCGCTCGAGGAGATGCCCGGTGAGGCGCTCGAGGAGGCCCCCCAGGTGGCCCCCCAGGTGGCCCCGGGGGTCGGCCCGGGCGGCGCAGGGGACTGAACGCCGTTCGTTGGCCCGCGCCGTTCGTCGGCCCGCGCCGTTCGTTGGCCCGCGCCGTTCGTTGGCCCGCGCCGTTCGTCGTAGCGGCCGATGGTGCGGGTGGTGCTCCTGGGGCACCCACCGGGTACCACGGGTCACTCCTGCACCGGCTGCCGCTACGACGACCTCGTCCGCGGGCGCAACAGCCCTGCTCGCTGCTCGACGCGCCGGCGCACCCGCGCTCCGGACCACCCCCGCGCCTGCCCACCGCGCGCTCCGGACCACCCCGTCGCCGGCCCACCGCGCGCTCCGGACCACGCCGACGCCGGCACGGTCCGGCGCCACCCCCGCGCCGGGCCCGTCCGCGGTGGCACGATGCGGTCGTGGCACCCAGCGATCTCGTCGTGCGACCCTTCCGGCCTGCGGACCGCGACGCCGTCTACGACGTCTGCGTGCGGACCGCCGACGACGGGGGTGACGCCCGCGGCCAGCTCTCCACCGACGACCTGCCCGGTGACGTCTTCGCCGGTCCCTACCTCGCGCTCGAGCCGGAGCTGTGCTTCGTCGTGGACGACGGGAGCCGGGCCGTCGGCTACGTGCTGGGGACGGCCGACACCGCACGCTGGGCAGCCGCGCACGCAGTCCGCTGGCTCCCGGCGGTGGCCCACCGCTACCCGCTCGTCGAGCCCGCCACGACGCGCGAGGAGCAGTGGGTCGGCCTGCTGCACCACCCGGAGGACCTGGTCCACCCCGGTCTGGCCGACCACCCGGCCCACCTGCACATCGACCTGCTGCCGCAGGCGCAGGGGCAGGGGGTGGGCCGGGTGCTGGTGCGCACCTTCCTCACCGCGCTGCGGGAGCGCGGCGTGCCGGCGGTGCACCTGGGGGTCTCGCCCACCAACACCGGTGCCCGGGCGTTCTACGCACGGATCGGGCTGCGCGAGCTCGCGGTCGACGCGCCGGGCGTCATCTACCTCGGGGCGCCGACCGACCTCGTCGTGTGAGGCACGACCCCGCTGTCGACGCATGAGAGGACTCTCATCGTTGAATCGTCACTCACACCCTTCCGTCGGGTCGAGTGCCGGTCCTACCCTCGCGTCATGTCGATCATCAGCAGGCACCCGCAGGTCCAGCGCCGGGCCGGTTCCCCGCGGCGCACGTCCGCCCTCCTCGCCCTGACGCTGGCCGTCGTTGGCCTCGCCGTCGCCGGCCCCGCCCGGGCCGCCGGCACCGTCCCCGTGGCGCCGTCCGGGATGGCCGCATCGCTCGGCAGCGGGATCATCGCGCTCGCCTGGGCGGACAACTCCTCGGACGAGACCGGCTTCGAGATCGAGCGCTGCACCCCGACCGCGACCGGCTGCGTGTTCGCGCCGTTCGTCACCACGCCGGCGGGGTTCAACCTCTGGGCGGACCAGAGCCAGCCCGCGCCGGCCGAGTACGGGTACCGGGTACGGGCGATCAACGCCGCCGGCGCCTCGGCGTGGTCCGACACCGCGGTGCTGTCCTGGGGCGGGATGTCCGGCACACCGCTCGCGGTGCTCACCGCGACGCCGACCTCCGGCTCCTCGCCGCTGACGGTCGCCTTCGACAGCGCCGGCTCGTACGTCATCGAGTTCGGCTCGGCAGCCCGGTACGCGTGGGCGTTCGGCGATGGCACGACGGGCTCCGGCCCGACTACGAGCCACGTGTACACCGCACCGGGCACCTACCTCGCGACCCTGACCGTCAGCGACGAGCGCGGGCACTCGGGCTACATCCGGACGACGATCACGGTCGTGGCGCCGCCGCTCGTGGCACCCACCGACCTGCGTGCGGCCTCGACGGTGCGCCGGACGGTCAACCTGCGCTGGACGGCTCCCGCGTCGACGAGCACCACGGCGCTCGCGGTGCAGCGGTGCTCGGGATCCACCTGCACGCGGTTCGCCACGGTGGCCACGCTGACCCCGACCGCCACGACGTGGCGTGACACCGCGGTGCGGTCGGGCACCACGTACCGTTACCGGCTCGTGGCGTCCGACGCGACCGGGCTCACGGCGACGTCGAACCTGGCGTCGGTCAAGGCCCGCTGACGGCCCGCGAGCGTCGTAGCGGCACGTGGTGCGGGAGGTGCCGGTGAGGCGCTCGCCCGGCACCACGCGTCGCACCGGCACCTTGCGCCGCTACGACGACCGCGGCGACGGCGACCGCAGCGACCGCCGCGACGGCGACCGCAGCGACCGCGGGGCGACCGCAGCGGCGGCGGAGGCGTACAGGGGGTCAGTCGCGCTGCCAGGAGTGCCACAGCGCGGCGTACTCGCCCTCGGCTGCCACCAGCTCGGCATGGGGGCCGATCTCCGTGATCCGGCCGCCGTCGACCACGGCGACGCGGTCGGCGTCGTGCGCGGTGTGCAACCGGTGCGCGATCGCCACGACCGTGCGGCCCTCGAGCACCGCGGACAGCGAGCGCTCGAGGTGCCGGGCGGCCCGCGGGTCGAGCAGCGAGGTCGCCTCGTCGAGCACCAGCGTGTGCGGGTCGAGCAGCACCAGCCGAGCCAGGGCGATCTGCTGGGCCTGGGCGGGGGTGAGCGCCGCGCCGCCCGAGCCCACCTCGGTGGCCAGCCCGTCGGCGAGGGCGGCCACCCACTCCTGAGCGTCGACGGCCCCCAGCGCACGGGCGAGCTCCTCGTCGCTCGCCGACGCCTTGGCCAGGCGCAGGTTCTCCGCGACGGTCCCGACGAAGACGTGGTGCTCCTGCGTGACGAGCGCGACGTGGCCGCGCAGGTCCTCGAGCGGGAGGTCCACCAGGGGCACGCCGCCCACGGTGACGGTGCCGCCGGCGGGCGGGTGCACGCCGGCGAGCATCCGGCCGAGCGTCGACTTCCCGGCCCCCGACGGGCCGACGACGGCCAGCCGCTCGCCCTGCCGCAGGTCCAGCCCGATCCCGTGCAGCACGTCGTGGCCCTCGCGGTACGCGTAGCGCAGCCCGGTCGCGACGACGTGCTCGCCGTCCGGCTCCGCGCCCGACGCGTGGCGGTCCGGCTCGACGGAGCCCACCCCGATGATCCGCGCGATCGAGGTCGCCCCGACCTGGATCTCGTCGAGCCAGTAGATGAGCTCTCCGACGGGGCGGGCCAGCTGCAGGGCGTAGACGGCCAGCGTGGTGACGGCACCCACCGTGGAGGCGCCGACGGAGATGAGGTAGGCGCCCCAGGCGACCACGCCGACGATCGGCAGGACGAACGAGAAGTCCACCCCGGGGAACAGCACGGTCCGGAGCGCGAGCGTGCGCTCCTCGGCGGCGAAGGCCTCGCGCAGGTCGGCGTCCACGCGTGCCCGACGCCGCGCGCCGAGGCCCAGGGCGTCGATGGTCCGCGCCCCCTCGACGGACTCGGTGATCGAGCCGTTGAGGGTCGCGTACGAGGCGGACTCGCGCAGGTACGCGGGGGCTGCGCGACGCAGGTACCACCGCGTGGTCGCCACCAGCAACGGCACCCCGACGAGGATCGCGCCCGCGACGCGCCAGTCCACCGCGAAGGCCGCGACGAGGGTGAGCACGGTGGTCGCCGACGTGACGAGGATCTGCGGCACGCCGAACCGCACGGAGTGCTGCGCGCGGTCGATGTCGTTGGTGGTGCGCCCGACGAGGTCGCCCGTCCCCGCCCGCTCCACGACCGACAGCGGCAGACGCGTGACGGTGGTGATGAAGTCCTCGCGCAGGTCGGCGAAGACGGTCTCGCCGAGCATGCGGGAGGCGCGCTGGGCGTACCGGATGAGCACCGTCTGGGCCAGGACGGCCCCGACGAGGCCCAGCGCCGCGCGGTCGACGAACGAGCCGTCGGTGCCCTGGGCGACGGCGTCGACGATCCGGCCCAGCAGCCACGGGCCCGCCAGCCCGGCGACGGCGGCCAGCGCGTGCAGCGCCAGCACCAGGCCGAGGGCGCCCTGGTGGCGCCGGAGCAGGCCGGTCGTGTGCCGGCGCAGCATCGTGGGGTCAGCGATGGGCAGCTGCACGGGGTTCCTCCGTCCTGGTCGGGGTGGTCGGGGTGGTCGTCGTGGCGGTCGCGGCGTCCTCGTCGTCCGCCGCGGCCCGGGACACCACGGACCGGTAGCGGCGGGCCGTCTCGTCGTCGCCGTCGAGCAGCCCGCGGTGCGTCCCGCGCGCGACGACGACGCCGTCGGCCACCAGGGCGACCTCGTCGACCACGTCGAGCACGAGCGGGCTGGCCGTGACCACCACGGTGGTGCGTCCGGCGCGCGACTGGGCGAGGCGGCCGGCGATCCGCGCCTCGGTGTGCGCGTCGACGGCGCTCGTGGGCTCGACGAGCACGAGCACCTCCGGGTCGGTGAGCAGCGCGCGGGCCAGGGCGAGGCGCTGGCGCTGGCCGCCCGACAGGGAGCGGCCCTTCTCGGCCACCTCGCCGTCCAGCCCGTCGGGCACCGACTCCAGGACGTCGGCCGCGTCCGCGGCGTGCAGCGCCGCGAGCAGCACGGCGTCGTCGGTGGTGCCGCGGACGTCGAGCTCTGTCCGCAGCGACCCGGTGAACAGGTGCGGCGTGGACTCGGCCACCACCACGCGCTGGCGCACCTGCGCCAGCCCGAGGTCGCTGAGGGCCACGCCGCCGAGGCGCACACCGGCGGCCTGGCCGTCCGGGTGGGCGCCGAGGAGCCCCAGCCGCAGGGCCAGCGCGGCGGAGTCGTCCGGGTCGGCGCTGACCAGGGCCGTCACGCGCCCGGCGCGGACCACGAGGCCGCTCGCGTCGTCGGTGAGATCGCCGACGGTCGCCATCGGAGCGACGTCCGCCGGCGCGGCGTCGCCCATCGCCGGGCCGCGCTCGAGCGGTGCCTCGCGGGTGTCCGCCCCCGTGACGGGCACGGCGAGGACCGCGATCATCCGACGCACGCCGACCACGGCGCGCGTGAGGATCTGCACGGCCTCGGTGGCCACGTCGAGCGGGCCCGTGAGGAAGGCCGCATAGCCGTAGAACGTCACGAGCTGGCCGCCGGTGATCTCCCCGGCCAGCGCGAGGTGCGCCCCGAACCAGACCACGCCGGCGAGGAAGAGGCCCGGCAGCAGCACCTTGAGCGCGTCGAGCACGGACTGGGTGCGCGCCACGTCGACCCCGGCGGCCCGCACGCGCTGCGACTGCTCGCGGTAGCGCGCAGCGAACGCCTCCTCGCCGCCGATCCCGCGCAGGATCCGCAGCCCGGAGACCGTGTCCGCCCCGAGCGTCGTCAGGCGCCCCGAGGCCGCGCGCTGGACGTCCTGGCGCCGGGCCAGCGGCCGCACCACGAGCGCGAGCACCCCCGCGACGGCGGGCAGGCCCACGAGCACGGCCACCCCGAGCGTGACCGACCACGCCAGCAGGAGCCCGGCGACCACGGCGTAGGCGATGACGGCCCCGACGAACCGCGGCACGATCCAGAACACCTCGCCGACGCGCAGCGAGTCGGACGCGACGGTGGAGACGACCTCGCCGGTCGGCAGCTCTGCCGTGACGGCGTCGCCGGTGCGCGTGACGTGGTGACCCAGCAGCTGTGAGGACCGGAAGGCCGCGCGGATCCAGCTCTCGACGCTGCGCCGGTGCTCCACGACGTTGGCGAGCACGCCGACGGAACCCGCACCGAGCAGCAGCAGGCAGCCGGTCCACAGCGGGCGGGACAGCCCCTGGTCCAGCCCGGTGTCGACGACGTGGCCGAGGAGGTACGGCATCACCGCCGAGGCGACGAAGGCCAGGGTCCCCCAGGCCGCGGCGGACAGCGACAGCCCGAGCTGGCCGCGCGCCACCCACCACAGGTAGGCGGTCGCGGACGTCAGCGGCGGGGTGCCGGGGTCGCGGTAGGGCATGGGGCGCACGATCGACCACGGTACGTCCGTCCCGGCCGGACCGGCGACGTGAATTCCGCGGTCCGGGCCAGGGCAGGATGGTGCCCGACGACGACGGTGGAGGTCACGGTGGCAGGCAGGCAGTGGGCGCCCAGGGCGCAGGGTGCGCTGAGGCGGTACCGCGTGATGGCGTGGGTGACCGGCGTGATGCTGCTCGTCCTGACCCTGGAGATGGGCATCAAGTACGGGCTGCGGCCCGACGAGTCCGTGCTGCGCTGGATCGAGTGGATCCCCTTCGCGCACGGGTGGATCTACGTCGTCTACCTCGTCACCGTCGTCGACGTGTGGTCGACGATGCGCTGGGGCCTCGGCCGGCTCGTCGCGATGGTGCTCGCCGGGGTGGTCCCGGTGCTGTCGTTCGTCGTCGAGCGCCGCGTGCACGCCGCGGGCGACGCGCAGATCGCGTCGGGCCGACCGGGTCGCGGGACGGCAGCGCCCGCCGTCGGGCCGCCGCTCTAGACTCGCCGCGTGACCGCCACCCAGCCGCAGACCGGCGACGGCCCCGTTCTCGTCATCGACTTCGGGGCGCAGTACGCGCAGCTCATCGCCCGCCGGGTGCGCGAGGCGCACGTCTACTCCGAGGTGGTGCCGCACACCTGGTCGGTGGAGCGCATCCTCGCGAAGCGGCCGTCGGCGGTCATCCTGTCCGGCGGGCCGTCGAGCGTCTACGCCGACGGCGCCCCCGCGGTGGACGCAGCGCTGTTCGACGCCGGGGTGCCGGTGCTCGGCATCTGCTACGGCTTCCAGGCGATGGCCCGGGCGCTGGGTGGGACGGTCGCGCAGACCGGTGCGCGCGAGTACGGCGGCACGCACGTCGCGGTCGCGAACGCGGGGCAGCTGCTCACCGGCTCGCCCACCGAGCAGTCCGTGTGGATGAGCCACGGCGACGCCGTGCACGCCGCACCAGCGGGCTTCACCGTCCTCGCGACGTCCACGGGATCGCCCGTCGCCGCCTTCGAGGACCGCGCGCGCCGGCTCTACGGCATGCAGTGGCACCCCGAGGTGAAGCACTCGCCGCTCGGCCAGCACGCGCTGGAGAACTTCCTCTACCGCGGGGCCGGGCTCTCGCCCACGTGGACGGCAGGGAACGTCGTCGTCGACCAGGTCGCGCGGGTCCGCGCGCAGGTCGGGGACGCCCAGGTGATCTGCGGGCTCTCCGGCGGCGTGGACTCGGCGGTCGCCGCGGCCCTGGTGCAGAGGGCCGTGGGGGACCAGCTGACCTGCGTCTTCGTCGACCACGGGCTGCTGAGGTCCGGCGAGGCCGAGCAGGTCGAGAAGGACTTCGTCGCCGCGACCGGGGTGCGCCTCATGGTCGTCGACGCGCGCGAGCAGTTCCTCGTCGCGCTCGCCGGGATGACGGACCCGGAGACCAAGCGCAAGATCATCGGTCGCGAGTTCATCCGCTCCTTCGAGGCGGCGGCGCGCGAGGTCGTCGCCGGCGGCACGGACGGGCGCGAGGTGCGCTTCCTCGTCCAGGGGACGCTGTACCCCGACGTCGTCGAGTCGGGCGGCGGCGAGGGCGCCGCGAACATCAAGAGCCACCACAACGTCGGCGGGCTGCCGGACGACCTGCAGTTCGAGCTCGTCGAGCCGCTGCGGGACCTGTTCAAGGACGAGGTGCGGGCCGTCGGCCTCGAGCTCGGGCTGCCCGACGCCATCGTCTGGCGCCAGCCGTTCCCCGGGCCCGGCCTGGGCATCCGGATCATCGGCGAGGTCACGGCCGAGCGCCTGGAGATCCTGCGCGCGGCGGACGCCATCGCCCGCGCCGAGCTGAGCCGCGCCGGGCTGGACCGGCAGATCTGGCAGTGCCCCGTGGTGCTGCTCGCGGACGTGCGCTCGGTGGGCGTGCAGGGCGACGGGCGCACCTACGGCCACCCCGTGGTGCTGCGTCCGGTGAGCTCGGAGGACGCGATGACGGCCGACTGGTCGCGCGTGCCGTACGACGTCCTGGCCACGATCTCCACGCGGATCACCAACGAGGTGCCGGAGGTCAACCGGGTCACCCTCGACGTCACGAGCAAGCCGCCGGGCACCATCGAATGGGAGTGAGCCACCCGCTCGTCGGGTAGCTCCGGTCGGCCGTCGGGCGACGGCACGGCCGAGTGCGGCTCACGGGAGCGCCGAGGGCTCCCGCTCTGCCTCGCGCTCGCGCTTGCGCCGGTACATCGCGGCGTCGGCCGCGCGAAGCAGCTCCTCGGCGGTGATGTGGTCGCCCGGCAGGGCGCTCGCCGCGCCCACGCTGGCCGTCACGCGGGTCACGAGGTCCGCCAGGTGGACGGGCTCCGCCAGCACCTGGCCGACGGTGGCCACGACGGCGTCCTGCACGACGGCAGGGTCCCCCTCGAGCAGGATGACGAACTCGTCCCCGCCGAAACGGCCGACGACGTCGGCCGCACGCACGGAGCGCCGCAGGCGGTGCGAGACCGCCACGAGCAGCTGGTCGCCGGTGTGGTGCCCGTGGCTGTCGTTGATCTCCTTGAAGCCGTCGAGGTCCAGGAAGATCACCACGAGGCCGGGGGAGTCGCCCGTCCGCAACCGGCCGACCGCTGCCTCGAGCCGCTGGGTCACGCCCCGGCGATGGGGCAGCCCGGTCAGCTCGTCGAGGGTGGCCAGCCGGGTGAGCCGGGCCAGGGCCTCGGCGTGCAGGCGCGCGAGCCCGTCGATGCGGGCGAGCACGAGCGGGACGAGCGCCAGCGTGCCGATGGAGAGCAGGATCGCGTCGGACCGACGGCCCACGAGGAGCGTCGCGGCCGCGATGAGGGGGTTGATCGTCAGCGCGAGGCCGAGCAGGACGAGGCGTCGCCCGGTCAACCGCCCGGGGTCCGTTGCTCGGGCGAGGGCGATCCGGCCGAACGCCGGGTGGGCGAGGGCGGCGGCCAGCGCCAGGTAGCCGACGATCCAGCAGTAGCGGATCCACGGAGCCTCGGCGCCGGTCTCTGGGTCCGCGGTGAGCCCGCCGGCGACGGTGCCGACCCAGGTCGCGACCGTGGCGAGGAGCAGGTAGGCCACGGGCTCCCTGGCGTCGCGGGTGAGCGCGGCGGCGCGCACGACGGTGCCGACGATCGCACTGATGAGCACGACGGTGATCAGCACGAGGAGCTGGCTGGTCACGCTGGCGCCGTGGGCGCGCATGCCGGGTCCGAGCAGCCCCGCCCACACCGCAGAGGCCGTGCCGATCCCGATGATCGCGGCGTCGATCGCGCCATGGCCGAGCCGACGCGACCGGGGGAGCGTCACGAGGGCGCAGCCGACGAGGAGCCCGAGGTAGCCGATCGACTGGAAGGCGAGTGCTGCGGGCGAGTCCCAGCTGGGCAGCCCACGGATGCCCTCGGCGACCAGGGCTCCCGTGTTGACGACGGTGAGCGCGGTCAACCCGCCCAGGACGGCCCACCAGGCGACGCCCGATCCCGGGTCGCGCACGAGCATCCCGACGACCACGACGGCCGGGACGAGGCTGGCGAGGAGGACGGCGAGGTTGTGCGCCGGACCGACCGTCGTCGCGTAGAGCACGCACAGGGCGGTCGCGAGCGCGCCGAAGGCCGTGTGCACCGCGCCAGCGCGCGCGTGATTCACCGGGGTCCTCCGTCCGCCGTCTCCTGAACCATCGGCACCTCCCGGCCGCGGCTGAAGGTGTCGACGGCTCCCGCGCCGCACGCCCAGGGTTGCGGCAGCCTCCCCGGGGTGATCACCGCGCCGCGGCACTACTGTGACGGCGTGCTCATCGTCCACGTCTCGGACTGCTACCCGCCACGGACGGGTGGCATCGAGACCCAGGTCAGGGACCTGGCACGCGCGCAGGTCGCGCAGGGGCACGAGGTGCACGTGCTGACGGCGACGCCCGGCCCCGCGGGCGAGCGCGGCGGGCTGGTGCAGGACGACGACGGCGTGCGGGTGCACCGCCTCGGGGCCCGCATCCCGTTCGGGCTGCCCGTCAACCCGGCTGCGCCGCCCCGGGTGCGCGCGCTGCTGCGCGAGCTGCGACCCGACGTCGTGCACGTGCACGCCGGGGTGCTCTCGCCGTTCGCCTTCGACGGGGCGAGGGTGGCGGTGGACGCCGGCGTGCCCGTGGTCGTGACGTGGCACTGCATGCTCGACGGGACGGTCCCGGCCCTGCGGGCGGCAGTGCGGCGCTCACGCTGGGCGAGCGCCCCGATGGCGCTCTCGGCGGTGAGCGGTGCGGCGGCCCAGCGGGTCGGCGAGGTGTTCGACGCGCCGGTCGGCGTGGTGCCCAACGGGATGGACCTGGCGCGCTGGGCGCCGGACGCCACCGCGCCGTCGCCGGCCGGGCCGCTGCGCTGCGTCGCGACCATGCGGCTCGCGCCGCGCAAGCGGGGCCCGGCGCTCATCGGGGTGGTGGCCGACGCCGTGGCGCAGCTCGGTCCGGGATCGCTGACCCTTGACGTCATCGGGGACGGGCCCGCGCGGGCGTCGATGGAGCGCCGCGTGGCGCGTGCGGGTCTGACCGACGTGGTGCGGCTGCGGGGTCGGCTGGAGCGCGCCGGGGTGCGGGCCGCCTACACCCAGGCGCAGGTCTTCGTGGCGCCGGCCGTCCTGGAGGCCTTCGGGATCGCCGCGCTCGAGGCGCGTGCCGCGGGGCTCGTGGTGGTCGCGCACCGGGCGACCGGGATCGCCGAGTTCGTCACCGACGGCGTGGACGGCCTGCTCGTGGACGACGACGCCGCGATGGTGCGGGCCCTCGTGCGACTGTCGCGCGAACCGGCGCTGCTGGCACGCCTGCAGGCCAGGGCCAGGGCGGACCGGCCGACGCACGACTGGGCGCTGACGCTCGAGGCGGCGCAGCGCGAGTACGTCAGGGCAGCGGAGCTCGCCGGACGCTGAGCCAGCCGGACGCTGCGCCGGCACCGTGCGGCCCGTCGACCGTGCGGCAGCCGGCCCGTCCGCCCGAGGGATCCCCAGCGACCGCCCGCCGGTCGTCGCGCGTCTCACCACGTGGGACCTTGGTCCTGCGACGGAGGTCCCACGGACCATGGGCCTAGGAGACTGCTGAACAATCGCGTGTCCGGGGCGTGTGCCGAGGACTGGCTGGGATCCTTGGTGGATGCAGGGTCGCGATGATGGGCAGCGGGAGTTCGGGGACGCGGAGTCGCTGGCGGGGCATCTGCTGCCGGCAGGGTCGGTGTTCGCGTTCCTGGCCGAGCACCGCCAGCGGTTGTTCCCTGATGAGGCGTTCGCGGACCTGTTCGCCTCGGGGCGTGGTCGCCCGTCGATCCCGGCTGATGTGATCGCCTCGGTGATGGTGCTGCAGGCGTTGCACGGGTTGTCGGACCGGCAGACCGCTGAGGCTGTCACGTTCGACCTGCGGTGGAAGGCGGCGTGCGGGTTCGCGGTCACCGAGACCGGGTTCCACCCGTCGGTGTTGACGTACTGGCGGCGCCGGATCGCGGCAAGCGACCGTCCGCACCGGGTCTTCGAGACGGTCAGCGAGATCATCTCCGCCACCGGGGTGCTGGCCGGCAAGAAGCGACGCGCCCTGGACTCCACGATCCTTGATGACGCGGTCGCCCGGCAGGACACCGTGACCCAGCTGATCGCCCAGATCCGCCGGGTCGGGGTGGTGGTCCCGGCCGCCGGGCAGGTCATCGCGGGCCTGAGTGGGCACGACTACCCCGCCGGTGCCAAGCCGGACATCGCCTGGGACGACCCGGTCGCTCGTGACCTGCTGGTCTCGGCCCTGGTCAGTGACGCGTTGACGGTCCTGGACCAGTTGGCCGGTGTCGAGCTGGACGCCCAGCAGTCCGAGGCGGTCGCGTTGCTCGCGCTGGTTGCTGGGCAGGACGTCGAACCGGCCGACGGCAGTGACGGGACCGACGGTCGCTGGCGCATCGCCCGCCAGGTCGCACCGGACCGGGTGATCTCGACCGTGGACCCACAGGCCCGCCATGCGCACAAGTCGCGGGAGAAGAAGCAGGACGGGTTCAAGGCCCACGTGGTCGTCGAGCCGGACACCGGTCTGGTCACCGCTGCCACCCTGACGATGGCCGCGGGTCCGGAGAACTCCGATGCTGCGCGCGGGATCGAGCTCCTGGCGGCCGACACCACCATCACCGGTGACGCGGACGTGCAGGTGCTGGCCGACTCCGCCTATGGATCCGGGGAGCTGCTGGCCGCGGTTGCGGCCGCCGGACGGGTCGCGGTGATCAAGCCGATGCCGATCCAGCGACCCGTGGCCGGCGGGCTGACCATCGACGACTTCACCATCGACCACACCGCCCGCACCGTGACCTGCCCGAACGGTGCCGTCCGGTCGATCAGCACCGCCGGGCGTGCCACGTTCGGCGCCATCTGCACCACCTGCCCCCTACGGGCCCGGTGCACGACCTCAGCCCGGGGCCGCAAGATCGTCATCGGTGAGCACGACCAGATCCGCCGCGAGCACCGCGCTCGAGCCCGCGACCCGCAGTTCCAGGCCGACTACCGCCGCCACCGGCCCATGGTCGAACGGTCCATCGCCTGGCTCACCCGAGGCACCCGCCGGGTCCCCTACCGAGGCGTGGACAAGAACAACACCTGGTGGACCCTACGAGCAGCCTCGATCAACCTGCGCACCCTGCTGCGGTTGGGGCTGACACCCCTACCGACCGGCTGGGCCACGGCCTGAGGACCCGCGCCCGCCCAGGCCCGCACCACAACGCCCCGCGAGCCCACCAGAGATGCCCGACGCGACAGCCCACGACCCCCGCTGCCCACATCGCCGACCACCGCCTGGCCACCACCGCGGCCTACCGCACGCCCCAACGACACCAGCATCGGCGACAGGCACCTTGTTCAGCAGTCTCCTAGGGCGTGTCTCCCATAGATGTGGTGAGGCTCGCGGCAGTCTGTGCGGGTGACGTCGTCTTCTCGGTATCAGGTCTTCACGGACGTGCAGTGGGCTCGGGTCGA
>Ga0073905_10000367_pt1 | contig 20815 bp, 14 predicted proteins | sample KloWWTupernatant_FD_65482 | JGI IMG/M metagenome (GOLD analysis project Ga0073905, IMG submission 65482) | Active sludge microbial communities from Klosterneuburg, Austria, studying microevolution and ecology of nitrifiers - Klosterneuburg... | ecosystem: Engineered > WWTP > Aerobic digester >... | reverse complement strand
GTCCGAAATTGGCCTGAGATCTCAAAGCGGGTCGCCGAAGCGCGCAGAAACAGCCCGGTGCCGGTCGCCGCCAGAGTCGGCGAGTAGTAGACGATCGGGCTCCGGAACGAACTGGTCGAGGCCTCGGTCGGGGATAGCCGCCCGACGCCCTGCATCATGATGACTTCCAGGGTGTTGGAGATCGGCGGGCTGGTCACGTAGGTCTGCAGATTGATCGGGCACTCCACCCGGCCGCCCTGAAACAGGCCAAAGCCGTTGAAGTAGGCGACCGACCCAACCGTGTGGCAGGGGATCGGATAGAAGACGTCGGGGGGCGCGGCGTTGTACACAGCCAAACAGCCCAGGGGCGCCGACCCGCTGATGACCTCAAAATTGACGATAAAGGCCCAGGTCGGCAGCGCGGGCGGGGCGAAGAGGGATTCGGTCACGCATTCGGGCGGCGTGACGACCACACCCAGCGGCATCCGTTCCGGCGGCGCCTCGGCGGCCCAGGCCGGCGCAGGCGCGCCGACCGCAGAGAGCAGGGCCAGGGCAGTGATCAGACAAATCCCGCGCAACATCACCGGGATGATAGCGCGATCTGCCGCCGCGCGGCTCTCGATATTCCAGCAAGTTCTATCGTTCGGAAGCGATATTGCCCGCCCCGGCGTACGCCGGGGCGGGCAATATCGCTTCCGAACAGCAGATAATTCCAGGCATGGACCTCCCCGACCTGCGCCGCCGGATCGACCTGTGGAATGACCTGATCGTCAACCGTCTGCGCGACCGGGCGCGCTTTCCAGTCAACGCCACGATCTATCGCCACGGCGCGATCCCGATCGAGGGCCGGCCCGACGCCTCGCTGCTCGAGTTCGCCCTGGAGGGGCTCGAGCGCTATCATGCCTCGCTCGGGCGCTTCTCCTTCCCCGACCAGCAGCCGTTGATCAGCCAGTCGTTGCCCGAATCGCCGATCGTGCGGCGGGGCACGCTGCCGTCGCTGCCCGTCGTCGACCTGCCCGTACGGATGAACCTGATGCGTTTCTATTCGGATCTCATCGGGGAGCTCTGCCCGCCCGGCGAGGACGGCCAGACCTTTGGCGAAGCCGCTTACATGGACGCCGAGATCCTGCTCAACCTGTATCAGCGGGTAAACGTGGGACGTTTTGTCGCGCAGGTCAAGCTCGAGATGGAGCCCGACTTGATCGGCCTGGTGAGCCAGCCGGACATCCTGCGCGCGCGCCTGACCAACCACGAGCGCGAGCAGGCGGTCATCACCCGCGCGCGGGACGCGGCCGCGCGGCATTTCCTCAACCCCGATCTGTTCGAGCGCGTTTTTCGCTGGGTGATCGACGAGACGATCGCGATTGAAGTGCGCTATCTCCAGCGCATGGCCGAGGACGGAAACGCCTGACCGCAAGCAACAGCCCAGGCTTCGCCTGGGCTGTTGCTTGCGGATTTACGGCAGCTTCGCCCCGCGCCCGGCGATAAAGAGGCGGTACCAATCCTCGCGGGTGAGCTCGACCCCATCGGCCTGGCAAGCTGCCCGGATGCGCTCGGGGTTACGGCTGCCGACCACCGGCTGGATACCGGCTGGGTGGCGCATCAGCCACGCAAGGGCGATGGCCTCGGCGCTCACCTTCATGTCGGCGGCCAGCCCGGCCACCTCGGCCGCAACAGCTTGCGCAGCGTCCGGCCGCAGGCGTGATTCGCCGCTGATGACCGCGCCCTTGGCCAGCGGCGACCAGGCCTGGATCGTGATGCCATGCTCGCGGCAGTATTCCAGGGTGCCTTCGTTGTGAACCAGGCCGGCCGGGTCGTCCTGGTTGAAGACGATGCCAGCGTCCAGCAAATAGGTGTGCAACAGGCTGACCTCGACCTGGTTGACGATGATGGGCTGGCGCACCGACTTGCGGAGCAGGGAGATCTGCGCGGCCGTGTGATTGCTCAGCCCGAAGTGGCGCACCTTGCCGGCGGCGTGCAAGGCGTCAAAAGCCGCCGCCACCTCGTCCGGCTCGACCAGCGGATCGGGCCGATGCAGGAGCAGGATGTCCAGATAGTCAGTCTGCAGGCGGCTGAGGCTGCCCTCCACCGAGGAGACGATGTAGTCGCGCCGGAAGTCGTAGCGCCCGGGCGAGTAGGGGGTCGGGTCGCCCCCGAAACGAATACCGCACTTGGACTGGATCGCGATCTGGTCGCGCAGATGCGGCGACTCGATCAGGAGTTGGGAAAACACCTCTTCCGATTTGCCCGAGCAGTAAATGTCGGCATGGTCGAAGAAGTTGATGCCCTCCTCCATCGCCAAACGCACGGCGGTCATCGCCCGGCTGCGCGCGGCATCCGTAATCGGCTCGCTCCGATTCCACGAATCACCGAGGGTCATGCAGCCGAAAATGATGCGCGAAACGGGCAGGGTCATACCGGGCAGGGTGATTTTTTTCATGATGCGGGGTGATAGATCTTCTCGCCGGCCCGGATCGCCACCTTGAGCCGGTTTTCGGCGGGGGTGATCGGGCAGGACCAGCGATCGCTGTAAGCGCAATACGGGTTGTAGGCCAGGTTGAAGTCGACGTGAAAGCGATCCGGCCCGGCGGGTTCGGGCTCGAGGTAACGCCCGGCCGGGTAGGTCTCTTTGCCCGCCAGCGCGTCGGCAAAAGGCAGGAAGAAACCGTGGGCGCCTTCATACAGGGTCAGGCCGACCGGCTGCCCGTCAATCTCGAAGGAGAAGCGCCCATAGCGCGTGTAGGTCTGGGTGTCGCCGTCGGTCGTCTCGATCCGAACCTGCCCGCGCTGCGGGTCGCGCGTAACGGCCAGGGTCAGCCGCAGGGCGGGATTCTCCGGGAAGTACTTCAGGCCGTGGAACTCAGCCTGCTCCTCATCGAATAACGGGCTGGCCGGATCGCCGGCGAAGAACGCGTCCTTCATCCGCCTGAATTCATCGAGGTCGCTCATGCGGGAAAGTATACGGCGGCGCGCCGAACGCGATCGCTGCATTGACGCGCATCGGCGGACGGCCCCTCCGGAGACGGTTACGGGTTTGGGTCGGGCCCAAGCCGATCATCGCTCAGGTCGCGCCAAGTTGGGTTCACGGATTCGATGAGCACAACCTTCCTCTCACGGAGCCAACCTTTGATCTGCTTTTCGCGGACGATGGCGTCACGGATGTCATGGTAGGTCTCGAAATAGACGAGCCGATCTACGTTGTAGCGCGCTGTGAACCCTTCATTGCGCTTCTCCTTGTGTTCACGAACTCTGCGCTCAATGTCGTTCGTGACGCCTATGTAGAGCACCCGCGACTTGCTGGCAAGGATATAGGTGAAGTAGGACTTCATGTTCTGGTGGCAATGGTACGCAAGGCGCCCGTGTCATGCTGAGCGCGGCCATGTGGCCACGGCATGCCAGTGCGTATCGGGCGCGCGAAGCATCTCTACGTTGGCCGGGCGGGCTTGACCGGCCGCGTGTTTCCGGGCGGGCTCTGACCTGCCGCGATAGAGACCCTTCGCCGGGCTGCTCCCCGCGCGCCTGCCAAAGCCCTGTGGCCCGGCTCAGGGTGACAAGGGGCGCCCGTGTCATGCTGAGCGCGCCCACGCAGCTTCGGCATGCCCTTGCGCACCGGGCGCGCGAAGCATCTCTACGTTGGCCACGCAGGCCCTGACCGGCCGCGCCCTTGTCATGCTGAGCGCGCCCATGGAGCCGTGGCACGTCCATGCGCACCGGGCGCGCGAAGCATCTCTACGTTGGCCGGGCAGGCTCGACCGGCCGCGCCCTTGTCATGCTGAGCGCGCCCACGCAGCTTCGGCATGCCCTTACGCACCGGGCGCGCCAAGCATCTCTACGTTGGCCGGACGGGCTTGACCGGCCGCGTTTGTCCGCGCAGACTCTGCCCGGCCGCGGTAGAGACCCTTCGCCGGGCCGCTTCGCGCGCGACTGCCCAAGCCCTGTGGCCCGGCTCAGGGTGACAAAGGGCGCCCTTGTCATGCTGAGCGCGCCCACGCAGCTTCGGCATGCCCTTGCGCACTGGGCGCGCGAAGCATCTCTACGTTGGCCGGGCAGGCTCGACCTGCCGCGGCAGAGACCCTTCGCCGGGCCGCTCCACGCGCGCCTGCCCAAGCCCTGTGGCCCGGCTCAGGGTGACACACGGCCTCAGCGCACGCGCTGGGCGTAGAACATGGCGATGTCCTGCCCGTTGCCGTAGTTGTCGGCAAAGCCCGCAAAGCGAAAACCTCGGGTCTGGGCCAGGCGCGTGGCCGGGTAGTTACGGGTCGACAGATCGAGGGTGACCGTGCGCAACCCGAGTTCCTTGGCCTGAGCGATGGCGGCCCGGACCAGTTGGGTGGCAACCCCCTTGCGGCGCATCTCGGGGCGCACGCACATGAGCGGGATCCAGCCCGTGCCCTGCCACGGCACAACGGCCATTCCCAGGTAGCCGTACAGATCGCCCGAGTTCTCACCCTGGCGCACCCAGGCATAGTCGCAGCGATTCAAAATCCGCCGCAGCGCGCGGGGTTCGAACGCGGGAGGCACCTTCATCTGGCGGGGCAGCGCCGACAGCCGGAAGACGCTCTCGTACTCGCCCATGCCGCCTCGGACTGCCTCCCGGGCGGCCTCGCGGGCAGCCATCTGCCACACGTGATCGGTTGTATAGCTGTGGTCCAGATTGATGACCAGTTCGATGTCGGAGAGGTTGGCTGGACGGATCATGGGGCGATGATGATGGGCAGGATACACACCGCGGCCGCGTCGCCCCCGGCGCGAAAGACGACCAGCCGCAGCGGAAGCGTGCCGGGTGGAATCTGGCCGGCGCTGAAATTATAGGCAGGCATCAGCGGCCCGGCCCGGACGGTGACGCCTGGATCGGCGGCGTGCAGGAGTGACCATTGGGCCGCGCCCGGCAGCAACAGCTCCAGCTTGTAATAGCCGCCCGCCTCCACGATCGCCGTGCCATTGACGACGTAGACGCCCTTGATCCGCTCGTTGGTGGCGGGGGCGGTGATCCGGGCGTTGTCGTTGGCGCAATCGGTGGCCACCGGCACGCCGCCCGGTGTCACCACCGGCGAGAACGCGGTGCGGGTCGGGGTGGCCGCCGGCGGCAGGGTCGCCGTCGCCCGCGCCGTGCCCACCGCAGTGGCCGCGGGCCGGGGCGTGGACGTGCCCGTCGGCCGGGCGCGGGCCGTGGCTGTCAGCGCCGGGCCGAGGGTCGCCTGGGCCTGGGTCGAGATCTGGGTGCCCACAAAGATGATGGTGGGGGTGAAGGTCCCAATTCGGCTGATGACGGCTGTGGCGGGCGAGGTGGGAACCGCCGACGTCGCGCTGAGGGACGGTGTGCCGGGCACGGTCGCATCGCCGGGAGGCGCCAGCGAGGCGAGCATGAAGATCATCCCGCCGCCCAGGGCGCTGAGCACCGCCCGAAAAAGGTTGCCGTTGATGCGCCCCTGCACTTCGGCCCGCTCGAGCCGATACACCGCCCGGCCCATGTCGCGCATCGCGAACAGGGTCGAGCCTACAAAGAACAGGAAGACGCCGCCCAGGATGAGATACAGCAGCACGCTGTAGTCTCGGATCAGGCGCAGGATGGCGTCCATAGTGCGGGGTCGGATGACCGCCTAGCGCGCTCCGTGCATGCGGCGCAGCGTGCCTTCGATCACGGCGTGCAGTTTGGGCGCGATGCGCGGCGCGGCTTCCATCACCTCGGAGTGCGAGGGCGGTTCACCCTCGTCGGCGCTCAAGCGCGCCACGTTGGTGATGCCACTGAACCCCAGCACTCGAATGCCTGCGTGGCGGGCAACAACGACCTCATGGGCGGTTGACATGCCGACCGCATCTGCGCCAATGATCCGCAGAAAGCGCAATTCGGCCGGGGTCTCGAACATCGGCCCCGACACGCATACGTAGACGCCCTGCTTGAGATCGACGTTTGCCTCGCGGGCCGCGTCGACGGCGAAGCGCTGAAGCTGGGCGTCATAAGCCCCAGTGACGGCGGGGAAGCGCAGCCCCAGCCGCTCATCGTTCGGCCCCATCAACGGGTTATGGCCGGCCAGGCCGGCCAGGCTGATGTGGTCGGTCATGAGCATGAGGTCGGCCACCTGAAAGTCGCGATGGATGCCGCCGGCGGCATTGGTCACGATCATCGTCTCAACGCCCATTGCCTTGGCCACTCGCACGGGCAGACCAACCTGCCACAGCGGATGCCCCTCGTAGAAGTGCACCCGGCCCTGCATCACCGCGACCGGCACGCCAAACAGATCGCCGATGACAAACTGGCCGCTGTGCCCGGCCACCGTCGAACGGGCAAAGCCCGGGATATCGGCATACGAGATGCGGGTGGGGTTCTGGACCTTGTCGGCCAGCCCGCCCAGCCCGCTGCCCAGGATCAGCAGCACCCGCCAGGGGCGCGGATCGCGGGTGCGCACATATGCGGCGGCGGTTTGAATGGTTTCGTAGAGATCAGGCGCGTCATTCATGTCGGGCTATTCTAGACGGGTGTTTGGGGTCGCCATGTTCCGGCTGTGCCGGAACATGGCGACCCGAAGTGTCAGCGCAGCGCCATCGGCACAAAGATCGAATACGGCGGGACAACGTATTCGTCATATCCAATATCGGGCTGGACGCGCGGGTCGCCCTCGAAGTCGAACAGGACAGTCGTCAGCGTTCCCGCGTCGCGGGCCGGGCTGGCCGGGCCGATGCGATAGTTTCGAGCGGATGCATTCACAAACCCGGGCGTGGCGGTGATACTGCCGCCCCCGCTCACGATGCTGCCGTTGAGGTTGGCCGTATTCGCGTTAAAGAGGTTGAACGCCTCGCGCGCGCTGCCGGTTGCGCCGGTGCGGCTGATGCCGATCGTGTGGCTGACGATGATGGTATTGGTGATGCTGACATTCGACTGCCGAATGGAGATCGCGATGCCCGGGTTCGCGGCAGCCCCGATCAGGGTGTTGTGCAGGACCCGGGCCCGGGCCAAAGGCATGTCGAACAGAATCTGCGATCCGATCGTCGAGGTGGCAGTGTTCCCGACAAACAGGTTGTTGGACAAAAGTGATGAGACGTCGGCGGCGCTGAACTGGTGCAACGCGGCGCCGCCGCCCTGCAGGGCCGCATTCCCAACAAAGGTGGATCGGGTGAGGGTGATGCCCAACTGGGCACGCAGGCCACCGCCTTTGTGGGTCGTGGTGTTGCTGAAGAACCCGCTATCGCGCACAATGGCGGGATGAAAGAATTCGGCGCCAGCGCCGTATCCGAAATATTGAGCGTCATCCGAGAGAATGACGTTCCGGGTGAACTGGACCCTGTTCAAGACCGTGGTTGTGAAGAAGTTCGCCCCCCCGCCATTGCCAGAGGGACCCTCCACGATGTTCCGCTCAAAGGTCACGTCCTGGAGCGTCGATGGGCCGCTGAAGGAGGCGCCACCCCCACCTCCGTTTGTCGCGCGATTCGCGACAAAACGGGTATTGGTGATCGCGATCGGGCCTGACGACAGGCCTCCGCAGCAGTAGCCGGTGTTGCCGATGAAGTCGACGCCATCCAGCTCGCTCATGAAGTTGAAGGTCGCGCCGCTCTGGGCATTGCTGATGAACTGGGTGTCGCGCACCCGGGTGTACTCCAGCGGGCCACCATAGAAGTAGGCGCCGCCGCCATCCCGGAACGACCAGTTGCGCTCGAAGCGGCTGAGCTCAACATGTGAACTGCCATCAAAGAACGCGCCGCCGCCGTAGCCAAAGTTTTCGCCCAGAGCGGTATTGCTGATGAAATAGGACGCGTAGACCGTCGTTGTGTAGCGCGAGTACATCCCGCCACCATCGTTGCCGGACGCATTGGTGAGGAACTGGGTGCTGGTGATGGCAACCGGGTAGCCGTAAAAAATCGCGCCGCCGCCATCATAAGCCGACCTATTGCGCGCGAACAGGCTCCCCGAGACGACTGCCGGGCCGTTAAATCGTGCCCCGCCGCCGTCGCCCGTGCCCCCGCCATCATCGGCGGTGTTGTCGACAAAACTCCCGCCGCTCACGGTCGCAGTCACGTTGAGATAGGCCCCGCCGCCGAAGCCGGCCGCGACGTTGTTGGCGAAAAGCGTGTCTGTGATGAATGCGGCGCCGTTGGAGCGCAGACCGCCGCCATTGAGAAAGGCAACCGTGCTGGTGTTGCTCAGCACCTCGGCGTTGGCCAGGTGCAGCGCATTTGGGCCTGAGAGGATCCCTGCCCCGCCCGAGGTTCCGCTCGTGAGCGAGCCATTCATGATCCGCAACCCGCTGATGACGACGGTCCGGGTGAGGCTGGTCGAGATGCTGATGACCCGCCCGCTGGTCGATTGCAGTCTGGTGGAGGCCGCGCCCGCGCCCTGCAGGGTGATGGCCTGGGTGATCACCAGGGTGTTGGTGGTGTAAGCGCCCGCGGTCAGGTTAACGGTATCGCCATGGATGCTCCCGCTGACGCAGGCCTGCAGGGTGGTGTTGCAGGGCGACGCGCCGGGGTAGGTCCGCGCCACTGCCGCCGCTTCGGGCGCAAGTGGCTCGAGCGGTTCCGGCGGCGAGCCTGCCCGCGCGGTCCTTGCCGGGGCGGCCCCGATCAGCAAGACGGCCACAACGATGAACCGCCCAACGTTCAGTATTGCGCGCATGTGAATCCCCTCCCGCGCTCCTCAAATGGTTGTCCGGAAGCGATGGTCCACGGCGGAGCCGTGGACCATCGCTTCCGGGATCCGTTACCTCTTTGCGAGCAGAAGTAGGAATTCTAGTGGAGGAGCGCCCGCCCGGATGGCTTACGGCCCAACGCGCGTGAAAATCAACGATTCGTTCCCCCCGGCGTCGTATAGCGTCAGTTTGCCGTTAGCGATCTTCCAGGCCCTGGCCTGGCCAAGCAGCGCGAGGTAAGCCGACTCGGCCCGCATCGCCGGCTCGGCCCCAGCCATCAGGGTTGAGCGCAAGCGGCCAATGGCAAACGACCCATCCGCGCCGAGGGTCACCGGCCCGCTGTAGCTGTTCACCCCGCTTCGGCCCGAGATCTGGCCGTTGGCAAAGGCCGCGGTGATGTTGAACTCGCTGGCGGACAGCGAACTCAGCGTCCACTCGCTCAGCCGCCATTGGCTGCCCTCGAGCGCTGGCGCGCCCGGAGCGGCGCAGCCGGCCAGGGCCAATACGGCCAATGTCGCGACGACGATAAGGGGGCGAAACTGAAGGGTGCTCATTTCATCACCAAGGGTTTTCGGAATTGATACGCCGGCTTCGCCGGCGTATCAATTCCGAAGAAACATGTTCATCTCACCTCGTCCGCTTCTTCGCGCCCAACTTCGGAGTCCAGTCCATTGAGAAGGCCCCGCGCCTTCTCGATGGGCGGCACGATAACGACCCGCAAGGTGAGGTGATATGGAATGAACATGATCTTCTGTCCCGCCTTCAGTTTGAATCGCTCGCGAATCTCGCGCGGGATGACGACCTGGAACTTGGAAGAGACTGTGCTTGCCCTCATGTTTTGCCTTTTCCCCATCGTACACGGGAACGATATCCCCGCCCCGACGTACGTCGGGGCGGGGATATCGTTCCCGAAAACCTGCCACATTACATCGCGTGATAACATCGCGATTCAGTCTTTTTAGGTCTTTTCGCGCAACTTTATGGATGAGAAGAACACCCCGCCGGACCCGGCGCCCAGGCGCTCGCTGTTTGGCATTTCGATTCGCGTGAAGCGCGCGACACCGCCCCAGGAGGCCCCGGAGCCTGGGCTTAACGTTCCCAGCCAGATGCCGGATGCGCCGCGCACGGAACCCCCCGAATTGTGGGCCGATCTCCCGCCCGAGAAGACCGTCCTGCAAGCCCTGGAAACGTCGCTGCCGCCCGTTTCGGATCCGACCCGGGAACCCGAACCGCCCATTGCCGTGGTCGCTGCGCCAGAGTCAGAGGCGCTCGCGGTCGTCGAGTCCGAGATCGATCAGGCGGCTGCGCCTGAGTTTGTGGCGCCGGCCCCCGGGGCCGTCGCATCCGTGATCGAACTACCGATTGCGCGTGAGCCTGAAGCGCCCGCCCCCGAGACCGTCGCGCCTGTGATTGACCTACCCGCCGCGCCGGAGCCTGAAGCGGCCGCCTTCGAGGTCGTCGCGCCGGTCATTGAACTGCCGGATGCGGCGCCTTTTGAGTCCAGCGCCAACGATCCAGAAGCCGAAGGCACCCCGCTTCCCGCCCTGCGCTCCCGCCCGCGCATCAGTTGGCGCGCCCGGCCGACCACCCCGAGAGAGACCCCGCTGGAAGCGGACGCGCTCGGCAGCACGCGCGCCAATCCACCTGCGGGGTGGCTGAGCAAGGATCGCCTGGCCTCGCTGCTGCTGATCCTCGCCATCGTCATCGGCGGCGCGCTGCGCCTGACCGACCTGAATTGGGATGACGGCAAGGGTTACCACCCGGACGAGCGGTTCATCACCGGCGTCACCACCGCCCTTAAATTCCCCGAGACGCTCAAGCAATTCATCGACCCGCGCCAGTCCAACTTCAACCCCTACAACGACGACCGCAAACAGCCGCGCAATTTTGCGTACGGCTCTTTCCCGTTGTACGCGACCAAGACCGTCCAGCAGGTCATGAGCGCGTTCGATAAGAAGTGGCTGGACTATGACCGGACCGCCCTGGTCGGGCGGGCGCTCTCGGCGATCTTCGACACGGGGGCGATCCTGTTTGTCTTTCTGCTCGCCCGCCGGTTGTTCAATCGCCGGGCGGCGTTGATCGCGGCGTTTCTGTACGCCCTGTCGGTGCTGAGCATTCAGCATGCCCACTTCTACACCAGCGACATCACGCTGAACTTCTTCATCCTGCTGACCGCTTACGCGGCGACCGACATCGTGCGGCGGGGCGACATCCGGAGCGGCGCGCTCACGGGCGCCGCCGCCGCGATTGCCGTCGCCTGCAAGATCTCGGCCGCCCCGCTGCTGCTGCTCATCCCGGTCGCGTTGTTTCTGCGCTGGCGCGGGGTGCGCCTGCGCGCGGACGACCCGGCGGCGCCGCGCGTTGAGGGCGATCACATCCTGGGGGTCGGGGCCGCCGCCGTTGTCGCCTTTCTGGCCCTCACATTTATCTGCCAGCCGTACGCCGTCCTCGATGCGGCCTCGCTCTTCCGCAGCATCGAAGAGCAGAACAACATCATCGTCACTGGCGAGGCGGACCTGCCCTACACCCGGCAGTACCAGGGCACCGCGCCGTATGTCTATTTCCTGCAGCAGCTTGTGGTGTGGGGGCTGGGTGTGCCGTATGGCGTTGTCGCGCTGGCCGGCTGGGCGTTCCTGATCTACCTGGCTTTGCGCAAGCGCTCGGTCGGCGCGATCCTGCTGCTGGCCTGGCTCATCCCCTATTTCGCCATCACTGGCCGCTCGCAGGCCAAATTCCTGCGCTACATGCTCCCGCTTCTGCCGTTTCTGGCCATCGGAGCAGCGGTGTTGTCCGATCACATCCGGGGCTGGTTGGGCGCGCTCGCGAAGCGGCTCTCGCTGCCATCCGGCGGCGCCGTCAGCGCGGCTTTGACGTTCGGCTTTCCAGCCCTGCTCGTCGGCATGACCGCCTTGTACGCCCTGGCGTTCGCCAACATTTACACCGAGCCGCACACCGCCAACCAGGCTTCAAAGTGGATCAACGCCAACGTGCCGGGCGGATCGGGGATCACCCGCGAGCACTGGGAAGAAGGCATCGCCGGACTCAACCAGACCTATCGCCAGCCGCCGGCCGTGCCCGATCTGCCCATGTATGAGGCCGACAATACGCAAAAAGCCGACCTGCTGGGGCGGGCCCTGGCCCAGAGCGACTACATCGTCTTCTTCTCCAACCGGCTGTATGGCACAGTCGGCCGGCTTGCCCAACGCTACCCGCTCAGCCGCGAGTACTACCGGCTGCTGTTCAGCGGCGAACTGGGGTATGAGCTGGCCTACTACGCCGACGCGCCGATCCAGCTCGGCCCAATCGCGCTGTACGAGGACACCTTCGCCCGGCCCGGGCTGCCCCGCCCCGGGGCGCTGGCCGACTATCGCCCGGCCCCGCTGACGCTCAACCTGGGGTTTGCCGACGAGAGCTTCTCAGCCTATGACCATCCGCTCACGATGGTCTTCAAGAAGACCCGGCCCATCACCGCCGAGGCGGTCGCCGCCGCGCTGCGCCCGCTGGCCGTGTCGCCGCAGGCTGCCCAGGCCGGGCGGGCCCAGTCGCTGCTGACTGACGCGCAGAAGGTCGCCAACGAGTCTGGCGGCACGTTCAGTGATCTGTTCAACCCGAACGCGCTGCCAAACCAGGCCCCCTTGCTGGTCTGGTTCGTGCTGATGCTGACCCTCGGCCTGGCCATGTTCCCGATCACCGCCCTGGTCTTCCGGCGCCTGGCCGATCGCGGCTACGCCTTCAGCCGGGCCCTGGGGATGGTCTTCCTGTCCTGGGTGGTGTGGTTCCCAGTCAGCCTGAAGCTGTTCGAGAGCACCCGCCTGGCCGCCTTTGGCGCGTTGGTCGCCATCGTTGCGCTGGGCGCGCTTGTGTGGCGCTGGCGAGCCGCCGAGCTGATGGCCTTCATCCGCGCGAAATGGCGGGTGCTGCTGACCGAGGAGCTCATCTTCTGGGCCATCTTCGCCGCGTTTGTGTTTGTGCGGGCCTCAAATCCTGATCTGTGGCATCCAGCCCGCGGCGGCGAGAAGCCGATGGACTTCGCCTATCTCCTCGCCGCGATCAAGACCAGCACCCTGCCCCCGTATGACCCCTGGTTTGCGGGCGGCTATATCAACTACTACTACTACGGCCAGTTCATGCTGGCGGTGCTGATCAAGCTGAGCGGGATACTGCCCGAGATGGCCTACAACCTGGTCGTGCCGATGCTGTTCGCGATGACGGCGGCCGGGATGTGGGGGTTGGCTTACAACGTCATCTCGGCGATCCGCGGCGGCGACAAGAGCGCTCGCCTGCCCTCTCCGGCCTTTGGCGCGACGCTGTCGATGCTGTTCATGTCGGCCTTTGGCAATCTCGATGGCGGGCTGATCCTGTTCCGCCGCTTGATCGTGCTGGGCGGCGGCCAGGACGCGCCGCAGGGCGTGCTGTTCACCAGCCTGAATGACATTCCGCGCCTGTTCACCGGCATGCTGAAGGGTATTGAAGGCGGGCAGAAGGTGATGCAGCTCCCAACCGACTGGTTCTGGGCCCCGACCCGGGTGTATCCGCCATCAGCTTCGATCCAGGAGTTCCCGTTCTTCACCTTCCTGTTCGCCGATCTGCACGCCCACATGATCGCGATGCCGATTGCGATTGTGGCGCTGGGCTTTGGGCTGGCCCTGGCCCTGGGCCGGCCAACACCAACCGACGCGAACCAGGGCAGGCGGCTCGGACGGATCTGGCCGTGGCTGCGCCCGGCGGCGACGGTGCTCCTGGCCGCGCTGGTGCTCGGCGCGATCGGACCGACCAACTCGTGGGACTACCCGACCTATGTCCTGGCAACCCTGGGCGCGGCCCTGTATGGCTGGTGGAACGCTGAGAAGCCGCTCGAGGCGCGCGCGGCCGGACGAGGGTCCGCGACCTTGCCGGGCCTCGGCCGGGCGCTCGTTGTGGGCGGGGCCATCATCGCCCTGAGCTACGCCGTGTATCTGCCGTTCTTCAACGCGCTGCAGCGCTCGGATCTGGGCTTTGATCCGCAGCCCGAGCGCACGCCCTTCAACCTGTTCCTGCTGGTGCAGGGCTTTTTCCTGTTCGCGATCCTGAGCTGGCTGCTGGTCGAGATCCGGCGCTGGTTCGGGGCAAATGTCGCGGCCCGCATGCGCCACGGCGCGGCCGGGCGGCAGACCTCCGCTTCGGAGGCCTTGAGCGCCGCGCTGGCGGAAGCCGGCCTGCCCTTCAACCGGATTCTGGCGCTCGGGCTGCTCATGTGCGCGCTGGCGCTGCTGCTGCTCGCGCTCGGGTGGGGGCAAGTTGCCGTATTTTCAACGTTGTGCGCCATTCCTGTGATCGCCATGGCGTTGACCCGCCGCCCGGGCGCGCAAGGCTTCACCCTGTTGTGCGCGGGGTTGGGCCTGGTGCTGTGCGCGGCCGTCGAGGTGTGGGTGCTCAAGGGCGACGTGGGCCGAATGAACACCGTCTTCAAGTACTACCTCAACGTGTGGACGTTGTTCTCGCTGGCGGCCGGCGTCGGGCTGGCCAGCCTGCTGGCCGGCCTGTTCGGCCGGATTCGACTGCGCGTTTCGATCCTGGGCATCGTGGCCGAGGGCGCGCTGGCCCAGAGCCGGCCTGCGGCCGAGAAGACAACGGCGGAGCGCGCCAATCGCGACCGGCCCGGGGTGATCGGCATCGCCTGGCTGGCCGGGCTGGTCCTGCTGGGCATCATGGCCGCGGTCTATCCGTTCTTCGCCCTGCCCGGGCGCCTGATCGATCGTTTCGACACAAAGATCGCCCCGACCCTGGACGGCATGAAGTACATGGAGACCGCCCGGCTGCCGGTCGAAACGGTCCGTGACGGGCGGCGCGTGCAGGGCGAGATCAGACTCTCCGACGATCTGGCCGCGATTCGCTGGCTGCGCGACAACATCGTCGGCTCGCCGGTCGTGCTCGAGGCGACCTCGGCCGCCGATCCGCATCCGCGCCTGTATGCGTGGGGCAACCGGGTGGCGATCTACACCGGCCTGCCGACCCTCATCGGCTGGGACAACCACCAGCGCCAGCAGCGGAATGGCTCGCCCCTGATCGAACAGCGCACCGGAGATGTGTTGAAGATTTTCGTTACCGCCAGCGAGGCCGACACCCTGCGCCTGCTCCAGCAGTACAGCGTCGACTTCATCTACTACGGCAATCTCGAGAAGTTCCACTACCCCGCCGGCGAGGCGAAGTTCGCGGCCCTGGCCGCCCAGGGTGCGCTGACGCCGGTCTACAACCAGCAGGGCACGCTGATTTACCAGGTCAACGCCCCGGCCGGCGCGCAATAATGGGAGAGCCAATCCCCGGCTTCGCCGGGGATTGGCTCTCCCGGCAAAACGGCGCCTTTATGCCGCGACGGCCACCGCCCCCAGATTTAAACCTGCCCAGGGCAGAAAGCGATCGACGCGCCGGATGGTGGGCATGATGGTCTCGAGCAGTTTGAGTTGCGAGGGCGTGTAGGACCGCTGCTTGAACACCCGGCTGTTGAGCAACCAGCCCGGCGCTGAGGCCCGGTTGAAATCAAACATCGTCTCGGCGCGCAGACCAGCCGCCTCGAGGGTGGACTGCAGTTCGGCCCGGGTGTAGCGCCGCAAATACCCGAGAGCCTCATCGATCGTGCCGCGCAGGGCAGGTTGCTGCACGGTGAGGATGACGATCTTGCCGCCGGGCATGAGCGCCTGGGTGGCGTTCCGCAGCACCGCGACCGGATCGGGCGAGCGCTCGAGCGCGCTCACCAACACCACCGTATCGAATTGGCCGGCCAGCGCGTCGAAATCCGACCCGACAAGCGGATCGACCTTGACCACCCGCAAATACGGTTTGCCAAGCGAGTACCCGGCCAGGTAGTCGAGTTGGGTCGGATTGGTTTCGGTTGCGACGTAGAGATCGCGCGGAATGAACTGGCTGGTCAGGCTGCCAGCGCCGGCCCCGATCTCGAGCACGCGATCGCCCAGGAGCGGGCGGAGCGTGCTGCCCAGCCACTGGTTGAAGCGCCGGGCATTCTGCAGGTTGCGGACCATCCCCGCCCCGACCTCATCCTCGCGATACAGATCGTCGAGGATCGAGTAGGTCACCATCGCCCGCAGGGCGAGGATGCCGTCCTTCGAGCGGATCTTTTTGCCTTCCTCGAAGCTGCGCGGCAGATAACGGATCGGCACCTCGAAGATACGGGCCCGGCGCTTGGCCAGCTTCATTGTGATCTCGATCTCGAAGCGAAAATCGTTCGAGCGCAGAGGCAGGGACTTGAGCAGACGGGTGTTGATGGCCTTGTAGCAGGTCTCGACATCGGTCAGATCCAGATCCGTCAGCCAGTTGGTCAGCCCGGTGATGGTCCGATTGATGAGGGTGTGGCGGAACATCAGCGCGCGGCGGTACTGGGCCGAGATATAGCGCGAGCCAAAGACCGCGTCGGCGCCCTCCTCGATGAAGGGCACCAGGATGGCTGGAATGTCGGCCGGGTTGTACTCCATGTCGGCGTCGTGGACGATGCACACGTCGCCGGTTGCCTGCTCGAGGGCGGTCCGCAGCGCGGCGCCCTTGCCCTGGTTTTTCTCATGGCGGACGAGCTTGATCCGGTCATCGGACGCGGCCAGGCGCTGGAGCACGTCCCAGCTTCCGTCCTTGCTGCGGTCATCGACGATGATCACTTCAAGGCGCGAGATACGCTCGCTCTTGAGGGCCAGGACCCGATTGACGCTGGCGGTCACCAGATGGCGTTCGTTGTAGACCGGGATCAACACGCTCAGAGCCAGGGCGTGCGGGCGGCGCTCCTCGGAGGTGGGCAGCGCGGCCAGCAACTCGGACGGGCGCGGGCGGTCGGCGACGGCCGTTTCAGCGACAGGTGACATGTGCGCCAATTCTAGCGTCCCGCCGTCGGTTGTTTTCCTGAAGCGATATGCCCCGGCTCCGCCGGGGCATATCGCTTCAGGAAGACCGTTTGCCTAGCGTTTGCGCGCAATACCGATGGCGCTGATCCCGGGCCAGGGCAGGACGCGGTCCAGCCCGCGCACCAGCGGCATGATCACCTCGAGGATCTTGAGCTGCAGCCGGGCGAAGTTGCGGCGGCGCAAAATCCGGGCATTCCAGAACCAGGCCGGCACGGAGATCCGATTGAAATCGAAGACGCGCTCAACCTCGAATCCGGCGGTCTCGAGCGAGCGGCGCAACCCGGCTGATGTATAACGCTCGCGGTGCTCCAGCACTTCGTCGAGCGAGCCGAACAGCCGGGGGTGCTGCGGGACCAGGATGACGACCCGTCCGCCCGGCGCCAGCGCCGCGCGCAGATTCCGCAGGGAGAGCTGCTCATCGGGCACGTGCTCGAGCACGTTGATCATGATGGCGGTGTCGAAGGCGCCTTGAATATCGGCAAAATCGTCCGCCGCGCCCGCATCGACCCGCATCACCCGCAGGTAGGGCTTGCCGATGGCGTACGAGCGCATGTATTCCAGGTAATGCGGATTGATGTCGCTGGCCACATACAGCTCGCGCGGGATGAACTGATTTGTCAGATTCCCGATCCCGGCCCCGATCTCGAGGATGCGGTCGCCGAGGTAGGGCCGGAGCGTGTCGCCCATCCACTGATTGAAGCGGCGGGCCGATTGCAGATCGTTCAGGATGTTCGAGCCGTATTCATCCTCGCGATAGATATCGTCGACGATGGAATACTTGAGCATGGCCAGAACGGCGAGAACACCATCCCTGGCCCGAATCTTCTTGCCCTCTTCATAGCTGCGCGGGGAATAGCGGATGGGCACTTCGTAGATCCTGGCGCGGCGCTTGGCGAGCTTCATCGCCAGCTCCACCTCGAAGCGGAAATCGTTCGAGCGCAGGGGGATGGATTTGAACAGCGAGGTCTTGACCGCCTTGTAGCAGGTCTCGACATCCGTCAGGTCGAGGTCGGTCAACCAGTTCGAAAACGTGGTCAGGATGTTGTTAATCTGAGTGTGGCGATACATCAGGGCCCGGCGGTATTCGGCCGAGATATAGCGCGAGCCAAAGACGGCATCCGCGCCTTCGCGGATGAAGGGCAGCATCAGGCGGGCCAGGTCCTCTGGGTTGTATTCCATGTCCGCGTCATGGATGACGCACACATCGCCGGTGGCGTGATCGCGGGCGGTCCGGATGGCCGCGCCCTTGCCCTGATTGCGCGCGTGGCGGATAAGGCGGATGCGCGCGTCCTGGGCGGCCAGGCGCTCCAGCACCTCGCGGCTGCCGTCGGTGCTGCAATCGTCGACGATGATGACTTCGAGGCGCGAGATGAGTTCGCTCGTCAGCCCAAGCAGCCGTCCCACGCTGGTGGCGACCAGGTGCCGCTCGTTGTAGACCGGGACGATGACGGTGAGGGACAGGGACAGGGCGCGAGACTGCTCGGGAGTGGGCAGCGCCGTTAGCAGATGAAGAGGGGGAGGTTGGCCGCGAAGGGAAAGGACGACTGGGGACGACATCGAATCCGTATTGTAGCGACCGGACAGCCCCGCGCAGGTCGCTGGTCGAGGTCACTGAAAACGATAGGACTTGAAGACGGAGTTTCCGCGGAGGTCAAAGCCCTCATGCTCCTCGCCTCCCGGGAAGCGTTGTTTGACCCTTTCGAATTCGCCGTAGTTGACAGGCAGAGCCACGACGATGGTCTTGCGCCCGTCCACCGCCGGCACAAGGTCTTCGGCGCGCAGCAGGTCATTGGCCTTGATCCGGTAGGCGACAAAGCGCACGGGCGCATAGTCGGCATACATGGTGGGCAGGCCCATGACATAGGCCCGCCACCCGGCGCCATCGAGAGGCGCCAGCTCGTGGCCGGTCATGATCGGGGCCATTGGACCCGAGACCAGCGGGTAGGCTACAAAGGCGATATTGAGGTTGTATGGGACGGCAATCACCGAGACGATCACGACAATCACCGCGGCGGTGATGGCGCTGGTCACCTTTTGCGCCGCGGGCTTCAGGACTGCCGCCACGCGCCCAAGGCCATCGGCGATGCGCTGGGCGGCAAATCCCGCCAGCAAATAGACCGACGGAATGGCCGCCATGAGCCGGTTGGCGCTGGGCGCGTCAATGGTCAGCAAGCCAGCGATCGTGAATCCAGCCGTAAACCAGACGATCAACCCGAACTCGCCTGCCCGGCGAATCCGCGGCAGCGCGAGCGCAAGACCGAGCCAGAACAGCCCCGACGTGATGGCGTCGAATCCCGGGAACTCGAAACTGTATTTGGTGCTGACATCGCCTTTGTTGATCAAGTATCCAATCGTGCGCTCAAATTGCAGTCCGACGAGTTTGCCGAGGTCACGCGGCATCTGATAATCCGGCCCCAGCGTGTGACGCAGCGCGCCAGCGTTGAGGATGAACACGTCGTCCACCCGGCCACCAATAGCCTGCGGGTTCTGGAGATACCAGATGCCGAGCGGGGCGACCGCCACGAGTGTTGCCAGGCCAACCACCAGGATATGTCTGCCGTCGAGTTTGCGCTGCGCCAGAAGCGCGAGCAATAGAATGCCGGCCACGATGGGCAGCAGCCGTGTCGCGACATACATGTATTGGGCCAGGCCAATGACGAGCCCAATGCCCACAAACACGAGCATGCGGCGTCCACCGCGGGCGGCGATGACGATCAACAACATCATCAGAACCATCATCAGAGAAGCCTGGATGAAGCCGCCCGCCATCCGGCTGAAGTGGATGTGGGTATGCCCAAACGCCATCAGCAGGGTGGATATGACGGCGGCGGTGCGCCCCCAGCTCAATCGGGCGATGGCATACGCCAGGGGGATCGAAACCGCCCCAAAGAACACCGAGCCCATCCGGACGCCGCCCTCGGAGAGGCCAAAGAGCGCCATCGAACCCGCTTCAAGGTAATGGTAGAGGGTGGGGATGCCGTACCAGTCATACGATGTCTGGAACGGAGGCAGTGGGTCTGGGCCGATCAAGATGCGCAAGCCGCGCCATGCGGATTCAGCCTCGTCACCGTGCATGAAGGGGGGAAAGCGCTCGAGGTCCCAGGCGCGCAGGACGAAGGCCGCCAGGCAGACCAGGAGCACCGCCAGGACTTCGATGCGAACAGCGGGCCTGCTCAGCGCCCGGATGAGCACCCGGGCAAGTGGAACGGAATCGGCGAGCGCATCGTGGCGCCACGCGGCTGCGATGAGAAACAGCATGCCGCCGACCCATAGCGCAACCGGAAGCGCGCCGAAAGGCGTTTGAAGCGCCAGATATCCGCCAGCCAGCGCGAGCAGCAGGCCATAGATTCCGAGGTGCCGGCTCAGGTTATGCATTGCCGATCCATGCAGGGTCGCGCGTGACACGGGGCTTCCAAAGCGTGCCCACCTGGCATGGTCGCTTGATCCTGACGGCGGCAATTATGCACGCCCGAGCAGGGCCAGCCTCGGCCCGGGCACTTGCAAGCGAGCCAATTGATACTGATGGTACGATGCGCGCCTTCGGCTGTAACATCTAGAAACGTAAAGGTTCCGAATCAGAAGAGAACAATCGCCCCATGCAACAGAAGGAAAGAGCGCCTAGACACATGGTGAAGCTGGAACTCCCGCGGGCTGTGGCGCTTTTGCCTGTCGCCTTGGGATTGGGCTGGCTGGGTGTCGGCTCGCTATTGGCCCGTCCAGCCGACTACCTGGCCGGCGCGTTGCTTCTAGCCTTCGGAAGCGCAATCTTCATCCTCGCCGCGCCCGCGCCACGCGCCGGTGTCTCATTCAAACTGCCCGCCGCACCGACACCCATTGACCGAATTGCGTTACCAAAACTGTTGCCGCTGGCGCTGGTGCTGACGGGTATCGTTTCCGCGGCATATGCCTTCATCGTCTTTGACCAGAGACCCCTGGACCCGGGCCGGCTGATCGCCGCCTGGCTTTCGGGGATCGTATTGTTTCTCGCGGGAATGCTGCTGTACCAGCGCCAGACCAATGGCGGATCGGCCAACTTGAAGACCGCATTCAGGGCCGCGTTTTCCGATCGCGCGGAAGTGCTGTCCGTGGCGGCGATCGCCGTGTTAACGCTCGCAGCCTTCTTCATTCGGGCAGACAATTTGGGCGGTTTGCCCATGAATGTGCACGGCGATGAGGGAGACATGGGCCTGATCGCGCGCGCAATCATGCTGGGAGAATCGCGGAATCCGTTTGTCACGAGCTGGCTGGATTTCCCCAACCTGTGGTTTTTCATGCAGTCGGCGTCCCTGAGGTTCTTCGGCGATAGCGTGTCTGGTTTGCGCATGGTGTCGG
>Ga0073905_10000366_pt1 | contig 20820 bp, 15 predicted proteins | sample KloWWTupernatant_FD_65482 | JGI IMG/M metagenome (GOLD analysis project Ga0073905, IMG submission 65482) | Active sludge microbial communities from Klosterneuburg, Austria, studying microevolution and ecology of nitrifiers - Klosterneuburg... | ecosystem: Engineered > WWTP > Aerobic digester >... | reverse complement strand
CCCGAACAGGTTGCGCGGCGTGGCCTGGGTGGTCGACGTCGACGACGTCCGACCGAACCCGAGCTGCGACCACCGGACCGACACCACGCCGAAACCCATCCTGGCCAGGTTGCGGACCGCGTGGACGGCGACCTGGGGGTCGTTGGCGCAGGCCTGCACGCACAGGTCGCCCCCGCTGCGCGCCGGGTCGAGCTTGTCGGCCGGGAAGTGGGGCAGGTCGATCAACGCAGCGGGTCGGCGGGCATCGATGCCGAAGCGGTCCACTCCGTCCTTGGAGAACAACGTCGGTCCGAACCCGATCGTGATCGTCAGCTGCGACGGCGGCAGCCCGTACGCCTCGCCGGTGTCGGCGGGTGGCGCGTCGAGCGGACCGTTCATGGCTCCGGTGGTCCCGGCGGAGTGGCCCCGAGTCATGCGGTCGGCCGCCGACGTCCACTTCTGCAGCAGCGCGACCAGCTTGTCCCGGTCGTCGGTGATCACGTCGAACGCGGCGAAGTGCAGCCGGTCCTGCGCCGGGGTGACGATGCCCGACTGGTGTGTGCCGCGGAACTCGACCGCGTCCGCCGCGGTCGCAGCCTCGCTGCCCACGTCGGCCTGCTCGGTGTCCGACGCCGCGGCGACCGCCGCACCCGCAGCGACCCCGGCGGCGACGGCGCCGACAGCTCCGGCGCCGAGCAGCCAGCGGCGTGAGACACCCGAATCCGCCGCTGCTTCCGCGGGGGCCTCGACTGTCGCCGCCTCGCCCTCGGACGTGACGCCGGGTTCGATGCCGGGCTCCGTCACAGCACCACCACCGCGGTGAGTTGGCTCAGCGGCTCGCTCAGGGCGTTGACCGAGTCCGACAGCTGCTTGACCTGATCCGGCGTGAGCTGGTCGTAGTACTGGAAGCCGTCGGCCGTCTTGTACTTGTCCAGCTCGGTCTGGATGGCCGCGAACTCGTCATCCAGCTGCGTGGCGAGCGCCTCGTCCTTGATGAGCACGATCGGACGGAGAGCCTGGTAGGCGAGTCGAGCGCCGTCGACGTTGGCCTGGAAGTCCCACAGATCGGTGTGGCTCCAGGCCTCCTCCTCGCCGGTGACCTTGCCGGTCGCGACCTCGTCGAGTAGCTCCTTGGCACCGTTGCCGAGCTGATCGGCCTTGAACTCGATGCCCTGCACCCGCTCAGCGAGCTCTGCTGTGTCGGCCACGAGCTGATCGGCCATCGCGGCGCGCTGCTCGGCGGTGTCGACCTCGGTGAAGCCCGCCGGCGGCCACAGCTGCTTCTCGATCTGGTGCCAACCGGTCCACTCCTGGCCCTCCTCCAGGTCGGCCTCGCGGAGGTCGAGTCGAGGGTCGAGGTCACCGAAGCTCTCCGCCACCGGTTCGATCGACTCCCAGTAGGCACGGGTCGGCGCGTAGAGCGCTCGGGCCTCGTCGTCGTTGCCGGCCTTGTAGGCATCGGCGAACTTCTCGGTCTCGGTGACCAGTGTGGCGACCTGCTGCTCCACGTACGCCTTGTACTGAGCGGTGGCCGCTGCCTCCAGCTCCTTCAGCTCGTCGGTGGTGGCCTCTGCCTCCCCCGAATCGGTCACCGTGAAGTCGCCACGGATGCCCTCACCGGTCATGCCGGGAACGCAGGCAGTGACGTAGCTACCGGGATCGGCGCGGACGACCAGTTCGCGACTCAGGCCCGGGCCGATGTTCTCGACCTCACCGATGATGGCCAGGCCGTCCTCGGCCAGCAGGTAGAACTCGGTCACCTCGCTGCCGTCGTTGGTCACGGAGAACACGATGTTGCCCGATGGAGCCTCCGTGGCCGAGAGGGTGCACGCCGAGCCGGTGTCGGTGACCTCGATCGTGGTGGGGCCCTTGCCGCCTTCCTCGGAGTCCGACGCGGTCTCCTTGGAGTTGTCCGTGCAGGCACCGACGATGGCCACGACGGCGGCGAGAGACGGCGCCAGCAGGCGGCGAGCGGTGAGCTTCATGCGGAGGTTCCTTCTGTGGTGGTTCGAGCTGTGGTGGTTCGAGATGTGGTGGCGATGGACCGAACGGCATCGCTGCCGGCGACGGGCTCGGCAACGACGGATCCGGCGGCAGGTTCAGACGCCGTGGGCGAGCCGGACTGCGGGCGTCGCACCTGCAGGATGAACAGCGTCATCGTCGGCACCAGGTAGAGGAGCCAGCACGCGACCTGCAGCCACGTGGTCTTCGGGTTGAAGTTGATCGTGCCCTTGAGCAGCGTCCCGTACCACGAACCGGGCGGGATCGTCGCCGACACGTCGAAGGCGACGTTGTGCAGGCCCGGCAGGATGCCGGCCTCCTGCAGGTCGTGCACCCCGTAGGACACGACGCCGGCGGCGACGACGACCAGGAACCCGCCGGTCCAGGTGAAGAACCTGCGCAGGTCCAAGCGGAGCGCACCCTTGTACACGGCGACACCCAGCACGACGGCGACGAACAGGCCGAGCAGCGCCCCGAGCAGCGGTGCGGCGGTCTGGCCGGTGGCACGGGTCGCAGCCCAGAGGAACAACGCCGTCTCCAGGCCTTCACGGCCGACGGCCAGCAGCGCGAGCACGACCAGGCCGGCACCGCCGATCGTGTGGTCGACCCTGGCCTCCAGCTCGCCTCTGATGTTGCGGGCCTGACGGGCCATCCAGAACACCATCCAGGTCACGAACGCGACCGCGACGATCGACAGGGTGCCGCCGATGGCTTCCTGCGCCTCGAACGTGAGGCCCCTCGGACCGAAGGTGAGTGCGGCGCCGAAGGCGAACGAGACGACCACAGCGATGGCGACGCCCGCCCACACCCTGGGGAGCTGGTCGCGCCGCTCGGTCCTGACCAGGTACGCCACGAGGATGCCGACGACCAGCGCTGCCTCGAGACCCTCACGGAGTCCGATCAGGAAGTTCGCGAACACCGCGGCCTCCTCGTCGTGGGCGAGATCGTCGTGGGCGAGATCGTCGTGGGCGAGATCGTGGTGGATGAGATCGTGGTGGGGCCTGGTTGCATGCGTCCCGTCCGCGCCGTGGTCATCACGGCAGGATGTGTTGTTAGGTTCGCCTAAGTTGAAGTGAACTTAACGCCGCGTGCTCACCCAGCTCAAGAGCAGTGGGTCAGTTCCTGAGCGAGCGCTCCTCGACGTTCGCCGCCCGAGCCGTAGCGTCCGGTCTGCGGGTCGTCGCGCTGCCGACACCGCCATCGAGATCAGGGCGCAACACCTACGTAGGTGGCACGGGTGCGGAACCGCAGCGGTCGGTGCTCCCACTCCTCCGCTCCGTGGGCCAACCATCCGACCGTGCGAGCGACCGCGAACAGCGCTTCGCCGGCGTCGGGGGCCATTGCCCACACGTGCCCCAGCGCGCCGAGCGCCATGTCCACGTTCGGGCGGCCGAGACCCCTGCGCTCGATCTCCGCGACGACGGCGTCGACGGTGTGCATCCGCTCTGGCCGCCCACCGCTCACCCGGACGCGCTCCATCAGCACGGGAGCCCTCGGGTCGCCGTAGGGGTACAACCCGTGGCCGGTCCCCGGCAGCGGACCGGGACGATCGGCAGCCCGCGTCACCGCGGCGACGACCGATGTCGCCTCGGCGTCGTCGAGCAGGCTCCTGACCGAGCGGGACGCCTGCCCGTGCAGCGCACCCGCGATCGGCCCCATGCCGGCGCTCACGACCGCGTGGGCGTCCGCTCGCACCGATGCCGCGACTCGCGCGGCGAACGTCGATGCTGCCATCTCGTGGTCCGCGAGGAGCACGAGCGCGGCGTCGAGGGCCGCGACGAGGGCGCTCGACGGTCGACCGGCGACGAGTCGCACCGCCAACCGCCCCGCCGTGGAGCCGCGGGTCGCTCGGCCGTCGTCGGTGCGCAGGAGCGGCGTGGGTCGGCGCGATCGGACGGGCAGGGCGCCGACCATCGTGGCGATGAGCGTCGGGCCGGCGTGCAGGAGGTCGGCACCACCCGTGGCGTCGAGCGTCGCACCGTGCTCGTGGCAGCACGCGTCGAGCGCGACCGCGAGGCGGAGCCGGTCGAGCATCGCCGCATCCGGCGGCCGGAACGGGAGCACCCGACCGTCACCCCAGTGCGGAACATTCGACGGGAGTCGTCCGTTCCACAGCAGCTCGGCGACCTGTTCGAACGCGGTCCGGCCGACGAGTCCGATGGCATCGTGGCCACGGAACCTCAGAGTCCGCCCGTCGATGCTCGTCAGGGAGGTGCGGATGGACACGTCGATCGCGGGGCCGCGGGTGGAGCGCCGCGGACGACCGCGAAGGGCGAGCCGCTCGACGTCGGCCGCGGAGAACGTGCTGCGCCGCCCGTCGCGGGAGCGCTCGCTCATGAGGAGGCCCCGGCTCACGTACGCATAGAGGGTCTCCACCTTCACGCCGAGGCGATCGGCAGCCTGCTGGGCATCGAGTCGGGCGCGGGCCACGAGTTGACGATAATCAACGTTGATCAGCTCTGACGATCGTCGCACGATCGCGGCATGGACGACCGACCAACCCTCCCCCTCCTCGCCCCATCGGGCCTCGCCGGCGTCGTCGTCACCGAGACCGCGATCGGCGACGTCCTCGGTGACGAAGGCTTCTTCCACTACCGGGGTCACTCCGCGGTGGACCTCGCCCGTTCGGTCGGACTCGAGGACGTCTGGCAGCTGATGATCGACGGCGATCTGGCGACCGACGCCGCGACGCAGAGCAGGTTCCGTGACGAAGTGCGGGAGCTCCGGACCCTCACGCCCGCGGCCGAGCAGGCGATCCCGCTCGTGGCGCGATCCCGTTCGACGCTCGACGGGCTCCGGACCGTGCTGTCGCTGATCGGACAGGAGTCCGGCATGCGACCGCTTCTCGACATCGACCATGCCCGACGTCGACGAGATGCGCTGCGGCTCGCCGCGGTCACCCCCACGGTGGTTGCGGCGTTGCACCGAAGCGCGCTCGGGGCCGAACCCGTCGAGCCACGAGCGGATCTCTCACCCGGTGCCGACCTGTTGTGGATGCTGTCGGGCGAGGAGCCAGATCCGCAGCTGGCCAGCGCGCTCGAGGCGTACCTCGTCCTGACCGTCGACCACGGCTTCAACGCGTCGACCTTCACCGCCAGGGTCGTCGCATCGACCGGTGCGGACGTCGCCGCGTGCGTGGTCGCGGCGATCGGAGCGCTCTCCGGCCCGCTGCACGGCGGAGCACCCAGCCGGGCGCTCGACCTGCTCGACGCCCTCACCCCCCTCCACCCCGATCCCGCAGCGCTCGACGCCGCGATCGCCGAGCGACTCGAGAGGGGGGAGCGGCTCATGGGCTTCGGCCACGCCGTGTACCGCACGGATGACCCGCGCGCTGCACTGCTGTCGGCGATCGCCGACGGGCTGGCGAGCCGGTCCGCCGACGCGGCGCAGCGCGTGGAGGTGGCTCGGAGCGTCGAGTCGAGTGCCGTAGCCCTCCTCGCTGCGCACCGGCCGGGTCGTGAGCTGCGCACCAACGTCGAGTACTACGCCGGCGTCGTGATGGACCTCTGCGGCGTGCCCCGCTCGATGTTCACACCGACCTTCGCCACGAGTCGGATCATCGGTTGGACCGCGAACGTGTTGGAGCAGGCTGAGGATCCCAAGATCATCCGCCCGTCGGCCCGTTACGTCGGGCCGCCGGCCCCCCGGCCGATCCCGCCGATCGGCTGATCCCGCCGGTTCGGCTCGACCGACGCGTCGCCCTCCCACGTTCTGCCACGGGCCTGATCGGGGTACCAGCGCCTATGGGCCCGACAGGGCCAGCCCGGCGGTAGCGTCGTCACGCCGACGCAGCCACCTAGCGTGCCGCCGGGTCCGACGAGCGTGTGGGAAGGGACAGCAGTGATCGACGACACCCGGTCCGAGCCGGATCGGCCCAGCGACACGGTGACGGTGGAGATCCCCGCCCAGCCGCGCTTCGTGGCGCTCGTCCGTGTCGCCGCGGCGAGCATGGCGGCCGACCTCGACCCCGTCATCGACGAGGTCGAGGACCTCCGGGTCGCGGTGAACGAGCTCGTCGGGCTGTTGGTCGAGGCGGCCGACGGCGGCTCCGTCGTCGTCCGGCTCTGGAGCGACGAGCGGACGATCAACGTCACCGGCCGCTGCAGCGGCGCCACCACGCCGGTCGCCCCGGACGAGCTCACGGAACGGATCCTCGACGCCACCGTGGACGACTACGAGATCGGTGACGGCGCGTTCCAGGCCTGCAAGTTCCTCGGCGCGGTCTGACCGCGCCGAGGAACGGTCACAGATGTCCTCCGGGAACCGCTCCGGCCGCGATCGCCACGACCCCGGTCACGGCGAGGCCGACGTCCACACGGCCCCCGAGCTCGACGAGCGGTTCGCCGAGTTCGCCCGGACCCGGGACCGGACCCTGCGCAACCAGATCGTCGAGGACCACATCGGCCTCGCCCACCACTTCGCGGCGCGCTACCAGCGAACCGGCGACGACGACGACCTGCATCAGGTCGCCCTCCTCGGCCTGGTCAAGGCGCTCGACCGGTTCGACCCTGACCGCGGCGTGGCGTTCAGCACCTTTGCCGGGCGAACGATCGACGGTGAGCTCAAACGGCACTTCCGTGACCAGACCTGGGCGGTCCGCGTCCCACGCTCGGTCAAGGACCTGCACATCGCGCTCCGCAGGGCGACCGAGGAGCTCGAGCAGCGGCGCGGCCGGTCCCCGACGGTGAGGGAGCTCGCCGAGTACCTCGGCGTCGAGGTCGACGAGGTCGTGGGAGCTCTCGGCGCCGGCTCCGCGCGACGCACGGGCAGCCTCGACGGTCCCGATGACCGGCACGGAAACGACCACGAACCCGCCCTCGGTCGGCCGGGTGGCACGGCGCTGGTCGAGGACCGCGACCAGGTGGAGCGATTGCTCGCCACGCTCGAGCCGCGCGAGCAGGAGATCATCCGCCTGAGGTTCTACGAGCAGCTCAGCCAGGAGCAGATCGCCGAGCGCGTGGGCCTGTCCCAGATGCACGTCTCGCGTCTGCTGCGGCGCAGCTTCGAGACGATGCTGAGGGCGCAAGGACCTGACGCCGACGGTCAGGGTCCCTGACCGTTCGGCGACCTTCTGGCTGTCGGGCACGTGGATCCAGGTTCAGGCGGTGGCCAGCAGCTCTGCGCGGATCTGGTCGAGGCTGCCGCGCAGCAGGCGCGACACGTATGATTGCGACAGCCCGACCTCCTCGGCGATCTCGGGTTGGCTGAGCTCCTCGACGAACCGAAGGTGCAGGACGAGCTGCTGGCGTTCATCGAGGGTCGCGACCGCGCCGCGCAGGAACTCCCGCTCGTCGACCTCGTCGTAGCCCGGGTCCACTCCACCGAGCAGCCTGACGAGCGAGGAGGACGCTTCGCCGTCGAGGCCGGGCGCATCGAGCCCGACGGCGCTGCGGGACTGACCCGCCTCCAGGGCGTCGAGGACGTGGTCGACCTCCGTGCCCATCTCTGCCGCCACCTCCCGAACCGTCGGAGCGCGGCCGAGCCGCTGCGTGAGCTCGTCGGATCGACGCCGAACCTGCAGGTGCAGCTCCTGGGCCCGCCGGGGAGGACGGACGGTCCAGGCGCGGTCGCGCAGGTGGCGCTTCAGCTCGCCCTCGATCGTCCGGGAGGCGAACGTCCGGAACGTCACGCCCAGCGAGGTGTCGAATCGGTCCACGGCTCGGATCATGGCCAGCAACGCGGTCTGGCGGAGGTCCTCCGACGACACCCCGACCGACCGGGCGAAGCGGGCTACATGGTGATCCGCCACCCAGAGGTGCGCCTCGACCACACGGTTGCGCAGACGACGCTCGCCGGTGCGCCGGTACTCGTCGACCAGCGCCGCCACCTCATCGCCCGACAGGACCCCGGCGACCGGCCCCGCCCGACTGCTCGGGCCCGCCCGACTGCTCGGGCCCAGCTCCTTGGCCTTCGCCTCGTTCGCCATCACGCCGACCTACCTCCGTGTTCAACCCCCTCGGCCGACCAGCCCCGAGCTGGCCCGGGGCCTGCCGTGGCACACCGTCGCTCGCTCCTGCACGGCCGACGGCGACAGCCACGGACGTGCGACCTGCCGTTCGCGGCCTACCCGGCACGACCGGTGCCCCAAACCTGCCCGAACGCTCGATCAGCACGTCGTGGGGGGACTTCCGGTGCCCCGGTCGGACCATTAGCGTTCGAGCGCCGTGCCCCTGATCGATCCCGCACCCGACGTGTCGCGCTCCGTTCCCGCGGACCGCTCGCCTTCGCCGCGTCGGGCGACCTGGATCGTGATGCTCGTCGCGCTGGTCGCTGGTTCCTTGGCCGCCGCGGTGGTCTGGCGGGTGGCCGAGCTGGGCGCCGAGGACCGCCAGACCGAAGCCGCCGACGCCGTGGTGGAGTCCGTCGCGAAGGACGCGGACGACCTGATCATCGCCTTGAGCGGGACATCGGCGCTCGTGGCGACCGACGGCACGGTGTCCCAGAGCTCGATGGACCGCTTCGTGACCGACCTGGCCACCTTGGGGTCACCTCGATCGCTCGCCTGGCTCGTCCCTGCTCCCGGAGCGAGCGATGCCGGTGGGTGGCAGGTCGCGGTGTCGGCTTCGCCTCCGCCGAGCGAGGACGGAGCGGTGCCCTCCGGTGCGGATCTGGCCGCCGGCACCCTCGAGGCGGCGGGCTCACCGGTGTCGACTGCTGCAAGCGCAGCGCAGCGAAGCGGCCAACCCGTGGTCGGTCAGGTCACCCTCGCCGACGGCACCACCCGACTGGCCGCCTTCAAGCCGGTGTACCGGGTGCGCGACGGCGATGCAGCAACCCCCGAGTTCGCCGGCGTGGTGGCCACGGTGGACCCGCCGGAGCACATCTCCGGACGTCTCGCCGCGGACGTTCCCGGCGACGTGCTGTACAGCATCACCGCCGACGACGCCGTCCTGGCGTCGAGCGACCCGATGCCGATCGGCGGAACGACGCGCGACGTGCAGGCCGGCGATCTCCGACTCACCGCACAGGTCGAGGACCGCCGAGCCGTCAGCCACGACCTGAGCTGGTTCCTCCTGTGGATCATGGCGGTGATCGTCGCCGCTGCCGGCACCCTGGGTCTGCGCAGCGCCCGCTACGACGAGGAGCGCCGCCGGACGAACACGATGTTCGCCCGCACCGCCGACCTGGCGCAGCGCCTGGCACGTAGCGCCACGGCGGAAGAGGTCGCGGCGGTCATCAGCGAGCAGGTCCCGCCCCTGTTCGGCGCGGACGTGGCGTCGTTCGGCGAGGTCGACGACGACGCGTCGTTGGTCCGACTCCACCACGGTCCCGAAGTCGACCCTGCGCTGGTCGAGCGACTGTCGGAGCTGCACCTGGAGGACATCCCGTCGCTCGCGGAGCAAGTCGGTTCCGGCACGACCGTCCTGTTGCGGACCAGCACGGACTGGGAACGGGAGCTGCCGGCGGAGGTGGCCGAGGGCATGCTCGGTGCCGGCGCACGCGCTGCGGCTGTCCTTCCGCTGCAGACCCCCCAGAGGGTGGTGGTCGCGACGATCGGCATCATCTGGTGCGATCCGCCGGTCTTCGACGAGCGCACGACCGCCACCCTGGGGACCGTCCGGGAGCTGTGCGAGCAGAGCCTGGTGCGGGCCGAGCTCACCGACCGCGCATCGCAGCGAGCGGCCCGCCTGGCCGCCCTCGCCGAGCAGCTCGCCGGGGTGGACACTGTGGCGGACACCGCACGGACGGTCACGGATCTGGCCCTCGCCGTGGTGGGCGCCACCGCCGCGACCGTCGGCGTCGTCGACCACGAGCACGACGTGCTGCGGACCTACCACGGCAGCTCCGCGTCGGATCGGGCCCAGGAGTTCTCGGCGCTCCGGCTCGATGAACCGCTCGCTCTGAGCGATGCAGCTCGAACCGGCAGGGCCGTGATGTGCACCGACCTGGCCGCGTACCGCGCTCGCTACCCCGTGACCGACGACATCGGTGAGGACCTCGGAGCCGGAGCGCGCGCCGCGCTGCCGTTGCGCTCCGACGACCGGGTCATCGGTTCGATCGTGTTCGCGTGGGACCGGCCGCTGGCCTTCGACGATCCCGAGATCGACGAGCTCACCACCGTCGCGGAGATGACGGCCCAGGCGGTGCGCCAGGCGCAGCTGATCGAGGCCCAGGCCGCCGACGCGATTCGCAGCAAGGCCCTGTCGGAGCTCGCCCAGGGCCTTGCGGCGCGCTCCGAGGCGTCGGACATCGCGGGCTTCCTCACCGAATCGGTCCTGGCGCCGCTCGGCGCTGCGTACTCCGTCGTCGGGGTCGTCGACGGCGACCACCTCCTGCGCCGCTACTCCGATGGCCTCGCCCAGACCGGCCTGGCCGACCTGGGTCAGAGCTACGCGACCTCCGGCCTCGCGACAGCGACACCCGGAACCGACGCCGTGAGAAGCGGACAGATCGTCTTCGTCGAGAGCCCAGCGGAGGCTCGCCAGCGGTACCCATCCATGACCGACGTGTGGGACGTGCTCGACGTCCAGTCCGGGGCCGCGGTGCCCGTGCGCGACCGCGACGGACGGGTCGTCGCCGTGATCAGCGTGCTGTGGGACCGACCGATCGCGGTGCGCGGCGACGTGCGCGACACCCTCGCGACCGTCGCCGGCATGGTCGGCCAGACGCTCGAGCGAACCGACCTGGTCGACGAGCTGCGAACGAACGTCCTGCGCAACCAGCGGATGGCCGACTTCGCACGGCTGCTCGCAGACGTCCAGACCCTCGATGAGCTCTGTCGGATCGTCCGTGACAGCGCAGCGCCGCCGGTCGGCGCCGCCTTCGCCGACATCGTGCTGCTGGGCGAAGACGGCTCGGTGTCCCCCGAGCACGCCGCACCCGACTCGCCCTGGCCCCTGATCCGGACGAACCGCGCCGGACCACCGGTGCTCACCGACACGGTGGCGAGCATGCTTCGGAGCCGCAAGGTGCTCGAGGTGTGGGAGTACGCGCCGCCGGCCACGCTGTCCGCCGACGAGGAGGCGGTGCTGCGCGACGGAGCCATCGCGCACGTGGCGCTGCTACCGCTCAGCGCATCGGGCGGCACGGAGCTCGGTGCCGTGGTCGTCGGCTGGGACCGGATGCAGGAGCCGTCGGCCGACAACAGCGCGAAGCTCGGGACGCTCACCGAGCTGTGCAGCCAGACGATCCTGCGGACGCGGCTGCGCGAAGCGGAGCATCGGCTGGTGCTGAGCCTCCAGGACCGGGTGGTTCGACCCGCCCCGGGCGTCGACGGATTGGCGTTCGCAGAGCGGTACCTGCCGGCGTCGGTGCAGGTCGGCATGGGTGGCGATTGGTTCGAGGGGATCCCGATCGACGACCACCGGTTCTCTGTGGTCGTCGGCGACATCGCCGGGCACGGGATCAACGCGGTCGCCGACATGGTCGAGCTGCGGGCGATCATCGGATCCCTGCTCCGCAGCTCGACTCCGCTCGAGGAGATCTACCCGCGGGTGGCGTCCCTGCTGCACCTGTCGGGGAGCGGTCTGACCGCCACCTCCTGCATCGCCGTGTTCGACACCGCCGCCGACACGTTGCGCTACGTGTCGGCGGGCCACCTCCCACCGGTGATCGCTCGGACCGACGGACGCGTCGAGCTGCTCGAGCAGGGGCGCCAGCCGATGCTCGGCGTGCCGAGCCGACCGGTCACGCCGGGGGCGGCCGCCTTCGCTCCCGGCTCGTTGCTGGTCATGTACACCGACGGCATCGTCGAGCGGCGACGGGAGCCGATCGACGTGTCGCTCGAGCGACTCCGCACCGCGACCGCCGCCGTGGTGACCGCTGCGCCCGGGACCGGGCCGGACGTGGAGCACGTCGCCGACGAGCTGCTGCGGCGCTGCCTCGGCGACCGGCCGACGGGCGACGACGTCGCACTCGTGGTCGTCGCCCGAACGCCGACGTCCTGACCGAGTGAGCCGGATCGACGATTGATCACGTCAATCGACGCCATCACCACCTTCGATTGACCAGCTCAATCGAAGGTGGCTATGATGCATTCAGTCACCTATCACCGGTGACGTGCGAGATCCGACCGAATCCACCCTCGAGATGCCACATCTCGTCACCCAGAGAGAGCGATACAGGATGTCCCTCGTCAACACCGAAGTCCTCCCCTTCACCGCCACCGCCTTCCACAACGGCGAGTTCGTCGACGTGTCCGACGCCGACTTCAAGGGCAAGTGGTCCGTGGTGTTCTTCTACCCGGCCGACTTCACCTTCGTCTGCCCCACCGAGCTGGGCGACATGGCGGACAACTACGACGCGTTCAAGGCGCTCGGCGTCGAGGTCTACGGCGTGTCCACCGACACCCACTTCACGCACAAGGCATGGCACGACACGTCCGACACGATCGGCAAGATCCAATACCCGATGATCGGCGACCCGACCTGGCAGCTCTCGGAGAACTTCCAGGTCCTCCGCCCCGGCCAGGGCCTCGCTGACCGCGGCACGTTCCTGGTCGACCCCGACGGCGTCATCCAGTTCATGGAGGTCACCGCCGAGGGCATCGGCCGCAACGCCTCCGAGCTCATCCGCAAGGTCAAGGCGGCTCAGTACGTCGCCGCCCACCCGGGCGAGGTCTGCCCGGCCAAGTGGGAAGAGGGCGAAGAGACCCTCGCCCCCTCGCTCGACCTCGTCGGCAAGATCTGATCCGGATCACCCTCTGCACGTCGGGCCGGGGGCATCTGCCCCCGGCCCGATGTCGTTGTCCCCCAGCCACACAACTCCCCACCCCCTCCCGTTCTGCAGAGCAGAACGGGGTGCCAGGCAACTCACCACGGAGCCCACCATGCTCGACGCCAACATCGCCGCCCAGCTGAAGTCCCACCTGGAGAAGGTCGCCCAGCCGATCGTGCTGCGGAGCTCGCTCGACGACAGCCCGAAGTCCGCAGAGCTCGCCGGGCTGCTCGATGAGATCGCCGCCATGTCGGAGCTGATCACCGTCGAGCGCACCGACGACGACGAGCGCCGACCGAGCTTCGCGATCACCAGAGCCGGCACCGACGTGTCGGTGCGCTTCGCCGGCATCCCGATGGGCCACGAGTTCACCTCCCTCGTCCTTGCCCTGCTGCAGGTCGGCGGCCACCCGTCGACAGCCAAGCCCGAGACGATCGAGCAGATCCGGGAGCTACCCGGCGAGCTGCACTTCGAGACCTACTTCTCGCTCACCTGCCAGAACTGCCCCGACGTCGTGCAGGCGCTCAACCTGATCAGCACGATCAACCCGAACATCACCCACACCGCGATCGACGGCGCGCTGTTCCAGGACGAGGTCGACGAGCGACGGGTGATGGCGGTGCCGTCGGTGTTCCTCAACGGTGAACCGTGGGAGCAGGGTCGCATGACGCTCGACGAGATCGTCGCCCGACTGGACTCCGGCGCTGCGGAGCGCCGGGCCGCCGAGCTCGCCGACAAGGACACCTTCGACGTGCTCGTGGTCGGCGGCGGGCCCGCCGGCGCCGCTGCGGCGATCTACGCGGCGCGGAAGGGCATCGCCACCGGCGTGGTCGCCGAGCGCTTCGGAGGCCAGGTCCTCGACACGATGGCCATCGAGAACTTCATCTCGGTGCCCTACACCGAGGGGCCCAAGCTCGCCTCGGCGTTGGAGCAGCACGTCCACGACTACGACGTCGACGTGATGGACCTGCAGCGCGCCGTCCGGCTGATCCCCGCCGACGGCCCCGGCGAACCGGTCGGCGTCGAGCTGGAGAACGGCGCAGTGCTGCGATCGAAGTCCGTCATCCTGTCCACCGGCGCCCGTTGGCGGTCGATGGGCGTGCCCGGCGAGCAGGAGTACCGCAACAAGGGCGTCACCTACTGCCCGCACTGCGACGGTCCGCTCTTCAAGGACAAGCGCGTCGCTGTCATCGGCGGCGGCAACTCCGGGGTCGAGGCCGCGATCGACCTGGCCGGAGTGGTCGCCCACGTCACGCTGATCGAGTTCGACGACCAGCTCCGCGCCGACGAGGTGCTGCAGCGCAAGCTGCGCAGCATGGGCAACGTCGACATCCTGGTCAGCTCGCTGACCACCGAGGTCGTCGGCGACGGCGAGCAGGTCGTCGGGCTCATGGTCGAGGACCGCACGACCAAGTCGAACCGCACCGTCGACGTCGACGGCGTGTTCGTGCAGATCGGCCTGCTGCCCAACACCGAGTGGCTGGACGGCACCGTCGAGCTGTCCCCCCGCAAGGAGGTCGTGATCGACGACCGCGGCCAGACGTCGGTGCCCGGCGTGTTCGCCGCCGGCGACTGCACCACGGTCCCGTTCAAGCAGATCGTGATCGCCATGGGCGCCGGAGCAACTGCGTCGCTCAGCGCCTTCGACCACATGATCCGCACCAGCAGTCCAGAGCCAGTCACGGTCTGACCCCGCCCACCCCCGTTCTGTTCGTCGTTTCACAACGTTTTCGTTGTGAAACGACGAACAGAACGGGGGTGAGGGCGCTGAAAGGGAGGTCCGAGGTGAACCTTCGAGAGCTCGAGTACCTGGTCGCCGTCGCCGACCACCACCACTTCGGACGGGCCGCCGAGGCCGTGTACGTCTCTCAACCGACCTTGTCGACGCAGCTGAAGAAGCTCGAGCAGGAGCTGGGCGTCACGCTGATCGAACGCAGCCGCAGCGGCGCGATGCTGACCGCCGCGGGCGAGGCCGTCGTCGAGCGGGCTCGCATCGTGCTCCGCGAGACGTCCGACATCCGCAACATCGCGCGCCACGCCGCAGACCCCGCTTCGGCGACGTTGCGCGTCGGGCTCTTCCCCACCCTCGGGCCGTACCTGCTGCCGCACGTCGTGCCGAAGGTCCGGGATCGGCTGCCGAAGCTGGAGCTGCTGCTCGTCGAGGAGAAGACCGAGGTCATCCTCCACCGGCTCGGTGACGGAGGGCTCGACGTCGGGCTGCTCGCACTGCCCGTCAACGACCCCCGGCTGCACGTCGAGCCGCTGTTCACCGAGGACTTCCTGCTGGCCGTGCCGGCGACGCACCCGCTGGCCGACGGCGACGGCCCCGTCGACGTGTCGGTCCTGGCCGGTGAGCAGGTGCTCCTGTTGGAGGAAGGCCACTGCCTCCGCGACCAGGCGCTCAGCGTGTGCCATGTCGGTGGCGCCTCGGAGCGGCACGGATTCCGCGCCACCAGCCTGGAGACGCTCCGCCAGATGGTCGCCGCCGGTGTGGGGGTCACGCTGCTCCCCGAGCTGGCGGTCAGTCCTCCGGTCCCCGAGCAGCCCGACATCGCACTGCTCCGCTTCGCGGAGCCGGTCCCCAGCCGCGAGATCGCGATGCTGTGGCGGCGCAGCAGCACCTACGGCGACCTGTTGCCGGCGTTGGCGGAGGTGTTCCGTGACCTTCCGGCGGGCATCGTGGAACGGGCTGGGCCGGCGATGACCCACCGCTCCTGACGTCACTCCTCGTAGGCCTCGACCCGGCGCAGGAGGTCGACCGCCAGGTCGGGACCAGGTTCGTCGGTCCACACAGCGGTCACCTGGCCCCGGACGTCGATCAGCACCGTCGTGGGCTGCCCGTCCACGTAGGCGGCCCCGTAGCGGTCGGCCAGCGCGCCCGCCGGATCCGCGAGGATCCGCACGTTGCCCTCGATGCCGACCTCGAGCTGCTCCACGTCGGCCTGCGTGCGCTTGGCCACTGCGAGCAGCTGCACGCGTTCGCGGCCGAAGTCGACCAGGTGCGCGCCCATGCCCTCGAGGGCCTCTCGGGACGCCTCGTCGCCGGGCGGCTCCAGGAAGACGAGCACGATCGGGATGCGGCCGAGGATGCGGTCGAGGTCGACGTGCCCACCGGTGCTGGCGAGGACCTCGCCCGGGCCGTCGTGGAGGTCGGGCGGTTCGGGGCTCATGGCTGACACCTACCCCGCGGCGCCGTGCCCCATCACGAGCGTGGGTCAGGCACCCTCGGCAGCGTCGACGTCGTCGACCGCCAGAGGCGCGAGGTCGGCCGGGTCGGTCGCCCCCCGACCGCCGAGGGCGAACCCGGGTGCGGTGTCGTCGAGCTCGACGCCGAGCTCCAGCGCTTTGGCCCGGGCCTCTGCGGGGAAGATGTTCTGCACGATGTAGGGATCGGCGGTCACCGAGTAGTCAGGGGCGAGGAACTTGGTGAACCGGTCGATGTAGAGGAGCTGCTTGGCGATCAGCGCCAGCTGCTGGGGCACCGACGCCTTGTAGGCCTTGAGCATCTCGAGCGACTGCGCCACCAGCGCCGCGACGTCGATCGAGCCGAAGCCGTCGACGAGCATCGGCCCCAGCACCATGTTGAGGAACGCTCCCAGGTCCTCGTCGGTGCCCATGCCCTCGGGGATCGCCCCGACCTGGCGATACGCCCGGGCCACGCGGGTGAAGTCGAGGTCGAAGGCACACGTGTAGAAGAGGTCCTTGAGCACCGAGCGCCACTCCGGCGACAGCTCGCCCATGATGCCGAAGTCCAGGTAGCAGCCTCGGCCGTCGTCGAGCGCCCAGACGTTGCCGGCGTGCATGTCGCCGTGGAACGGACCGTGCACCATCGCCGCCTCGGCCCACACCTTCGCACCCCGCCGCAGGATCGACTGACCGTCCATCCCCCGGGCGACCAGCTCGTCGAAGTGGTCCATCGGGATGCCGTGGACCCGCTGCATGCAGATCGTCCGGGGCCCGCAGTGGTCCCAGTAGACCTCCGGCACGGTGATCAGCGTGTTGTCGCCGAACGCTCCGATGTTGCTGCGGAACCGATCCTGTTGGAACGCCTCCAACGCCGGGTTGAGCTCTCGGAACGTCACGGCGTGCAGGTCGCTGATGATCCCCTTGGCGCCCGAGGTCCTCCCCCACGGCGTCCACTCGATCACCGCTGCGATCCGGTGCATGTTGCGCAGGTCGGTGGCCATCTGCTCCCGGATGTCGGGGCGCTGGACCTTGACCACCGCGGTGCGACCGTCGCGCAGCGTGCAGGCGTGCACCTGTCCGATCGATGCCGCCGACAGCGGCGCGTCATCGAAGCTCGCGAACACCACCTCGACCGGTGCACCCAGATCCGCCTCGATCGTGGCGTGGACCGCCTCCGACGGGAACGGTGGCACCTCGTCGAGGCAACGACGGGCGGCATCGGCCAGCACCGCCGGGAACATTCCACCCGAGCTGGCGATGATCTGACCCGCCTTGACGAAGGTCGGCCCGAGCCGGATGAACCCGTCGACCAGGCCGTCGCACGCGGTGGCGACCACGGTGGTGGACCGACGCCGCAGCAGCCGACCGACGAGCGCGGCGACGACCGACCACGACAGCACGACCACCACGACGATGGACCGCCAGATGTCGACGGGGCGGAAAGCGCGGAGAGCCGGCGCCTCCACGTCGAGCGCCGAAGCGGGTGGACCGTCCGCGAACGGCCCCCTGAAGCTGCGACGCGCCGCCGGTCCGTTCATGGCCGACGAGCCTTGCAGACCCCGTTCTGTTCTGCAGAACCGAGGGTTGGGCCAACCACGTCAGCGGCGACGGGTGATGCGGGAGCCCGCGACCAGCGCCCGCTGGTGCACCCCGGCCGGCAGCCGCGAGATCAGGTCGATGAGCCGACCGTCGGCACCGACCGTGATGCGCCGACGGTTCAGCTCCACCCCGCGGAGGATCTGCGCCGCCGCGCCATCGGGAGTGGTGCGGGCGATGCGGTCGAACGCGTCCCCCAGGTCCTGACCCTTCCTCGCGACCGACGGCGTCGACGGGTCCTGACGGGCGCGTCGGGCGATGTTGGTCTTGACGCCGCCCGGGTGCACGGTCGTCACCGACACGTGGCTGCGCGCGATGTCGAGCTCCATGCGCAACGCGTCGGAGAACCCCCGCACACCGAACTTGGCGATGTTGTACGCCGACTGCGAAGGGATGCTCACCAGACCGAACACGCTCGACACGTTGACGATGTGGCCCTCCCCCGACGCCTCCAGGTGCGGCAGGAACGCTCGGCATCCGTTGACCACACCCCACAGGTTGATGTCGACCAGCCAGTGCAGGTCCTCGTCGGACATCGAAACGACATCCGCGACGAGTGCGACCCCGGCGTTGTTGAACAGCAGGTTGACCTGCCCGTGATCGCAGACGACCGTCTCGGCCCAGTCGTAGATCGCGTCGCGGTCCGCCACGTCGAGGTGCTGGGAGGTGATCTTCACCCTGTCGCCCTCGTAGCCGAGGCCTTCGCACTCGGCGACGGTCTGGGCGAGCCCGGCGTCGTCGACGTCGGCCAGCGCCAGGTTCGCCCCCCGGCGCGCCAGCTCCAGCGCCAGCGCACGTCCGATCCCCGAGCCGGCTCCGGTGATGGCAGCGACCCTTCCCCGCACGTCCTTCACGTGGATTCTCCTCCTCGCGGGCGTCCCGAGCTCAGCGGCCGCGGGTTGGAGAAGACCATCTCCCCGTCGACCACATCGCTGCGGCGCATCTGGCGGTAGTCGTACAGGTAGTTCTGGGTCACCTTCCACGGCGCCCGATCGCCCTGCTTGGGGAACCGGTCCGCGGTGCGGGCGATGTAGCCGGATGTCAGACCCAGGAGGGGCGACCGCGCGAGTGCGGGCCCGGCGGGCGTGGGGGTGCACTGGCGCAGACCCGATCGGCGCATGTGGTTGAGCAGCCGGCACACGTAGTCGCTGATGAGATCCGCCCGGAGGGTCCAGGAGGCGTTCGTGTAGCCCACAGCGAGCGCCATGTTCGGAACGCCGTCGAGCATCATGCCCTTGTACGCGACCCGGTCCGCCGGGTCGACCTTGTCACCGTCGACGATGACGTCCATCCCACCCACGAACAGCAGGTCGAGTCCGGTTGCGGTCACGACCACGTCGGCCGCGAGCTCGTCGCCGGACCCCAACCTGATGCCGGTCGGGGTGAAGCGGTCGACGGTATCGGTCACGATCGACGCCGTGCCATGCCGGAGCGACCGGAAGAGGTCCCCGTCCGACACGAAGCACAGGCGCTGGTCCCACGGGTCGTAGCGGGGGCTGAAGTGGGTGTCGATGTCGAAGTCGTCGGGGAGCTGGGCGGCCAGACGGCGGCGCAGCAGCTTCTTGACCGCCTGGGGCCGACGCCGGCTCGCTTGGTAGAGCGCCAGGGCGCCCATGGACAGCGTCCAGCGCAGGATCGGCCCGGAGATCCTGGGCGGCAGCAACTTGCGGACCACGTCGGCGAACGGGTTCCGCGTGGGCAGCGCCATCACGTACGACGGCGAGCGCTGGAGCATCGTCACGTGCTCGACCGTCGAAGCGATGGCCGGCACGATCGTGATCGCGGTCGCACCGCTGCCGATGACGACGACCCGCTTGCCCGAGACATCGAGGTCCTCCGGCCAGAACTGCGGGTGCACGAGGGTGCCGCCGAAGTCGTCCATCCCGTCGAAGTCAGGGGTGTAGCCGCGGTCGTAGCGGTAGTACCCGGTGCAGGAGTAGAGGAACGAGCAGGTCACCACGCGCTGATCCACGACCTCGCCGGCCTCGTCGAGCAGATCTGCCGTGACCGTCCAGCGAGCGTCGGTCGTGGACCACTCGGCCCGGGTGATGCGGTGACCGAAGCGGATGTGACGGTCGATGCCCTCGTCGGCCGCCGTGTCCTTGAGGTAGTCGAGGATCGTGTCGCCGTCAGCGATCGCCTTGGCGCCCTGCCACGGGCGGAACGAGTAGCTGAAGGTGAACATGTCGGAGTCCGAGCGGATGCCCGGGTAGCGGAACAGGTCCCACGTGCCGCCGACCGACCCTCGAGCTTCGAAGAGCGCAAAGGTCGCCCAGCGGCATTCGGTCTGCAGGAAGTGCGCGGCGCCGATGCCCGACAGCCCGGCACCCACGATGAGCACATCGAGGTGCTCCACGGGTTCGTTCGCCTGATCGTTCGCCGAGAGTGCCCGCTCCGCCGATGTGGTCATGGGCGTCAGCTTCGCGCCGACATGGCGGGCGGTGCTGCGGGCCGCTCGACAGGGCGGGCTGCGAACAGGTCGTTGAGCGATCCGGCATCACCGAAGAGCCGTTCGCGCCACTCACGGACGAGTCCGTCGGTGTCGATGTCGTCGGGATGGAAGTCGGCCCGGTCGTACTCCTTGAGGCGCTCCCAGACCGAGCGCGACACGATCGGGTTCCGCTTGAAGCGACGAAGGCTCGTCCGCAGCCGACCCTTCTCGTAGGTGCCCTTGTCTCGCGCCAGCGACAGGCCGATCGAGACCGCCATCGAGCCGACGAACGCGTAGCGCAACGCGACCATCGTCCAGACCCGCATGCGCTCGCTGCCACCGGAGATCGCATAGACGTCGAACGCAACCGCCTTGTGCTCGCACTCTTCGAGCGCGTGCCACAGGAAGAGGTCGCGAACTGCGTCGTCGGCGAACAGCTCGTGCATGGCTTCGTCGCTGAGCAGCACCTCGGCCAGCGTGGCGGTGAAGTGCTCGAGCGCTGCGGTCGCCGCCAGGTTCGACGATGCCGGAGCGAGCTTGGTGCGCAGCCCGAGCATCTTGCGGGTGATCCACTCGCCTTCCTTGGCGGGGTAGCCGAGCTCCTCGAGGCGGTTGTTGAAGACCCGGTGCTCACGACCGTGGGTGGCTTCCTGACCGATGAAGCCAGCGACCTGGCGCTTGAGCTCGGGGTCGGTGATGCGGTCCCGGTAGTGGCGGACCGAGCGGACGAAGAAGTCCTCACCGTCGGGGAACACCGACGACAGCGCGACCGCGAGGTGGCTGTTGACGAGGTCCTCGTCGGCAGCGAAGTACTTGGGGACGTCGCGCAGGCGCTCCTCGAACGAGATGCGCCGGGTGGGCACCGACCGTGCGGGTACGGCGTTGGCCGCGGCAGGGGCAGGCGTCGGGTCGGAGTCAAGGGGGTCGGTGCGTTCCATCAGGTCGGTCACATCTCCCACTCTTGACGATCT
>Ga0073905_10000365_pt1 | contig 20867 bp, 23 predicted proteins | sample KloWWTupernatant_FD_65482 | JGI IMG/M metagenome (GOLD analysis project Ga0073905, IMG submission 65482) | Active sludge microbial communities from Klosterneuburg, Austria, studying microevolution and ecology of nitrifiers - Klosterneuburg... | ecosystem: Engineered > WWTP > Aerobic digester >... | reverse complement strand
AGCTCGGCCTCGACCAGCGTTTCGGGGATCGCCGCGCAGTTGACCGCCACGAATGGGCCCGCGCGCCGCGGCGACAGGGCGTGGAGAGCGCGGGCGAAGAGCTCCTTGCCGGTGCCGCTCTCGCCGGTGAGCAGCACCGTGCTCTCGGTCGGCGCGACGCGCTCGAGGCTGCGCAGGGCCGCGCGCAGCCGCGGATGGGCGCCGACGATCGGCGCCGTCCCGGGCGGCGCGAAGACCGGTTCGACCCGCTCCTCTTCGATCAGCGAAGCGACCAGGCGGAAGAGGCGATCGATATCGACCGGCTTCTCGAGGAAGTCGGCGGCGCCGAGCTTCATCGCCGCGACCGCCGCCGCCACCGAGCCGAAGCCGGTGAGGACGACCACCGGCGGTGCCGGCGTCCGCTCCCGCGCCAGGGCGAGGACGTCGAGGCCGCTGCCGTCCGGCAGCATCAGGTCCGAGAGCACGAGATCGATGCGCTGCCCGTCGCCGAGCTCGGCGCGCGCAGCGGCGAGGTCGCCCGCCGCGGCGACGGCGTAGCCCTCGCCCTCGAGCGCCCGCACCAGCATCCGGCGCAGCGATTCGCGATCCTCGACGACGAGCAGGCGGAGCGCCATTGGCGGCTCTACTCCCCGCCCTCGAGCCCGCCGCTCCGCGCGCGCTCGACGGCGCGCGCCAGGGTCTCGTCGTCGGCGGGATCGACCGTGCGCAGGTCGAGCCAGAACCGCCCGTCGCGCAGCGCCCCGACGACTGGCGGCAGACCGTCGCCCCCCGCGCGCAAGCGCCGGGCGACCTCCTCGTCGGCAGGGAGAGCGAGGGCCGGACCGGGGATCGGAATCTCGGGGGCCGCGCCGCCGCCGACGAACGCCGGCGCTTGGCGAATCTCGGCGCCGAGGCGGGCGGCGAGCGGCGCGAGCCGCCGTTCGAGGGCCTCGGCCGACGTCCACAGGCGGTCGAGCGGCAGCGCGCGCCCGGCGAGGTGCAGGCGCAGCACACCGTCGAGCGCCGCGGTCACCAGCCGGCCGGGACGCACCGCGCGGTAGATCGGATGCCGCGCGCAGCGCTCCACCACTTCGCGCCGGCCGACGAGGAGCCCCGCCTGCGGCCCGCCGAGGAGCTTGTCGCCGCTGCCGATGGCGAGGTCGCAGCCGGCGGCGAGGAGCTCGGCCAGGCTCGGATGCCCGGCGAGCGCCGCTGGGGGCTCCGCCGCCAGGGGCGGCCGCAGCAGGCCCGCCCCCTCGTCTGCCACCAGGAGGAGGCCGCGGCGGTGGGCGAGATCAGCCAGCGCCGGCGCCTCGACCGCTGCCACGAAGCCGGAGATACGGAAGTTGCTGGCGTGCACCTTGAGCAGCAGCGCGGTCGCCGGGCCGATGGCGTTTTCGTAGTCGGCGAGGCGCGTCCGGTTGGTCGTGCCGACTTCGACGATGCGGGCGCCGGCGGCGGCGAGGATCTCAGGAATGCGGAACGACCCGCCGATCTCGACCAGCTCGCCACGCGAGACGATGACCTCGCGCCCGAAGGCGAGCGCAGCGAGCGCCAGTAAGAGCGCCGCCGCGCTGTTGTTGGCGACCCGTGCCGCCTCGGCGCCGGTGAGCTCGGCGAGGAGACCCTCCAGACGCCCGGCACGATCGCCCCGGCGTCCGGTCGAGAGGTCGAGCTCGAGGTCGCAGGCGGCGGTCGACAGCGCCGCAAGTCCATCTGCGACCTCGACCGGCAGCGGCGCGCGGCCGAGATTCGTGTGCAGGAAGATGCCGGTGGCGTTCAGCACCCGCACCAGCGGCGCCCCGAGACGCGCCTCGAGACGCTGGCGCAGACGATCGGGGAGTCCGGCGAGCCGAGTGGCCAGCTCCTCCCCGCCCAGTCGCCCGGCGGCGAGCTCCCGGCGCAGCTCCGCCAGCTCCGCCCGCGCTTGGGTGGCGAGCGCCCCCGTTCCGTATAATGTTTGGAGCGACTCGAGCCGAGGATCCGCCAGCACGCGATCGACCGCAGGAAGCTGCCGGCGGCGATCGGATTCCACGGGAGGCATCGGTCGTTCCGCCGATTCTAGGAGATCCGGCCCGTGAATCCCAGAAAGCCCACTTCCACCCAGGCGGCCAGCACGAAGACGGCCGCCCGGGGAGTTCGGCCCGGCGCGGCGCCCCCTCCGACCCGCCCTTCGGCGACGCACCAGCTCGACCTGGTGGCCGACGGCATCGAGAAGTTCAAGATCGAGTTCGAACGCTTCCTCGCCGGCGCCACGGTCGTGCCGCCGGACGACCACAAGGCCAAGCTGGTACGCGACCTGCGAGAGCTGCGCACCGCGAATCTGCGGACCTCCGCCGACCAGTTCCGGCTCGCGTCGCTGGAGGCCCGTTTCAACAGCTACTCGGAGCTCTTCAACCGCCGCCTGCGGGATCGCGAGGAGGGTCGCGGCGCGCGCCCCACCCGCGCGGCAGCGGCGGCGCCCGAACGACGGCTCGATGCCACCTCCGGCGTCGTCGTGACCGACCGCCTCGAAGCCGAGGCGGTGGCGGCGCTCTACCAGACACTCACCCGGCGGGTGAGCGATGCGACTGGCGGCGGAGCCGGTGCGGCTCCGACCATGGAGCTCGACACTTTCCGCGGCTACCTGTCGCAACAGATCGAGTCGATCCGCTTGAAGACCGGCTGCGAGGCGGTGCAGTTCCGCATCGCCTCCGAAGACGGCAAACTCAAACTGAAAGCGAAGCCGGTCAGCAAGTAGACGCTTGCACGCCCACCTTCCCGTCCATCGAAAGGACTCGCCCTTGCGCAAGCTCATCTCCACCGTCGCCGTGCTGCTCGCCTGCGCCGCGCTCTCCGCCGCGCTCGCCTATGCCTCGGCACCGAAGAATCTCGACCGGGCCATCGACGCGCAGCGCGCGCTTCTTGCCGAGCGCCCGGCGGATTCCGCGCTCGAGAACGACCTCGGCAGCCTGCTCGTCCTGGGCGACGACCTCGTGGGTGCCGAAGAGGCCTACCGCCGGGCGATCGCCATCGACGACACCAACGCCTCGGCGCACTACAACCTCGGTCTGCTGCTGCAGAAGCTGGGCGAGCGCCGGGATGCGCTCAAGCAGTTCAAGCGCACCATCGAGCTCGCACCGCGCCACGCCTGGGCGCACTACCAGGAGGGCACGATCTATCACGCCCAGGGGCGCGATTCGGCGGCGCGCAAGGCCTACGCCAAGGCGCTTGCGCTCGATCCCGCGCTGGGCAATCCGGAGATCAACCCGCACCTCATCGACAACGAGCTCGCGACCTCGGCGATGCTCTACTCCTATCGCCACTATCGCGACGAGCTCCTGCCCGAGAAGGAGTTCGAGGAGCCGGCGCGCATCGCGCGGGTGCTGATCGACCGGCCGGTGAGCGATGCGGACGGCGTCGCGGCCGCCGGGCAGGAGACCGACGGCGGCGGCTTCGTGCGCGGCAGCGGCGCGCCGCAGGAGACCGGCGCGGCCGAGGCCGGTGCCGAGACCGCCGACCTGTCGGAGAGCGCCAAGCCCGAGCCGGTCGACGACGAGAGCCCCGAGTCGCGGGTGCTCTCGAACAAGGACCTCGACCCGTCGCGCACCAGCGGTCAGGTCGTCGGCGGCGCCGCGATTGCGCGGCCCGGCCCGGCCAATCGCAACACCGGCGGCCAGATCACCTCGAGCAACCGCGGGCGCACCCGCGACACCCAGCCGCAGCTCCGCCCGACCCTGCGCGGTCCGCAGACCACGACTCCACCGCCGGTGACGGCGCCCACGCCCTTCCTGCCGACCGGCGACAGCACCGGCATGATCGAGATCCGGCTGGTCGAGGTCGACGAGTGGAGCTGAGCCGCGCGACGCGGCGTCAATCCAGGAAAGCAGCTTTCAGGTCGCAGGCCACCACGACCGCCCCTGCGCGCGCGGACGCTGCGCTGAATTCAGGAGGTCTCTGGCGGAGGCGGCGGCGCGAGAACGAAGACGGCGTCCCGGAGGACGGCCGACAGGGCGCCGTTCTCTGAGACCAGGCGAAGCCCTGCGATGCGCGATGAGCTCAACGCCTCGAAGTGCATCGAGCCAGCCCAGTAGGTGTAGCCGAGCTCGAGACGACCCGGCCGGACACGGAATTCGACCGCCGCGTGACACACGGGACACAGAGAGCTACCGGAGTCGGTCGCGGTGGAATAGCCGGCGACGGCCGCGAGCAGGCTCTCCGGCGAAACATGCTCGTCGCAGCGCGGGCAAATCAGCGCAGCCATGCGGAACGTTCCGGCTGGGCTGGTGAGCCATGCCGGCTAGGCACGGCCACCGAGAATTCCGGCATAGAGCTCACGGTGAAGCGCGCCGGGCGAAGAGACGCCGGATGGATCGGCGAAGTCGTCGACGGACCGGACGGGATCCGTGATGCCGATGGACTGCAGCCAGTCCCGCAGTTCGCAGAACCGTTCCTCCCCGAGTTTCCGGAAGAGCAGAGCGACGCCGAAGTTGCCCCCGCCGCAGAACCGGAATTGACCCTCATGGTCAAGCGTGGCGAGGGGCGAGTCCGCGATGGCGGGACCTTCCGGGCCGCGCCAATACCCGAAGTACTCGCCGTCCTCGTGGGCGGCGAAGAACGCAATCGCGTCGCAGACGGAGTGGATGGCTTTCACATTGGCCGCGATCTCGGGATCGGCCCAGTCGGCCTCGGTGAGATAGCCGGTATCTCTCCAGGGAGCCCAATCCGGGTCGCCGTTGAGCTCGATGCCCGTGCTCTTCCACAGCGCATCGCGGTGCTCGAAGAGGATGCGAAGATCCTCCGGCAGCGGCTCACCACCGAGCCGTGTACGTGAGCAGCGCGCTTCTAGTTCGATATCTCGCATGTCAGACGGTTGCCTCTGTCGCCTGATGCATCCTGAACTTGGCGACGAACTAGCGTAGCCCGTCTGTCCGCTCCAGCGAAAGGTCAGAAGGCCAGTCACTCCTTCCTGATCGCCCGCACGCCAGAACCCACGTCGGCCACGCCCGCTCAAATGGCGCCAGCAACCTTCGCACAAGATTCAGAGTCTGATGCTTCGCCCTGAAATGAGCGCCAGGAAATGAAGCGCAAAGGCATACCTAGGTTCTCCTCGGACCTCTCCAGTTCTGGCTCATCAACAGCAAGAAGAAGTTGACCTGCATGAGGTGCGGCGGGAACACCTTCCAACTTGGCGACGAATACCTATTCGTGAAAATCGCTGGAACCCAACTCGGCCTGCTCTTCGAGCGGGGAAGCGGTACGAACGCAGGCCAATAGGCCAGGACCCGGGCCACCATTGTCGCTGAGCGTGGTGAGGCGAGCCCTTCCTTCGCACTGAGCGGAAGAAAACAGCGCCAAAGCCATCGCGCCCAGCGCGATTCCGCAGGCATTCCATCTCATCTTGACCTCCTACGCTTCTCTACGAGTCTCACGCATCCACGGTTGGTTCATGGCCGCCGAACTAAGATTCTTCGCGACGTGGTGCGTGGACGTCGCGCGCGACATCGGCCGCGAGACCCACGAGCTCCCTACCGCCGGCGACAGCACCGGGATGATCGAGAACCGCCTTGGCGAGATCGACGAGTGAAGCCACGCGGCACCACTAAGCTCTTATCGCGAAGCGCAGCACTGCCAAGGCTTCCGAACTCAGATCTCGAACTTGTTCTTGCTTCTCAACCACCCATATAGTTAACTCAAACTCGCCGTCAGGTCACTTGGAGGCTGAGTCATGAAAGCCATACCGATCCAGCGACCGTCCTGTGTTGCCGCTTTGCTGATTCTCGCTGTGACATGCCTTCGTTCCGCTCCAGCCCAGTTTCTTGATCAGGAGTTCCAGGTCAACAGCTACACGACGAGTGTTCAATTCCGCCCAAACGTGGCGTCGGATGGCTCGGGCAACTTCGTCATAGTCTGGGAAAGCCTGCAAGACGGCGCTAGCTATGACGTCTTCGGGCAACGGTTCGACTCGGCGGGGAATCCCAGCGGAAGCGAGTTTCGCGTCAATAGTTACACTCCGAACAGTCCGTCTCTGCCAGCCATAGCGGTAGGAGGCACGGGCGACTTCGTCGTGGTGTGGGTGAGTCCCGGCCAAGACGGATCCAGTTCAGGGGTGTTCGGCCAGAGGTTCGATTCCGCAGGTAGCCCAGTGGGGGGCGAGTTTCAGGTCAACAGCTACACAACGGGATCCCAATTGCGGCCAAGAGTGGCTATCAACGGCTCGGGCGACTTCGTTGTGGTCTGGGACAGCCCGGGACAGGACGGATCCAGTCAAGGAGTGTTTGGGCAAAGGTTCAGCTCGGCAGGGAGCCCGGTGGGAGGTGAGTTTCAGGTCAACAGCTACACGACCGCAGCGCAGTACGCGCCAGACGTGGCGATGGGCAGCCTGAGCGATTTCGTGGTGGTCTGGGAGAGTTACTACCAAGACGGTTCGAGCCATGGAGTTTTCGGCCAGCGATTCAACTCGGCGGGTATTCCTGAAGGCGTTGAATTTCAAGTCAACAGCTACACGACGAGCGCCCAGCGGGGACCAGTCGTGGCTGCCGATGGCTCCGGCAACTTCGTAGTGGCATGGGATAGCTCAGGCCAGGACGGTTCCTATCACGGCGTTTTCGGGCAGCGGTTCAGTCTTTCTGGAAGTCCCTTGGGGAACGAGTTTCAGGTCAACACTTACACGGCAGAAACTCAGTATGCGCCATCCATCGCAATGGGTGGCTCAGGCTTGTTCCTTGTGACATGGGCGAGCATTGGTGGGCAGGATGGGTCCTTCTCCGGGGTCTTTGGGCAGCAGTTCAACACTGCGGGTGCTCCCATGGGCAGCGAGTTCCAAGTCAACAGCTATTCGATGCACTCCCAGAAGAGGCCGCAAGTTGCTCCGGACGGCTTGGGCCGATTCGTCGTAGTTTGGGATAGCTACAGTCAGGACGGATCCAACGTGGGCGTCTTCGGAAGACGGAGTCTCGGAATCTTCTCCGACGGGTTCGATCTCGGCGATGCCTGCGCCTGGAGCTTGGCGCAGGGAGGCGGCTGCTAGCAAAGTCTGCCAGCAGCGAATGAGCTGGTTCTCCACAGACCTGCTAGACAGGAACGCCTCAGTGAAGCCCTCCAAGTCGAGCTACCTCGCCGAATAAAGTTCCAAGACCTCCACCCGCGACTGGCTCGGCTGCGTCGTGTGCTTTGGCGGCGAGCGAGTGTCCACCTACCGCCAGTTCCACCAACGGGCGCAGCTGCTACACGTTGAAGCGGAAGTTGATGACGTCGCCGTCGAGGACGATGTACTCCTTGCCTTCGAGGCGAAGCAGGCCCTTGTCGCGGCAGTGGGCGAGGGTCTTGTGTTCGAGGAGGGCCTTGCAGGCGACGACTTCGGCGCGGATGAAGCCGCGCTCGATGTCGGAGTGGATGGTGCCCGCGGCCTCCTTGGCGTGGATGCCGCGGCGGATCGTCCAGGCGCGCACCTCGTCCTCGCCGACGGTGAAGAAGGCGATGCGGCCGAGGAGCTCGAAGCTCGCGCGCAGCACGCGGTCGAGCGACGGCTCGGTCAACCCGAGGTCGCCGAGAAACTCCTTCTGCTCCTCCGCAGAGAGACGCGAGATCTCCTCCTCGATCGGCGCCGAGACGACGATCGCCGGGTGCTTCGCGACGTCGATCCCGAAGTCCTTCGGCGTGGCCGTCGCCACCTCGCCCTCGCCGACGTTGAGCACCACCAGCATCGGCTTCGCGGTGAGCAGCTGATAGCCGCGCAGCAGGCGCTCGTCGTCGGGCTCGAGGGTGAGAGAGCGCACCGGGCGCTCGGCCTCGAGCGCCGGCAGGATGACCTCCTTGAGCAGCTTCTTCTCGCGCTCCTCCTCGGCGGAGGTGCCGCGCTTGGCGGCCTTCTCGAGGCGGTCGAGCCGGCGCTCGATCAGCGTGTGGTCGGAGAGGATGAGCTCGAGGTCGATGGTGTGCACGTCGCGCAGCGCATCGACGCTGCCGTCCGTATGCGCAATCTCGGCGTCCTCGAAAGCGCGCACGACGTGCAGCAGCGCGTCCACCGCCTTCAGCTTCGCGAGGTCGAGGCTCTCCGCCCCTTCGCCCTTGGTGATGCCCGGAATGTCGACGTATTCGACCGTCGCCGGGGTGTACTTCTTCGGGTTGAACAGGTCGCGCAGCGCGGCGAGGCGCGGATCGGGGACCTTGGCGACGCCCAGGTGGGTGGCGTCCGACGCCAGGAATTTTCCCGTCGCCTCGTGGGAAGAGGTGAGGGTATTGAACAGGGTCGTCTTGCCGGCTTTCGGGAGACCGAGGATTCCGAGCTGCATGGGGTGCCTTTCGTGGCGGACGCAGGGCGAACGGCGCCGCTCGAGGAGTCGTCAGAATACCATCCGCGCCACACCCGCTCTGCCCTCACCGCGGCAGGACGCGCAGACCGGCGACGAGCAGCGATGGCGCGCCGAACATGCCGTCGCCGGGGACGAAATACAGGTCCCGGCCGCGAGCACGGATCCCGGTGAGCAGACTCCTGAGGTCGCCGCAGAGGCGGGCTGCGCCGAGCGGCGAGACGGCGCGGCCGGCGACGAGATGGAGCCCGGAGACGGCGACCTCGAAGGAAAGACTCACCGGATCGATCCGCACCGCGCCCTCGGCGTCGAGCAGGTAGGCACCGGCACCCCCGGAAGCGACGAGGTCGACCACCGCGGTCGTGCTCGGCTCGACGAAGAGGTGGGTCGGCGCGCGGCGCGGCAGATCGCGCCAGCTCGCCCGGCGGGCGCAGCCGGGGACGGCCGCCGGACCGGCCTCCCACCAGGCGAGCAGCGGGCGCACGAAGCGCCCCGCTTCGACGAGCAGCGCGCGGCCGGTCGGCAGCCCTTCGCCATCGACCGGCGCCGCGAGCACTCCGGCGGCGAAGCGACCGTCGTCGACGAGCGTCAGCTCCGGCGAGAACACGCCGAGCGCGGCGATGCGCTCCTGCGCCGCCGGCCCGAGAAAGAGCGGCGCCATCGCCTGCACCAGCCGCGCCGCGAGCGGCGCGGCGACGAGCAACGGCAGCGTCGCGTCGACCGCTGTCGCGCCGCCGCCCGCGCTCTCCTCGAGCGCGCAGAGCCGGTCGACGAGCCGCAAGGCGAGGCTCCGCGGCTCGAATTGGCGCACCTCTCGCTCGGCGCCTTCGAACAGGCAGCGGCGGCCGCGATCTTCGACCTCGAGGCGCAGGAAGGACGCGCGAGCGCGCGACTCGGCGCGCAGGCCCGAGGTCGAGACCAGGCTCGACTCCGCAGCACCGTCCTCGAGCCAGGCCCCCCGCAGCCGGCTCGCCGGCAACTCACGCCGCAGCTCGCGCTCGATCGCCGCGAGCAGTGTCGCGGCGACCGACTCGGTGGCGAGCGGGGCGTCGAAGTCGGCGGGAGCGCTCCACGCTTCACCGGCACCAGTCATGGGCATCAGGGCAGGCGCCGGCGGCTCGGGTAGCCGGAGCGGATGCGCGCTCGGCTCCGGCAAAGGGACGCCGGGATCGACAGCGCCGGTGGCAGCGAAGAAGAGCGACCGGCGGCGGTCGCCGGCGCGCAGCGCCCAGCCCTGCTCGGCCGCCATCGCCTGCGTCATCCGGATCGGCGCCTCCGGCGCCGCCTCGCGCACGAAACGGCGGCTGCGGCCGGTCTTCTCGAAGATCTCCGCCGCAGCAAAACCGCGCTTCCGGAGGCCGGCAAGCAGCGCTTCGGCGCCCGGGCTGGCGCTCATCGCTCGCCGCTCCGGCCGCCGCAGATCTCCATCGCCGCGAGAACCAGCGACGGCGCCGTCGCCCAGACGGCGCGACGCTGCCCGCCTTTGGCGCACCAACCGGCGCCGGCAGGCTGCGGATCGGCGCCGATCGCCGCCACCGCCGCGAGGAGCTCCGGCACGCGGCTGCGCAGCCGCAGCGGCCCACAGCTCTCCGCCAGCTCACCGCCGCGGATGTAGCGCCCGCCAGGTGCGTAGAGCACGACTTCGCCGCTCTGCGGATCGAGCGTCCCCTGGTCGAGCTCGGCGATGAAGATGCCGCCGTCGGCGGCGCGCAACAGCTGCGGCAGATCGGCCTCTCCCGGCAGGAGCTCGAGATGATGGGTGCGCGGCAGCGGCGACTGATGGCGACTGCCGCGAAATCCCGAGCCCGGCAGCAGGACCTCCGAGCGCGCCGCATGCAGCGCATCGGCGATCGGCTGGTCGACGATGCCGCCGCGAATCAGCCAGCGCCGCACGACCGGCTGCCCCTCGTCGTCGGTCGCGCGATCGACGCCGCGCGGCGCCCGCCGCGGATCGTCGAGCACGTCGAGGGTCGCCGCACCTCCGGCGGCGCTCTGCGCTCCGCGTCCGCCCGCTTCCATCAGGTCCGCTTCGAGGGCGTGGCCCACGGCCTCATGCAGCATCACCGCGGTCGCTGCCGGCGCGAGCAGCAGCGGATACCGACCGTCTGGCGGCGGGGCCGCGTCGCGCGCCCGGAAGCGGGCCACCAGCGCGCGCGCCACGCGCTCGGCCTCGCCGGCCTGGAGCGTGGTCGCCAGGGCACCGAAACGGCCCCACGGCAGCTCGACATCGAGGCTGTAGAAGACCTCGCGCTCGCTCTCGGGCACCCAGCGCGGCCCGACGACCTGGAGGTCGCGGCGGTGCCAGCGCGTCGTCAGCCGGAACGGAAAGGCGACGTGGTGCCTGCGAATGGCGCGCTCGAGCTCGCCCTCGAAGCCGCGCAGGGTCGCCACGGGGACCGCCGGTGGCGGCCCGACGGTGAGCTCCGGCTCGGGCATCGCCGCCGGCTGGGCGCGCGCCACCTGGCGCAGCGCGCTCGTGAGCTCAGCGCCGCCGATCGCGTCGCGACTGGCGAGCCAGCCGCGGTCGCCGCGCACCAGGCGCACCGCCAACCCCTCCTCGCGCCGCAGCCGCAGGCCGCAGGCGGCCTCGGACGGCGGCCACTCGGCGTCCACCCGGCGCTCGAAGTAGACCTCGGCGAGGTCGCCCGCTTCCGCGGCGACGGCCGCGAGGGCTCGCGCCACCGCCGCTGTCTCGAGCTTCGCCCAGGTCATGCCGCAGCGATTGTCCCACAGCGAAGAAGCGCATTTCCCCGACTAGAATGGGTGTGGAATCTGCCATGGCCGACGCCACGATGGAGGGTCTCTCCGACGCGCTGCTGGCGCAGCTCGCCGCGCGCGCGCGTCCCGACGGCAGCGCGCTCGCCCGCCCCGGCGAGAGCGAGAGCTCCGTCGAAGCGACAGCCTGGTACGCGCTCGCCCTGCGTCTCGCCGGCAGCGCTCCCGGGGCAACGGTGGCAGCGCACGCCGCCGGCGAGGCGCTCGCTCGCCTGCAGGCGAAGGACGGGCGGGTGAGCGTCTCGCCCCTCAACCCTGGCGCCTACAGCCCGACCTCGATCGCCGTGCTCGCCTGGCACGACCGGCCCGGGCTCGCCACCGCGCGCCGCCGCGCGGTCGACTTTCTGCTCGCGCAGCGCGGCGACCACTTTCCGCGCTCGCCAGCGAGCCCGCTCGCCATGGACACCGAGCTCGCCGGCTGGCCGTGGATCGAACGCACCTTCTCCTGGGCCGAGCCGACAGCGCTGGCTCTCCTGGCGCTCGACGCCGCGGGGCTTGGGGAGCACCCGCGGGCGCGCGAAGGGCGCCGGCTCCTGCTCGACCGGCAGATCGACTCCGGGGGCTGGAACTACGGCAACGCCCGGGTCTTCGGCTCCGAGCTGCGGCCGACGCCGGAATCGACCGGTCTGGTGCTCGCGGCGCTCGCCGGACGGGTCGCGGAGAGAGAGGTGAGCGCGAGCCTCGCCTATCTCGACCGCTGCGCGCCACCGCTGCGCTCCCCGCTCGCCCTCGGCTGGACGCTCCTCGCCTGGAGCGCCTGGCGCGGCCAGGCGGCGAGTTTCGCAGCGCAGGCGATCGGCGAGACGCTGGCGCGGGAATCGCGCTACGGCAGCTACGAAACTGCCGATCTCGCGCTGCTAGCCGTCGCCGCGCAGGCGCCGCGCGGGCTCCTCGCGGCGCTCCGGGAGTCGCATTGAGCCGCGACTGGCTGGTCACGCGCCGGCCCTCGCGGCGCGAAATCCTCGCCGCTGGCGCGGTCTTCACCACCGGAGTCCTCGCCGGTTGCCGGCGCGATCTGCGCCCGCGGGTGTGCGTGGCGCGCGCCGCGTCCTACGCCGTCGACCTCGAGCCGATCCTGCGCGCGGCCCTGGCCGAGGTCGGCGTCACACGCTCCGCGGTCGCCGGCAAGCGCATCCTGCTCAAGCCCAACCTGGTCGAGACCGCCACGGGTGCCGGCCACATCAACACCCATCCGGAGGTGGTGCGCGCTACGGCCAAGGCGCTCCGCGCACTCGGCGCCGGCGAAGTCCTGGTGGGCGAAGGTCCGGGCCATCGCCGCGACACCATCCTGGTGCTCGAGGAGTCGGGCCTCGCGCAGGTTCTGGTCGACGAGAAGCTGCGCTTCGTCGATCTCAACCGGCAGCGCGGCTTCGCCGTCGCCAACGCCGGCCGGCGCTCGGGGCTCGTCCGCCTGACGCTGCCGGTCGTGCTGGCGGAGGTCGACTGGATCGTCTCGCTCGCCAAGTTGAAGACTCATCATTGGGCGGGCGCGACGCTCGCGATGAAGAACCTCTTCGGACTCATGCCGGGGAGCTTCTACGGCTGGCCGAAGAACGTGCTGCATTACGCCGGCCTGCAGGAGTCGATCCTCGACATCAACGCCACCGTGCGGCCGCAACTCGCGATCGTCGACGGCATCGTCGGCATGGAAGGCGACGGCCCGATCCTCGGCACACCGAAGACGGCGGGCGTACTCGTCGTCGGGACCAGCCTGCCGGCGGTCGACGCCTCGGCGGCGCGGGTCATGGGGCTCGACCCGGCGCACATCCGCTACCTCGCCGAGGCCGCAGGCTGGCTCGGTCCGATCGCCGACGAGGCGATCCACCAGGTCGGCGAGAATCTCGCCGACGTGCGCACGCCGTTCCAGCTGGTCGAGAAGATCCCGGCGCACAAGGCGCTGCTCGACCAGGAGTCTGGGGCGGGGTACTAGAAGTCGTAGCGAAAGCGCGCGCCGGCGGGTGTCGCTTCGACCACCAGGCGGAGCTTGCGCCCGGCCTTGGTCCAGTTGCCCGCGGTGCCCGCCTGCCAGCCGGCAGCGCGCAGCTTCTGCTGCAGCGCACCGCTGACCGCAGCCGCCTCGGCCGGGGTCGCGAAGACGACCGATGCGCCGCCTTCCGGCCGGGGCGTGAAGTCGACCAGGCTCGACGGCCGGTAGAGCGGAATGTCGGCTGGAAAGCCGTCGGGCAGCGCGCCCGCCATGGCATTCGGATTTGCCCGCTGCTCGACCCGGTCGCCTTCTATCGAGTAGGCGGCATCCGGCGCCGCGGTGACCTCGACGGTCGGCAGGTCCGGTGCCTTCTCGGAAGCCGGCGGCGGCGCGGGAGAACAGGCAGCAGCAGCCACCAGCAGGACGGCCATCTGCAGCGCGTGCCGAAGGCAGAGCGTCGTGGCGATCACAGGGCGCGCGACAACCAGAAGCCGAGCGCCACGGCGGCGAGGCCGGCAGTACAGCTGCCAGCGAGATTGACGAAGGCGAGGAGGGCGCCGTCGGCGCGCAGCAGCGCGAAGGACTCGAGGCCGAGGCTCGAGAAGGTCGTGAAGCCGCCGAGCAGCCCGACGAGCACGAAGGTCCGCGTCTCCGGCGCCATCCGCCCGCGCACCTCGATGACGCCGACCAGATAGCCGATCAGCAGGCAGCCGAGGACGTTGACCGCCAGCGTCCCCCAGGGGAAGACCTCCGCCCGGCCGTGCAGGTGGTCGGCGCGCCGCTGCACCCAGCCCTGCAGGAGGTAGCGCGCGACGGAGCCGAGACCGCCGCCGACCGCCGCCGCGACCCAATGCCCCCAGTGCGCCCAGTGTCGCATCGGTCGAAACTCTATCCGGCCTGCTGGCGCTCGCCGAAGAGGAGAGCGGGCAGCTCCGCCAGACTCCGCAAGTCGCCCTCGCCCGCCGGCGAGAGCAGGAGCGCCTGCATGCCGACCCCCTGCGCGCCTTCGACGTCGTCGCGCCGGCTGTCGCCGACGTGGAGCGCGCGCTCCGCCGGCACGCCCAGCGCCGCGAGAGCGGTCTCGAAGATCCGCGGATGCGGCTTCTCCGCCCCGACGATGGCGGAGATGGCGAAGGTGTCGAACCAATCGGCGAGCTCGAGACGCTCGAGCAGCACCGGGAGGCGCTGGTCCCAGTTCGAGATCACCGCCAGCTTCAGGCCGCGCCGCTTGAGCTCGGCGAGCATCGGACGCGTCCCGGGAGCGACTTCCCAGGCTTCCGGCCGGGCGAAGCGGTCGAAGAGCTCGGCCGCGGCGAAGGCCGAAGGGCGCGGCGCATCGATGAGCTCGCAGGTGCGTTCGACGAAGTGGCGCCAGAATCCGCGCGCGCCCTTCGGGTGGTGCACGAAGCGGTCGCGCGCCGGCGACGCCGAGCAGGCGAGCTCCTGCCAGACGAGCGGAATCGCCGCTTCGACGTCGCGCGCCTCGACGGCGATGTTGTGCCGGGCGAGAACGTCGGCGTACTGCTGCCCGAGCGTCGGGCAGGCCAGCAGCGTGTGCGTGACGTCGAAGGTGACCGCCTGGAGAGTCACCGCGCCTCCCCGGCATGGTCGAAGAGATAGAACGCAGCGATCACCAGGGCGTGGCGGATGGCGCCGGAGACAATGAGCTGCGGAATCTCCGCCAGTGCCGCGCTCTCGACGGTGAGCTCCTCCTCGCCATCTCCCTCGGGCTCGCCGATGCGCGCGAGATCGTCGGCCACGAAGGTCCAGCAGCGATTGGTGATGAAGGCGGGATTGGGCTCGACCTCGCCGAGATAGGCGAGGCGGCCGGCGCGATAGCCCGTCTCTTCGAAGAGCTCGCGGCCGGCGGCTTCCCGCGGATCCTCCCCCTCTTCCACCATGCCGCCGGGGATTTCGAGCGTCGGGGCGCCGATGCCGTAGCGCCACTGGCGGACGAGCAGGACCCGGTCGTCCGGCAGCCGCGCGATCACATTCACCCAGGTCGGGGCGTCGAGCGTGAGCGCTTCGCGGGTCGCGACCAGGCCGACCGTCTCATCTTTGTCGGAGATCTCCGCCGTGAGCGAGTCGCGGTAGAGAGCGAACAGGCGATGAGTGAACAGGGTCTCGCGATCGGTGAGGCGCCAGCTGCGCATGACACGAGGATATCCGAGGAAGCGAAGGTAAGATCCGGCCGATGCGACCTCTCGCGCGGCTCATCGCCGCCGCCGCCGCGCTCGGACTCTGGCTGGCGCTCTACTTTCTCGGCCGGACGGCGGGTGGGGCGATCCACCTGCTGCCGGTCGCCGCGCTCGCCCTCGTTCTCTGGCGCCCGGCGGCGCGCCGCTAGCCTTCCTCGCGCGCCTTCCGACTACTGCCGGAAGGCCTCGACGGGATTCGCCAGGACGCCGACGCCGGGAATCTCCACCTCGACACGGTCGCCGTCGGCGAGCGGCCCGACGCCGGCCGGAGTGCCGGTGAGGAAGATGTCCCCCGGTTCGAGTGTCATGCGGCAGGAGGCGTAGGCGAGGAGCTCGGCGAAGCCGAAGACCATCTCCCCCACCCGCCCGTGCTGGCGCTCCCCGCCGTTGACCCGCGTCCGCACTTCGAGGCTCGCCCACTCCGGCTCGACGAGGATCGCCGGCCCGAGCGGACAGAAGCTGTCGAACGACTTCGCTCCGGAGAACGAGCCGTCGCGCTTTTGCAGATCGCGCGCCGAGACGTCGTTGGCGCAGGTGACGCCGAGCACGCCGGCGAGCGCCTCCGACGCGGCGACGCGCCGCAGCCGGTGCTTCACGACCAGCGCGATCTCGCCCTCGAAGTCGACCCGCGCGCTCTCCGGCGGCAGAACGATCGGCGCCGCCGGGCCGACGAGCGACGACGGCGCCTTGAGAAAGAGCAGCGGCTCACTGGGCAAAGGGTTGCCGAGCTCGGCGGCGTGGTCGCGGTAGTTGCGGCCGACGCAGACGATCTTGCCCGGCACGACCGGGCTGCGCAGCGCCTCGCCCTGGCCGAGATCGACCTTGCGGCCGAACTGCCATTGCGAGAGCGGCGTCTCGAACGGATCGGAGAACAGGACACGGAGGCTGGCGAGCGATTCGCCGGCGGCGAGCAGACCTTCGGGGCCGAAGCGACAGAGGAGCATTGCCGAATTCTATGGCGGCGGCAGGCGCTTGGCGTCCGCCGCCGACTCCTGCAGGCGGCGGCGCGCCCGCGAAGAGAGCGGCGTGACGACGAGCGCACCCGTCAGGTCGTTGAGATCGACGTAGATCTCGGTCTCGTACACCGTCGTCAGGTTCTTGTAGGTCAGCACCTCGGCGGTCGGCCCGGCGGCGAAGACCTTGCCGGCCTGCAGCAGAACGATGCGGTCGCAGTACTCGGCCGCGAGGTTGAGATCGTGCAGCACGGCGACGATTCCGGTGCCCTCCTCCGCCAGCTCGCGCAGGCGATCGAAGAGCTCGACCTGGAAGCGCAGATCGAGGAAGCTCGCCGGCTCGTCGAGGAGCAGGATCGGCGCCTGCTGCGCGAGCGCGCGGGCGAAGACGATGCGCTGGCGCTCGCCCGAAGAGAGCTGATCGATCGGTCGCCGCGCGAGGTGCAGCGCGCCGCAGCGTTCGAGCGCCCGGCGCGCGATGGCGATGTCGGCCGCCGACTCGAAGGCGAGTCCGGAAAGATGCGGATGGCGTCCCATGACGACCACCTCGAGGGCGGTGAACGGGAACTCGAAGCGCGGCTCCTGCGGCACGACTGCGATGCGCCGCGCGACCTCCTTGCGCGCGAGCGACCGGAGGTCGTCGCCGACGATGCGGACCTCACCGGCAAACCGCCCGAGGACGCCCGAGAGGGCGCGCACCAGGGTGCTCTTGCCGGCGCCGTTCGGCCCCAGCAGGCCGACGATACTTCCCGGCTGCAGGTCGAGATCGACCCCGGAGAGCACGTCGCGGGCGGCGTAGGCGACCGTCAGATCGCGCACCTCGAGCAGCGCTGGAGTTGGCGGACGTTCAGGCATCGGGGGCATCGTAGCCGGCGCCGCCGCCCATCGTCGTCACTCCGCGGCGGCGCAGCAGAAGCAGGAAGAACGGCCCGCCGAGAAGCGCCGTGACGACACCCACGGGCAGCTCGGTCGGCGCGGCGAGGGTCCGCGCCGCGAGGTCGGCCAGGACGAGAAAGCTCGCTCCGCCGAGGAAGGCCGCCGGCAGCAGCAGACGGTGATCGGGCCCGAGTAGACGACGGAGAATGTGCGGCACCACCAGGCCGACGAAGCCGATGAGGCCCGCAGTCGCCACCGCGAGCGCCGTGGCGAGGGAACCGAGGACGAACGTCCGCCGTTTGAGACGCTCGACGTCGACGCCGAGCTGTTGGGCTCCCTCTTCGCCGGCGGTAAGCGCGTTGAAATCGCGCGCCGAGGCGTAGAGCGCGATCGTAATCGCGACGCCCGCCCCCCAGAGTGCGACGAGGGTCGGGAAGCCGGCGCTCGGCACACGCCCCATCAGGTAGAAGACGATAGCGGAGAGCTCCTCGCGCGAGGCCACACTTTGCAGGAAGTAGATCAGGGCGGCGCTGAAGGCGTTGAAGATCGCACCGGTCAGCAGGAGTGTGAAGACGGTGAGCCGCCCGCCGGTGGTGGCGATGCGCTCGATCGCCACCAGCGAGGCGAGGGCGCCGGCGAAAGCGGCCACGGGGACGCCGAGCCCGGCCGCACCGGCGAGGAGGGCGACGACGCCGCCGAGGCTCGCGCCGCCCGAGACGCCGAGGACGTATGGGTCGGCGAGCGGATTGCGCAGCAGGGCCTGGAAGGCGACGCCGGCAACGCCGAGCAATCCGCCGAGCGCCGCCGCGGTGAGCACGCGCGGCAGCCGCAGGGCGAAGAGGATCGCCTGCTGCGCTTCGCTCCACACGCCACCGAGCAGGAGGCGCTGCCAGAGTGGGACCGCCGCCGCGCCGAAGCTCACCGAGAGCCCGATCGCCAGCGCCAGGACCGCACTGAGTCCGACGACCACCAGCAGCAGGCGGCGGGCTGGAGCCGGCGGCGAAGCGGGCGGGTGCGCTGCGTTCAAGATCCGGCCTCCGCAGGCGGGGCGCCGGCGAAGTCCTCCGGGCGCGGCGCACCGAAGATCTCGGGATGAACGAGCCGCCCCATGAGCTCGGCCATCTCCGCCAGGCGCGGCCCGGGAACCAGCAACTGCCAGGGATCGACGAAAGCGACTCGCCCAGCGGCTACCGCTGGCAGAAAGGGCCATCGGCCCCAGAATCCGGCTTCGAGGCCGCGCGGATTTCCCGGCCGGTTGTCGGCGCTGTCGACGATCACTTCCGGCGCACGCTCGAGCACCGCTTCGAGGGCCATCATCTGGTACGGCGAGAGCGCATCGTGCGCGACGTTCTCGCCGCCGGCGAGCGTGACGAGCGCGTCCAGGTGCGAGCCGGGACCGGCGACATAGACCGGATCATGACCGACGGCGACGAGAACCCGCCGCCGCGGCGCCGCCGCGGCGCGGGAGCGTACCGCCTCGATCCGCGCCTCGATCGCCGCCAGCAGCGCGCCGGCCTCCCGCGCACGCCCCACCTCGCGACCGCACTGCGCGATCGCCGCCAGCGTACCGGAGAAGGTCGAGGTGTCGAGCGCCACGACGCGGATACCGAGCCGCTCGAGCTTCGCGTGCTCGCCGCGGCCCGCTTGGCTCACCGCAGTAAACAGGTGCGTGACGCCGAGCTCGACAAGGCGCTCGGCGTTCGGTGCGTCGTAGGCGCCGATCTTCGGCAGCCGCGAGATCGCCGGCGGCCAGTCGACGAAGTCGCCGACCGCGACGATGCGGTCGGCGACGCCGAGCTCGACCAGCGTCTCCGCCGCCGCCGGCGCCATCACCGCGATGCGCTCGCCACCCGTCGGCTGGGATCGCGGCGGCGCGCCGCAGGACCAGGCGAGGAGGCCGCTGGCCAACAGGCAGGCGGCGGAGCGTGCGACGAGGAGCGCTGGGCGGCGCCGCAGCGTCATCAGAATCTCAGCGCCGCTCCGGCGCGGAAACCGAGACCGGGAGCCGGGAATCCCGCCGCCTCCTCGTAGCTCTCGTCGAGAACGTTCTCGATCCGCGCAAACGGCTCCCAACGCTCGCCGAAGCGGCGGGCGAGCGACAAATCGAGCGTCGAGTAGGCGTCGAGGGGAAGATCGCCGAAGTCGGTGCGCGCGCCGACGTAGCGCACGACACCGCCGACGGTCCACTCACCCGGGCGAAGGAAGACGACGAGGTTGGCGCTCTCCTGCGGCCGGCGCAGGAGCGGCCCGCCGGTGTCGAGATTCACGGCGTCGAGCCAGGTCGCGACGAGTCGCGCGTCGGCGAGGCCGCGCCGGAAAGCGAGCGAGCCCTCGACGCCGCGCGCCCGCGCCCGCCCGAGGTTCTGCGGCAGGAAGGTCGCGAAGTCGAACTCGATGAGATTCGACAGATCGTTCTCGAACAGCGTCACCGCCGTTCTCCAGGCGCCCTGCCCGCCCTCGAGCGCCAGCTCGTAGCTCTCGGAGCTCTCGGGCTGGAGGTCGGGGTTCGAGAAGCCGGGATAGTAGAGGTCGGCGAGCGACGGCGCGCGGAACGCCTCGCCGTAGCTCGCCCGCAGCCGCCAGCTTTCGCCGACCGCCCAGGCGATGCCCGCCTTGGCGCTGGTTTCGGCGCCGAAGACATCGTTGTCGTCGCGCCGCAAGCCGGCGTCGACGCGCAGCGGCCCGCGCGTCCAGGAAAGCTGTCCGAATGCGGCCCAGGTGCGCTGATGCTCGTCGTCGACGCCGGGACCGAAAGCGTCCCGGGCGCGCACCTCCTGGCGGTCCCAATCGGCGCCGGCGCTGACCTCGAGCGCGCTGGCAATCGTCCGCCGCAGGACGACGCGCGCCTGATCGCGTCCCGCCTCGGCGCGGCTGGCGGCGAACGGATCGTTCGGATCGCGCACCGCGAGATCGGTCGCGCTGCGCGCCGCCTGCGCGTCGAGGTGCCAGACGGGCGAGCTCCAGGAGAACGGCACCGCCAGCGAGGTCGTCGCGAACGACTGCTGCCGCAAGGGTGTGGGCTGCCCGGCGTAGTCGTAAGGGATGCCGAGGTCGCTCGCCCCCCATCGCAGCAGACCGCCGAGTCGGGCGGTGTCGCCAAGGCTTCCGTCGAGCGAGAGATCGACCTCCTCGCCGTCGTACGAGTCGTTGGCGACCTCGCCCTCGCCGCGCCGCAGGTGGCCGGAGAGATCGACCGCCAGACCGCCGAAGCTCTTGCCCGCCGCGACGCCGCCGCGCAGATAGTCATTGGAGCCGCCTTCGAGACGCGCCTGCCCGCGGAGGCGATCGCCGCCCTCCCGCCGCGTCACCAACTGGACGACGCCGCCGAGCGCGCTCGAGCCGTAGAGCGCCGAGTAGGGTCCGCGCACGACTTCGATGCGCTCGACGCCGTCGGTCGAAAGCGTCGACCAGTCGAAGCCGCCGAGATAGGGATCGTTGAGCTCGATGCCGTTCCACAGGACCAGGGTATGGCTCGAGTTGGTGCCGCGCGAGAACAGCGAGGTCGCCTTGCCGGCCGAACCGGCCTGCACGAGCTCGAGGCCGGGAACGGTGCGCAGCAGATCGACGGCCTGCGCCGCCTGGCGGTCGGCGATCTCCTCCGCCGGGATGACGTCGACCGTCGCCGTGACCTCGGAACGCTTCTCGGGTGCCGCCGTGGCGGTGATGGTGATCGAGTCCGCGAACGGCGCGGGACTCTGGGACTGGGCTGCGTTCACTCCCCCGAGGAGCGCAGCGAAGACTACGAGGGAAGGGCGCATGGCCGATCTCCTTTCGCGTGAGTCGATGCTTCGCCGAAAGGGGTCGGGGAGACGAGCGGGGGCGTGCGGCGAGGCCGGCCGGGATCGCTCCCCACACCCCGGGGGACGAA
>Ga0073905_10000361_pt1 | contig 20981 bp, 16 predicted proteins | sample KloWWTupernatant_FD_65482 | JGI IMG/M metagenome (GOLD analysis project Ga0073905, IMG submission 65482) | Active sludge microbial communities from Klosterneuburg, Austria, studying microevolution and ecology of nitrifiers - Klosterneuburg... | ecosystem: Engineered > WWTP > Aerobic digester >... | reverse complement strand
CGATGCTGTATGGAATGAAAAAGCTGTGACAGTAATACTTATCATTGCAATAGCCGGAATGGGACTGGCTCCCCTATGGCTGTCTGATATGATATTGAATAGTCTTGAACCGGTAGTACAGAAATTAACTTTGCTAAAATAGATTTATTATAAAATATTTAAAATGACATTCGAACAATTACTTTTAATGAGACATGAATTACTGCTGATCATCGTTGCAGTTATTATTCTTATTATAGAATTGTCAACCGATAATAAAAATAAGCAGATCATTTTACCTGCCGTTGTATTTTTATTTTCAATAGTCACTGCTGTTGGATTTTTACCGATTGAAACTGGCGTTATTTTCGGAGGGGCTTATAATACTTCTGATATGATCATACTCATGAAGAATAGTTTGAACATTGGTGTATTAATTGTTCTCATTCAATCTGCAGGCTGGCTGAAACATTCATTCGGGAATTTTGATAATGCCGGCGGATATTTTTTTATTATTGTAGCTTCACTTATCGGAATGGACTACATGATCTCAGCAGGTGATTTTCTGATGTTCTATATAGGACTTGAACTTGCTACAATTCCAATTGCCGCACTTGCTGCTTCAGAAAAAATGAAAAGAAGATCTTCTGAGGCAGGCATAAAATTACTTCTCTCGGCAGCAATGTCATCAGGTATTTTACTTTTTGGAATTTCAATTTTATACGGTACGAACGGATCTCTCAACTTCAGTTCTCTATCTGCTGATGATCTCAATTCAAATCTTCAGATACTTGCATTCATATTTATTTTCACAGGAGTTGCATTTAAAATTTCGTTAGTGCCTTTCCATCTTTGGACAGCAGATGTTTATGAAGGTGCTCCTATAAATATTTCCTCATACCTTTCTTCTATTTCAAAAGCATCAGCCGTATTTATTTTACTCATACTTTTATTCACAGTGTTTAAATCAATACTGCCGGTATGGAATTCTGTATTATACATAGTAGCTGTGCTGACAATGACGATTGGAAATTTATTTGCTATCAGACAGCAAAACTTAAAAAGATTTCTCGCATTTTCTTCGATCGCTCAGGCAGGGTTTATTCCACTTGGAATAATCGGCGGTACTCAGTTTGGAATCACTTCCGTTATTTATTTTCTGCTGATCTATATTTTCTCAAACCTCGGTGCGTTTGGAGTAGTATCTGCAATTTCTAATGCAACGGGCAAAGAAAAAATGGATGACTATGACGGACTTTATCAGACAAATCCCAGACTGAGCCTTGTAATGATGATCTCACTTTTTTCTCTTGCAGGTATTCCGCCGGTCGCAGGATTTTTTGGGAAGTTCTTTTTATTTACAGCCGCAGCAGTGCAGGGATATTACGTACTTGTTTTCATCGCAGTAATGAATGCTACTATATCTCTTTATTATTACTTACTGGTTGTCAAAGCTATGTTTATAAATAAGAATGACTCACCCATTGAAACTATTGTTAATGATAATTATACCAAAGCAGGTCTTGTGATCTGCGTACTCGGAATTCTGCTGATCGGATTTTCAGGAGCAATATTTGAATTCATAGAATCTGTCAGCAAAGGTATTTAAAATAATTTTATGGCTTTAGACAAAGGTAAACATAACGTAAAAGAAATTGACGGAGTCCGCTGCACAGTTATCGAAACAGGTGTATCTGATGAGCGTATGACTTTCCTTAAAAATCTTCTCGAGCTAAACGGACTAACAGTAAAGACTGAATCCGAATCTAAAAAAATAGAATCAGATCCTGATACTTTTATTATTGGTGTTACTGATATTGTTTTTAATCCGGTCATTGCAGTTTATCAGCGAAAGCTCCGTACACATGAAGGAAAAATTGTTACAGCACCTTACTGGAAGCAGTTAACTGAAGAGAGCAAAGGCTGGTACTGGAAATAAATTAATTTTTAATTATTAAGAAAATTTTAACAATAAACTATTTTACATTAATCAAAAAAAATCAAAATGAAATTAGGAGCATTTTCAGTTAGTCTTAATGTAAAAGACATTAACGTTTCAAAAGAGTTTTATGAAAAACTCGGCTTCAATGTTTTTGGAGGAGATATAAATCACAATTATCTCATAATGAAAAATGGTAATGCACTCATCGGCTTATTTCAGGGAATGTTTGAGAATAATATTCTGACCTTTAATCCGGGCTGGGATGAAAATGCAAACACTGTTGAGAATTTTGATGACGTAAGATCTATTCAGAAAAATTTTAAAGAGAATGGTATTGAACTTCAGACTGAAGCAGATGAAAAAACTAAAGGACCTGCAAGCATTGTCCTGACTGATCCCGATGGCAATTCAATTTTGATCGATCAGCATATTTAGTTTAAAAATACTTCTTTAAATTTTAATTTCAAAATTGAATTTGTACAGATTTTAAGCAGAAATAAAAATCAAACTCATTTTTTTTTTAATATGGATGTACTCTAATAAAGAGAAAGGTGAGTTTACAAATTTACTATTAATCATTTTTTTAACTGAGAATAATCTTATTCAATTTGATTCTTCCTTAATATAATAACTTGGTATAAATTAATTTATTTTATTTAAGTAAAAGAATTGCCCGCTTTAATTCTTTTGTTGTGACAATCCATTCTCCGATAATCCTTTCTACATTTTTTAAAGCTCATTATAAGTTTGTCCGTCTGCCATACATCCTGACAGTTCCGGTACCTCTGCAATATATGAATTATTATCTTTACTCCAATAAATGACTGTTTCATATTTATATTTCATTTTATGAGTTGTAATAATTTTTCAAATATAGAATCTCATTTTAATTCTTAACTGCATGCAATCTGTTTTAAAAAAATAATAATGTTTTTCTATGCATTTCTTCTTTGTAAAATTACTTTAAAAAAAGTTATTGAATATTTAAATCCTTATTTCTATATTTGTAACCGTTTGGTTACATATAAAATAATTTAATATGAGAAGAGATATATTTCAGGGAATTGCAGATCCGGTAAGAAGGGAAATTATTCTAATGATAGCAAATAAAAACAGCTTAAATGTAAACTCTGTGGCTGAAAGATTTGACATCAGCAGACCTGCGGTTTCAAAACATTTAAAGATCTTAGGTGAATGCGGATTGATAAAATTTACACAATCCGGTAGAGAGAGATTCTGTGAATTAGAACTCGTAAAAATGAAGGAAGTGTCAGACTGGATCGATCCGTTTATGATACTTTTGAATGAACGGTTTAATAATCTTGATAATGTACTTTCAGATTTAAATAAAAAATCAAAAAACATTAATTCAAAAACCAAAAAATAAGATCATGGAAAAGACAATTTACACAAAAGATATTCCGAATAAAAAAATATTCGTGAAAAGAGAATTCAATTCTTCTCCGGAAATAGTATGGAAAGCCTGGACTGAAAGTGAATTACTCGACAAGTGGTGGGCTCCGAAACCCTGGACTGCTAAAACCAAATCAATGGATTTTACCGAAGGCGGAACTTGGATGTATTGTATGTGTGGACCTGATGATGAAAAAGTATGGTGCAAAGTAGTATATAAAAAAATAGATGAGATTAAAAGTTTTGAAGGCACAGACGCATTTTGTGATGAGAATGGAATAGAAAGTACCGAAATGCCGGGTATGTATTGGATAGTTTCATTCAAACCTTCGGAAAACGGAACTACTGTAGATGTGGAAATCACATTTGATTCAGAAGAAGATCTGAAGAAAATTGTAGAAATGGGATTTCAGGATGGCTTTGCTTCCGGACATTACAATCTTGATGAATTGCTGAGAGATTTGACTGATATCAAAAATTGATATTTAGTCTAAATTAAGAAATTAAAATACGGGATGACAAAAAATTATCATCTCGTATTTTTAAAATTACATGTTTTTAATGTATCGGAAAATAAGAGATTTATAAGAGTTATTTAAGTATAACTTTTGTATCATTAAAGGGAAACAAATTAAATTGGAAGAATGGATAAATACAAATTATTATTCAAGAAGCTAATAATTCCTAAAAATACTTACTGAAATATTTTTAGTTTAATCTTATTATAATTGAAAAATAAAATTATGAAAAAATTTATAATACAAGCATTTACCTTTAAACATATTAAAGGTGAATTCATCGGATAAAACGGGACTAAAAAACGAACTCTCTTCGGAAATAGAATACAAAAGGAATTACTTAAAGTAAAAAGTATAATAAATTCCAAAAAAAAATCCCCGCCAAAAAATGACAGGGAAAATATTTTGTGTTAAATAATTTAATATAATTACTCAGGCAATCACCCACGTCTTATCTCCAGACAGTATTTCATCCAGTGAAGGCTTGCCTTTCTTCTTAGTAACATCTTCAATTTGCTGCAGCATGGTATCTTCATAAACCGGTTTCTCAATAGAATAAAATACTCCAAAAGGTCTTGGCAATTGAACTCCATCATTTTCGTTAGCAAAACTAGCAAGTATAGTTGCTTTGATCCTGTCTTTGTCATCATGTATCCAAAGATCATTTACAGAAACATTACTGTCATTAAGATCTACAATAACTGGTCTAAATCCGTCAAACTTTATTCCTTTATCATTATTTTCTCCAAACACCAGCGGCTTTCCTTCTTCAAGGATCAGTGACTCTTCTTTCTTTGTACCTTTATCAGAATAAATAAAAAATACTCCGTCATTAAAGACCGGACAATTCTGATAAATTTCTACAAAGGAAGTTCCTTTATGTGCATGAGCTTTTTTCAAAACTCCCTGCATGTGTTTCGGATCTCTGTCAAGTGTCCTTGCGAAGAATGTACTTTTAGCTCCAAGTGCAAGCTCGGCAGGATTGAAAGGCTGATCTATAGAACCGAATGGAGTTGACTTGGTAACCAGTCCAACTTTTGAAGTCGGCGAATACTGACCTTTCGTCAATCCATATATTTCATTGTTAAACATAAGCAGATTCACATCGAAATTTTTTCTCAGCATATGTATCAGATGATTTCCTCCGATCGACATTGCATCACCGTCACCTGTTACGATCCACACATCCAGTTCAGGTCTTGAAGCTTTTAGACCGGCTGCGATTGCAGTTGCCCTTCCGTGAATTGAATGCATCCCGTATGTGTCCATGTAATATGGAAATCTCGAAGAGCATCCGATCCCAGATATAAATACAAACTCCTCTTTCTTTTTTCCGAGCTCTGGAAATAATCCCTGCACTTGTTTTAATATAGAATAATCTCCGCAACCCGGACACCATTTCACATCCTGATCCGGTGCGAAATCTTTATAGGTTAATTTCTCTACAATAGGTAAATCAATTAAAGACTGTTCAATAATCTCACTCATATTATTATTTATTTAAAATTTCAATAATTTTATTTTTAATTTCTGTAGTTGTAAATGGAAGTCCCTGTATTTTATTAAATCCGACCGCAGGTATCAGAAATCTATCCCTGATCATTCGTATCAACTGACCATTATTAATTTCAGGTATCAAAACATTTTTATAATTCATTAAAAGTGTTCCAAGATTTTTTGGGAATGGATTTAAATGTCTCAGATGAGCTTGAGCTACACTGTATCCTTCTTTATCCAATTCTGAAACTGCACTCTTAATCGAACCATAAGTCGAACCCCAGCCAAGCACCAGTATATCAGCATCTTCTTTACCTGTACAAATTTCGATCTCAGGAATAAAGTCTGCAATCTTATCAACCTTTGCCTGACGGATATTTACCATCAATTCATGATTCAGTGGATCATAAGAAATATCCCCTGTCTCATTCTTTTTTTCAAGCCCGCCAATTCTGTGCTCCAGACCTTTCGTACCGGGCTTTACTCTCGGCCTTACAAAATTTTCATCCCTTTTATAAGGAAGGAAAACTCCGTTTTCTGAATTTGTCTTGTCTATAAAAACAGAATTTATATTTTCAAGCTCATCCGAATTTGGAAATTTCCATGGCTCTGATCCGTTTGCAATATACCCGTCACTTAAAACAATCACAGGTGTCATATGTTCAACCGTTAATTTTACAGCTTCATAAATTGTATTAAAACAATCCGATGGAGAACAAGGCGCTAAGATAGGAAGCGGACATTCACCGTGTCTTCCATACATTGCCTGAAGCAGATCTGATTGTTCAGTCTTAGTTGGCAGACCTGTTGACGGACCGCCTCTTTGAATATTTATGACAAGTAATGGTAATTCAAGAATAGTCGCAAGTCCTAATGCTTCAGTCTTCAATGACATACCCGGACCGGATGTAGTAGTTACACTTAAGCTGCCGCCGTAAGATGCACCGATCGCTGAACAAATTGCTGAGATCTCATCTTCAGCCTGGAAAGTTCTGACTCCTGTATATTTATATTTTGCAAGCTCATGTAAAATGTCTGATGCAGGTGTAATTGGATATGAACCGAGAAATAATGGTAATCCTGATTTTTCGGAGGCAATCACAAGTCCAATTGCTAATGCACTGTTGCCTGTAATACTTCTGTATGTTCCGGGAGGTAAATGGGATGGATTGATCTTAAATCTTGTATTAAAAATTTCTGTTGTCTCACCAAAATTTATACCTGCCCTGATCGCCGTAATATTTGCTTCAGCGATCTCAGGTTTTTTAGAAAATTTTTCTTTTATAAAATTAATTGTATAATCAGGCGACTGGTCAAAGATCCAGTAAAGCATTCCGAGTACAAACATATTCTTGGATCTCTCAAGTTCTTTATTGCCGAGTCCGGTATCTTTCAAAGCTTCTTTAGTCAGACTTGTGACATTGACTGTATAAACTTCATAATTTGAAAGTGATCCATCTTCAAGAGGATTTACTCCGTCAGAATATTCAGCAAGTCTTAAATTCTTTGCATCAAAACCTGCCTCATTGGTTATTATTATTCCGCCTTTTTTTAGGTTACCCAGATCAGATTTTAAAGCTGCAGCATTCATTGCAACGAGCACATCATATTCATCTCCCGCTGTAAAAATTTCCTTACTTCCGAAATGCACCTGAAATCCTGAAACTCCGGCAAGCGTACCAGCCGGTGCTCTTATCTCCGCCGGAAATTCCGGGAATGTACTTATGTCTCTTCCTAGAAATGCAGTAGTATCTGTGAACTGTGTCCCTGTAAGCTGCATACCGTCTCCCGAATCTCCGGAAAATCTTACAACAACACTCTCCCTTTCTAAAATCGCTTCTTCTGTTTTCAATTTAAATATTCGTAAATGATTTGTAAATCTGTTTTGATTTTTTATAAAATTAACATTTTTTTGAATTACATTCACCGCATTAATCAATTCAGATTTAATGATATTAATCATACTAATCTATATTTCATAATTATATATTACTTTGAAAAATTTTCCAAATGAACAGAATTCACTTCAGAAATTTTTAAAAATCTTAATGAAAAGAAAAAAAGTAACAATTGACGGAAACGATGCAGCTGCATATGTTGCACACAAAGTAAATGAAGTAATTGCTATTTATCCTATCACACCTTCATCGCCAATGGGAGAATTATCAGACGCCTGGTCAGCCGCCGGACAAAAAAATATCTGGGGAACTGTCCCAATGGTAATCGAAATGCAAAGTGAAGGCGGTGCTGCAGGAACAGTCCATGGAGCACTTCAGACCGGATCGCTGACAACTACTTTCACAGCTTCACAAGGTCTACTGCTTATGATCCCTAATATGTATAAGATCGCAGGTGAATTAACACCGACTGTTTTTCATGTTACTGCACGGTCTCTTTCTGCTCAGGCACTTTCAATTTTTGGAGATCACTCTGATGTGATGGCTGTCAGACAAACAGGATTTGCTATGCTTTGCTCCAATAATGTTCAGGAAGTAATGGACTTTGCATTGATCTCACAAAAAGCAACTCTCGAATCAGGAATTCCGATCATTCATTTTTTTGACGGATTCAGAACCTCGCATGAAGTCATGAAAATTGAACAGCTTAACGTTGAAGATATCCGAGAAATGATTGATGATAAGTTTGTCAAACTGCATAGAAGCAGAGCACTCAATCCAAACAATCCTTTTATCAGAGGCACTGCTCAAAATCCTGATGTATATTTTCAGGGAAGGGAAACTGTAAATAAATATTATAATGAATTTCCCGCTGTAATGAAAAATGCCATGGATAAATTTTTTGAGATCACAGGAAGACAGTATGATCTATTCGAATATTACGGATCACCTGAAGCAGACAGAATAATTATTATGATGGGATCGGGCTGCGGGACTGTAGAAGAAACTATAGATGAGCTTTCTAAAAATCCTGACGAAAAGATCGGTCTACTTAAAGTAAGACTATATCGTCCTTTTGCTCTGAATGATTTTGTAAAAAATATTCCGCATACAGTAAAATATATTTCAGTTCTCGACAGAACTAAAGAGCCGGGCAGTATTGGAGAGCCATTGTATTTAGATGTGATAGCAGCTTTGAATGAATCAATGAACAATAAAAATAATCCATTTGAGAAAATGCCTTATGTGACCGGAGGCAGATACGGATTGTCTTCAAAAGAATTTACACCGGCTATGATAAAAGCAGTTTTTGATGAAATGAAAAAAGATGATCCTAAAAATCATTTCACAGTAGGTATTAATGACGATGTTACTTTTACAAGTCTGGACTTTGATAAAAATTTTAAAACTGAGAGTGATAAACAGTTTGGTGCAATGTTTTTTGGACTCGGGTCAGACGGAACTGTCGGTGCAAATAAAAATTCCATAAAAATAATCGGAGAAGAGACTGATAATTTTGCACAGGGGTATTTTGTTTATGATTCAAAAAAATCAGGTTCGACTACAGTCTCACATCTGAGATTTGGTAAAGAGCAGATCAAATCTGCATATCTGATAGAGTCACCTGACTTTATCGGCTGTCATCTTTTTTCATTAATGGAAAAATTTGATATGCTAAAAGATATAAAACCAGGCGGTACATTTCTACTTAATACAGTTTATAACAAAGATGAAATTTTTGATAAACTCCCTGCAAAGATTGGACAGCAGATCATTGATAAAAAACTAAATTTTTATATTATTGATGCTTTCAAAGTTGCAGGTGATACAGGCATGGGTTTGAGAATTAATACGATCATGCAAACATGTTTCTTTGCTATCTCAGGAGTACTTCCAAAAGATGAAGCTATTCAGCATATAAAAAATTCTATAAAGAAAACTTATTTATCCAAAGGTGATGAGATCATTAATAAAAATTTTGAAGCAGTAGATAAGACTCTGGAAAATCTTTTTAAAGTTGATATCACAGATAAAAAGCCGGGAGAAATTCAGATCAAGGATACTGTATCCTCAAAAGCACCTGATTATGTAAGAAATGTTTTAGGGAAAATTATTGAAGGAATGGGTGATGATATAAAAGTAAGCGAGATGCCTGTTGACGGGACCTTCCCTACCGGCACTGCTCAGTGGGAAAAAAGAAATATTGCTCATCAGATCCCCGTCTGGGATGAAAGTATTTGTATTCAGTGCGGCAAGTGTGCAATGATCTGCCCTCACGCTTGTATCAGAATTAAAAGTTATGATGAAAAATATTTAAAAGATGCTCCGCCTACTTTTAAACACATGCCTGCAAAAGGAAAAGAATTTGGTGTGGACAAAGTTTATACAATACAGGTAGCTCCCGAAGACTGTACCGGATGTACATTATGTTTTGAAATTTGTCCGGTGAAAAATAAAACACAGGTTCGACTCAAAGCACTGAACATGGAGCCGCAGCTTCCATTAAAAGAACAGGAATCCAAAAACTGGGAACACTTTCTGTCAATTCCGGAATTTGACAGAACTGTTGTCAACACAGGACTTGTAAAAAGCAGTCAGCTCTTTCAACCGCTGTTTGAATTCTCCGGCGCATGTACCGGCTGCGGTGAGACACCTTACGTTAAACTCGTTTCACAGCTTTATGGAGACAGAGCAGTGATTGCAAATGCTACCGGCTGTTCATCGATCTATGGAGGTAATCTTCCAACTACACCATGGACTAAGAATAGTGATGGCAGAGGACCTGCATGGTCAAATTCTCTTTTTGAGGATAATGCAGAGTTTGGTCTGGGTATGAGAATCTCTGCTGATAAACATAATGAATACGCCGGGGAATTACTTTTAAGACTTAGAGAAAATATTGGTGATAATTTAGTTAACGAAATTTTAAATGCAGATCAATCAGACGAGCCGGGTATTTATGAACAGAGAAAAAGAGTTGAAGAATTGAATAATAAATTGAAAGTGATGAATACTCCTGATGCTGAAGAACTTCTGTCAATTGCAGACTATCTTGTAAAAAGATCTGTCTGGATAATCGGCGGTGACGGCTGGGCATATGATATTGGATTTGGCGGACTGGACCATGTTATTGCATCGGGAAAAAATGTAAATATACTTGTACTTGATACTGAAGTTTACTCAAACACCGGTGGACAGATGTCAAAAGCTACAGGGCTTGGAGCAGTTGCAAAGTTTGCTACATCCGGCAAGCTGACTCCGAAAAAAGATCTTGCAATGATGGCAATAAATTACGGAAGCGTCTATGTTGCAAAGGTTGCAATGGGTGCAAATGATACTCACACTTTAAGAGCATTTCTGGAAGCAGAATCTTACGACGGACCTTCTCTGATAATTGCATATTCACATTGTATAGCACATGGAATAAATATGGAAAAAGCTATTGATCATCAGAAGAATGCTGTCAAAAGCGGTTACTGGCCGCTGTTCAGATATGATCCGCGTCTTATTGATGAAAATAAAAATCCATTCAGACTGGATTCCGGTGAACCTGTTATCAAGCTTGAAGAATATGCTTATGCACAGGCACGATATAAAATGCTTACAAAGTCTGATCCCTTGCAGGCAAAGAAATTAATGAAACTTGCACAGGAAGATGTAAAAAAGAGATTTGATATTTACAAAAGACTTGCAGAATCAAAACCAAATTCAGAACCTGAAACAAAATCAAATTCTGAATCAAAAGAAAGTAATTCAATAACTAATTAAAATAATTTTAATTTTTAATTTTTAATTTTTAATTCTTATAAAATGGATCTTTCAACAATATACATGGGCATGAAATTAAAAAACCCGCTAGTCGCATCAGCATCTCCGCTGTCCAAAACACTTGACAGTGCAAAGAATTGTGAAGATGCCGGACTGTCTGCAATAGTCTGCCACTCTTTATTTGAAGAGCAGCTTACACATGATGCGGGTGAACTTGATCATTACCTTACTACCAATGCTGAAAGTTATGCTGAAGCACTTACATATTTTCCCGAGATCACTGAATTCAATCTTGGACCTTCTGAATATCTTGAGCATATAAACAGATTAAAAAACTCTCTGGAAATTCCTGTGATCGGAAGTCTGAACGGAGTCAGTAACGGCGGCTGGATAAATTATGCAAAGCAGATCGAACAGGCAGGTGCGGATGCGATAGAATTAAATATTTTTTACATTCCGACAGATTTTGAAAAGGATAGTACAGTTGTGGAAGATATGTATGTCGAAATTGTTACAGCTATAAAGACAGTAGTAAAAATTCCTGTGGCCGTAAAGCTCAGTCCTTATTTCTCTGCAATGGCAAACATGGCAAAGAAAATAGATAATGCAGGTGCTGATGCATTGGTACTTTTCAACAGATTTTATCAGCCGGATATCGATCTGGAAACTCTTGATGTATTTCCGAATATTGAGCTGAGTAATCAATGGGAGTTAAGATTGCCTCTGAGATGGATAGCTGTTCTTCATGGAAATATCAAAGCTTCCCTTGCAGCAACGAGCGGTATTCACACTCACACAGATGTTTTGAAAGTCATGATGGTCGGAGGTGATGTTGCAATGGTCTGTTCTGAATTATTAAAGAATGGTATTCACAGAGCAACTGAAATTCTCGATGATCTGAAGATATGGATGGAAGATAAAGAATATGAATCCATTGAGCAGATGCAGGGCAGCATGGATTACAGATCTGTGAGCCAGCCGGCAGCTTTTGAAAGAGCAAACTATATGAAGGTGTTGAATAGTTATAAGATTTGAAACAATAATAAATTTTAAATAACAAATATAAAATTTTAATCACTTGGCGGAAATGACTTTTGAAGTATTAAGCAAAGTAGCAATCTCAGAATCCGATCTGTCATGACAGAGTGTTCTATTGGACATCCAACAAGCTGAGATCAATATTACGACCGGCAAGTAAATTTATTGTTGGAATTGGCAAACTAAAATTAAACAAAATTGACCTGAAAGCAATAGTGGTAATTTCCAAACTGTTGGATATTTTTATACAAATATAAAACATAAATTTAATTAACTAAAAAAATATTAAAATCATGAAAAGAGTTGAAAACAAAGTTGTTATCGTAACCGGTGGTGCATTAGGTATAGGACGGGAAACTTGCATTTTGCTTGCAAAAGAAGGTGCGAAAGTTGCAGTAACAGATTTACTTGATAAAGAAGGTCAGGAGTTAGCTGATGAAATTACACAGTCAGGCGGATCAGCTTCTTTCTGGCATCTGAATGTAGCAGATGAAAAAGAGGTTGAAAAAGTTTATTCAGAAGTAGTCAAAAAATTTGGTAAACTTGATGCAACTGTAAATAATGCAGGAATAGCAGGAGCCGATAAACCAACCCATGAGTTAACAGAAAATGAATGGGATGCAGTTATGAATGTGAATGTAAAAGGAGTATTCTTTTGTACGAAACATGCAATTCCCCTCATGAAAAAATCCGGAAGCGGAAGCATTGTAAATCTTTCTTCAATATATGGAATAATCGGTGCCGGAGATATTCCAACATACCATGCTTCAAAAGGTGCAGTCAGATTAATGTCAAAAAATGATGCATTAATTTATGCAAAAGATAATATAAGAGTGAATTCTGTACATCCTGGCTTTATCTGGACACCGTTGGTTGAAAAATTAGGTGAAAATGTTCCGGGATTCCGAAAAGATCTTGATAGCCTTCATCCGATAGGACATGTTGGTGAATCAATAGATATAGCTTTTGGAATACTTTATCTTGTGTCAGATGAATCAAAATTTGTTACCGGAAGTGAATTGGTTATTGATGGTGGCTATACGTGTAAATAGAAAGTCTTAAATTTACAATAGCATTGAACCGTTGTTGGTTTTCTAAAAGTATGTTTGATTAAACTTTAAATTAAAATTGTATCTTATTTAAGCTTTTGACTAATACGGGGATTAATGCCCTTATAGGCGTTCTTTAAAGTTTGCATAATGTACTGAACAGTTTAATAAATCAATGACGCAAACTTTCAAGCCACCAACAAGCTGAGATCAATAGTACAAACGGTGAATGGCTATGTTTTTAGAGACCAAAAAAGTTTTATGTAATTTCAAATTTATACTGCAGTCTGAATTCATCAATCTTATTGGAACTCCAACAATGACTCAAACTTAATGAGATGCTAATATAGGCTCAAATATATGCAACTGCTATTTGGTATTTATACTTTAGTTGCATATCCAATTTCAAACATTCTTTTCATTTGTTTATTATCGAATGTTAATCCATCACTTAACCATTCCAAAGGTCGGATAATCTTGAAGTCTATAAGTCTTTTCCCCCAGAACGGGTCATGTTCAGACGTAAGTGCCGAAAGAATTATTTCGTTAGCCACTCCGGCTCTTTCAAGTCTTTCTTTAATGCTGATACTATATTTAATTCCTTTGTTAACTGTCTCAGCACCTTTCAAATCGTTGATTGCAATTTCCTCTGTCAGTATTTCAATAGTTTTTTTCGCTACATCAACAGGATCTTTAAAGTTACCGGCTTGATAATATCTGCTATTTTCGGGAGTTGTAACAATTGCTGTTATGTGGTCAGAGCTCTGATCTATTAATACATCAATGGGAGTGAATTCTTTAATTCCACCGTCAGCATAAGCTTGACCGTTATGATGTTCAGCCGGCATTATCATTGGTTGAACAGAACTTGCCATTATACCTTTTATTAGTTCTGACTTATCTCTTATTCTTATTACATCGTACTTCGTAGAGCTCTTCAAATTTTTCGATGTAGTAAAATATACCAGAGCTTTATTATTCATACAAACTGCCGCCAGATAAATATCAGGAGTGCCTGGGCTTATAAGTTGATCATAAACTTCATTTGTAATATGTTTTCTGACAAGGTTTCTTAGTGGAGTTACATCATAATAAGCACCTTCGGAAAGTATTCTTAATGCCCAGTCATGCTTACTTAAAATATCTTTAAATTCAACCGATGTATAAATATGTTCAAGAAGTCCTAATTGACCTGTTGCCAGCAGAGGCGCAATTAATGCACCGGTTGAAGTCCCGGCAATATGATCATATCTATAACCTGATTCATATAATTTCTTTAATACACCTACTGTATAAGCACCTTTGTCACCACCGCCGCTTAATGCTGCTGATCTGATTATATCTGTTTTATTTGTCATTTTTAAACTGCTCCATATCTTAAGTTTACTTTTTTTGTAAAATATAAAAAATTCTAATTTTAAAACTTACAATATATTTCCTATTTTCTTGCAATAAAATTTATATTCACTTCCTTTAATCTGACAGGGACAAAATAATGTCTGTCTGAATAAAGAATGTATATATTCATTTCTTTTAGCTTTTCCGTCAGAGTTTCTACAAACTCTCGCGATGCACAGTAAAAGTAAGATGATTCAATCCTGTGTTTTTTCTGTTAAAGGAATTGTCCAGATATTTTTTTTCAGTATGAGCCAATACAATGTATGTTTCATTAAATGTAAATCTTATTCCGGAATCCCATTTTTGAAAAACTGTATAACTAAATTTTTCGGTTAGAAACCATACCCTGATATTAATTGGTCTTTTTATGATCCGAAACACATATTTCTATGTGATGTAACGGAACCTGTATTAGTCTATTATTAGACTATTTATACTTTTTTCAGGAAAATAAAATCTTCGGATATTTCCCTTTCAATGATTCACAATTTAAAAAACAGAAAATATTTTTATCGAAAGAAAAAATCTAATCACATTTTCTATCTTGTTTGAACAGGTGAATTTGTTAAAGTCTTTAAATTAAAAAAGCAGATAATATTTATCACTTAAAGCACGGGTAAATTATTGATTCCGGATTTTAAAAATTACCAGCTTCTTTTTTGAAACTCTTCAGCTTTTTCCAAAAGCCATTGCTGAGAAGTTAATTTCAATTCTGAGATGAGTTTTGTTATAACAAATTTTTCATCACCTGTACTTTCAATGATTTTCAATAATTTCGAATAATATTTAATGAATATACTGGACTTAGATTTATATATTTCAGGAAGAAGTTTATCAGTTTTAATAAAATGTTTATATGAATCAAGCAGATCAAATGCAGGAGTATACCATTTAAGTTCGTAATATATCATCAGTGTTAATTGTTTAACTGCAGTTTTATAAAAAACATTCTTGATAGATCCGCTTTTACCAAGAATTTCCAAAGCTTCTGTATAATTTTTCTTTGTGAATTCAAGAATAGATATATTGTATGCAAATACATATTGTCTTTTATTGGGTTCTATTTTATTGATAAATTCTTTAATAAATTTTTCAATCCAGTTTAATTCATTAGACACAATTCCGACCCATACTATTGTCATAAATCTCAATTCACTAACATACTTCCCTCCCTCTGCGGTGGTAAGAATATTCTTTTTTATAGAAAACTTTATTATTTCAATTACAGATGTTTTAAATTCACTTTGTCCTTCATTAAATTTTTTCTGAGCATAGTTTCGTAAATTTGCAATCAAATTAAACTTTTCGAAATAACTCAAATTATCATTGTCTTCAAATAATATTTTTTTAAGCTTAAAAAAATATTTATCATCTTCAGTCAGCAGCAGTAATGTCATAATGTAGTATAACTTTATTGCAGGTACTTTCATATAGTCTTTATTGTTTTTTAGATATTCCAGAATACTGTTAACAAAATCAGGATACCCTTCTGTATTAACAACAAAATTTTTTTGATTCAAAAAATACTGAAAAAATTTTAGTGAGCTTAAAAAGAAAAATATATTTAGGTTTTTCTGCTCAAGCAAAAGATCCTTATTCAGTTTATCTTTGTAGGTAATTGTTTTTGTATCTCTTGATTTAATATCATTCCTGAAATACTCCATTTTATACTTAACAAAATATGTATCTGCCTCTTTTACTTTTTGCTTATCAATTTTTCTATCAAGCTCTTGTATGTTTTTAATCAGCAGTTTATTTAATTCGCGGTTATTAAGTTCATCCAGCAGAATGGTTTCTTTGAGCAAATTGTTACGTTTCAAATTCACATGGACAAGAAATTCCTTTGCTAACTCCATCAAACGAAACACTGTCATTCTCATAAAACTGTCATCATATACCATCTTTCCGAATGACTTATTGTATAATGTTTTTTTATCCAGATACTTTTCATCGAAATCAGGATAAAGAATTTTGATCTGATTATACATTTTTATAACACTTTGATTTGTGTTGTAAAATGGTGAATTGATGAACAATCCAAATTCTTTAAGATCCTGTTTACTAAATGTTCTTAATGTATCAATTAAAGCCGTGTTATGCATTCTTAAATATATTATAAATTTATGGTTACGGTGAAATCATAAAATTGTCTAAAATTCTTTAAAAAACAACTAAATTAGAAATGTTGCCAATATAAACCCGAAAACAATTCAAAATAACTTTCTTTGAATTATCATTTAAGCATCACTATTTTTGTACGAGTAAATTTAAATTGACAATAATGAATAATTTGTCTTCGGCAAAAGAGATTCAAAATTAGAGATTATCCTGCAATAAGAATCTGTTCAGAAAGCTGTTTCTTATATTATTGAAATTGCAATTTCAGACCTAAAAATTGAAATATCTTATAAATCTGAATCGAGCAATGTTTGAAGCGATTAATCATTTTATGCTAAAATAAAATTTAAAAAAATTATAAAACTAAAAATTATATATATGAAAATGTTCAAAACCTTAATTATTCTTCTTACCCTAAGTAATGGCAGCTTAACTGCTCAGTGGCAGTCTGACGTGCGTCTGACAAATAATCCTGCTTATTCCAGTACATCTGAGAATAATTCAGGGTGCATTGCAGCAAGCGGAAATGTTGTACATGTTGTATGGTATGATTATCGTGAAGGGAACTATGAGATATATTACAAACGCTCTATAGACGGAGGTGTAAGTTTTCAAGCAGATACGCGACTGACGAATAACACTGCTTCTTCATTTTCTCCTTCCGTATCAGTATCCGGTCTGGTTGTCCATATCGTATGGAATGACAGACGTGATGGAAACTATGAGATATACTACAAACGCTCAACAGATGCCGGCATAAGCTGGGGAGCAGATACGCGTCTGACGAATAACTCTGCTCATTCACAATTTTCTTCTGTTGCAGTATCCGGCTCGGTTGTGCATGTTGTGTGGCGTGAGATGGATGATATTTACTACAAACTCTCAATAGACGGAGGCGTAAGCTTTGGAACAGATACACGGCTGACGAACAACTTAGCCGGTTCAAATGGACCTTCCGTATCAGTGTCCGGCTCGGCTGTGCATGTTGTATGGTATGACTCTCGTGATGGAAACTTTGAGATATATTACAAACGCTCGATAGATGGAGGTACAAGCTGGGGAGCTGATACGCGGCTGACCAATAACTCTTTTCTTTCAACCAAAGTTTCTGTTTCAGTATCCGGCTCGGTTTTGAATGTTACATGGGTGGACGAACGTGATTCGTACAAAGAGATATATTACAAACGCTCGACTGATGGAGGCACAAGCTGGGAAGCAGATACAAGATTAACAATTCACACTGGTACTTCATCTGCATCCGATCCTTCCGTATCAGTATCCGGTTCTGTTGTGCATGTTGTATGGCATGATGATCGTGACGGGAACACTGAAATATATTATAAGAGCTCATCAGATGGAGGAGTTAGCTTTGGAGCAGATACACGGTTGACGAATAACTCTGCAGGGTCATACTATTCTTTCGTATCAGTATCCGGCTCGGTTGTTCATGTCGTATGGCAGGAACAGCGTGATGGGAACGAGGAGATATATTATAAACGCAATCCGACCGGTTCACAAATTCCTCTGACCTTAAATTTCACTGCATTTATTGAAGCATTTTATAATCCTGTTACAAATAGTATGATTAGCGATACTGTCAGAGTATACTTAAAAAATGTATCTTTCCCATTTAATAATATTGATTCTTCAAAAGGATTATTAAGTTCTTCAGGTACGGGAAATTTTCTTTTTACAAATGCAATGAACGGTGTAAATTATTATTTAGCCGTAAAGCACAGAAACTCAATTGAAACCTGGAGCAGTGATCCTATAATTTTTGTTTCGGGAAACTCATCCTATACATTTATTGCTTTGCAATCTATGGCGTATGGGAATAATCAGATACAGATAGATTCATCTCCTTTGAGATTTGGAGTCTATAGCGGCGACGTAAATCAGGACGGAGCAATAGATCTTACTGATGCCGGTATGATTAATAATGATGTGTTCCTTTTTGCCAGTGGATATCTGAATACAGATCTTAACAGTGACGGCGTAGTGGATTTAGATGATGGAGTTTTTACTGATAATAATTCATACAATTTCGTAACCCGAATTACTCCTTGAGAATATATATCAATTTATATTTTTAAAATTTTTCTTTTGTATAATTAAATTTCTCGGTCAGAAACATACCCAGAAAATAATTGATCTGTTAAGATCCGAGGCATATTTTTCTATGTGATGAATTTCACCGTTCATAATTTTATATTTCTAAAATTCTGATAAATTCTTATACAATAATTTAAAATTCTTGATTTTTCATATTATTTATTACAGCTTAAATATTCATTCCATACATCTTCAATAATATTCTTTACAGATTTGACTCCGTTAATATTATTTAAACTTTTACCTGCATAAAAAGTCATAGCTTCTATGTCACCTGTAACTCCTGCTGCAGGTGCGCTGATACTATATCGCTCAATATCATCACCTTTCAGATTTTTACCGATTACATCAAATTCACCGGGTCTGTTACTTATAACCGGACAACCTGCAGACTCCCACATCCTGAAGGTTGAGTTTCGAATTATTCTCGATATAGAATTATCCCAGCCTTTATTCATGCAAACTGTTAATACTGTATCATCACTCTTAGAACTCACAAGTGACTCTTTATATACAGAATGCGCAATGCTTTCTTCTGAAGCTATAAAACGTGATCCCATTTCTACACCGGATGTGCCTAAATCCATATAATGCTTCATATCCTTTCCGGATGATATACCTCCGGAAGCAAGTACTGGTATATCATTTTCTGCAACTTCAAGAACTTCCTTTAAAGCTTTTTCAAGTGACTTTGAAGCCTGTAAATGCCCGCCTGCCTGTGTCCCCTGACATACTAAAAAATCCGCTCCAAGTGAAACTGCCTTAACCGCGCTTTCTGTGTCAGTTACCTGAATTCCTATTTTTGCTTTATAGAATTTGATCAATTCTAACATTTCATCATTTGGCATTCCCCAGGAAAATTGAATTATTTTTAACCCTGATTCTAATGTCTGTAGGTGCCTGAACTATCGGATATTTTATGTTGAACATTTCTGTGAAATTATTCATATCTATAAAAAAATTAAGAATTATAAAAATTTCTAATGATTATTTACAACAAATTTTAGCAGTCGGTTATATTCATCAGTATCAAAAGTTCCTATGGAATTTCCAATCAGTTCCTCATCATTAAACTGCCAAAGTTCGAACCCACTGACGCGAACACTTTTTCCTGTGCCTTTTAGTCCGGTATTAGTACCGGTAAGTGTCCAGTGATATTCTGTATCTTCGTCAGTTGTTATAAGTTCATCCATTGAAATAACCATATCCGGGAAAGCCGTCATAAAACTTTCTGCAACCTTTGTGACGGCATTTCTTCCGGCTGCAGGTTCATTATTGTTTACTTTCAATGAACCGTCTACTGCAAAAAATTCAGCAACACTTTCCAGTTTCTGACTGCACCATGCCTCTGTGTATTTCTTTCCGAATTCCTGTAATTTATTTTTTTTATAACTGTAATTTATTATTCAATATTTTTTGATTAGTGAAATTAAATAAACTCTTTCATTTCCAAAATCTCGTGCTCTCTTAACTCTGAGTATTTCCAATTATATTAAATCCGTCTCAAACATTTCTATTCCGGAAAGCATCTAATTTAATTAAGATCAATGCCAGGGACCTTTTTTGGTGACAGGGAAAAATTTTTCTCCATCAAAACGGAAGAGTCCTTTCCAGCCGCCAAACCAGAACCTTCCTACTTTATCTTCATAAATAGACTGTACCCCATTTGAACTGAGACCGTCCTCAGTGTAAAAATTTGCGAATGTATTTCCATCAAATCGGTACACACCAAAGTTTTCAGCTGCGAACCATATATTACCCTTTTTGTCTTCATATAAGCCATATACTTCTTCACCGCTGACTGCACCGCTTTTTGTAAAATTATTAAATGACTTTCCGTCAAAACGACTTACTCCTCCAAACATAGTACCGATCCAAATATTACCATCTTTATCTTCCAGAATATCTGCAACATTATTATCGCAAAGTCCCTCCTGCATAGTAAATTGTGTAAACAATTCTCCATCGTATTTATAAATACCTGCACCATCAGTACCAAACCAAAAGTTTCCTTTTTTATCTTCCATAATACTCGAAATCCGATTGGGAGATAAGATGAAATTTTCGTTTTCAATTTTAGATTCCGGAAGAGTGAAAGATGTAAACTTTTCACCATCAAATTTCATTACCCCTTCCATGGTACCGATCCAGAATATTCCATTTTTATCTAATGTTATACTCCAGATTTCTTTGTTTATCTGACTGTCATTCTCACTGAAATTTACAAATGATTTTCCGTCGTATCTGACCA
>Ga0073905_10000360_pt1 | contig 21006 bp, 19 predicted proteins | sample KloWWTupernatant_FD_65482 | JGI IMG/M metagenome (GOLD analysis project Ga0073905, IMG submission 65482) | Active sludge microbial communities from Klosterneuburg, Austria, studying microevolution and ecology of nitrifiers - Klosterneuburg... | ecosystem: Engineered > WWTP > Aerobic digester >... | reverse complement strand
TCTTGGTTTGCTTTAACTAGCTGCGCCTGGGCGTAAATTAGTTTCGCAACCGAATAAATATTGCTTAGCGCAGAGGTCGGATCTAACATAGCACTCCCTTGATTACTGTACCCAATTTAGGGGCATCATGCCCGATTGAAAGTATTGCGTCAATTATTTTTTCAGTTTGTTATTTATAGATCAAATATGTTGTTCATAAAGACATATTATTTATTTTTAGCTAAGGCTTCAATTTCTTCTACAGTCAACCCCGTCCAATGAGATACCTTCTCAACTACCATACCATCCGCCAACAGCGCTTTTGCGACTCTTTGAACGCCTTTGTTGATTCCTTCTTCCATACCCTCATCAAACCCTATGGCTTGATATTTTTTCAGCGTATTAGTTTCTATCCGGAGCCACTTCAGGTGGTCTTCATAAGCCTCTCGCTCCTCCGTCGAGAAATTCATCACTTCTAGTACATCGAGGGCTTTTTTTAAAGTAGGTTTATCCAACGCCTCGGGTAACCGTTCTTTATTCAACAAATCATGTCGCGTTAAAAACGCCATCCATACATCTAAAGAATTTTTAACCTTAGAAACAATATCACTCAGTTCTTCTTGAGCGTTTTCTGAAAACTTCTTTAATTCTATCGTATGAAGTTCTAAATCTTTAAAGTACAGTAAGTTACTTTCTTTCTCGCGAATATTAAATACATTGTGATATTTATCTACTGAAAGGATAGAAGTAAAGTTTAGAATATGAATGCCAATGGCCTTGCAAAGTAGAGAATAGTCTTCTGCCACTTTTAACTGTTCAGTGTACAGTTTTGCCCAGTAATATAATGCTCTTTTATCGTAATCTGCTTCATCACTGATTTGAATTTCGATATTAAATCGCTTACCATCTTGACCTTTAGCTTTAATATCCAAGATCGAGAGTTTATCTTTTCGGAAATTTTTAGGATTGTATGGATTCAATAAAGTGACTTCAGTCACTTGATCCTCGGCTGAAACGATAGAGTTAATCAAAGAAATCAGCAAATCTTTATTTTCTTCAACTCCAAAAATTTTTTTAAAAGCTATATCCACGCGCGGGCTAATTTTTTCCATACACCTATCCTGCTATCAGATTTTAAAACGTCTTGAAAGTATACCGTGGCTCTTAATAAAATTCTAGTTAATTTACATACTGATTTCGGCTGGTTGCTTTCTAGCCTCAAGGCGACTGTCTCTCAAGAATGAGATAGGGCTTAAGACACTATATCATGAATAATTTACGGTAATTCAAGGAGATTTAAGACAGTTCCAGACATTCTGAAACCTTGGTCTGGTGTTGGGTGGACTCTAATTAGACCAAATAAGCCGCATACCAGCTAATGTTTTTCTGATATTTCGGTTTATATACCCCCAAATATCTCCCCTAACTTACCTACCATACATCTTCGAATCAACTGTTGAAAGGAGGATACTACACTACAAGAGAGAAATATACTACAAGCATTTGACGTCAGCGGTTCCCGCTGAAGGTACACGTAAATAATCGATAAATTTTTAGTAAAAGAAAACCATTGCGCTTAGTGCAATCGTTTGAACCCTATAATTTCTACCTAAACCTTCCAAATCCCCATATTGACCTACTTATACCATCACCCTGCTCAAGACATAAGCTGAGCTACAAAATATTTAGTCAACTTGTATCCAATACATCTTCGAGCCTGATGCCCAAACCTCGAATGATAGCTAAATGTACGTGTTCCCAAGTACTCGCAAAATAGTTCAAAACGATGCCTTGCAGCTTCCTCCATAAACGCGTACGACTTTTACATTTTTTCAATAACTTCTTAAAATATTTACAACAATACTCCTGCGCTTGATCAATTAAAAACGCTGCAAACATCAAATAAGATAATATTGTACATAAATTCTTTTTCCCGTGCCCGTAGTTGTGTTCAAAATTATAGCCTTGGTTTTTTAATGTGTTAAACGTTTCGTTTTCGATCTTCCATCTCGCGCGTCCTCCGCGTGCGATCTTTTCCGTCATCCTTCTGCTTGTTGTTAAAGATAAATTCGTGATCCAGCAAAAATGTATTCTCTTGCCTTTTTTTATATCATCACACTCTAAAACATTAACCTGCTTATCTAAATGCTTATAATTTAATGGTAGCCCTTCTGAAAAACTGAATTGTAATTCGGTCTCTTTGGTGCAAACGATTGTAGAACGTTGCTTCTTGCTCCCTTTGTAAGCGTCAAACAAATAATCTAGATCTTTCTCTTTTGCCGTAATAATGAATCGCATATTTAATTCTTTTAGCAACTCTACTATTGTTCCATCCGCATATAAACCATCCATCACGACTATTATTTTCATCTCTGGGTGAAATGCTCTTAAATTCACCAATAATCTTTTTGCTGCGCTATGCTCACAATCATTTTTTGTCCGTCCATCTTGTTTCGTTATCGGTTCAATCACGAGCGGAAACACAGTTTTTTGGTCGGGGTGAACCATCACCGCCGCAAGCGTCTGATGATAGTAAGTAACACTACCATCTTTGTGATTTTTGATACAACAAGAATCACAATAAACATCATGTGATGAAAAATTGCCAGTAGCATCCAAGGAAATCAAATAATGATCCTCTATATATTTATATTTTTCAAATGCTTTGCGTTGCTTTAGTAATGCTATAACTTTATTAATAATCCCTTGAGGGGCTCCTGGTTCCACTTCATCAGCTCTTTCTCTAAAATAAGTGTCACTTGGCACTCGAGCAATGCCATATAATGATTTTAAATTATGTTGCAAAATCGCATTTTCATCCCGAAAATCCTCATCGAATTGTAGCAATGATGGATATTTAAGACCAAACATAGCCACACCGCTCATGAGGCAGTCCGCTAATGAAATATTGACCTTTCTTTTAGTCGAATCCTTGATATCCTGACAGCCTTTTCGGGCTTCTTCTAGCAATGTTGGAAGAAAGGTCTCTTGTTTTGAAATAGGTCTATTTTGCATCATAGAATTTACCCCTGCAGTGAGCAAATTCTATCGAAAATATTTATTTATGTCTCGGTAACGCCTTAAATTTTAATGGGTTATTGCTTCAGCGGGAACTGCTGTGTTTCTTCTGAAAACAAATTAATAGCAAAAGAATTGTCCACGGGATTCAACTCATTTTTGCCCAAAGGCTACAAGGTTGATGATTCATTGCAAGCAGGGGAATGGTATATAAAATTTACCAAGAGGATTGGATAAAATGCTGGATTCTCATTCCAATGTGATTTATTTCAAACTTTGTCTGAATTAAGTCAGGTATTGACTATGCTAGATCCAAAAACTTAGGTAGAATAGTGAATTAGGCGGACTTTGACTTTTGGCAAAGGAGAGTACATGTGTATAGCCACAATCTAAAAATTGCAGCATTTGACCCAGAAATCTGGACCGCGATCAGTGGCGAGCAACGTCGTGAAGAAGATCATATTGAATTGATCGCCTCCGAAAACTTTGTCAGCCCTTGCGTTTTAGAAGCCCAAGGCTCTGTGTTTACCAACAAATATGCCGAAGGATATCCGCGCAAACGTTATTATGGTGGGTGTCAGTATGTCGATATTGCCGAAGAATTGGCCATTGCACGGGCAAAAGAATTATTTGGTGCTGCCTATGTTAACGTGCAGCCACACTCAGGCTCGCAGGCCAACGCCGTTGTCTTTATGGCCTTGCTTAATCCAGGCGATACTATTTTGGGGATGAGCCTTGCGCATGGTGGTCATCTTACGCATGGCGCTTCTGTTAATTTTTCAGGAAAGATGTATCACGCCGTGCAATATGGCACGAATGTGAATACAGGTCTCATCGATTATGACGAAGTCGAAAAAATGGCACTAGAACACCGCCCCAAACTCATTGTTGCGGGCTTCTCGGCCTATTCACGCATTGTCGATTGGGCGCGATTTAGAGAGATTGCTGATAAAGTCGGTGCTTATTTAATGGTCGATATGGCGCATGTCGCAGGTCTTGTAGCTGCTGGTTTATATCCTTCTCCTGTGAATATTGCGGATGTGACGACCTCAACCACACATAAGACATTGAGAGGACCCAGAGGTGGGCTTATCTTAGCGCGTAGCAATCCCGAAATTCAGAAAAAATTGAATTCGGCGCTGTTTCCTGGTTTGCAGGGCGGCCCTTTAATGCATGTGATCGCAGCGAAAGCCATCGCTTTTAAAGAAGCGCTTGCACCCGAATTTAAAGCCTACCAAAAACAAGTGATTGTAAATGCCCGGTTGTTTGCGGAGGGATTGATGCAGCAAGGATTTAAAATAGTCTCTGGTGGAACAGATAACCATTTGTTCTTAGTCGATTTGAGTGATCGCGATTTTACAGGCTTTGATGCAGAGAAAATCTTAGGAGATGCGCATATTACGCTGAACAAAAATGCCGTTCCGAATGATCCACGTTCTCCTTTTTTAACCAGCGGCATTAGAATTGGAACACCAGCGGTTACCACTCGTGGTTTTAAAGAGCCCGAGATTACGGCCTTAATATCCTGGACAGCAGATGTCTTAAATCATTTAAAAGACGAAATTGTTATCCAAAAAGTAAAATCAGCAGTTTTGGAGCTATGTAAACGTTTTCCGGTGTACGCATAAATGCAGTGCCCTTTTTGTCGTGTAGATGAAACAAAAGTGATAGATTCTCGATTGGTGGGAGAAGGCGACCAGGTGCGACGAAGGCGCGAATGTATTAGTTGTGGAGAGCGTTTTACAACCTACGAGACCATTGAATTATCTTTAACGCGTGTCTTAAAGCGCGATGGCAGTTGCGTACAATTTCGAGAAGAAAAATTACGTGCGGGTATTTTGCGCGCATTAGAAAAAAGACCTGTGCGAACTGAACAAGTTGATGCTGCGGTTAATCGATTGTTAAAGCGGTTACGTGCTTCGGGTGAACGAGAAATTGAAACGCGAGTGATTGGGGAATGGGTAATGGCGGAGCTTCGTGTGTTAGATGAAATTGCCTATGTTCGCTTTGCTTCCGTGTATCGCCATTTTAAAAATATTGATGAATTTCAGGCCGAGATAGACCGTTTAAAAGAAAAAGTGAGAGCTGATAGCCATGACTAAAAAAATTTCCTTTACAGGACGCAGAAAAGCACGTCGTTATGCCTTGCAGGCGTTATATAGTTGGGTACTGTCTGAAAATGCATTGTCGGATATTGAAACCCATTTTTTAGTGGAACATGCCGCAGAAGAATTCGATAGAGAATATTTTCAAACGTTGTTGCACGAAGTGCCTCGGCACATCGAAATTTTAGAAACGACGATGTCACCTTATTTAAGCCGACAATTTGCAGATTTAGATCCTATTGAATTAACTATTTTACGGATTTCTATTTATGAATTAAAAGAACGACTTGATATTCCCTATCGTGTGATTATTAATGAAGGCTTAGAGTTAGCTAAAGCTTTTGGTTCTGTCGATAGTTATAAATTTGTTAACGGCGTATTAGACAAAGTCGCACGAGAATTACGAAAAACCGAAATTCAATAATTGGTGGTGGATGAGGGTAAAATTAATATTGCATCAGAGACAGGTCTTACAGCAGACCAGATATAATCATCTTCGTCGCTGCCACCCGGATGATTAATAATGGCATTATTGATGTACAAAGTCGAAGAGCCGCCGCCGTCTAAATTAAGTGCGTATTCACATTTTAAGTCTTTCATAAAAGTGGCCAGTTCTGCAATTGTCATACCTGGGCTACCCGTCAACGCGCTTTGTTCTACGACTGCAAATATCCAGTGCCCATTCTTTAAAACACCAACGGCTGTACGTGCATAACGATCGGTAATAAAAGGTGAGCGCAATCGTTCCATAGAATGATCTTGAACAATTTTCCCATGATATAGCAGTATGGGGGATCCGCCCAGGACGTTATCCACCATTTGCCAAGCAAGATAATGTTCCTTTTTTGCAAAATGCGGAATAATTTCGATATTGACTGTGGCTAAGCTTCCAATATCAATGGGGTGATTGGGGTATTTCGCATAGGGACCGATTGCAAAAACATAACCGCCTTTTGGAATGGCAATTTTACCGGAGGATTGTATGTCGATAATGCGATTGTTTTGAATGATAATATTTGTTCCGTCGGGAACAGAGTCTGTTTTGGGTCCATAAGCATCAGTATATAAAATAGATTTGTTTGCAAGTCCCGGTTGATTAACAGCATGTACCGGAAATTGTTTATGGTTTAGAAAGACATTTGTTTTTGTTTGAATGCGATCAACCAGTGTTGTATAGAGTTGATTCGACCAGCCAATAGCGCCTCGAGGGCGGTAAGCGATGCCATACCATCGTCCATGGATTTTCAGGATACCGGCTGGCAATCCATCGACCCATTCACCACTTTTAAAAAAACCACCATTAATGGCAGCAATGGCTTTATAACGTTTTGCAATAGCACTAACTGTTTCGCGTCCTAAAGCCTTCTCTTTTGCATGTGCAGGAATAATACTCAGCTTAGCCGGATCGACTTCTATGAGATGAATAGTTTGTCTAAGTGGAGTGATTGTTGTCCAATAACGTAAACCCTCTACGCGCGTGTCTGCATAGGCAGTTGATAAAGCGCCTAAGGCTAGCGTACTGATAAAAATAGCTTTTAAATATTTTTGCATAGGTCAAGCTCTGTGATTGATTCTGCGTTAGCACAGTGTACACTATAATATAGGGAATGTTCTAGGACGGAAGAGGGCTTTATGGATACAACCAAATTATTTAAAGGCGTGATGAGCAAAATAATGATGGGAGCCAGTCTTGTGCTCATGACCACGAGCGCATATGGCACGAGCCAAGTGGATCCGATGGTGCAAGAAGCACGATTGAAAGCCGCGGATGGTGATTTGGAAGCGGCGGTTGTTTTGTATCATGAGGCCATGAAAAAAGATAGCGAGAATCCTCAAATTCGAGGAGAGCTAGCGCAGATCATTGTTAAAGCGCAAGTGCGTGAGCCACATGCAGAGGTGGAACCCGAAGTGATAGAGGTTATTGAAAAAGGCACAAAAACCAGTGTGGATTAAGACAACAAATGTCTCACGCGCGTCTTAACCAAGCAGGCACATAACATTCGGCTAATTTTAAGGCTTTTTTATTTTCTGTACAGTGCGGATCAAAGCTTTTTAAAAATAGCCAAAAATGTTTAGAGTGATTCAAATATTTGAGATGACATAATTCATGCAATAAGACATGCTCTGTAAGCGTTTTGGGTAAAAAAAGTAATTTATAATTTAGACTAATGTTTTTTCTTGCATTGCAGCTGCCCCAAAGGGTGCTTTGTCCGCGGATCGTGACGCGATGATAGCTAAGTCGTGTATCTAAGCTCAAGTTTTGTAACCATGGTATTAAATGCGTGTGTGCTTGTTTCACTAACCATTTTTTCAATGTTTTTAAGCACAAGGCGATATTATCGGTATCGCCTTTCAATATTAAAATCTTTTCGGGTGAATGATGTATTTGTAGCGTGATGCGTTTTTTCGAGGTGGGTTGGTAGCATATCTGCCAGGTTTCATTGAGTGCGGGGCATTCAATTATATTTGGTTTTTCAAACGGAATCGTGTTGGTTGTTGCAAAACCTTGTTCATTGGGATGTTCATTCTGAAAAGACGATTTAAATCGTGCGAGCATTTTTTCTATCCAGCCGCGCTTTTCTTCGAGTAATTTTTCGATATTCAGCCTTTTTAATCTATCGGGCACCACGATTTCTAGGCCTTCTCTCGACGTAATTTGTAAAAATGTTCGTCGTGCGCGTTGGCTCCGGCGAACGTTATAGGTGGGAGGCCAAAAAGAGAAAGTTATTTTTGCGCCGAGCATAATAGGTCTCACATAATATGTATATACAATAAACTATTGTTAATTTGATTAAGTAACTTATCTTTTTTGCTAAAAGACGATAAGCATGATAATAGCATGGAGAAAAGACGCGCTGTATTAGTTCAGTAAGGCGCAGGCAACAATTAGGTCTTCTCGAGTATCATTATTAGAATGATAGCAAACTTTTTTGTTGCCGGCTTTATTGCGATTTTGGCTATTTGCATGTTAGTCTTGGCTACGTTATATACTGTACTAGTATTTAGAAGTTAGGAGACTAAATAATAATGGCCCTGTTTGATTTATTAAAGCCAGCGCCGCATTTGCCAACGATGCGCGATTCCGTGCAGGTTAAAGAATCGTATCAATATTGGCGGATGCGCATTTTTTATTCTACTTATATTGGGTATTTATTTTATTATTTCACGCGCAAAATTTTTTCTTCCCTAACACCTTTCTTAGTAAGTGATTTTGGTTTAACAAAAAGTGATATTGGAAAATTGTTAACCATCGGTGCTATTACTTATGCCATTAGTAAATTTACCAGTGCCATTTTAGCCGATCGTTCTAATCCACGTTACTTTATGGCGATAGGATTAATTTTAACCGCACTCTTTAATATATTGTTTGGATTTTCTTCGAGCATTGTCATGTTTAGTATTTTTTGGGGATTAAACGGTTGGTTTCAAGGATGGGGATGGCCAGCCTGTACAAAACAATTAACCTATTGGTTTAGTCATTCCGAGCGGGGCAGATGGTGGAGTATTCTGTGTACTTCACATACTGCGGGTTCTGTTATTATTTCAGTCGTAGGCCCACTGATAGCCTTATGGTTTGGTTGGCGCTGGGGCATGATTCTACCCAGCATTCTTTGTTTAGCCATTGGATTATGGTTATTAAATCGTTTAAGAGACGTACCTCAATCTTTGGGGCTGCCGCCGATTGAAAAATTTAATAACGAGGCCATACAAGAACAAAAAAATGATGCAACCATTTTACCGATTAAAGATATATTATTTAAGCATGTTTTAAATAATAAATATGTTTGGATTTTGGCGCTATCCTATTTTCTCGTTTATATCGTGCGCGAAGCCGTGCCGAATTGGGGATTTTTATATTTAGCGGAAGTCAAAGGTTATACGCCTGTTGCATCGGGTATTTGTATTGCGTTGTTTGATATCGGTGGGTTCGTTGGCGTGTTATTGGCGGGTTGGGGATCAGATAAATGGTTTAATCAAAAGCGTATCCCTTTAATTGTGTTAAGTTCTTTTGCATTAGTTTTTGCGATAGGTGGATTGTGGTATTTGGAACCGCAACAAATTATATTGACGTATTTTTGGGTAACGTTAGTTGGTGTATTAGTTTATATTCCTCAAATGTTGGTTGGCTTGGCGGCAGCGGAATGCGTTACTAAAAGCGCTGCGGGTACTGCGAATGGTTTTGTAGGGTTTTGCGCTTATTTAGGCGTGGCTGCCTCGGGCTACCCTTTAAGTATCATTATTGAGACTTGGGGTTGGTATGGCTTTATTGCCACCTTGGCGATTTGTTCTGCGCTTTGCGTATTGATGTTATTACCCATTTGGTCGATGAAGGCGGGCATATATTATACCGAAAATAAAGAAACATCCGCAGCACCTTTAGAGAGCCGGATTGAAACCGAGACAGGAGCAACTGCTTAGCTTCTTTTTTCGATTGGGACAAACGCGCGTTCTAGAGGTCCTGTATAGAGTTGACGTGGACGTCCTATTTTGAGATCGGGTTCACTTAGCATTTCGTTCCAATTGGCGATCCATCCTACTGTTCTTGCCATCGCAAAAATGACGGTAAACATATTCGTGGGAATGCCAATCGCTTTTAAAATCATCCCTGAATAAAAATCTACATTGGGATACAGTTTTTTCTCAATAAAGTAAGGATCTTGTAGGGCAATTTCTTCCAGTTTAAGTGCTAATTGAAACAGCGGGTTATCGTGCATTTTTAAGGCTTCTAACACTTCGTAACAGGTTTGCCGCATGACCTTCGCGCGAGGATCAAAATTTTTATATACTCGATGTCCGAAACCCATCAATCTAAACGTATCTTTTTTATCTTTAGCGCGTGCAAGATACGTTGGGATCCGACTGACATCTCCAATTTCTTGTAGCATATTGATGACAGCTTCGTTGGCGCCACCGTGTGCAGGACCCCAAAGCGCTGCAATACCGGCAGAGATACAGGCAAATGGATTAGCTCCTGAAGAGCCTGCAAGACGCACTGTAGAAGTAGACGCATTTTGTTCGTGATCTGCGTGTAATGTAAAAATACGATTCATCGCACGTACTAAAATAGGATCAATCTTGTTAGGTTCAGAAGGTATAGAGAACATCATATGTAAGAAATTTTCGGTGTAACTTAAATTATTCAGAGGGTATACGAAGGGTTGGCCCAGCGAATATTTATAAGCCATCGCTGCAATAGTAGGCATTTTAGCAATTAAACGTAATGCCGCTAAGTCTCGATGATTGATGTTTTTAATGTCCAGAGAATCATGATAGAACGCGGATAAAGCACCGACTGCACCACACATAATAGCCATTGGATGTGAATTACGTGGAAACCCATTGAAGAAACTACTAAATTGTTCATGCAGCATCGTGTGATGTTGAATTTGGTTAATAAAATTGTCTTTTTGCATTTTGTTTGGTAGCTCACCATTCAAGAGCAAGTAACACACTTCCAGATAATCAGATTCTTCTGCCAATGCGGCTATCGGGTACCCACGGTGTAACAAAACGCCCATGTCGCCATCAATAAACGTAATTTTGGATTTGCAGGCTGCGGTTGATTGAAACCCGGGATCAAAGGTAAATATGCCAAATCGATTGAGACTCGTAACGTCCATGACGTTGGGTCCTAATGTGCCAGACAAGATAGGTAAGGAAATCACCTCTTTACCGGGGACATGGAGTTCTGCTTTATCGTTGGTCATATGGTATTTCCTATTAAGACAATATCTAAATATTACTCTAGTATAGAAAAAATTAAACAAAATTTACAAAATTTGCATAAAATCGCTTCATGTTCACAAGTTCTGGACTTAACTTATTTTTATACTATACTGAAGCCATTAAGATAAGACCATGGCGTGAGGGAATTGTGATGAAACGTTTTGTTTTTTTAGCGGTTACACTTTTTTTAGGATTGCCCGTATTGGCGGGTGTTGATGGCTCTTCGTCACAAGTGGTGCAAGAATCTACATCAGCAACAAAACAATCAGAAAAACAAGATACACCCGAAGAAAAGGCTTATAAAGCGCAAATGATTAAAATGGACGATGCGATTGCCAAAAAAATTGCAGAGATCCAAAAAAAGCAAAAAGAAATCGAGACCGAAGTTTATCTGGCCTCTACACCGCCATTGGTTGCTGAGAGGATCATTTTAGAGACGCAACTCCGTGAATTACAAATGGCTCGAGATAAAATACAAACGCAAGAATCCTCAAGAAAAATGACAGAAGATCTGAAAAACAGCACATCACGTTCGCTATAGAGTTAACTGTTTTGGAGTCCTAAATAATTTAGGGCTATACTCTAGTTATAGGGTTTTGCTAAGGAACAAGGATTGTGAAACGTAGACCTATCAACCTGAATTTTTTTACCATACGTTTTCCTGTGACCGCGTGGGTTTCTGTGGCTCACCGGTTATCGGGCGGATTCCTTTTTTTAATGATCCCTGGCTTGCTCTGGATATTGCAAGAATCGCTGGCATCAAAAACGCGTTTTCAGAGCTTAGGGATGTTTTTCAGTCATCCTGTTGCTGTTATAGGTCTATGGTTACTTTTAGCCGCACTTTTTTATCATTGGGTTGTGGGGCTTCGTCATCTATTAATGGATATTCATATTGGCGAGTCAAAAATCGGGGGGCGCATTGGTGCTTGGCTTGTCATTTGTATTTCTTTGGGTTTTATTCTGCTGCTTGGATATAAATTATGGTAGAGCCTGCCGCCTCTTTAGGACGTAGTGGTTTACAAGATTGGTTAATACAACGTATTTCAGCTGTCATTTTAGCGATTTATACGGCTTTCTTGGTTATTTATTTTGTGATGCATCCGATATTACAGTACGAACAATGGCATGCGTTATTTGAATCTAAAGTGATGAAGTATGCCAGTGCATTGGTATTGTTAAGCCTCTTGTCGCACGCGTGGATTGGTATATGGACGGTCATTACAGATTATGTTAAGCCATGTGCTCTCAGATTATCGATAGAAATCTTTTTTATCATCGATTTATTGATTTGTTTGATGTGGGGAATACGCATTATTTGGAGCATATAAGATATGACATTGGCTGAACAATCTTTTGATACGTTAATTATTGGTGCCGGTGGTGCTGGCATGCGCGCGGCGCTCCAACTGGCTGAACATGGAAAACGTATTGCGGTTATTTCTAAAGTTTTCCCAACCCGATCGCATACCGTCTCTGCCCAAGGTGGTATTAATGCAGCATTGGGTAATATGAGCGAAGATGATTGGCATTGGCATATGTTTGATACGGTAAAAGGCTCAGATTATTTAGGAGATCAAGATTGCATAGAATATATGTGTCGTGTGGGTCCTGAAGTTGTCTATGAATTAGAACATATGGGATTGCCTTTCTCTCGCTTAGAAAATGGAAAGATCTATCAACGTCCGTTTGGCGGTCAATCCACACAATTTGGGACGGGTGTGCAAGCAGCACGTACTTCAGCAGCGGCAGATAGAACGGGCCATGCGTTGTTACATACTTTGTATCAACAAAATCTAAAAGCAAAAACAACTTTTTTTAACGAATGGTATGCCTTAAATTTGGTGAAAGATTTGGATGGCAGAATTGCGGGCGTTGTTGCATTATCGATTGAGACAGGCGCACTTTTATTTTTACGCGGTCGGTCTGTTGTATTGGCAACCGGTGGCGCGGGTCGGATCTACCAATCAACAACGAATGCCTTAATTAATACTGGCGATGGATTAGGCATGTGTGTTAGGGCAGGATTTCCATTGCAAGATATGGAAATGTGGCAATTTCATCCCACAGGATTGTCTCATGTGGGTGTATTAATTTCCGAAGGTTGTCGGGGAGAAGGTGGCTATCTCATCAATAAGGATGGCCAACGGTTTATGGAACGTTACGCACCACATGCAAAAGATCTGGCATCCAGAGATGTTGTTTCTCGCGCTATTGCGGTGGAAATTTGGGAAGGTCGTGGATGTGGCAAAGAAGGTGATCATGTTTTATTAAAACTGGATCATTTAGGCAAAGATCTTATTCTAGAACGCCTCCCGGGTATTCGCGAATTATCGATGACATTTGCTAATATTGATCCCATCAAAGATCCCATTCCGGTTGTACCAACGTGTCATTATATGATGGGAGGTATTCCTACTAATAAATTTGGACAAGTGCTCACCGAAAATAAATCTGGAGAACATTTACCGGTTCCCGGTTTATATGCCGTTGGCGAATGTGCGTGCGTTTCTGTGCATGGTGCTAATCGATTGGGTGGAAATTCATTATTAGATTTGGTGGTGTTTGGTCGTGCTGCTGGATTACATATTTTGGAACATATAAATGACGACGAATTAACCGGACAAATGGTTAAAGATGTTGATTTGGAAAGCGCTTTAAGTGAGTATAACCGATGGAATACGAATAAACCGGGTGAAAGCGTTTCTGATATTCGTGTTGAACTGCAAAAAGTGATGCAGAATGATTTTGGTGTTTTTAGAAAAGAAGATGTTATGCAAGCAGGTATCGAAAAATTAAAAGCCCTTCGGGAGCGATTAAAGTTTGCGAGTCTTTCAGATAAAAGTCAAACATTTAATACCGCGCGTATCGAAGCCTTAGAATTAGATAACCTTATGTGTGTGGCGATAGCAACGGCTTATGCTGCTGTTGCACGAAAAGAAAGTCGTGGTGCGCATGCCAGAGAAGATTATCCAACAAGAAATGATACAGAATGGTTAAAACATACGCTTTATTTTTCCGATGATAGAATAGCCTATAGACCTGTCAATATGAAGCCTATTTCGGTTGACGCCTTTCCGCCTAAAGCGAGGACGTATTGATGAAATTTTCGATTTATCGTTTTAATCCCGAAGTTGATAAAAAACCCTATATGCAGGACTATGAATTAGATTTAAAAGAAACGCCTGCTGCAATGGTATTGGATGCCTTAAAATTACTCAAAAAACAAGATGAAACCTTATCATTTAGACGTTCTTGTGGAGAAGGCGTTTGTGGTTCGGATGGCATGAATATTAATGGCCGTAATGGTTTGGCGTGTGTAACACCCTTAGCGGGCATTAAAGAACCGGTGGTATTAAGACCCTTTCCAGGGATGCCAGTGATTCGAGATCTGATAGTCGATCTGACCAATTTTTATAAGCAATATGAAAAAACAAAGCCCTATTTACAAAATAGTCAGCCAGCTCCTGGCATCGAACGACTACAATCGCCGGCAGAACGTGCAAAACTCGATGGGCTGTATGAATGTATTATGTGTGGCTGTTGTTCGAGTAGTTGCCCATCGTATTGGTGGAATCCTGAGAAATTTTTAGGCCCTGCCGCAGCACTACAAGCTGCGCGATTTATAGAAGACTCCAGAGATGATGCAACATTAGAGCGATTAGCACAATTGGACGATGCCTACAGTGTTTTTCGTTGTCGTAGCATTATGAATTGTGTTGACGTTTGTCCTAAAAACCTAAATCCCACCAAAGCGATTGCAGATATTCGAGATAAAATTATTAAAGATGGAGTGTAGTAAGTGCAGAAATTAAGTAGTTCGGTGATTACAAAAAGAGTGTGTTAATGGCAAATTACAAGGTCACAATGAGCGAACTGCAAAAAACAGCACTATTAGATGCTGGTAATTCTGCGTATTTGGAACAACTGTACGATGACTACTTAAAAAACCCGGCCTCTGTTTCCACCGAATGGCAACAGTATTTTGAAAAATTACCCTTGGTAGATGGCGTTGTCTCGGAGACCAGTCACCTCGACATCCAAGCGGCATTTAAGCAAATGGTTCGTCACCCAAACTGCATCAAAGCAGGCAGCATAATGCCAGAAGCCAGTGGGGGCGCAGTAGAAATAGCCCAGCTGAAAATCGCATTATCCCGAGAGCGAAAACAAACCGCGGTACGTGAACTCATTGATGCCTATCGATTATTGGGCCATCTGCATGCGGATATTGATCCCTTAAAACGGCGTGAAAAAGTAGAGGTTCCTGAATTAATGCTTTCGTATTATCATTTAACATCTGCGGATCTTTCTTTAACATTTGATGCAGGATCACTGCCCGGGATGTCCACACGGACATTGCAACAAATTTTGGATGATGTAAAACGGTGTTACTGTGGTACGATTGCTTCAGAATTTATGCATATTCCAGACTCGCCTGAGCGAATTTGGGTGCAGCAGCAGGTTGAAGCGATTGGGCTTCAAAATAGAGTATCGTTAGATGTTCAACAACGGATATTAGAATATCTGATAGCTGCCGATGGGTTAGAAAAATATTTGGGTGCAAAATATCCAGGTGCGAAACGTTTTTCATTAGAAGGCACAGATAGTCTATTGGTGGCATTAGATACTTTTATTCAACAAGGTGGCGTGAGCGGTGCTAAAGAAATTATTATTTGCATGACGCATCGCGGTCGATTAAATGTTTTAGTTAACCTTTTAGGAAAAATACCTAATCAATTGTTTGATGAATTTGAAGGTAAGCATAATGATATTAAATTAGAAACGGGTGATGTAAAATACCACCAAGGGTTTTCGTCGGATGTATCAACGCCTGGTGGTAATGTACATTTGTCTTTAGAGTTTAATCCCTCACATTTAGAGATTGTTACACCGGTCGTTTGTGGTTCTGTTAAGGCCAGGCAAGAACGTAGAAAAGATAATGACCACACGGAAGTGTTATGCATTGCACTTCATGGAGATGCTGCTTTTTCAGGCCAAGGTGTCGTTATGGAAACTTTAAATATGTCGCAAACGCGCGGGTTTAAAATTGGCGGAACCGTGCATATTGTTGTCAATAATCAAATCGGGTTTACAACCAGTAATCCAAATGATATTCGATCAACTTTATATTGTTCAGATGTTGGTAAAATGATTGAAGTACCAATTTTTCATGTGAATGCGGATGATCCCGAAGCTGTGTATACCGTGATGACATTGGCTTTAGCGTACAGAGAAAAATTTAAAAAAGATGTGCTTGTCGATTTAATGGGCTACCGTCGACAAGGACACAATGAAGCGGATGAACCCGCTGTCACGCAACCGGTGATGTACGAATTGATTCGCAAAATGCCAACGGCTCGCCAGTTATATGCAGATAAACTGATCGCGGAGAAAACGTTATCAACCACAGAAATTGATAATATGATAAAAGCCTATCGCGACACCTTAGATAGCCGACAACAAGCGGTTGCACGTAACTTGGTTAATGAACTCAAGCGCGATTTTTCGAGTCATTGGGAGCTGTATGTTTCCAAAGATTGGCGAACGCCGGTCAACACGGGTGTTGCTTTAACAACACTGAAAAAATTGGCAGAAAGCCAAACTACATTGCCCGAAGGGTTTGTTTTACATCCGCGCGTTCAAAAAATTATTGAAGATCGGCGAAAAATGACAGCGGGAGAACTACCGTTAGATTGGGGGTATGCAGAAACCTTAGCATACGCCACTTTGTTAAATGAAGATTATTTAGTGAGATTGTCGGGGCAAGATGTGGGTCGCGGGACATTTTTTCATCGACATGTGGTTTTGCATGATCAACGCGATAATGCAGAATATATGCCATTATCGCACCTTTCTAAAAATCAGGGCAAGTTTACAGTGGTTGATTCGTTATTGTCGGAAGATGCGGTACTTGCGTTTGAATATGGGTTTGCAAAAACAGAACCTCGTGGCTTGACTATTTGGGAAGCGCAATTCGGGGATTTTGCAAATAATGCACAAGTGGTGATTGATCAATTTATCAGTTCCGGCGAACAAAAGTGGGGCAGGCTGTGTGGTTTAACCTTGTATTTGCCACATGGGTATGAAGGGCAAGGTGCAGAGCATTCGTCTGCAAGGCTCGAGCGATATTTGCAACTTTGTGCAGAACATAATATGCAGGTGTGTGTGCCAACCACTCCTGCACAAGTTTTTCATATGATCCGTCGTCAAATGGTACGTCCTATCCGAAAACCGTTAATTGTACTGACGCCCAAAAGTTTATTGCGCCATAAATTAGCGGTTTCTTGTTTACAAGAATTAGAAACAGGTGCATTTTTCCCGGTCTTACCAGAGGTAGATGAGGTTTCGCCTGAACAAGTAAAACGTGTTGTTTTATGCAGTGGTAAAGTTTATTATGATGTACTAGAAAAAAGACGCGCAAACAACCAAAAAGAGGTTGTAATTCTACGTGTTGAACAGTTATATCCTTTTCCTGAAACCGAGCTAAAAAAACAGCTCGATTTGTATCCTGCCGCTTTGGTTGTTGTTTGGTGTCAAGAAGAACCCAAAAACCAAGGCGCTTGGTACAATATTCAACATCATTTAGTTGCTATTATTACGCAACAACAACAGTTACAATATGCCGGAAGACAAGCTGCGGCAGCGCCAGCTGTTGGCTATTTACATTTACATCAAGAACAGCAAGCTGCATTAGTAAACGATGCGTTAAATAAAGGAACAACTGTATGAGTATGGAAATTAAAGTACCCGTATTACCAGAATCTGTCGCAGATGGTTCTATTGCCACTTGGTATAAAAAAGTGGGTGAAAAAATTAAGCGTGATGAACATTTGTTAGATATTGAAACTGATAAAGTGGTATTAGAGGTAGTAGCGCCTGCAGATGGTTTTTTAGAAAGTATTTTAAAAAAAGAAGGCGACACTGTCAAGTCAGAAGAAGTCGTTGGATTATTTACTGCGGAAGCTGTTTCAATATCAGAAAAGCCATCAGTAGAAAAATCGCCAGTCGAAGCACTAATTTCAGCCGAACAAACCTCTAAACCACAACAACCCTTATCACCAGCGGTGCGGCAATTGGTTAAAGAACAAAGTGTGAATCTCACAGAAGTGCAAGGAACAGGAAAAGACGGTCGCATTACCAAAGCAGATGTCACAAAAATCGTTTCTCAAAAAGAAGCTGTTTCTAAGCCACCTTCGCCTTCTTCAGCCAAAAAAGCGGAAACAAGTCCCCTAGAATTGCCAATGGGCGAAAGAGTTGAAAAACGCGTACCCATGTCTCGCCTACGTGCACGTATGGCCGAACGATTGTTGCAAGCGCAGCAATCAGCCGCGATTTTAACCACCTTTAATGAAATTAATATGCAGCCCGTCATGGGATTAAGGCAAAAATACAAAGAAACCTTTGAGAAAGATTATGGCGTGCGCTTGGGTTTTATGTCTTTCTTTACCATTGCTGTCGTGGAAGCCTTAAAACGTTTTCCGATCGTGAATGCGTCTATAGATGGCAATGATGTTATTTATCATGGTTACCACGATATTGGTATAGCGGTGTCTTCTCCAAGAGGGTTGGTCGTACCGTTAATTCGAAATGCAGAATTATTAGATATGGCACAAATTGAAAAAAAAATTGCTGAGTTTAAAGAAAAGGCTCAAAATGGCCAGCTAACCATTGAAGAAATTTCGGGTGGAACCTACACCATTTCTAATGCAGGGGGTTTTGGGTCGCTTATGTCTACCCCGATTTTAAATCCACCACAAAGTGCGATATTGGGGATGCATAAAATTGAAGAGCGACCGATTGTCGAAAATGGCATTGTTGTGATTCGACCCATGATGTACGTTGCTATGTCTTATGATCACCGCATTATTGATGGCACGGATGCCGTTCAATTTTTAGTGACGGTTAAAGAACTCATTGAAGATCCGGCGCGGTTGTTGTTAAATGTTTAATCTTCTTATACAGGATAGCCATTATGAATTTGCATGAATATCAATCAAAACAGTTGCTAGCGAAAGCCGGATTACCGGTTTCTAAAGGTGTTGTTGCGATGAGTGTAGAGCAAGCCTTATTAGCGGTCGATGGCTTGAGTACCAAAAGTTGGGTTGTTAAAGCACAGGTTCATGCTGGGGGACGTGGAAAAGCGGGAGGTGTTAAACGGGTAAAAAATAAAGACGAATTAGCGACTGTTGCGCGAGGCCTTTTGCATGCACGATTGGTTACTGTACAAACAAATGAAAAAGGTCAGCCCATTAATGAGTTATTAATTGAAGAAACGTGTGAAATAGACAGAGAGCTGTATTTAGGTGCTGTCATCGATCGCAGCTTAAAGAAAATTGTATTCATGGCGTCTACAGAAGGCGGTGTAGAAATCGAAAAAGTGGCACATGAGTCACCCGATAAAATTTTAAAATTTCCTGTAGATCCTTTGTTAGGGGTGATGCCGTATCAGTGTCGGGAATTAGCGTCTAAATTGCAACTGAGCGAGGTAGCAGCTAAGCAGTTGGTTAAAATAATTACCGGTTTATACAAGCTGTTTCAAGAATACGATTTAAGTCTCATTGAAATCAACCCGTTGGTGTTAACAAAACAAGGTGACCTGATCTGTTTAGATGCAAAGCTTAATGTTGATGATAACGCCTTATATAGACAACAGGCATTGCGTGAAATGCGCGATATTACCCAAGAAGATGCACGCGAAATAGTAGCGAGAGAGTGGGAACTCAATTATATTCCGTTGGAAGGTGCTATTGGTTGCATGGTAAATGGTGCCGGGCTTGCGATGGCAACAATGGACCTGATTAAATTATATGGTGGAGAACCCGCTAATTTTTTAGATGTGGGTGGAGGCGCAACGGAAGAGCGTGTTAAAGAAGCTTTTAAGATTATTTTATCCGATAGCCGTGTAAAGGCCGTGCTAGTTAATATTTTTGGTGGCATTGTACGGTGTGATTTTATTGCGCAAGGGATCATCAAAGCCGTGTCGGAAGTGGGTATTCAAGTGCCTGTGGTTGTAAGATTAGAAGGCAATCATGCATTCGAAGCCAGTCAAATACTCGAAAAAAGTGGACTCAATATTATTGCGGCTAAATCACTCGGAGAAGCTGCAGAAAAAGTGGTTTCGGCTGCGGGAGGCAAAAAATGAGTATTTTAATCGATAAAAATACTAAAGTGATTTGTCAGGGGTTTACCGGACAGCAAGGTACATTTCATTCAGAACAAGCGATTGAATATGGTACGCGGATGGTGGGTGGGGTTACGCCAGGTAAAGGAGGTCAAACGCATTTAGGTTTACCGATTTTTGATACGGTGCGTGAAGCTATACACGTCACAGAAGCTGATGCTAGTGTTATTTATGTGCCCGCACCCTTTTGTAAAGATTCTATTATTGAAGCGATCGATGCGGGGATCCGTTTAGTGGTTTGTATTACCGAAGGTATGCCTGTCTTAGATATGTTGCAAGTGAAACATTATATTCGTGATAAGGCCGTGCAAGTCATAGGACCTAATTGTCCAGGTGTGATAACGCCGGATGCTTGTAAAATTGGCATTATGCCAGGAAACATTCATATGTCTGGTCGAGTAGGTGTTGTATCTCGTTCTGGAACTCTGACGTACGAGGCGGTTAAACAAACGACAGATGTTGGTTTAGGACAAAGCACATGTGTGGGCATTGGCGGAGATCCCATTCCGGGAAGTAGTTTTGTGGATATTTTAGCGCTCTTTAATGAAGACTCACAAACCGAAGCGATTGTGATGGTCGGTGAAATTGGAGGGAGTGCAGAAGAAGAAGCGGCAGCTTATATCAAAAGATATGTGAAGAAACCGGTTATTTCCTATATTGCAGGGGTGACAGCGCCACCTGGCAAGCGTATGGGGCATGCGGGTGCTATTATTGCGGGCGGGCATGGAACGGCGGCTGAGAAATATGCGGTACTAGAAGAGGCGGGCGTTTTTATTGTGCGTTCCCTGGCAGATATTGGAAAAATGACCTTAAGTGCTCTAAAGTAATCTTACCAAATTATAATATTGAAAAATGAGATTCAAACCTGAGGTTGACGATAGGGCATTTCACGGTATAATAGATTCCTTTACTCGGGCCGTTAGCTCAGCTGGTAGAGCAGCGGACTTTTAATCCGTTGGTCGATGGTTCAAATCCATCACGGCCCACCAATAAAATCAA
>Ga0073905_10000356_pt1 | contig 21062 bp, 20 predicted proteins | sample KloWWTupernatant_FD_65482 | JGI IMG/M metagenome (GOLD analysis project Ga0073905, IMG submission 65482) | Active sludge microbial communities from Klosterneuburg, Austria, studying microevolution and ecology of nitrifiers - Klosterneuburg... | ecosystem: Engineered > WWTP > Aerobic digester >... | reverse complement strand
CAAAAACCGATCGATTGGCGTTACTGAAAGAAAACCCACAGCCAAGATCCTTGACTTAATAGAAATAGTGGCTTTTACTAAAAGAATGGACACATATTTTGGTTAACACGGAGGATACCATTTTGATGTTGGGAAAAAAAATTGAACCGTCTTCAACTTCACACATCCAACACCTCACACAACAATGGCTAGAACTCAGACAAGTCGTACTTGTACACTACAACGAACTCTGTGCAACAAAAGACCCCGAACCCAACATGCTACAAAAATTCTGTCAACATTTAATGGATTATATTTCGATGGGTCATTTCAAGATGTACGAGAAATTTGCAGAACATCATGAAACCAATCAAACATACTCAACAGGTCTCGACAAAACTTTATTGTCGAACATAACCATCAATACAGAAACGGTTCTTGATTTTAATGATAAATATACAGACCCTAAAAGTCTCGATGCCTTGTCAAAAGATCTCTCTCGAATAGGCGAAATACTTGCACATCGCATGGATTGGGAAGACACATTAATCACAGGCGCCGCGCCGCGCTATTCCAAAGGCCACTAAAAAACTTTATTATCGCTTTTTAGGTAATTGTTAATACTATTCGTCGCGTTCTAAATATTGCAATTTATCGGGCACATCTTTCCATTCTTCTGCATCCGGTAACCCGCCTTTATTTTGTGTAATCACAGGCCATTTTTTGGATAATTCCGCATTCAATGCTAAAAAGGGTTTCTGATCATCTTTTAAATCATCCTCTGAGTAAATGGCATTTGCCGGACACTCCGGTTCGCATAATGCGCAGTCAATACATTCGTCTGGATCGATTACCAAAAAATTAGGACCTTCTCTAAAGCAATCTACAGGGCAGACTTCAACGCAATCTGTAAATTTACATTTAATACAACTTTCTGTTACCACAAATGTCATTGCACCACTCCAAAACTTAATAAAAAGCTAAAATTCTAACTTTTTGCGTATCGCACCCTATGCTATTACTGTTCACTTTATACGACACTTTGAGACCAGACAACAAGCGCCAATTGCACCTCGAGGTCTAAGTCCTTATAATCCAGAAATGCCAAATAATCACCACCCAGAAAAACAGCAGCCACCAACTGCCGATTCCACTATTCAGTGCTTAAACGACCTGGAAGCCCAGAAAACCTCAAAAGGCCATCGCTTAGCCGAATGGACAGTGCAAATGGTCGGTTCTTGGAAATTTATCATCATCCAATCCGCTTTATTGGTTGTGTGGACAATTGTAAATATAGTCGCTTGGTTTGAACACTGGGATCCATACCCCTTCATACTGCTCAATCTTTTTTTAGCATTACAGGCTGCTTATACAGGCCCCGTGATTATGATGACTCAAAATCGACAAGCTGCACGCGATCGATTGGAAGCCCATAATGACTATTTAGTCAATATCAAAGCCGAACAAGAAATTCGCACCCTGCTAAAACATCTAAATGCACAGAGTCAAGCGATTGAAGAACTCAAAGGAATGGTAAAATCTTTACAAAAAAATGATCTTAGATAAAATCGTGTTCAAAAACCGCCTTCATAGAAGCATATTGGAATTCGATATTCATTAGAATACCCAACGCTCTAATTTACGTAAGCTCATTATAAACAATTCTGATAGCCGTCGGTTATGTAAATCGACCAATGGCTTAGTCATATAATACCCACGTACGCCCGCGATAATCGCGGCTAAGATGCCGGTTAATAAACGATCGTCCACGACCAACAATTCGCTTGGACTCACCCCTGTTTTTTGTAAAATAGACAGAATACTATCGGGATAGGGCTTTTTTCGTTTGGGAAAAATAAATTCCACACCACTAAAATGCTTCGAAAAATAGTCTGAGCGTTCTCTACTGGGTTTGTTTGTTAAAATAAAGACGTGCCCTGCACCAAAAATGTGAATACAACGATTCAGCCAATTTCTAATTTCTAAGTCAATTTCTGTGGCACCGTGTGATGCTAAGACCCCATCAAAATCGAGTGCGATTATTTTTATGCCCGTAGTTCGAAACAACATGAGATCTAAGGTTAAAATTGACTGACCCTGAAGTGTTTTGTCGCGCCTGTAAGCGCTCAACGCTTTTCGATGTCTAAAGGCCATCGCTAAGGCATACTTAATCCGGTTTATCATAACTTAATATAGAGCGTTTTTAGCACCAAAAGAAGCTGTTTTTATAATCAGGTATAAAAATGGGATTAGACCTCATACAATACCAACATGACACTGAAGTATTTAAATCTTATCAAAGACGAGTTGGGTGACGGATTCCGTCGAGGTTTTCAAGTGGCGCTGCAAAAATGCGATCTTGTCACACGCGAAGAATTTGATATCCAAACGGAAGTCTTAGCTAAAACCCGTGAGAAACTTGAAAAACTGACACGACAAATTACAATGCTTGAAGAAAATCTTAAAAACACTCGATAATTAAATAAAGAATCCCAGCGCCTTTCGAAAAAAGCTTAAATGCGATAAACTAAGTCCATGGAACAATTTCAATATATTTTAATTTTACTGGGATGCGCAGTGAGTGTTGTTGCGGTGTTTCGTCGTATTCACCTTCCGCCCATTCTCGGTTATCTTTTTGTCGGCATGCTGGTTGGCCCAGGAGGCTTCGCGTTTATTCCCAGCATCCAAGACCTCAGTTTCCTCGCCGAATTTGGCGTTGTCTTCTTGATGTTTACCATTGGTCTTGAATTTTCGTTCGCCAGACTTTTGACGATGCGACGGGCTTTATTAGGGCTGGGTGGTATTCAAGTTCTTTTATGTACGATGGTTGCAATGTTAGGAGGATGGTACTTTGGACTAGCGCCCAAAACAGCGTTTGTTGCTGCAGGCGCATTAGCGCTCTCTTCAACGGCTGTTGTCATTAAACAATTAGCCGAGCAACACGAATTACACTCGGTACATGGCAGACTATCTATCAGCATCTTGCTATTCCAAGATTTAGCTGCCGTTTTATTTTTGATTCTGATCCCCGCTTTAGCAAGCAAACAAGAAACAGCACTCTGGATTCCACTGTGTTTTGCATTAGTAAAGGGTGTTGGTGTTTGCGTAGTCTTGAGTTTTCTCGGCCAACGATTATTAAGACCCTTATTCCACGAGGTTGCAAAATCCCACTCAAACGAATTATTTATGATGGCAGCACTCATGGTTGTCCTTGGCGCTGCCTGGCTAACACACCATCTACAATTATCCATGGCGCTTGGTGCATTCTTGGCGGGTTTAATGCTAGGTGAAACCGAGTTTCGCCACCAAATCGAAATTGATATCCGGCCGTTTAGAGATGTATTGTTAGGGCTTTTCTTTATTACTATTGGCGCTTTACTGCGAATTGATACACTCCCGGCAAACGGACTTTGGGTTCTCATTATTTTGGCAAGCCTTATCGTCTTTAAAACATTATTAATTATGGGCTTGGCTCGTTTTGTTGGCGCTGTTTCTTTGGGAAAAGCCTTTCGTACCGGCTTAATATTAGCGCAAGGTGGTGAATTTGGATTTGTTATTCTAACGGTTGCCATTAACAATAAATTGATTGATCCCATACAAAGTCAGGTGGTGGTTGCCGCGGTTGTATTGAGTATCGTTGCCGCGCCGGTTTTGATTCGATACAACAAAGCCATTGGGCAGTTCTTGTTTAAACAAGACACGGTTCCTCCACCTGAAGAAATTAAAGATGTACAGCTGTCTGAGCATACGGCAGAACTAAAAGATCACGTGATTATTTGTGGATTTGGTCGTGTTGGGCAAATTTTAGCCCGTTTCTTAGAGCAAGAAAATATTCCATCGGTTGCATTAGATTTGGACCCCATGCGAATTTCTTCTTCTGCTTTAGCCGGAGAGCACGCTTTTTTTGGTGATGCCAGACGACTCGAAGTATTGGCTGCTGCCGGGCTCGCTCGGGCACGCATGGTGGTGATCAGTTTTGCAGACGAGCCCGCTGCACTAGAAACCCTCAGGCATATTCGTTCGCTTCGGTTGGACGTGCCTGTTTTTGTTCGAACGCGAAACGATTCTAATTTAAAAACCTTCCAAGAAGCTGGTGCAACAGAAGTCGTGCCCGAATCGTTAGAAGCGAGTTTAATGCTGGCTTCGCATTTACTCTTAATGCTGGGTGTTCCCGCATCGCGTATTTTATTTAAAATTCGTGCCATTCATTCTGATCGCTATCGCGTTATTCAGGGATTTTTCAAAGGGACGGATGACCCGACTTTACTCGAAGAAGCAGACAGTGCGCGTATGAGCTTGCACGCCATCACGGTGAATGAAAATGCATATGCGATTGGAAAAACCCTTCGTGAAATTAGCGATCCCGAATCCCTCTTGGCGATCAAAGTGTTAACGCGTGGCACTACACGTTATCCGGAACCTGATCCCGAAATAGTGATTCAAGCAGGCGATGTACTCGTTCTGTTTGCTACGCCAGAAGCGCTCTATTTATTGGGAGAGAAAATTCTCCGCGGGATCTAGCTCCTCAAATATATGTCATAGTTCGAAATCTTTATTTTTTTCTTCAGGCAATCCTGCTCTTCAAAAAGCGCGACATCCGCTATTTAGCGGATTGTAACCCTATTAATTTCGCGTATAACAACTGGTATGAAATTAGCAATTGTTTATACACGCGCTTCTCTTGGTATACAAGCCCCGCTTGTAACGGTAGAGGCTCATATTTCAGGTGGACTACCCGCTTTTACGATTGTGGGTTTGCCCGAAACCGCTGTGAAAGAAAGCAAAGACCGCGTGCGTTCTGCTATTTTAAATAGTCAATTTGACTTCCCCTCGCGTCGCATTACGATTAATTTAGGTCCAGCTGATTTACCCAAAGAAGGTGGACGCTTTGATCTGCCCATTGCTTTAGGTATTTTAGCGGCCTCTCAACAAATTCCAAGCGACTGTTTAAATGAATATGAATTTGCAGGAGAGCTGGCATTGTCCGGAGAACTCCGTTCTATTCAAGGCGCATTACCCGTTGCACTGGGTGCTCGAAAAGCCGAGCGTATTTTGGTTTTGCCGATCATGAACGCGACCGAGGCGGCGCTACCGGGAGATAACACGATTTATGCTGCCAACACTTTATTAGAAATTACCGAACATCTCTGTCGACGAAAACAGTTGCACCCTTTTAAACAAGCGCTGCCCTCCAGCACAGATAGCGATCGTACCGAATATGATTTATGCGATGTTCGCGGCCAAATGCATGCTAAGCGCGCCTTAGAAATCGCAGCGGCGGGTGGGCACAGTTTACTGATGATTGGACCACCTGGAACCGGCAAAACTATGCTGGCGAGTAGGCTTCCGGGTATTTTGCCTTCATTAACACTCGAAGAAACCTTAGAAGTCATCGCGATACATTCATTAATCCCAAACAGCGAACCTGCTTTACAGTGGGGCAGAAGACCTTTTCGCGCACCACATCATACCGCTTCTGCCGTTGCTTTAGTGGGTGGCGGCAGTCATCCACGACCCGGCGAAATTTCGCTTGCGCATCAAGGTGTTTTATTTTTAGATGAATTACCCGAATTTGATCGTCGTGTTTTGGAGGTGCTACGCGAACCCTTAGAATCTGGAACAATTTTAATTTCGCGTGCTGCACGTCAAGCAGAATTTCCAGCACGATTCCAATTGATTACTGCGATGAATCCTTGCCCTTGTGGACATTTGAATGATCCTAAAGGCCGATGTCAATGTACCCAAGAACAAATTAAGCGTTATCGTGCACGTTTATCGGGTCCTTTTTTAGATCGCATCGACATGCATATTGAAGTGCCAATATTACCCATCGCGACTTTAACGATAGAAAATTTTACTGCAGAAGAATCCAGTGCGATAGTTTTAAAACGTGTCAATGCGGCCGTTGCAAAACAACGCTCGCGATCTTCACGATTGAATATGCGTCTAAGCAACCAAGAAACACAAAAATACTGCAAACTCAATTCCTCTGCGCAAACCTTTTTCAGCAATGCAATAGAGAAATTAGGATTAACGGGACGATCGTATCATCGCGTTCTGCGCGTGGCCAGAACCATCGCAGATTTGGCTAATCAAGAGACTGTTGAGATTGCACATCTTGCTGAAGCCTTATCTTTTAGGCGGATTGAGAAACTGGATATTCCTTATGAGCCAAAACTGTAAGTCATTAAAGCAAATATGGATAGAAACAAAACACCGTTAAATTTGACCCGTTGGATTCTATTTGTTATAAACCACCTATGTATAAAATTTTCTTGATGAACTTTTTGTTGGCTATCTCAACCACTGTTGGGATGACCATTATCCCCTTCTTAGTCACCGATTCATTAGGCCTCTCCTTAGCTATCCTGGGTATTTTGGAAGGATCAACCGAATTTATGTCCAATGTACTGCGCTTGGCTAACGGAGTATTATTCGACAAAGTTAAAAATAAACGTAATATTTTTATTTTTTCCACCGGACTTGCCTTTTTTGCCAAGGCATTCCTCTTAGTTCCGGCTTCATGGTCCATTTTGGTTTCCAAAACTATCGAACGCGTTGCTAACGGTGCATTTGCGGCACCCCGTGATGCCTTCGTTGCTGAAAAAACTAAAAACAAAAAAGGCATGGCCTTAGGGTTGCTAACCGTTTCTAAAACCGCAGGATGTGTGCTTGGTCCTTTGCTGGTGAGTGCTTCTACACTCTTTTTGGGCACCTTGAAAGAGAATTTAAATATTCTGGTTGTTTTTTGTTGTTTACTCGTTTTTCCAGTTTTTTTGATGTCGTTCACACTCAGTGCAAAAGGAATCGAAACCAGTGAATTTTCGATGCGAGAATTTAAGTCTGTCTTCAAAAAGATTTTACCGATTCTTTTTTTAGCTTTATTATTTTTTATGGGTCGCTTTAATGACGGCATCTTGATGATTTATCTTAAACACAACGGATTTCCGGAATGGTTTTATCTTTCGACCATTGCCATTTTCAACTTTATTATGCTCATCAGCTCTCCCTTTATGGGGCATCACATTGATCGTGGACATGTAAAAAAAGTACTCTATATTACAATTGGCGCTTTATGTGCTTTTAATATTTGTTTCTTTCACATTAATTCCATGAATTGGGTTTTAGCTATCCTTGGCATTATTTCTTGGGGTATACAACGTACTGGCGCACAAATTGTTTTTTCTTCGCTGGTGTTTCAAGGCGTTGCAAAAGCCAATTACGGTACAGCAATTGGTTTATTTTATATCGTAAGTGGTTTTGGAACCATGGTAGCTTCATTTATCTGTGGATACATGGCTCAAGATTCTTTTTCTTCAATATTTATTTTTAGTGGACTCTTTGGCTTTGCGTCTTTAGGCTTATCCTTCAGTCTTTTAAACAGGAAAACTTCCTCCATTGATTTGCCGGGAAACGCGCAACAGCCTGCTTAGTTGTTTATGCCTTACTGAGAATGCGACACCATATATTCAACCGTTTTTTTGATGTCATCATCAGAACAATTCGTACAGGTTCCTTTCGGTGGCATCGCCTTGTAACCTTCTATTGCACGCTTCACCATTGTCGCCATACCATCTGCGATACGCGGTGCCCAATCTGCTTTATCGCCAAATTTTGGTGCACCTGCAAGACCAGTGCCATGACAAATATGACACACTTGCTCATAATGCTGCTGGCCAATATCCAAGATAACCTTAGGTGTTTCTGCAACGATTGCGCTACCGGCTTCAATCGTTACCTCCCCCTCTGGGTGAATCCGCTGTATAATTGCTTTTTCGTCGAGCGAACCCGATAAATCCGCAAATACTCGAGCAACAAAAAAAGTACCAAACGCGGTAATAATGAGTGGCAATGCTAAGCGCCTCACAGTTCTTTTTTCTCCCTACAACACAACACCTAGACGAATGTGCTAATTTATCATATTATAGCCTTTTTCGCACAGGGTCTTCCCTTGCGTGCATTCCAAAATTATCCTAACAACTTAATCTATTGAGACACGCATGAATCCCATTGAACACGCGATAGCTTTGCTAAAAGCAGGAAAATTAGTCGCCATTCCAACGGAAACGGTTTATGGCTTGGGGGCAGATGCCAGAAACCCCGTTGCCATTCAAAATATATACCTGGCTAAGGAGCGGCCTTCTAGCAACCCGTTGATAATACACATATCTGACATGAGCGCACTGAGCGATTGGGCCATCGATATCCCCGACACCGCTTTTCAGCTAGCAAAGGCATTTTGGCCAGGCCCGCTGACGTTGATATTGGCACGGCACCCTAGTGTTCCCAAAATCGTCACGGGTGGACAAGAGAGCATTGCGATCCGTATTCCCAATCATCTTTTAACACTCGAGCTGTTAGAACGATTTGATGGCGGTATTGCCGCACCCTCGGCGAATCGATACGGTCGTATTAGCCCAACCACCACTGAACATGTTCGAACCGAACTAGGATCGCGTGTGGATTATATTTTAGAAGGCGGGGCTTGCACGCTGGGTATAGAATCGACGATTGTGTCCCTATTAGACGACATCCCCATTATCTTGCGTCAAGGTAGCATTTCTGAAACCGATTTATCTGCCGTATTAAAGCAACCTGTGCGCCAGAAACAATCGGAAAAAGGCGCTGTAAAATTGGAACATGATTTAATAACGCCTGGGTCACACCTCTCTCATTACGCACCCACAACACCTCTGTATTTATGTAAAAAAGAGAGATTTCTCGAAACGGCGTTAAACTGGGCTCGAAACAATAAACGATTTTGTGCGCTCAGTTTCTCCGTGCCCGTAAATGCACTCCTTGAACAGGGTGTTCCAGATTATTGCATTGCAAAATGGATAGTGGCTTCAGAGAATCACCACATGTATGCCCAAAAGCTTTACGCTTATTTACATGATTTTGATGCAACAAAAAGTGACTGCCTTCTAATCGAAAATCCACCAAACACAGCAGCATGGGCGGCTATTAGAGATCGCTTACAACGGGCTGCATCTTAGGGGCGGCAGAGAGATCTGCCTCTACAGATTTAAAAGTTGTTTTTAAGCCTTGTTCTTTTTTAAAGCGTTCGAGCGCCAAAACAATTAATTGATCGATAAGATCCGACAAACCAAGACCGCTTGCCTCCCACATTTTGGGATACGCGCTGGTTGAGGTAAAACCAGGAATCGTGTTAATTTCATTCACAATAATCTGACCATCGGGTTTTAAAAACATATCGACGCGCCCCATGCCTTCGCAACATAGCGCCTGATATGTTTTAACCGCAAGCGCTTGTAGCGCTGAAATCTCATTTGGCTTCAAATACGCAGGATATTTAAATATCGCCCCATGCCCTAAATATTTTTCTTCGTATGAATGAAATTCATGTGCAGAAATAATCTCACCTGGCAGAGAAGTCAGGGGCGTTTCATTTCCAATGACAGAACATTCAATTTCACGACCTGTTATACATTCTTCAATTAAGATTTTTCGATCAAACTGGAAAGCTAGCGCAATTTTTTCTTCAAATTCAGATCTGTTTTTTACTTTTGAAATGCCAATAGAAGATCCGGCATTCGCCGGTTTAACAAAGAAAGGTAATCCAACAGTTGTTTGAATGTGTTCGAAACTGACACTTTTATAGGAATGTTCCTGCAACGTTAAAAATTGCGCAACGGGAATACCCGCATCTCTTAACAATCGCTTCATCACGTCTTTATCCATACCAATCGCGGAAGCGAGTACTCCTGCGCCCACAAATGGAATGTTGGCCAATTTTAATAATCCTTGCACAGTGCCATCTTCGCCATATGGCCCATGCAATGCAGGAAAGATAACATCGAGTGGGCAATTAAGCGCTTTGCCGGTTAGGCTCACCAAAGGGTTACCCATTTCTTTAGCAACAAGTGCGACATTTTCTTTCTCGTTTTCTTTTTTGAAGTGGATTTTTTTGGGATCACTGGCATTCGATAAGCATGTCAGATCGGAATGTAAAAACCATTCTCCGGATTTATTGATCCCAATTAACACAATTTCATATTTTTCTTTATCCATTGCCTCTACAATGGTTTTTGCAGAAAGCAAAGAAATTTCATGTTCCGCCGATCGGCCTCCAAAAAGGACCCCTACGCGTATTTTTTTAGACACAGTTAATCGCCTTTCTGAGTTTATAAATTTCAATACTAAATGCCATTGATCTTATCATAATAGATCTGTCTAAAATATCACTCGTTCAAACACTCAGACTGGATGGGGTTATGGTGGCGGAACGGGTGGCGGAGCGGGTGGCGACGACGAAATGCTTCTAGCGCCTGCACCCGTACTTCCCGCTTCTGAAACAGCTAAAATATCGATAGACGTCCCTTCAACAGGCTCTTGTGTGAAATGATTACCAGGAGTGCATCCTGTTGTCAGTAAAGCGAGTCCAATGAATAACCCCACAAAAACTTTGGTTTTATTGACCATAACCATTGTCCAGTTCTCCTTAAATAAAAGCTTTATACCTAAACATTATCTACGTTTAAAAATTCCAACACATCAAAAGAGAAGCATTATTTTCTGTATATCCTTGCTGTTTAACTAAAAAATCATAGACACCCGTGATAGAGAGATCAGGTCTCACAAAATACTTAAGAGATGCGCCTAAATTTAAATTGTTCTTTTTATTATTTTGAGCACTAGATGCAAAAGGCGCGCCGGAAGCGGAAAATGTGAAACTTGGATTAAGCAGTGGATTTTTTAAATCTCTCAGATAGAATGCGCGAATTTCTGTCGTGACAGCTGGTTGAATATACATAACTCTTCCACCAATCCCTGCTTTTACACCATCTGCAGCGCTGGAGCTGACAGAAAGGTTAGAGATATCCGCGCCCGTTTCGTTGCGACCACTTTCGTGAAAATGTACATAATACAAAGATGCTTCAGGGATGAGCTGCCAATCAGATTGCCTGCTCATATGGCCTATTCGAACCTTACTAAAAAATGCAGCACCTTTAAAACGAGAAAGCGCTTGGAGTGTAGTACCGGAAATAGCACGTTTAGACTTGCTCCAACTTTCAGTTCTCGATAAAAACAGGCCTAAAAAATACCCATTTTCCACTAAATTTGCATAACCTAAAATTTGCCCGTAATCACTATTAAGCGTATCTGATGTCGCAATGTTTGTATGACTCTCCGCGTAGGTTGCGCCACCCCCTATTTCAAACAAATCGAGTGCGGTCTTAAAATTATAATCCAAAAGATATCCAACACCACCGCTTTTAATATGATAGCCATTGATGTTTGCAGAAACATCTGTCTTTTGTCGTTGAAATGTTCCAAAAATGATAGGTTCACTTTCGTAATCCTTTAAGTCATGTGTACTGGTAGGCCTCGTTTGTTTTTGAATAAATTTATTTTCAACTTTAGCGTTAACAGAAGTCAAACTCGCCCGAATACCCGCTGCAGAAATTGTGTTGGGCGCTGTACCTGCAAGCAGTATTGGAGAAAAGAGAAGATTGAATGCAAAAATTGTTCCAACATGCGTCCACTGATTTTTTTCCCTCTTATTCATTTGAAATCTCCATTTTCCGCAGATATACGCCTTTTCAGCTTAGCGAAAAATGCAGAAATGTCAAAAGCTATATTGATAATCTCAAAAATATAGTCCACCAGATTTGATCCGGGCAAGCGCTGAGAGCGAAAAAAAAGAAACTTATTTTTTAGATTCTTCCAAAATCACATGATTCAGGACAGCTTTTAATGCTTCTTCGGTTCCCGCTGCTTTGGCCGTTAATAAATAGCTGCCTGACGGGGCATTAACAACAATGACTGGACTTAGCCTAATATGATACGCATTTGCAAGTGCTACCGCTCTCGCTAATTCGCTGTTGACAGAAAATGATTGGTATAGTTCTGAAAATTGTTTTTCCGAAACACCTTTTTCATTAAAAAATTCCTTCAATAGTTTTTCGTCACCGAGATCAATATGATTTTTGTGGATAGCTGTAAAAAATTCAGAATCGAGAACATCTGTTTTTCTTAAATTTTTAACCATAAAATAGGCCTTACCTAGGGTTTCCCATTTTTTATTAAAAACAACGGGGATACTATAAAAAACAACGTTAACAGGCTTTGTTTGAGCCCATGAAATTAATATCGGATGCAAACGACCACACCAAAAGCAACCATAATTAAAAAATTCAATGACTTGAATTTTGCCGGGATCTTCATTAATAAAATCTTGAATATTTTTATCCGCAGTGATTTCGTCACTGATTCGATGATAATGCTTACCTTCCTCAAATACGATGGGCATTTTAGCAGTCTGTGTTTGTGTCGCAGATAAGGGGACATGTGCTTTGGCTATTTTTTCTCGCTGAATTTTTCTGTAAAACAATCCAGTTGCCAGCATTCCGGCAACCACCAATAAAATCAAACTCATCTTTAAGTAGGTTTTTTTCATATTTTTCATAAAACTAATGCAACCCCGATACATAATGACTAACGGCTTCTATTTCTTCGTCCGTCATTCGCTTGCTAATATCTCGCATTATCCCGTTCACATCGTTTGCACGCGCGCCACTTCGAAATGCCTTTAATTGTTCAATGATATAATCCGGATGCTGCCCACTCAACGACGGAAAACCCGCAGGAATATTGCCTTCTGCACGCGGACTATGACATGCGCTACAGGCAGGCACACCTGTTGTTCTATTTCCGCCTCTATACGTCTTTTCGCCCAATGCCACAAATGTTTGCGGTGTAGAACCCGGCGAGCCTTTTTGACTCGCATAAAATGCCGCCAAATCTGCCATATCCTGATCGGATAGCGCTGCTGCAAAACTCAGCATCACCGAGTTAAATCGACCACCTTTGTCGCCCGCTTTAAATGCCTGCAATTGTTCTATAAAATATTTTTCGGGTAAGCCTGCAATTTTCGGCCAAGCAGGCACCACACTATTTCCATCTACCATATGGCATGAAACGCACACCTGGGATTTCTCACGCCCAGCAGCAATATCGGGGAGAATCTCGGGCATGCTACCGGCAAACGCCACACCCATTCCCAAAAAAATCGCTAATCTTATCCAGATATGCATCACTTAGTTCCTATAAACCTGTTATCATAATACCCAAAATGAGCATATTAAACTACAACCAGATCGCATTTTTAAAGAGTGCCAACAGCAAAGCAGGGCTACCAAACGACAGCGGGGCTGAGGTTGCGTTTGGCGGACGCTCTAACGCCGGTAAATCCAGTGCCTTAAACAAGATTACAGGCATTCATCGCCTTGCCAGAACCAGCAAAACGCCTGGAAGAACTCAGTTGATTAACTTTTTCCAGTTGGCGGATCCTGAAAAACGCCTGGTAGATCTACCTGGTTATGGTTATGCCAAAGTGCCAGATTCTATCAAAAAACACTGGCAAACTATCGTGTCTCAATATCTAACAGAAAGAAAAAGTCTTAAAGGTCTTATTTTACTGATGGATATTCGACATCCACTTAAAGCACAAGACTGGCAAATGATTGAGTGGTCTCTTGCACACCAATTGCCAACACATATCTTATTAACAAAAGCAGATAAACTCGGTAGAGGCGCTGCGCGAAATACCTTGTTAATGCTTAAAAAAGAACTGCTGGGTTATGAAGAATTTATTTCTTCTCAGTTATTTTCAATGCTAAGCGGAGAAGGCATCGTGGAAGTGCAAGAAAAATTAGATGAATGGTTGCAGGCTGAACATGCATAAAAGAAGTCTCCTGAAATAATGGACAGACTCCAATTCGAGAGTGTAAAAACAGACATAGTTACAATTATTTTTGCGCAGAGCCTAATGCGCCTCATCCCAATTGTCTCCCACACCCATTCCTACTTTTAAAGGCACTGAAAGCGGCAGGATTGTTTCCATAATCGTTTTAATATGAGACAGTGCTTTGTCCAATATTTTTTCTGATACCTCAAACACTAATTCATCGTGCACCTGCATAATCATCCGCATATCCAAGTTATTTTGTAAAATCCACTGATCTAGTTGAATCATAGCTAATTTAATAATATCGGCATTGGTACCTTGCATCGGCGCATTAATTGCGGCACGTTCTGCTGCACGACGTGTCGCCATATAGGATGATTTTAAGTCGGGAAGATATAAACGCCGACCCGTTAACGTTTCTACAAAACCCTCTTCCAGTGCACGTTTCCGAATCTCTTCCATAAATACCCTAACACCTGGAAAACAAGCGAAGTATCGCTCTACCTGTTTTTCTGCATCCCCTCGCGAAATACCCAGCTGTTTTGCCAAACCAAAAGCCGACATCCCATACATCAAACCAAAATTAATCGCCTTGGCACTGCGTCGTTGATCAGACGTTACCGCCTCTAAACTTACACCAAAGACAGCGGCAGCAGTACTTTTATGAACATCATCTCCCAAACTAAACGCTTTTAATAATCCTTGATCTTGAGACATATGTGCCATAATCCGCAATTCAATTTGAGAATAATCCGCAGCAACTATTTTGTAACCCGCTGGCGCAACAAAAGCGCTGCGAATTTTTCTGCCCAGCGGGGACCTAATCGGAATGTTTTGTAAATTAGGATCACTGGAAGAAAGTCGTCCTGTCGAAGTAATCGCTTGATGATACGAAGTATGCACACGTCCTGTTTTTGCATTTATCTGTTGAGGTAGCTTATCTGCATACGTGGATTTTAATTTACTTAAACTGCGATATTCTAAAATAATTTTCGGCAGAGGATAATCTTCCGCCAATTGCTGCATAACAGATTCGGCGGTAGAAGGCTGGCCGGTAGGCGTTTTTTCTAAAACAGGACATTTTAATTGTGTGTATAATATTTCTTGTAGTTGTTTAGGCGAATTAATATTAAAAGACTGACCCGCCATCTGATAAGCTTCTGTTTCTATTTCTGCCAAGCGTTTGCCTAAGACGACACTTTGAGCAGCCAAGCATTGCGAATCAATTAAAACGCCACCGCGCTCCATACGAACCAAAACGGGTACCAATGGCATCTCAATTGTTTCAAAAACGTTTTTTTGTTTTGGCAATTGTTGCAGTAATGGCCAAAATTTTTGATGTAATTTTAGTGTAACATCTGCATCTTCAGCCGCATAAAAAGCAGCGCTTTCTAGAGGCACTTGGTTAAATGTGATTTGTTTGGCACCTTTGCCAGCCACTTCTGAAAAAGAGATTGTTTTATAGTGCAAATGACGTTCTGCTAAAGTATCCATATCATGCCGCGTTGCCGTGCTATCTAGCACATAAGATTCCAGCATGGTGTCAAAAGCGATACCCTGTAACATAATGCCATGATTCGCCAACACCTCACTATCATACTTCAAATTATGCCCTACTTTGAATCGTTTTTTATCTTCTAACACGGGGCGTAATTGTTCCAATACCCATTCTCTATTTAATTGCAGTGGCGCACCCATGTAATTATGTCCTACCGGAAGATAAGCAGCTTCGCCCGATGTAACGGCAAAAGATAATCCTACAATTTCCGCCAACATATAATCCAAACTGGTTGTTTCTGTATCAAAAGCAAATAATGCTGAATCTTCAAGTTTTTTCAGCCATTTTTCAAAAACGGTTTTTTCTAAAATTGTTTCATAAATTGCTAAATTCTCTACGCGCTTTTCAGTATTATTATTTTTCAAATCTTCTTTTGTTGCTTGCAGCTCTTTTGTCGTCTCTGATTTATTTTCTGCTTCAGATCTATTTAAGTCTTTTAACCAGTTTTTAAATTCCAGCTCTGAAAATAAATTTTTTAATTTTTCTATCTCTCGTTTTTGGAGAACAAAATCAGCCACTTTATGCTCAACGGGTAAATGGACTTGAATCGTAACAAGCTCCTTAAACAAGGGAAGCTGCTCTAAAGCATCGCGGAGATTTTCGCCAACTTTTCCAGGGATATCCAAGGCATGAGCAACAACTGCTTGCAAACTGCCATAAGTTTGCAGCCATTTAACGGCGGTTTTTGGCCCCACTTTTGGCACACCGGGTATGTTATCCACGGTGTCGCCTATTAATGTTAAATAATCTATGATTTGTTCGGGTGGTACTTCAAATTTTTCTATCACGCGAGCACGATCAAAAATATCCTCTGACATGGTATTAATTAAAAAAATTTCTTCGCACACCAGTTGTGCAAAATCTTTATCACCTGTAGAAATTAAAGTAAAGATGCCGTTCGTTTTTGCCTGCTCTGCCAGCGTGCCAATAATATCATCCGCTTCAATCCCGGGAATAACCACCAATGGCAAACCCATCGCTTGAATAATGGCATGCAATGGTTCTATTTGTTGCTGCAATTCATCGGGCATCACAGTCCGATTGGCTTTATAGGGCTCGTAGAGCGCATGTCGAAAATTTTTCTCTTTACTGTCAAACACAACGGCCATTTTTTCAGGGTGATAGGTTTTGATAAGTTTGTGTAACATATTAACCACCCCATAAATCGCGCCTGTTGGCAGACCTTTAGAAGTGGTAAGAGGCGGGAGCGCATGATATGCGCGAAATAAATAGGAAGAACCATCCACCAAGATAAACGGATTTTTTGGAATAACAGGCATTGTTTAAGACTCTATTTTAGGAATATCAATAACACATTATGCCTATCTCTACTATACTTATAAAGTAGTCATTGAACAGACTCTTGCGAATTAATCCATCTTGGTCATAAGAACTCAGGAATAGACAATGAGTAATATCACCTTAAGTTTATATATGGCAATAGGTCTTCTGATTGCTGTTTCATTTGTCTATTTAATTTGGCTCTACATACACTTTAAGAAATTATTAGCAGTGCTCAGCACTACCATTGAAAAAGTCGTGCATTTTTCTAATGCGGATCCTTTAACGGGCTTGCCCAATCGAACGCAATTTTTCGAAAACTTAAAAAATAAGATTGCACTACCGAGAGAAAAACATCAAAAGCTTGCGCTTTTCTTTTTAGATGTTGATAATTTTCGAGGCATCAAAGATTCTTTAGGTTACGAAATTGGAGATGGATTACTACAAGCCATCGCCAAACGTTTAAGCATTAGCTTTTCAAATAAACGAGAATTATTCGCGCGCCTAGGCAGCGATCAATTTACAATTATGATTGATGAGCTTGACACACAAAATAGCATAGACGATGAGGCCAGAAGAATATTGGCTTTACTAGCGCAACCTTTTTTAATACAAGGGCATGAAATAAGAACAACTGCTTCTATTGGAATTAGTGTTTATCCCGAAGACAGCGAAAACATTGAATCTTTGTTAAAATTTGCTGGCATCGCACGTCATCAAGCCAAAAAAATCGGCAGCAATACATTTAGTTATTATACACTCGCAATGAATACCGAAATAGCTACAAAACGAACAATAGAAGTGCATTTACGACATGCCATTGCCAATAAAGAACTCTTTGTTTATTATCAACCCAAAGTAGATGTTAGAACACGCAAAATAGTGGGCGCAGAGGCGCTGCTGCAGTGGATTAACCCTGAGCTGGGGAGAATATCTCCGGCACAATTTATTCCACTTGCCGAACAAACAGGGCTTATTATTAACATTGGTAATTGGGCTTTAAAAGAAGCGTGTGTGCAAACTAAAAAATGGCACGACCAAGGGTTTAACGATTTCGTGATTGCCGTTAACCTTTCGGCTTACCAGTTTAAAATGGGAGATATTGCAGAACAAGTTGCAAGCGCACTTTGGGACAGCCAATTAAACGCTAATTTTCTAGAACTCGAGTTAACTGAAAGCCTCGTCATGGACAATATGGAAAAATCTTTACTGATGCTACGTGTTCTAAAAAGCATGGGCATTAAAATTTCCATTGATGATTTTGGAACAGGGTATTCTTCTTTGAGCAGCTTAAAAAAATTTCCTGTTGATTCTTTAAAAATTGATCAATCCTTTATCAGAAATATTAATCATACCAATAAAGCGTTAGATGATGGCGCAATTATTACAGCGATTATTGCTCTAGCAAAACAATTAAAATTTAAAGTAATTGCAGAAGGGGTAGAAACAGAAGCACAATTTAATTTTTTACATAAAGAGGGATGTGATTTGATCCAAGGGTATTTGTTTGGGAAAAACTTGCCAGAAGACGAATTTACAGCGTTACTAACTGAAAATCGGAAGTAACTCTCTTTTCTTTAAACCGCCTCTAAGTTGGCATATGCCAATGCTAACCACTTACTGCCATACACATCAAATCGCACATGTACACGCGCGCGATCATTTTTACCTTCGTGATCAACCACTGTACCTTGTCCAAACTTGGGATGCCGCACACGCTGCCCCATACAAAATCCATAAATATCAACCTCATCATCCCCAACAGAATAATCTACAATGGCGTGATGTCGAATGCTTACACGCCTATTCGTTTCTTTGAGTAAATGTTCTGGGATCTCTTTGATAAATCGAGAAGGACGACGCTCTTCATCACGCCCAAATACGCGTCGTTTTTCTGCATGCGTAAGAAATAATTTTTTTCTAGCACGTGTTACGCCCACATAACACAAACGCCGCTCTTCTTCTAACGCTTCTGGGTTTTCGCGTGAAAAATGATGTGGAAATAAACCCTCTTCTAAACCACAAATAAAAACCAATGGAAATTCTAGCCCTTTTGCAGAATGTAATGTCATCAATTGCACGCTGTCTGCTAAATGGCCATTTTTGCGATCGCTTGCTTCTAGCGCTGTGTATGATAAAAAAGCTAACAGCGGAGAATTCTCGCCGTCATTTGGATATTCCGCTTCAAAATCCGTAGCAGCATTGATCAATTCTTCTAAATTTTCGATGCGATTTTGCGCTTTTTCACCTTTTTGTTCTTTGTAAAACGCTAATAATCCACTCTCTCGGATAACCGCTTCAATTAAGTTTGTTAAGGCACCACCAACAACATTGGCCATAAGTTTTTCGACCAATGCAATAAAGGTCGACAACCCTGAAGCCGCTCTACTGGTGATTAACCCCATTTCCAAAGATTTTTTTGCAGCATCCCATAAACCACAGTGATATTCTTCTGCAATCGCTTCTATCTTTTTTAATGTTTGCTCGCCAATACCTCGCGGTGGGACATTAACAACGCGATCAAATGAAGTATTGTCTTTGCAATTAACAACAAGTCTTAAATAAGCCAATGCATCTTTAATTTCTGCGCGTTCAAAAAAGCGCAAGCCACCATAAATCGTATAAGGTATGCCCGCGCGTACAAAAGCCTCTTCTAACACACGTGACTGAGCATTTGATCGATAAAGAACGCCGACTTCGCTTGATTTTCCGCCCTCTGCGATCCATTCACGGATCTCCCTAACCACAAACAATGCTTCGTCTTCTTCGTTAAATCCTGCATACACGATAATGGGATCGCCTTTTTCACCTTCTGTCCAGAGTGTTTTTCCAAATCGACCACCATTATAAGAAATTAAAGCGTTTGCGGCTGCCAAAATCGTGCTAGTCGAACGATAGTTTTGCTCTAGTCTAATTAATTGTGTACCAGCAAATTCTTTTTCAAAACGCCGAATATTTTCTACTTTAGCGCCCCGCCATCCATAAATTGATTGATCATCGTCTCCCACAACGGTGACTGATTTAGATTGACCTGCTAATAACGACAACCAGAGATATTGTATGCCGTTGGTATCTTGAAATTCATCGACTAATACATGCAAAAACCGGGCTTGGTAATAAGCTAACAGTTCCGCGTTCGTTTTTAACACTTCGTAAGCACGTAATAAAAGTTCTGCAAAGTCGACTAAGCCACTTTCGTTACAAAGACGCTCATAATGCAAATAGACATCGTGGTTGACTTGTTCAAAACCACTTTCTGCGCTTAATAATTGATTTGCACGAACGCCTTCATCTTTTTTACGATTGATAAACCCTTGTATTTTTTTAGGCTCGTGACGATCTTCATTAACGCCCAATGTTTTAAACAAGCGGCGGATAAGTTGCAACTGATCTTCGCCGTCTATGACCTGAAATGCTTCGGGTAAACCCGCCTCTTGCCAATGTAGCCGTAAAATTTTATGGGATAGACCGTGAAAAGTGCCAACCCACATGCCTTGTGCGTCTCTGCCCAACATCTGCTCTAGGCGTCCGCGCATTTCTGCTGCGGCCTTATTGGTAAAGGTTACCGCTAAAATACTGCTGGCGGGCGCGCCTTTCTGACTGATAAGCCAAGCAATACGATGCACCAAAACACGTGTTTTACCACTGCCTGCACCTGCAAGCACTAATAAATTGCCAAAAGGCGCCGCTACCGCTTCTTGTTGTGCGATATTTAACGGATCAAGTAAGGCTGCCAAGGAAGTACTCATATAGGTCTTATTCTAACAATAAAATGGATTTAGAAATAGCCCAAATTCATTCTATTTTTAACATAAATGTTTTTCATGATCCAACAGCCATTTTTTGCGCTTAATGCCGCCTCCATACCCGCCCAGTGCTCCACTCGTATTAATAATTCGATGACAGGGAACGATAATGGCCAGCTGATTGGCACCATTCGCATTGGCAACGGCTCTGAATGCCCTTGGCTTTTTAATCGCGATGGCTTGTTCTGCATAGCTTCTCGTTTCACCATGAGAAACGCGCATCAACGCCGACCAAACCAATTGCTGAAAGGGTGTGCCTAAAAGTTGAATGGGTGTTTTGAAATTTTTTAAATCGCCTGAAAAATAAGCTTTTAATTCTTTTTTGATAGATCTAATGGGATTAGCACTGCCGGGTATAATCTCTGCTTTTATTTTGATGCGAAGATTTTCCACTTCACGTGCCACACCGCGAGCATCTACAAATTCTAACAGATATAACGCCTCGTCATCGGCAATGGCAAGTATAGCGCCGAGCGGCGAATCGAATTGAGCACTTTTCAAAATTACATTTTTTAACATGTGTTCAGCATATCAAAAATAAGTGCGTGATGATAACAATTTAGATGCACATTTGATCAAAAGCGCTCTCGCTCTACCAATAATCACTGTATAAAAATACTGTACAAGCAAATCTCTTCAAATTTTTTCTCATTTTCGCATCAGCCATTCTACTTGTTCAGCGCGATTTTCGAAGAGTTAATGTATTCATATCCAACCCACACGCTCT
>Ga0073905_10000355_pt1 | contig 21071 bp, 22 predicted proteins | sample KloWWTupernatant_FD_65482 | JGI IMG/M metagenome (GOLD analysis project Ga0073905, IMG submission 65482) | Active sludge microbial communities from Klosterneuburg, Austria, studying microevolution and ecology of nitrifiers - Klosterneuburg... | ecosystem: Engineered > WWTP > Aerobic digester >... | reverse complement strand
TGGATTTCCTCAGTCTTCCCTTGAGAGGGGAAGGCGCGCTGTTATACCCTGCCCAGCGCAAGGCGGCAACCGCATCAATCTGATCGCCGTCGTTCGTACCGGCCAACGTGATCTCAAAACTCCTCATTTTCCTGCTGCGCGGCTACAAACGCTTCATCAGCCCCCTGCTCGGCCCACGCTGCCGCTTCGTGCCCACGTGCTCGGAATATGCGATGGAAGCGATTGGCCGGTTTGGCCCCATCAAAGGCAGCTGGTTGGCGGCACGCCGCATCGCCCGCTGCCACCCGCTTCATCCCGGCGGGCACGACCCGGTGCCGCCCGCATGAGCAGCAGATTGGCCATCCACCTGGGCGTCGCCCGCATCCATGCCACGCGCAAGCACCTGTGGATCGGCCTCGCCTGCCTGCTGCTGACTATCCTCAGCGTGGCAACACCGTGCGCGGGTGCCGCTTCGCCTCAGATTCAAAGTGGCGCTGCCGGCCAAGTGGGCAGCGTCTTTCCACCCTCGGCATCGCAAGGCGCCATGATCATCGGCAAGGTGCCGCCCGGCAGCAGCGTCACCTATGCCGGACGCATACTGCGGGCCACCGCCTACGGCAGCGTGGTGTTCGGTATTGGCCGTGATGAAGCCGGCCCGCTGCAACTTGACGTCCAGCCGCCCAACGCTGCAACCCAGCACATCCGCATCAACGTGACGCCGCGTGACTGGCCGATCGAGCACGTCAACGGCGCGCCGCCGGCCACCGTCAATCCACCGCCCGCGATTGCCGCACGCATCGAGCAAGAACAGGCCCTGGTCACTGCCGTGCGCACCCGCGACGGCGATGAACTCGGCTTCGCCCAACATTTCATCTGGCCAGTACAAGGCCGCATCAGTGGCCGCTTCGGCAACCAGCGGGTGTACGACGGCACACCCAAAGCGCCGCATTCCGGCATGGACATCGCCGCCGCCACCGGCACGCCGGTCAAAGCCCCTGCCGATGGGGTGGTGACCTTCGTCAATCCCGACCTCTATCTCACCGGCGGCACCGTGGTGCTGGACCACGGCCACGGCATCAGCAGCAATTTCCTGCATCTGTCGCGCATCGACGTGAAAGTGGGGGATGCGGTGAAACAGGGTGACAGCATCGCGGCGGTCGGTGCCACCGGCCGTGCCACCGGCCCGCACCTGCACTGGGGCATGAATTGGTTCGATGTCCGGATCGATCCACTGCTGGTGCTGGAGCGGAAATAGTGCTGCGCCGCCTCTACGTTGCCGGACAAGTGAGAAGCCCGGGCTGAGTCAGCTGTTGCGCCCACTCACGCTGGCCACCGCATCGTGCGGGTGCAGGCTTTCGAAGTGGGCGACGCGGGCGCTCCATGCGGCCACGCGGGGATCGGCAGCCAGCACCGCTGCCAGCCGGCGGGCGGCGTCTTCGCAGAACATCAGATTGGCGGCATTGGCCAGCGCGAAGGCTTGCTCGTCTTCGCGCTTGACTGCGGTTTGTACCGGCGTGCCCAACGCGACTTCCAGTGCGTCCACCAACGCCACCAGCGGCAGTTCATCGAACGCGGGCCTCAGCTCTACCCGGACCTGTGCACGACTGCGCTGGGCGTGCGGGGTGGCCGCCATGCCGCGCGCGCTGTGCAGCCAGTCGCGCACGGCATCATTCGACAAGCTGCGCGCATCCGCAAAGTCTTCGGCAAACCGCTGCGCATTGGCCTGCCGCGACAGTGCGGCGGATGCGGGGCAAGTGCTCGAGTATTCAATCGAAAAAGCCAGCGTCAGGCGCAAATGACCGTCGGCCAACTCGGCTTCCACTTCGACGGGATAACGCTTCCAGCCCGCGTTATCGCTCAATAACGCCTTGCGCAGCAGCAACTGATCGAAGCGCAGATGCAAACGTGCGCGGGTGGCCACGCCGTTTTGGCTGCCGATGCAGGCTTCCAGCAGACGCCGCAGCGATGGTGCGCCCAGGCTTTCGTTGGCCAAGCCTTGCTGCAACTGCAAATACAGGCGCGACATATGGATGCCGCGTGCGTCGGGATCGTGCAGATTCACCGCCACATCCACCGTGGCCGGCACCAGCATGGGCTGGCCGGCCTCCACGCTCAGGCGGATCGGCAACGCCATGCCGTCCATCCCCACCCAGTCCAACGGGCGCGCCAAGGCGACCGCGTCGAAGGCGACATCGGGCAAAGGCTGCGGCTGGGTATTCTTGTGCATCGCGTCATTGTAGCGGCTACTGCGTGAGCGCCGGTGCAACGCTGCGATGCGCGCGCGTGCTTATCGCCGCGTGCGCCTAGCCGCGTGCAGCACGCCAAGCGGCCAGCAGCGCGGCGATCCGTGACGATGCGCCGTCGCGCCCGCTGCTGCGCCGTTGCAGACGGCCGCGCAGCAGTGCCGCGTGGATGCGCTCCACGCGGCTGCCGCCGGTAAACCGTGGCAAAGCCAACAACCCGGCAGCACCCAGTGCCCCTTGCACGCCGCTGGGCGGCATCCGCAGGGCGCGCTCGCCCAGTAATGAGGCGGCCACATCCTGTGCTTCGGCTGGCAGTGGTGCGGCAAACAGGCCCGCTGCGGTGGCCGCCAAGGCCTGCGCCACCGGCTCCAGCCCGCGCACTGCGTTGCCCCGATCGCCTTGTTGCACACGACTGGCGGCCAGTGCGGGTAGCGCCTGCGATAGCGAAGCCCAGTCCGCCGGCTGCTTTTGCAGCACTTGCCCCAGCGGGTGACGGTAGGCATTGCGCGCCCAGCCCTGCAATTCTTCCTGCCACCACCCCAATTTGGCCGCGCCGGGGACAGGATCAACGCCTGCCCATGCGGCATCGGCCCATTCACCACGCAAGGCCAGCCACGCGCGCGCCAACTCGCGCTGCGATACCGGCACAAACACTTCCGCCAGCACCCATTCCGGCCACTGCGTTTGCGCTTTGTCGAGGAAGGCCAGCAGCGCGTCGCGGTCAGTCATCGCAGTGCCTCCCACAACGCCGGCGTCAACAAGTCCCGCGCCGATGCCGCCATCACATCACCACCCCAAGCGGCCGGGTCATCGCCCTCGGGCCGGTAGCCCCATAGGGCGACCACACTGCGCATACCGGCGGCGCGCGCGGCATCGATATCGCGCTGGTCATCGCCCACATAGACGCACTCGTCTATCGCAACGCCCAACACCTGCGCGGCATGCAGCAGCGGCAGCGGGTGCGGTTTGCGCTGCGCCAGGGTATCGCCGCCAATCAGAATCGCACTGCGCGATTCCCAGCCCAAGGCCGGCAGAATTTGCCTGGCCAGATATTCGGGTTTGTTGGTGACGATGCCCCAACGGCTGCCAGCCATGTCGATCGCCGCCAGCAGGTCTGCCACGCCGTCGAACAACACGCTGTGCTTGCCCAGTTCTTGTTCGTAGATGTCCAGAAATTCGCGGATCATTTCCGCCGGCACTTCGCCGCCCAGTTGCGGGAACGCCGCCGCACTCATCGCCCGTGAGCCTTTGGACACCTGCGGGCGCAACGCATCCAGCGTCATCGGCCCCTGCCCGCGCCCGGCGCGCATGCAGTTGACGGTCGCCAGCATGTCCGGCGCGCTGTCCAGCAAGGTGCCGTCCAGATCGAACAGCACCAGTTCGGGAAACATCGGCATCGTCATTCCGGTTTGCGTGCGCAGGCCAAATAATTGACCTCGGTGCGCTTGCTCAACCGTGCACCGTTGCGCCACGGCTCGTACAGCAGACCACTGATATCTTCCAGTTCCAGCCCGGCATCGCGCAGCATCCGCGCCAATTCGGCCGGCTTGATGAAATCGCGGTACAGATGGGTGCCCTTGGGCAACAGGCGGGCCACGTATTCGGCCCCCGCAATCGCCAGCACAAACGCCGCCGGGGTGCGGTTCAAGGTGGACAGGAACAAACACCCCCCCGGTTTCAACAAGCGCGCACAGGCTTCGACAATCGCCCCCGGATCGGGTACGTGTTCCAACATTTCCATGCAGGTGATGACATCGAAACCGGCTGGCAACTCGTCAGCCAAGACTTCCACCGCCACTTGCCGATAGCCGACCTTGATGCCCGACTCCAAGCCATGCAGGCGCGCCACTTTCAGCAGATTTGGGGCTAGATCAATCGCCGTCACATGCGCGCCCGATTTCGCCAATGCTTCACTCAGCAAACCGCCGCCGCAGCCCACATCCAGCGCCGCCACGCCCATCAGCGGCACGCGCTGGGCCACATAGTCCAGCCGCACCGGGTTCAAGGCGTGCAGGGCTTTTTGCGGGCCGTTGGCATCCCACCAGCGCTGCGCCAGTGCATCGAATTTATCGAGTTCTGCCTGCGAAAAATTATTGGTTGCCGCTGTCATGCCCGCACCTGTGCAATTTTCTGCCGCCACTGCCGCGCATTGGCGACGATGGCCGCGCTGTCCATGTCCACCAATTCGCGCTGCCGCAGTTTTTGCACGCCGGCAATCCATACATCGCTGACCTGTTGGCGGCCGGTTGCATAGATCAGTTGCGACACCACGTGATGCAGCGGCTGGGTTTCCAGCGCGGACAGATCCACGCACACCAAGTCCGCGTCCTTGCCCGCTTCAATCGAGCCGATCCTGTCTTCAAACCCCAACGCCTTGGCACCACCCAAAGTCGCCGCATGCAGCGCTTCGAATGCGCTGAAGCCGGCCGCATCATTGGCCACGGCCTTGGCCAGCAGCGCGGCACTGCGGGTTTCGCCGAACATGTCCAGATCGTTGTTGCTGGCGCAGCCATCGGTGCCGATCGCCAGATTCACGCCGGCGCCCAGTAGCGCGCACGCCGGGCAAAAACCCGAGGCCAGCTTGAGATTGGATTCCGCGCAATGCACCACGCTGACGCCGCGTTCGGCGCACAAGTGGATTTCGGCCTCGATGAGTTGGGTCATATGCACCGCGATCAACCGATCATTCAGCAATCCCAAGCGGTCGATGCGTGCAATCGGGCGCTGGCCGTGCAATTTCAATGACTCGCTGATCTCATGCGCGGTTTCGTGCAGGTGCAGATGCACCGGCAGATCCAGTTGATCGGCCAGCATGCGGATGCGTTCGAAATTGGCATCATTGACCGTGTACGGCGCATGCGGCGCGAATGCGGTGCCAATCAGCGCATCACCACGCCAGGTATCGTGCAGCTGGCAGGCGCGGTCGAAATATTCGTCATCGCTGGCCGCCCACGCACTGGGGAAATCGATGATCACCGCCCCCACCCGTGCGCGGAAGCCGTACTTTTTGTACACCCCGGCTTGCACATCCGGGAAGAAATAATTTTCGTTGGCACAGGTGGTGCCGCCGCGCAGCATTTCCGCAATGGCAAGGGTAGTGCCGTCGGCCACGAAATCCGGGCCGATCACCGCTGCTTCCACCGGCCAGATGTGCTGCTGCAACCACGTCATCAACGGCAGGTCGTCGGCAATCCCGCGCAGCAGAGTCATCGGGTTGTGGGTATGCGCATTGACCAAGCCGGGGATCAACACCGCTTCCGGGCGCGTCACCGTGTCCTTTGGGACGTACTGCATGCGCGCCTGCGCAATCGGCAGGATGGCTTGGATGCGCCCGCCGGAGACAGCAACGGCGTGATCGGTCAGGACCACGCCGTGCGGCACCACAGGCACCACCCAGCCGGCTTCGATCAACAGATCGCAGGGCTGTGGGGTGATGTTGGTCATTGCTTACTTCACTCGGCTGACATATTCGCCGCTGCGGGTATCGACCTTGATGATTTCATCCTGCCCCACGAACAGCGGCACCCGCACCACCGCGCCGGTTTCCAGCGTGGCCGGCTTGCCACCGCCGCCAGAGGTATCGCCGCGCACGCCCGGGTCGGTCTCGGTGATCTTGAGTTCAACGAAGTTCGGCGGGGTCACCTGGATCGGGCTGCCGTTGAACAAGGTGACCACGCAATCTTCTTCACCTTTCAACCATTTGGCGGCATCGCCAATGCCGGCCTTGTCGGCCTGCACCTGCTCGAAGGACTCCTGATTCATGAAATGCCAGTACTCGCCATCGGAATACAGGTATTGCATGTCGGTATCCACAACGTCGGCGGCTTCCACCGAGTCGGTGGACTTCATGGTGATTTCCTGCACGCGGCCGGTGCGGATCTGGCGATAGCGCACGCGAGTGAAGGCCTGGCCTTTGCCCGGCTTCACGTAATCGGTTTCGAAAATGACCGCAGGTTCGTTGTTGACCAGGATTTTCTGGCCGTTCTTGACGTCGTTCATGCCGAGGGTGGCCATGGGTGCTCCTTGGGGCCACCCGGCAGGGCGGCTAAACTGTGGGTTTGACGAGGATTCCGGCCGCGCCGGAATGGTGTTTTTGCAGCCCGACATGATACCCGCAGCCCCTCTCCCATTGCAGCAACCCGTGATTGCACCCTCCGCACGCTGGCAGACCCTGTGGCGCGACGCCGTGCGCGACCCCCGCGAACTGCTGGCGCTGCTGGGGCTGGACGCACTGGCCGTGCCGCTGTCGGACCCGGCCGCGGCGCAGTTTGCGCTGCGGGTGCCGCGCGGCTTCGTGGCGCGCATGCGGCATGGCGATGCGCACGACCCGCTGCTGCGGCAGGTGCTGCCGGTGCTGGACGAGACGCGCATGGTGCCCGGCTTCGGGCTGGATGCGGTGGGCGACCACGCCGCCCGCAGCGGTCACGGCGTCATCCAGAAATACAACGGCCGCGCCCTGCTGATTGCCACCGGCAGCTGCGCGGTGAACTGCCGCTACTGCTTCCGTCGCCACTACCCGTATGCCGATGACAGCGCCGCCAGCGGCGGCTGGCGCGACGCGGTGGGCGTGATCGCCGGCGATGCGTCGGTTCACGAGGTGATCCTGTCCGGCGGTGATCCGCTGTCGCTGGCCGACCACAAACTGGCCGAGCTGACCCACGCCCTGCGCGCCATTCCGCATATTCGCCGGCTGCGCATCCACAGCCGCCTGCCCATCGTGCTGCCCGAGCGCGTGGACACCGGCCTGCTGGACTGGCTGCGCGGCCTGCCGTGGCCCGTGGCCATGGTGGTGCATGCCAACCACGCCAACGAGTTTGACGCCACCGTGGATGCGGCGATGGCTCGCCTGCGCGGTATCGGCATCACCCTGCTGAATCAGGCAGTGCTGTTGCGCGGGGTCAATGATGCAGTCGATGCATTGGCAGACCTGTGCGAGCGTGGCTATCGCGCCGGTGTGCTGCCGTATTACCTGCACCAACTCGACCGCGTGGCCGGCGCGGCCCATTTTGAAGTGACCGATGACAAGGCACTGGCACTGCACGCGGCACTGGCCGCACGCCTGCCCGGCTATCTGGTGCCCAAACTGGTGCGCGAAATCGCAGGGCAACCCGGCAAGACCCCGCTCACAAGCCCGCAGAGCGGCATTCTGACCGCTGGATGATGTAGCCTTGCGGTAACTTCCACCACGACCCCCCGACGTGTATGGCTACTGGAAAGGACACCGCCCTACGTTTGCTGCTCGTTGCCGATTTGGTCAACGAGGCCGAAGCCATGGTCAGCCGGCTGCGCAATGCCGGCACCGCAGTGCGCCCGTTACGTGCGGAATCGCTGGACGAACTGGTATCGATACTGGCGCAGCAACCGGTGGATATGGTGTTGGCCGACTATGCCGCCGTGGTCATTCCATTTGATCAAGTCGCCAAGGCCGTGATGGGCTGCGGCAAGGACGTGCCCTTGCTGGCCGTGCTGGACGGCATTACCGACGATATTCTGGAAAACGTGCAAGGCCTTGGCGCACAGGCAGTGGCCTTGCATAGCCGCAACCAGCAGTTCCTGAAGAACGTGCTGACCGAATGGAATGATCTGGAGGCGCGTCGCTCGCAGCGCCGGCTGGAAGCGCAAATGCGCGAAACCCAACGCCGCTGCGACATGCTGATCGATTCCTCGCGCGAACCGATTGCCTATATCCACGAAGGCATGCATATCCGCGCCAATCAGGCCTATCTGGACATGTTTGGTTACGAGTCGTTTGACGATATCGAAGGTATGTCGTTGCTGGATCTGGTGGCCACTCCCGACGTGGAGGCATTCAAGGCCTTGCTCAAGCGCTTGTCCAAGGGCGAAGACCCGCCACCGCGTTACGAGCTGACCGCGCACGACAGCAATGGCGAAGAATTCCCGGCGGTCATGGAGTTTGTGGCTGCCGAATATCAAGGCGAGCATTGCCAGCAAATCATTTTCCGCCATCAGGCCACCGAGTCCGATCCCGAGCTGGTGCAAGAGCTCGAAGAGCTGCGCAAGCGCGACCAAGCCACCGGCCTGCTCAATCGCCCCACCTTCCTGCGCTTTCTCGAAGATGCGGTGGTCGATGCCGGCCAGCATCAAGCCCAATACGGCTTATTGCTGCTTGAGCCGGACAACTACCAGCGCATCCTGCACGAGATCGGCCTGAGCGGCGCAGATGCGCTGCTGGTGGCGATTGCAAGATGCATGAATGATGCATTGGCCGCAGAACTCGCCAACGGCGCACAAATTGCCCGCTTCAGCGAGAACAGTTTTGCCGTGCTGACCCGTGGTGATTACCAAATCACAACGGCATTGGCGGAACACCTGCGTGCTGCGTTTGCCGCATATGTGTTCGAAGTCGATGGCAAATCGGGCTCACTGACCGCCAGCATCGGCGGCGTACAGATCGGCGAAAAAATCGCCAGCGTGTCGCAAATCCTGGCAAAAGCCAGCCATGGCATCCAGTCGTCCTCCAGCATGGGGGGCAATCGCGCCGAAATTTTTGACCCGGGAGCGGTGGATCGCGCCGAGGAAGAACGCATCCAGGTCTGGGTGCTGCGGATCAAAGATGCGCTGCTGAACGATCATTTTGCCTTGATCTACCAACCGATCATTTCCCTGCTGGGCAGCCCCAGCCCGATGTACGAAACCTATCTGCGGCTGGAGGGCAACAGCGGGGAATCGGTGGCACCCAAGCATTTCCTGCCGATCGCCGAAGAACATGGCTTGCTGGGCCAGATCGATCGCTGGGTCATCCTCAATGCGATCAAATCAATTGCTGCCCGTGCACGCGCCGGCAAGCCGGTCACGCTATTGGTCAAAATTTCGCAAGCATCGCTGCTGGACGAAACCATGCCGGTATTCATTGCCGAACAATTGGCCGAACACAACGCAAGCGGGGCCTCGCTGTTGTTGCAGGTGCCGGAATCCAAAGTCTTCATCAACCTGCGGGCGGCACAGGTGTTCGCAGCGGCGGTGGGCAAATTGGACTGCAAAATGGTGCTGGAACAATTTGGTGCCGGTCTGGACTCGTTCCAATTGCTGGCGCATTTCGTCCCGGGCTTCGTCAAGATCGACCGCAGCTTCATGGACGATTTGCCAAAAAACAGCGCCAACCAACAGCGTGTGCGCGAACTGGCGCAAAAAGCACGCGAGCACCACATCCAGAGTATTGCGGAGTTCGTACAAGACGCCGCCAGCATGACCGTGCTGTTTTCGTGCGGGGTGGACTATGCCGAGGGCGACTTCCTGGCAGTGGCCGGACCGGACATGCACTACGACTTCGACAATTGATTCCTCACGGTGCCCCAAAACAAAGCCCGCGCAATGCGCGGGCTTTGTTTTTAGCTGTACTCAAGCCGCCTTTTGCAACGCGGCAATCCGTACCTCCAGCGGCGGGTGACTCATCAACAGCCGCTGCACGCTGCCGCCATTGATGCCGAAGGCCGCTATCTGCTTGGGCAGGGTGCTTTCGCCGTGGGTCTGCGCTAACCGCTCCAACGCCGCGATCATTTTCTGGCGGCCGGCCAACTGGGCACCGCCGGCATCGGCGCGAAATTCACGATGGCGCGAGAACCACATCGCAATCATCGAAGCGAAGAAGCCAAACACCATCTCCAGCACAAACACGATGATGTAATAGCCAAAGCCCGGGCCACGGTCACGGTCGCCACTGATCGCGCCATCCACCACCCGTCCCACAATGCGCGCCAACACGATCACGAAGGTATTCAGCACGCCCTGCAGCAGCGCCATGGTCACCATGTCGCCGTTGGCCACATGACTGACCTCATGCCCCAGTACCGCTTCGGCCTCGTCACGGCTCATTGCCCGCAGCAAGCCGGTGGACACCGCCACCAGGGCGTTGTTGCGGTTCGCGCCAGTGGCGAACGCATTGATTTCCGGCGCGTCGTAAATGGCCACTTCCGGCATCCCGATGCCCGCCGCCTGCGCCTGCCGCTGCACGGTGGCCAGCAGCCAACGCTCGGCCTCGTTGCGCGGCTGCACAATCACTTGTGCACCGGTGGCGCGCTTGGCCATCCATTTCGACAGCAGCAGCGAAATGATCGAGCCACCAAAACCGAACAATGCCGCCATGATCAGCAAGCCACCGAACTGCTGCGAATTCACGCCCAACACGGACATGACGATGCTGACCAGTGCCAGCACGGCAAGATTGGTTGCCAGAAACAGAAAAATGCGGTTGAACATGATGGCGGCAATCCTCGTGCACCCGATGTGCATATGTTTCCGGTAGTGTGGCCGATCTGCGCAGAATTCAATCCTCTCACCTGAACACCATGTTTAGCTCCACCCCCTGCGGCCGGTTTGCGCCCTCGCCCACTGGCCCCCTGCATGCCGGCTCGCTGCTGGCAGCGCTGGGCAGTTGGCTGCAGGCCCGCCAGCATGGCGGGCAATGGCGGGTTCGGGTGGAAGATGTCGACCTGACCCGCGCAGTAGCCGGTGCCGCGCAAGACCAACTGCGCACGCTGGCGGCGTTTGGTTTGCAGCACGATGGCGAGATTGCATACCAAAGCCAGCGCAGCGGGTTGTATCAGGCTGCGCTGGATCAGCTGCTGGGGCGCGGGCTGGCGTTCGAGTGCCATTGCAGCCGCAGTGAACTGGCGGCAGCAGGTGGCATCCATCGGCACTGCGTGGCGGCCCGTCCGCGTCCAGATCCCGCCATTCGCCTGCGGGTGCCGGCCGATTGCGAAATTGCGTTCGTCGATGGCGTGCACGGCACAATTCACCAGCGCGTGGACTTGGACGTGGGTGATTTTGTTTTGCGCCGCAGCGATGGCCTGTGGGCCTATCAGCTTGCCGTGGTGGTGGATGATGCCGCGCAAGGCATCACCGATGTCGTACGCGGCGCGGATTTGCTGGACTCCACTCCAAGACAAATCCTGCTGCAACACGCCCTGGGGCTACCCACACCGCGCCATGCGCATCTGCCGCTGTTGCTGGATGCCGATGGCCGCAAATTGTCCAAATCCAATGCCGCGCTGCCAGTGGATACCCGCAACCCCCTCGTCACACTGACCCGCTTGTGGGCCTGCTTGGGGCAGGCCGCGCTGCCGCCATCGGCCACAACGTCCGTCGCCGGATTTTTGCACACGGCAAGCGCGTGCTTCGATCTGAACGCCGTGCCCGCACAGGCGATCACGGTGTCCGCCGCAATGCACAACACAATTTCAACACCTTGTGCCTAGAATCAACGTCGATACGTCCTCTTTCGCAAGGAGCAGCACCATGAGTTCACGAGTTGCATTGGTTACCGGAGGCACCGGCGGCATCGGCACTGCCATCGTCAAGCGCCTGGCCGACATGGGCCACAAAGTGGCCACCAACTACCGCAATGAGGAAAAAGCGCGCGCGTGGCAAGCGAAAATGAAAGCCGAAGGCTACGACGTGTTCATGGCCAAGGGCGACGTCACCTCGCCACAGGACGCCGAAGCCATGGTGCGCGAAGTGGAAGCAACGCTGGGCCCGGTCGAAATTCTGGTCAATAACGCCGGCATCACCCGCGACGGTACCTTCCACAAGATGAAGGCCGAACAGTGGACCGATGTGATCAACACCAACCTCAACTCCTGCTTCAACGTCACCCGCCCGGTGATTGACGGCATGCGTGAGCGCAAATGGGGCCGGGTGATCCAGATCAGCTCGATCAATGGCCTCAAGGGCCAGTACGGGCAAGCCAACTACGCGGCAGCCAAGGCCGGGATGCACGGGTTTACCATTTCGCTGGCGCGTGAAAACGCCCGCAACGGGGTGACCGTGAATACCATTTCGCCCGGCTATATCGCCACCGACATGGTGATGGCGGTGCCGGAAGAAGTGCGCGCCAAGATTGTGGCCGATATCCCCACTGGCCGCCTTGGCACCCCCGAAGAAATCGCTTACGGGGTGAGCTTCCTTGCCGATGAACAAGCCAGCTGGATCACCGGCTCCAACCTCGACATCAACGGCGGTCATCACATGGGCTGGTAATGACCTCCGCCTCTGGCGCATCTGCGCAACCGCAAGGCACAATCCACCGACTTCCCTCGACAAGGCAACCGCATGTCCACGCCCGATCCCGTCGCCAAAAAATCCAACGCTGGTCGCTATCTGTTCCTATTGCTTTTGGGCTTGGCTGTGGGCGCAATTGCCACGGTGATGGTGCTGCGCGCACTGGAAGCCCGCAAGGATCACTTCCCGGGAGCGCTGATGGAGGTACAGGGGTGGCATATGGGCCAGCTCAAGTCCGCTATGGAACAGAACCGTTGCAGTGCCAGTGATGTGGTGCCGCATCTGCAAGCGCTGCGGATGACTGCCAACGATCTGGAGCCGGCCTTCCCGGATCTGCGCGATGATGAACGCTTTAAGACTGCCGCTGCCGCCATGCGCGGTGCGGTGGATAAAGCGATCAATGCACCGCCGCTGAGTTGTGAAAGCCTGGCCGGCACCATGAAAGCGGTGGGAGATACCTGCAAGGGCTGCCATCGGGATTTCAAAAACTGAGCCTGGCCGAACAATGCTGGCAAAGGCCGCCCTTGTTGGCGGCCTTTGTTTTTTTCACCGCCGCCCTTACCTTGCACACATGAACTGGACATTGTCGCTGTATGCAATCGCGGCCTTGCTGGTGCTGGCCGGTCTGGCCGGCACCTTGTTGCCGGTGCTACCGGGTGCGCCACTGCTATTGGTGGGCCTGCTAGTTGCCGCATGGGCGGATGGCTTTGTGCACATCGGTGGCTGGACGCTGGCCATCCTCGCGGCATTGGCAATCCTCAGTCTGATCGTGGACTTTTGGGCCACCGCGCACGGAGCCAAACGTGTGGGGGCCAGTACCATGGCCATGTTGGGCGCAACGCTTGGCACGGTGCTCGGCCTTTTTTTTGCATTGCCGGGGCTGATCCTGGGCCCATTTCTAGGCGCGGTGGCAGGTGAGCTTCTGCATCAGCGCAGCCTGCATCCGCAAACCTTGGGGCATGCCGGCAAGATCGGTGCAGGCACCTGGTTGGGTATGCTGCTGGGTACAGCCATCAAGCTCGCCTTGGCGTTCACCATGCTGGGTGTATTTGCCTTGGCGTGGTGGCTGTGACCCTCCCTTTTGGCTTCACCCCTTGACCATGTCGATGATGCGTATTCCTGCCCCGGCACCGCACACCCTTCACGATCGCTTCATTGCAGCGCTGGAACAAGTGCAAGACAAGTTTTTGCACTTGTTGGCCAATGCCCCCTTGCTGCTGGTTGCCATCTTGATTGTGCTGGGCGCGATCTGGCTGGGCGGCGTAATCAGTCGCCGCATGCATGTACTGGACCGAATCAGCCGCAGCAACCCGTATATGGACGGGCTATTGCGCAATACCGTGAAGGTATTGGTGGCGCTGGCTGGCGTGCTGGTGGCGCTGGATCTGCTCAACGCCACATCACTGGTGGGTGCGGTACTGGGCTCGGCCGGTGTGGTTGGGTTGGTGCTGGGCTTTGCCTTCAAGGACATCGCCGAAAACTACATCGCCGGTGTGCTGCTCAGCCTGCGGCAACCGTTTTCACCCGGCGACAGTGTGCGCATTGACAGCCATGAAGGCAAAGTGATTGCACTCAATTCACGCGCCACTTTCCTGATGACCGCCGAAGGCCATCACCTGCAATTGCCCAACAGCGTCGTGTTCAAATCGGTGCTGTTGAATTACTCGCGCAACCCGCAGCGCCGCTTTGATTTCCAGATCAATGTGGGCAGCCGCGCTTCACTGCATCAGGCCATGGATTTGGGAATTGCCACTCTGATATCCACCGGCGGCGTGCTGGCCAAGCCGGCACCCAATGCATTGATCCTGAATTTGAACAACGATGGTGCGACCCTGCAATTTACCGGCTGGATCGATCAGACCCACAACGACCTCTCACGTACCCGCAGCGAAGCCATGCGGCACTTGCGCAGGGCACTGCGGCAAGCCGGCATCAGTTCACCGGAAACCGTGCAACGCGTGCAATTGATGCGAAGTGACGGCGAAAATCCACCGCTACCCGAGAATGGGCATGCCCGGGATACGTCCGTCGATCACGCACTGGATCAGCAACTCGGGCACGCGCAGCAGCAGGAAGGTGGCAGTAACTTGCTAGACGCAACTACGCGTGCAGCATCCTCGCCGTCTCAATTTCCGTAGAGCAACCAACGCCTAGCATCCCCCTCATCGCTGAAGGAATGCACGGTCATTCCCCGCTCGAGACACAGAATCTCGCCATATTCGCTGCCTGCAATATCGTCCTGCAGTTCAACAAAGGCGACCCGCACCGTCGCCAGACCCGAGTTCTGCATTGCATCGATGATCGGCACGATCTCGCCGACCTCGACGGTTTCCTGCAACTCTTCCAGCACCAGCAGACGGCTTGCCCCCGTCAACCGGCATTGCTCGCCCAGCAGCGTCCACATCGCAATCGACACCTGCTGCGAATCGCTGCCATCAAACACATGGGCACGCAGATAGCCGTCTTCGTTGCTGAAACGAATGCGAAACCCCGGCCCCTCGACAATCGTCTGCGGGTTCAAGTGAGCACTGCCAGCGGAATCTTGCCGATCCTGGCCTGCCATTCGCGCGGCCCGGTCTGGTGCACCGAGGTGCCCTGGCTGTCCACCGCCACCGTCACCGGCATGTCCTTGACCTCGAACTCGTAAATCGCCTCCATGCCAAGGTCGGCAAAGCCCACCACCCTGGCGGCCTTGATCGCCTTCGATACCAGATAGGCCGAGCCGCCCACCGCCATCAAATACACCGATTGGTGCTTCCTGATCGCCTCCAGCGCGGCCGGGCCGCGCTCGGCCTTGCCGATCATGCCGAGCAGGCCGGTTTGCGCCAGTATCTGTTCGGTGAACTTGTCCATGCGGGTGGCGGTGGTGGGGCCAGCCGGGCCCACCACTTCATCGCGTACCGGGTCCACCGGGCCGACGTAATAGATGAAGCGCCCGCGCAAATCCACCGGCAACGGCTCGCCCTTGTTCAGCATGTCCACCATGCGCTTGTGCGCGGCGTCGCGGCCAGTCAGCATCTTGCCGGACAACAGCAACACCTCGCCCGGCTGGAGCGTTTGCACTTCGTCGCGAGTGATCGTGTCCAGATTCACGCGGCGTGCGTTCTGCGGGTTGTAGGTGAGTGTTGGCCAATCGTCCAGTGACGGCGGATCCAGCGCCACCGGGCCGCTGCCGTCGAGGGTGAAATGCGCATGACGGGTGGCAGCGCAATTGGGAATCAGCGCCACCGGCAGGTTGGCGGCATGGGTGGGGAAATCCTTGATCTTGACGTCGAGGACCGTGGTCAGGCCGCCCAGGCCCTGCGCGCCGATGCCCAGCGCGTTGACCTTGTCGAACAATTCCAGGCGCAGCTCTTCCACGCGATTTTGTGGCCCGCGTGCGATCAAGTCCTGAATATCGATCTCCTCCATCAACGCTTCCTTGGCCAGCAACATCGCCTTTTCGGCGGTGCCGCCGATACCAATCCCCAGCATGCCCGGCGGGCACCAACCGGCACCCATCGTCGGCACGGTTTTAAGCACCCAATCAACGATGGAGTCAGACGGATTCAGCATCGCGAACTTGCTCTTGGCCTCGGAGCCGCCACCCTTGGCCGCCACGATCACATCCACCTTGTTGCCCGCCACGATCCTGGTATTGATCACGCAGGGCGTGTTGTCTTTGGTGTTGATACGTTTGCCGGCGGGGTCGGCCAGCACACTGGCGCGCAGCTTGTTGTCTGCGTCCATATACGCGCGGCGTACGCCTTCGTTGACCGCATCTTCCAGCGTGCCGGTGAAGCCTTCCCAGCGCACGTCCATGCCCACTTCCAGAAACACGGTGACTATCCCGGTGTCTTGGCAAATCGGGCGGTGGCCTTCGGCGCACATCCGCGAATTGATCAGGATCTGCGCCATCGCATCCTTGGCCGCCGGTGACTGCTCGCGCGCATAGGCGGCCGTCACCGCCTTGATGAAGTCCACCGGGTGGTAATAGCTGATGTATTGCAGTGCGTCCTGGACGGACTGGATCAGATGGTCTTGCTGGATGACGGTCACGATGGCATGTTCTGGCGGGGGAGACTGGGGGTATTTTAGGGCCAACCCTGCTTCCCGCAGCATGCATGAGGCTCACGATGCCAAGTTCACTGTCCCGTGCGCAAGCCGCACTGTGCTGCATGTTGTCCTTGGCACTGAATGCCTGCGCGCAGCCGCCAACGACTGCCAGCCAGCAACAAGAACCCAGCGCCGAAGGTGAGCTGCGCATCGACAGGCTCGCCAGCGGTTTGCAACACCCGTGGGCGGTGGCCCTGCTCCCGGATGGGAGCTTTTTGGTCAGCGAACGCCCCGGCCGGCTGCGCAGAATTTCCGCAACCGGACAACTCTCAGCAGCGCTTACCGGCGTGCCCAAGGTCTTCGCCGAAGGCCAAGGCGGGTTGCTGGATGTGGTGCTGGATCCGGCATTCGCCAGCAATCGACGTATTTGGCTGAGCTATGCCGAACCGGGACCCGATGGCACCGCCGGCACTGCGGTAGCTACCGCGACATTGGACGCAACAGCGCTGTCCGATATGCGTGTGGTGTATCGGCAAGAACCCAAACTCGAAGGGCCCAATCACTTTGGTTCGCGCATCGCGTTTGATGGCCGGGGCCATGTGTTTATCAGCCAAGGCGAGCGCAACCAGAAGGAGCTGGCGCAACAACTGGACAAGTTGCAGGGAAAATTGGTGCGGCTCAATCTGGATGGCAGTATTCCCACCGACAATCCTTTCGTGGGCCGCGCCAACGCACGCCCAGAAATCTGGAGCTACGGCCACCGCAACATGCAAGGATTGGCGGTGGATCCGCGCAGCGGCCGGCTCTGGCAGAGCGAACACGGTCCGCGTGGCGGGGATGAAATCAACCTGCCCGAAGCCGGCAAAAACTACGGCTGGCCGGTGATCAGCGACGGCATGAACTATCTGACCAATCTCCCGTATTCGGAAACGATTGGCCGCCAAGCACCCGGCATGCAGCGCCCGTACCACGTCTGGGCCAAATCACCGGCACTGTCAGGCATGGCTTTTTTTGTCGGCCACCCCGGGAGTGCCTGGAACAACAGCCTGCTGCTGGGGGCGTTGGCCGGACAAAGCTTGATCCGGTTGCGCTTGAACGGCGATCGCATCGTTGCCGAAGAACGATTGCTGGGCACATTGCGCAGCCGCATTCGCGATGTGCGGGTGAGCGCTGATGGCCACATCTACGTGCTGACCGACGAAGACGACGGCCAATTGCTGCGATTGACCCCTCCAAAGCGCTGACCCCCCCTTTTCAGCAGCGTCGATCTAGCGCAGGATGATACGGGGACATTCATGGGGGAGCAGGCATGGCTGACAGTACTTCTGCGAGTGGTAAGTTCGAAGGCATCCGTGGCGTCATCAATGATATTCGTCTGCTATTGGGCGATCTGCTGGGGCTGGGCAAGCCCGATGAAGACACCCGGATGGTGATCGAAGTGATCTTCGGGCTGATGGGCTACATGGCCAAGGCCGATCGCCTGGTAAGCAGCCATGAATCCAATCTGGCCAACCAGATCATGGATGAAACCGACCTGTCGATGACGGCCCGCCGTATCGCCATGGAAGCCTTCGATCGCGGCATGTTGCGCAACATCAACGTGCACGCGGAGTTGCTGCGCTTCGTGGACGCCCACCCGGCCGGCTCTGAACCGGCCGAACGCCTGTACGACGCGCTGCTGCGTTTGGCCACTTCGGATGGCCGGCTGGATCCGCGCGAGTATGAAACCATGGTGCAGGTCACCCGCGACTTGGGCTTGCCGGCGACGACCTTGGACAACCGTTTGGCGATGTTCAACGTCAAGCGCTGAACCGGCTGGGCCGACGCGCCCACCCGTGCTGCAATCGTCGAGCGCCACCGGGATGCCGCTGCATCCCGGCATGCGGTCAACTTGCGCCAGATCAACCGGGATGCTGCGTTGCGGCGTAAAATGGCCGCCTGCCTCATCTTCCCTATTTGCCCGCATGGCCGCTCCCTACGGCACCGAAACGGTGCTCGACGTTCGTCACTGGACGGACGCCTACTTCAGTTTCACCACCACCCGCGATGACGGCTTCCGTTTCGACAACGGCCAGTTCGTGATGATTGGGCTGGAGGTCGAGCAAGCCGATGGTTCGCGCAAGCCGCTCATGCGCGCCTATTCCATCGCCAGTGCCAATTGGGAAGAACAACTGGAGTTCTTCAGCATCAAGGTGCAGGACGGGCCACTGACCTCACGCCTGCAACACATCCAACCGGGTGACACTATTCTGATCGGTCGCAAACCCACCGGCACGCTGTTGATTTCGGATCTGCATCCTGGCCGAAACCTGTATTTGCTGGCCACCGGCACCGGGCTTGCTCCGTGGATGTCGGTAATCAAGGATCCCGAGACCTACGAGCGCTTTCAGCGCGTGATCTTGTGTCATGGGGTGCGCGGCAGCGAAGACCTTGCCTACCGCGACTATATCGAACGCGAACTCCCTCAACACGAGCTGTTGGGCGATGTCATCCGCGACCGTCTGCTGTACTACCCGGCGGTGTCACGCGAGGAATTCGAATACAACGGCCACACTCAACATGGCCGTATCACCGACCATCTGGAACAAGGCCGCATTGCCCAGGCGCTGGGTATCGAGCCGCTGGATGCTGCCCATGACCGCGCCATGATTTGCGGCAGCCCGCAGATGCTGGCCGATTTTCGCCGGATTCTCGACAACAGCGGCATGAGTGCATCACCGCGCATTGGTACTGCCGGGGAATACGTGTTCGAGCGCGCATTCGTCGAAAAATAAGGCCCGCGATCAATCGCTCAAGCACTCCCATAACGCAGCCAGATCCTGGCATCCGCTTCATTACCGAACATGCGAACCTTGTAGCCACGCTCCATCGCCATGATCTCGGCTTCCTGAATTCGGGGCATTTGGTCTACCCGCCCCTCCACATAGGCAATCTTGGCCTGTTCCAGCCCAAGGCCTTCAATGGCCACGAAGAAGCGTTCCAGGTCTTCGCTCGACATCACATCGCTTTCCTTGGCATCCAGCACCAATAATTGACTGGCCCCCAGCGCACGCAAACGCTGGATGATGGTGATCCAATATTCACTGGTCACCGGCAGGCTACTGTCCTCATTGCCGAATACCTGCACGCACAGCAGCGGCGGCTGGTAGTCCAACACCAGCCGGTAGCCACTGCCATGCACTTCCTCGTGATTCATACCAATGCCGCTTCGATGTCTCTGCGCATTGATTCGGGGGTATCGGTGGGCGCATAACGGCGTAACGCATTGCCATCGCGCCCCACCAGAAACTTGGTGAAATTCCACTTGATGGCGTCGATCCCCAACAACCCGCCCTTTTGCTGCTTCAACCATTTCCACAATGGATGCGCATTGCTGCCATTGACCTCCACCTTGGCAAACATCGGGAAGCTGACGTCATAACTGAGTGAGCAAAAATTGCGGATTTCCTCCGCGTTACCCGGCTCCTGATGCCCGAACTGATCACAGGGGAAGCCCAGCACCACCAATCCTTGTGCAGCATAGTCACGCCACAGCGCTTCTAGGCCGGCATACTGCGGCGTGAAACTGCATTTGCTCGCCACATTCACGATCAACAACACGTGACCACGATATTGCGACAGCAGTTGCTGGCTGCCATCCAACGCCATTGCATCGAAATCAAACGCGTTCATATCCATGCCTGCCTTTGATTTGCCATTGTCGATGATTCTCGTTCCGGCACTTGCGTTTGGCAACTGGCCATCGGCATAGGCCAAGTCATATTGCTTACCACAACCATCAAATCGGCGATGCGCTAACCTTGGCGATTGTCTTGTCCCGTTTGCGAGTTGCCATGAAACGACCCATCGTCTGCACCCTAGCCCTTGCCATTGCCACCGTCATCAGCGGCTGCGCCACCTCGACGCCGCTAGCCCACAAGCAGGAAGCGTCCATGCCCGCCGCCCCCACCTATAGCGGCATCTTCGCCGCAGCCAGTCCGCTGGAGCTGAACTACCCGCAATTTGACAAGATCGCCGATAGCGATTTTGCCCCGGCGTTCGATGCCGGCATGGCGCAGCAGTTGCGCGAGATCGATGCCATTGCCAACAACCCGGAGCCCGCGAGCTTCCAGAACACCATCGTGGCAATGGAAAAAAGCGGACAGGTGCTCAATCGCGCCACCAACGTGTTTTTCAATTTGGTCGGCACCGACAAGAATGATGCGCGCGAAAAACTCGAAACCGAGTACGCACCAAAATTCTCCGCGCACAGCGATGCAATTTCGCTCAACCCAAAATTGTTTGCCCGCATCAAGTCGCTGTATGACGCGCGCGACACGCTGGGACTGGACGCCGTTGACAAGCGCCTGCTGGAAAAGCGCTACCAGGATTTTGTGCGGGCCGGTGCCGCGTTGAGCGAAGCCCAACAAGCCCGCATTCGCGAGATCAATACGCAAATGTCCAAGCTGGGCACCCAGTTCAACCAGAACGTATTGGCCGAAGTGAATGCGTCCGCGGTCGTGGTGGACAGCCGCGATGAGCTCAAAGGCATGACCGACGAGCAGATCGCCGCCGCCGCGGAGGCTGCCAAGGTGCGCAACCTGCCTGGCAAATACGTCATTGCGCTGCTCAACACCACCGGCCAGCCAGCCGAAACGCAGCTGGAAAACCGCGCACTGCGGCAGCGCCTGCACGAGGCCTCGGTGGCGCGCGGCAGCCGGGGCAACCAATGGGACAACACCGGCATCGTCTCGCAAATCCTCAAGCTGCGCGCCGAACGTGCGCGCATGCTGGGTTACGACACGTCGGCCAATTTTG
>Ga0073905_10000350_pt1 | contig 21183 bp, 19 predicted proteins | sample KloWWTupernatant_FD_65482 | JGI IMG/M metagenome (GOLD analysis project Ga0073905, IMG submission 65482) | Active sludge microbial communities from Klosterneuburg, Austria, studying microevolution and ecology of nitrifiers - Klosterneuburg... | ecosystem: Engineered > WWTP > Aerobic digester >... | reverse complement strand
GGACGCCACCGTTCGACCACGAGCTTGTAGGCCAGCACCCCGAAGGCGGCCAACGCGACCAGCCGACCGGTGCGGATCGGTCCCACGCCCACGCCGTCGAAGTGGATCAGGAACGCCACGATCTCGATGAACAGGAAGCCCCGTTTCATCGTCCACAGACCGAGGCCGATCAGCGCGGCCAGCAGCACGGCGATGAGCACGCCCCACTTGGAGACGACCAGGAGCACCAGGATCGGCAGCGACAGGATCCCGAGGAGCACGCCGAGGACCGGTCCGAGGCCGCGACGGGGACCCGACGGTCCGCCGGGGGCCTGAGTCGGACGTTCCAGTGTGCGCACGATCCTCCCGTGGGCCCGGGAGGTCCCCGGCGCCGGCCGCGGTCGCACACCCGGCCGATCCGCGGATCCAGGCTACCGGGGTCGGTCCACCGACCCGTAGCGGGTGCCCGCAGGTGCGAGTGCAAGGATCCGGCGATGACCACGACGCGCACGGACCCCGACGACGCCTTCGCCCGGGCTGGGCGCACCGCCGGCCAGATCCGCGACCGACTCGGTGGGCACACCGTGGCGATCGTGCTCGGCTCCGGGTGGGCCTCCGCGGTCGACGGACTCGGACCGGCCACCGGCTCGGTCCCCGTCGACGACCTCGACGGGGTCCCGCCGCCGACCGCGGCCGGTCACGGCCACGCGGTCACCTCGCTCGACGTCGACGGCGTCGCGACCCTCGTGTTCACCGGCCGGGCCCACCTCTACGAGGGCCACGGGCCGACCGCGGTCGTCCACGCGGTGCGCTCCGCGGTGCTGTCGGGATGTCGGGTCGTGTGCCTCACCAACGCGTCCGGGTCCCTGCGGAGCGACGTCGGCGTCGGGACGCCGGTGGTGATCAGCGACCACCTGAACCTGACCGGGACGAGCCCGCTTCTCGGCGCGGAGCCGCCGGGAGCGGTGGGAAACCGCTTCGTCGACCTGACCGGTCTCTACAGCCCCCGTCTGCGCGCCGCCGCAGGTGCCGACCGGGTGGAGGGGGTGTACGCCGGGGTGATCGGACCGCACTACGAGACCCCGGCCGAGGTCCGCATGCTCGCCACGATGGGGGCCGACCTGGTCGGGATGTCGACGGTCCTCGAGGCCATCGCGGCACACCACCTCGGCGCCGAGGTGTTCGGCGTGTCGCTGGTCACCAACCTGGCCGCGGGGCTGGGCGACGGGATCGACCACGGAACGGTGCTCGCGGCGGGGAGCGCGGCAGCGGGTGAGCTGAGCGGGATGCTGCGTCGGGTGGTGGGAGCTGCCTGACCCGCCGGCCGTCAGGCCGGCGGGCGGACGGCGAGCTGTTCGGGGTCGACCACGATCCCGGACGGGTCGACCACCTCGAAGTCCGACGCGTGCAGCGTGCGCAGCGTCGCCAGGTCGTCGTCGTCCCAGCGTCGGTCCGGCGTGCCCCGCAACGCGAAGCCGGGACCGGTGTCGGACAGGATCAACCCGTGGGTCCGGAGCGCGTCGGCCACCACCGTCGCCTGCGGGCCGAGCGCCGACAGGTCCGCTGTCTCGCGCAGACGCAGCCAGGCTCCCTGCGGTGGCGCCTCGGGCACCGTGGATCGGCCGTCGGTGCCGCGGGCGGGCCAGATCCAGCTGCCGGTCGCGGTCGTCTCGATCGCGGCGAGCACGACGTGGTCGACGTCACCGGCCGCGACCTCGTCGTAGGTGATCGTGCCGGGCAGCAACGGCAGGCCCGCGGCGATGGTCGAGCCGACGGGGTAGGCGTTCGTCCTGGTCGAGTAGTGCGCGCCGGAGTCGGCCTCCCACCGACCGAACCAGGCCCGGGTGCTCAGCAGCTCCCACACGTCGGAGCGTTCGGGGTCGATGCCCACGTAGTGCATGTCGAACCCGTAGGTCGGCATCGACTCGATGTAGGCCGGATCGGTGATCGGGTACGGGCCCGGGAAGCTGCTGCGAGGCTCCAGGCGGATGGCGACCGGACGACGGACGGTGGCGTCGTCGACGAAGTTGTAGGGGATCCCCCACACCACGCCGTCGACGACCCGGCCCCCGAAGCCGGCGGAGAGCTCCAGGTCCGAGATCGAGCCGATCCAACGCCCGCTGTCGGCGGAGACCGGGAGGTCGGTCGCGGTGCGCCGGAAGACGTTGTCGGCCGGCATGAGCGTCGGGAGCGCACCGAGCTCGGGCACGAAGAACGGCGGTGGTCGCGTGAGCCACGCCGCGGCGCCGGCGAGCACCACGACCGCCAGCGCGGCGGACACCCCGATCGGTCGACGCCTCACCGAGCCGCGACGGGCCCGGAGGTGGCGACGAACGAGCAGACCGACGAGGACCAGGACCGCCACGACCATCACGGCCAGGAAGAACGCGGGCGCGACCTGTTGGGATCCGGGGACGACCACGTCGGGGCCGACCGTCCCCCCTGCCGCCGGCATCAGCCGAGGCCGTCGAGGACCGCGAACGTGTCCGCCAGGCGCAGCGTGTCGGCGCCGGCCTCGACCATCGCCAGGGCCGTCGTGCTGTCGGTGATGCCGCCCGCCGCGGTGACCCGCGCCCGGTCCCCGGCCGCGGCCCGCAGCACGGCCACGGCTCCGGCGCTCGCCCCACCGGCCGGGTGGAACCCGCTCGACGTGGTCACCGAGTCCGCCCCGCCGTCGATCACCGCCTCACATGCCTGGCGCAGCACGGCGGGCGTCCACAACGCCGACTCGACGACCACGTCGATCAGGGTGGCCGGCACCGCGTCGCGGACCGCCGCCACATCGGCCGCCACCGCGGCCAGGTCGCCGTCCGCTACCGCTCCCAGGTCGGCGACCACGACCAGGCGCTCCGCACCGAGTGCGACCGCAGCCGCAGCCTCGACCGCCTTGGTACGTGACAGCTGGGTCCCGTGGGGGAACCCGACGACCGACGCCACCGCGATCGCACCCCCGTCGGGTCGGGCCATGGCGGTGACCACCGCGTGGACCATCGCCGGCGCCACGCACACCGCCACGCAACCCCGAGAGGCCGCGATCGCGGCGCCCTCGAGGACCTCGGCCACCGTCGCCTCGGGTCGTAGGGCGGCGTGCTCGATGGCGACGGGGAGCGGCACCGACCCGAGCGTACCGGTCCCGACACCGGGGCCTCACCACCGGGCATCGGAGATCCACCCACGGAAATCCAGCCCAGCCATTGATCCGGTGTGGCGGATTTCATAGGGTCTGCGTCGACGGGGACCGGGTGTGGGGTTCGGGTCACCGTCACTCAGGGGCAAGGGGCACAAGGGGCGAGATCGTTGGCGGACGCCGTCGACACGCGATTGAAGCGGAGCATCTACCTGGATGCGCTGCGGGCGGTCGCGCTCGTGCGCGTGGTCCTGTTCCACGCCACCGGGTCCTGGTTGGTCACCGCCTTCACCGCGATGCCGTTGATGTTCTTCATCGCCGGCACCCTGTACGCGGCGTCGCTCGACCGTCGGGCCTCGACCAAGGTCATCCGGGACCGCTACCGCCGGATCATGGTGCCGTACTGGGGCTATCTGGCGGCGATGGTCGCCCTGTGGGGTGCGCTCGGGGTGCTCGGTGAGATCACACCGGCCAACTGGGTGGGCTTCCTCATGCCGGTGGTGTCGATGGCGGGACCGAAGGGCCCCGGGGCCGACACGGCGCTGCACCTGACGTGGTTCGCCCTCTGGTACATCCAGACGCACCTGATCCTGTCGCTGATCGGCGGCCCGTTGCGCCGTTGGCAGCAGCAACGACCGCGCCGGCTCTGGACGGCGATCGGCGCCCTGTTCGTGCTGGGCGCGGCCGGCGCACCGGGCCTGTCGATCATGATGTTCTACGTGGCCTGCTGGGTGGTCGGCTACGCCCACCACGACGGCCGGGTCGAGGAGTGGCTGCGACCCCGCTGGCAGCGGGTCTGCTGGGTGCTGGGTCCGGTCGGGGCGGTCGCGTTCTTCGGCTTCCACCAGCGGGCGATCGTCGTGGCGGCGTTCGGCGTGGCGTTCCTGGGCATGTTCTGGTTGTCGCTCGCGCTCGGCCTCCAGCCCCGGATCGAGCCGTGGCTCGAAGGCCGGTTCCAGCGCTCGGTGACCAGCTGGTTCAGCCAACGCTCGCTGACGATCTACCTCTGGCACGGCGTCGCGCTGTGGGTGATGGTCGAGCTCGACCTGCCGGGCGCCCTCGTGACGCGACTGGTGGGCTGTGCCGTGCTCGTCGTGGCCGCGGTCGTGGTCTTCGGCTGGTTGGAGGACGTCGCGGCGCGGCGCCCGGCCCAGCTGTGGCCACGGCTCCCCTCGGCCCGGGCGTCGCGCCCGTCCGGTCGGCTCCGCCCCGCGGTCATCGACCTGCGGGCCCGCTACGGACCCCGGGTGCCGACGCCTCAGTCGGCGAGCAGCGGTGCGGCCAACCCGGCCAGCGACACCTCGGGTCGCGGGCCCATGTGAGAGATGACCTCCGAGGCCGCGAGGGAACCGAGGGCACCGCAGGTGGCCAGGTCCCGGCCCCGGCTGACACCGTGCAGGAAGCCCGACGCGTAGAGGTCGCCGGCGCCGGTGGTGTCGACCAGCTCCGACACCACCCCGGCGGGCACCTCGATCGTGGCGTCCCCGGTGACGATGACCGAGCCGAGCTCGGAGCGCGTCAGGGCGGCGACGGTTCCGTCACGGCGCACGGCCTCGACCGCCGCGTCGAAGTCGGTGCGGTACAGAGCGGTGATCTCGGCCTCGTTGGCGAACAGGAGGTCGACGTGGTTGGCGACCAGATCCAGGAAGTCGTCGCGGTGGCGTTCGACGCAGAAGCTGTCCGACAGGGTCACCGCGACCGTCCGGCCGGCGTCGTGAGCGATGGCGGCCGCCCGACGGAAGGCCTCCTGCGCGTCGGGTCGATCGAACAGGTAGCCCTCGAGGTACAGCACCGTTCCCGACGCCACGACGTCTGCATCGACGTCGTCGGGTCCGAGGAACACCGACGCCCCCAGATAGGTGTTCATCGTGCGCTGAGCGTCGGGGGTGACGAGGATCAGGCAGCACCCCGTCGACGGCCCGTCGGTCGCGGCCGAGGTGGTGTAGGCGACCCCGGTGGCGACCATGTCATGGGCGAACACCGCCCCGAGCTGGTCGTCCCGCACCCGTCCGATGAAATGGGCGCTGCCGCCGAGTGAGGCGACGCCGGCCATCGTGTTGGCCGCGGATCCGCCCGACACCTCGACGCCGGGTCCCATCCGCTCGTACAGCTCGGAGACACGTGCGTCGTCGATCAGGTCCATCGATCCCTTGACCAGTCCGAGCTCGGAGACGAGCTCGTCGGTCCCACGGCTGAGCACGTCGACCAGGGCGTTTCCGATGCCGACGACGTCCACGCGGCCGGGGTTCACGTCCATCACGGGGGCTGAGGTTGCAGACACGGCCGCCGACGCTAGCGGCACCCCCCGCAGGAGTCGGACCCGGTGCCGCCGGTACGATCCGGGCCGTGACCCAGCTGGACGACCCAACCGACGACGACGTCGCGGTCGGGGCCCGGGACCGACTGGTCGAGGTGCTCCGGTCGCTGGGACCGGTGGTGGTCGCCTTCTCGGGCGGAGTCGACTCGGCGCTGTTGGCCCACGTCGCCCTCGACGCCCTCGGACCCGATCGGGTCCTGGCCGTCACGGCCCGCTCGCCGTCGCTGCCCAGCGGCGAGTGGGAGCGCTGTCGGGACCTCGCCGATGGATGGGGGCTGCCGTGGCGTTCGGTCGACACCGATGAGATGAGCCGACCCGGCTACGTCGTCAACGACGCGGACCGCTGCGCCTGGTGCAAGGACTCGTTGCTCGACGAGCTCGACCCGATCATCGACGCCGGCGGCGACCTCGACGGCGCCACGATCGTGCTCGGGGTCAACGTCGACGACCTGGGCGACCACCGCCCCGGCCAGGAGGCGGCACGCGCCCGTGGTGCCCGGTTCCCGTTCGTCGAGGCCGGGATCACCAAGGCTGTGATCCGGACCCTGGCCCGCGACGCCGGCCTCGAGGTGTGGGACCGTCCCTCCCAACCGTGTTTGTCCTCGCGGATCCCCTACGGGACCCCGGTGACGATGACGACGCTGTCGTCGATCGACCGGGCCGAGTCCGCGGTGAGGTCCATGGGTTTCTCGGACCTGCGGGTCCGCCACCTGGGCGACACCGCCCGCGTCGAGGTCCCGCTCGCCGAACTGGCACGGGCCGGCGAGCTGGCCGGACCGATCGCCGAGGCGGTCCGCGACGCCGGGTACCGCCGCGTCGTGCTGGACCTTGCCGGCCTGCGCTCGGGCAACCTCAACGACGCGCTGAGCGACGACGACCGGCGGGCCGCCGCCACCGGACTGCGACACACCCGCCCCGACCTCGACCGGGTCCGCCGGACCGGTCTGCCGGAAGCGGTCTACGCGGCGGGCAAGACCCCGGTCCAGGTCGTCGAGGTCGTCGCAGCGATGCTGCGCGACGCCACCGATCCGGTCATCGTCACCCGCACCGACGCCGGGCACCGCGACGCGATCGACGCCTCGGTCCGCGGAGGCGAGCTGCCCGAGCCCGACGGCCGTTGGTCCGACACCCTCACGTGGCGGCACCTCGGCGCTGCCGCCGCCGACGGTCTCGGGTCCCGACGGGTGGCCGTCGTGTCCGGCGGCACCTCGGACCGACCGGTGCTCGACGAGTGCGTCGGGACCCTGACCGCGCTCGGCGCCGAGGTGCACACCGTCGTCGACGTCGGGGTCGCCGGTCTGCACCGGCTCCTCGACTCCCTCGACGAGCTCACCGATGCCCGGGTCGTCGTCGCATTGGCGGGCATGGAGGCGTCACTGCCCACGGTCCTGGGCGGCCTCATCCACCAACCGATCGTCGCGGTCCCCACCTCGACCGGCTACGGGTCCAGCCTCGAGGGCGTCACCGCGCTGCTGTCGCTGCTCGCGTCCTGCGCTCCGGGGGTCAGCGTCGTCGGCATCGACAACGGCTACGGCGCGGCGTGCGCGGCCCTGCGCATCCTCGGGTCCGGGTCGCGGTGAACGGAACCGGTGACCGGACTCCGTCCGGGCTGTGGATCAACCCGGCGGTCGGCGTCGCCGGCGACATGCTGCTCGCCGCTCTGGTCGACCTCGGCGCCTCGCTCGACGCGGTGCGCGCCGCGGTCGGCTCGCTCGGGATCGACGGGTGGACACTCGACGCTGGTGGCACCACCCGGAGAGGGTTGACCGCGACCTCGGTCACGGTCCAGGCGGAGGACGGCCAGCACCATCGACCATGGTCGGTCATCGACGCCCGGCTGGCCGACGCCGACCTCCCCGCCGCGATCAGCCGGGGAGCCCGGCGGACCTTCGAGCTGCTCGCCCGCGCCGAGGCCGCCGTCCACGGTGTGGAGATGGACCAGGTGCACTTCCACGAGGTCGGTGCGATCGACGCCCTGGTCGACATCGTCGGAACCTGGGCGGCGTGGTCCGACCTGGGCGAACCCGACGTGTCCGCCGGGCCGGTCGGCCTCGGGGTCGGCACCGTCGCCATGGCGCACGGCACCGTTGCGGTCCCCGCACCGGCCACCCTCGAGCTGCTGCGCGGGATCCCCACGGTGCCGGTCGACGCAGCCGGCGAGACCGCCACCCCCACCGGGGTCGCACTCCTGGTGTCGATGGTGGACTCCCCCGACCGCTGGGGAGCGATGCCCGCCGGGACCGTCCACTCGGTCGGCCGGGGGGCCGGCTCCTGGGACCCGCCCGGTCACGCCAACGTGGTGACCGCGGTGGCGTTCGAGCCGACCGACCCGACCGTCGACGGAGAGGTTTCGGCCGAAACAGTGCTGATCGAGACGGTGCTGATCGAAACGGTGCTGATCGAGACTGTGCTGATCGAAACAACTGTCGACGACGTCACCCCCGAGGTCCTCGGCCACCTCATCGACGCCGCGATCGCCATGGGAGCCGACGACGCGTGGGTCCTGCCGGTCACCATGAAGAAGAGCCGGCCCGGTCACCAGGTCCGGGTGCTGTGCAGCCCGCCGCTGGTCCCGGAGGTGCGCGGGCTGCTCGCACGCGAGACCGGGACGCTGGGGTGGCGCGAGTGGTCGGTCACCAAGCACGAGCTGCCCCGCCACGAGACGGTGGTGGAGCTGGACGGCCGCCCGGTGCGCATCAAGGTGGGCCCCCACGGAGCCAAGCCCGAACACGACGACGTGGTCGGGATCGCCCGGGCGTCGGGGCGCGCCGCCCGCGACGTGGCCGCCGAGGCCGCCGCCGCGTTCCGCGACACGCTCCCCTGACCGGCGCCCTCACGCGCTCAGCCGCTCAGCAGGCGCTTGACCCGGTTCGGGGCGACGTCGAAGCGCGCCGCGACCGTGGCCGCTGCGTCGCGGCGGCTGGCGCCGGTCTCCAGTTCACGCTCGAGGGCGCGACGCAGCTCGTCGTCGGTGACATCCGGCGGCGGCTCGGCCCCCGCGAGCACCACGACGAACTCGCCGCGGGGCTCCACCTCGGCACACCGGTCGACGGCGTCGGCCAGCGTGCCGCGCCACGTCTCCTCGTGGAGCTTGGTCAGCTCGCGGCACAGCGCCACGCCCCGGTCCGCGCCGAGGGCGTCGCGCAGGTCCTCCATGGTGGAGCGGAGCCGGTGCGGTGCCTCGTAGAGGACCGTCGTGCGCTCCTCGCCGACCAGCGCGGCGATCCGGGTGCGCCTCGCCGGGCCCTTCCGGGGCAGGAACCCCTCGAAGCAGAACCGACCGGACGGCTCCAGCATCCCGCTGCCGACGAGACCCACCGCGGCGGCGAACGGTCCGGGCACGACCTCGACCGCCACGCCGGCGCTCCACGCCGCGGCCACCAGGACCGCGCCCGGATCCGACAACCCGGGCAGGCCGGCATCGCTGACCAGCGCCACGCGGTCGCCGGCCGCGGCCCGGGCGACGAGGTCGGCGGTCACCGCCGCCTCGGTGTGGTCGTCGAGGCGCACCAGCCGCTTGCCCGGTATGCCGGCGTGCTGGAGCAGCCGGCCCGACCGGCGGGTGTCCTCGCACGCCACCACGTCGGCCCCCTCGAGCGCCGCGACCGCCCGGGGCGACAGGTCGCCCAGGTTGCCGATCGGCGTGCCGACCACGACCACGCGCCCGTCCGGCATCCGCGTCTCAGTCATCGCCGCGCACCTCGAGGCGGTCGCCGGCGCGGACGTCCCAGCGCCGGAACGAACCGGCCTCGGCTTCGAACACCACCGACGCAGTCAGGGAGGGCCGGGTGACCCGCCGTGGCACGACCGTGAGGACCCGGGCCACCCGATAGCCGCTCGCGCCCGTCGGGACGCAGGTGACGACGTCGATCGGCACCCTCATGCCGAAGGTGTGCACCGACCGGGCCCGCATCCGCAGGACGCCGTCGAGCGGATCGCGGCCGATCAGCCCGCGTCGGCGCTCGCGGTGCGTCGCCGCGGTCTCGACCGACGCCAGGACGTCACCGTTGCGCACCAACCACGGCACCAGCGCCACTCCTCAGACGTTGAACCGGAACTCCATGACGTCGCCGTCGACCGGGCGGTAGTCCTTGCCCTCGACCCGCAGCTTGCCCACGTCGCGCGCCGCGGCCCACGACCCGCACTCGAGCAGCTCGTCCCAGTGGATGACCTCGGCGCGGATGAAGCCGCGTTCGAAGTCGGTGTGGATCACCCCGGCGGTCTGCGGTGCGGTCGACCCGGCCCGGAAGGTCCAGGCCCGGGTCTCCTTCTCGCCGGTGGTGAAGTACGTGCGCAACCCGAGAAGCGAGTGGGCGGTGTGGAGGAACTGCGGCAGCGCGCCCTCCCCCAGGCCCAGAGCGTCCAGCATCTCGACGCGGGACTCCTCGTCGAGCAGCGCGGCTTCGGCCTCGAGCTGGATGCACAGACCGAGCACCAGCTCGTCGGCGGCTCCGGTGGCGGCGAACGCGGTCCGCACCGGGGCGAGCACCTCGTCGAGGTCCTCCATCTGGGCCTCGTCGACGTTGACCAGCGCCATCGCCGGCTTGGCGGTCAGCAGGAAGAACGGTTTGAGCAGCGCAGCGCGTTCCTCGTCGAGTCCGGCACGGTACAGCGGGGTCCCGGCCTGCAGGTGAGCGATCGCCTCTTCGAGGGCGGCGACCTCGTCGGCCAGGGTCCGATCGGCGCGGGCGGCCTTGCGGCGCTTGTCGATCTGCTTCTCGAGCGACTCCAGGTCCGCGTAGACCAGCTCGATCTCGAGGGTCTCGAGCTGCTCGACGGGGTCGGTGGAACCGGGGACGTCGTCGTCGACGAACGCCCGCAGGACGAACACGATGGCGTCGACCTCGCGGATGTGGGAGAGGAACCGGTTGCCCAGGCCCTCGCCCTGGGCCGCCCCCTTGACCAGGCCCGCGATGTCGACGAACTGCACCGCGGCGGGGATGATCGTCTTCGTCCGGCTCATCTCGGCCAGCGCGTACAGCCGGGGGTCGGGCACCTTGGCCACACCGACGTTGGGGTCGACCGTCGCGAAGGCGTATGGCGCCGCCAGGGCGCCGCCTCCGGCCAGGGCGTTGTACAGGGACGACTTGCCGGCGTTCGGCAGTCCGACGAATCCGAACCGTTCCACGTTGCGGAGGGTAGTGGCAGACCTCGGACGCGGTGTGTAGACCGGTCGACCGTGAGCGGGCCCGCCGACGCCGAACCGGTCTTCGCCGAGCAGCTCGGCTCCGACGACCCGCTCGAACGCGCCCGGGCCGCGCTCGACATGGCGCTCTACTACCTGGACCGCGGGTTCGCTCCGGCCGGCAAGACCCGGGCGTTCCTCAAGGCACGGGACATCGTCGGTGAGATCGGCTCCGAGGACCTCCGCTCCCGGGTCGCCGCCGGAACCCTCACCGACCTGGCCGGGATCGGCCCGTCGACCGGAACGGTGATCTCCGACGCGGTCGACCGGCGGCCGTCGCGGTACCTGGCCGACCTCGCCTCGGCCACCGTCCAGGACGTCGGATCCGGCGGCGGGATCCGCTCCCTGCTCAGGGGCGACCTCCACAGCCACACGTTCTGGTCCGACGGCTCCGAGAGCGTGGCGACCATGGCACGCTCGGCCCGGGCGCTCGGCCACGAATACCTGGCGGTGACCGACCACTCGGCCCGACTCACCGTGGCCCACGGACTGGACGAGGCCCGCCTGGGCGAGCAGCTCACCGAGATCGAGGCGCTCAACGCCGAGCTCGCCCCGTTCCGGATCCTGACCGGCATGGAGGTCGACATCCTCGAGGACGGGCGCCTCGACCTGTCCTCGGAGATGCTGTCGCGACTCGACGTGGTCGTGGCGTCGGTCCACTCGAAGCTGGCGATGGACGAGCGGGAGATGACCCGACGGATGGTGATGGCCGTCGCCGATCCCGACGTCGACGTGCTCGGCCACTGCACCGGCCGCAAGATCACCGGGCGGGGTCGCCCTCAGTCGCGCTTCGACGCCGACATCGTGTTCGCGGCCTGCGCCCGGTTCGACACCGCGGTCGAGATCAACTGCCGCCCGGAGCGCCGGGACCCGCCAGAGGAGCTGACGGCGCTGGCGCTGGAGTGGGGGTGCCGGGTGTCGATCGACACCGACGCCCACGCCCCCGGACAGCTCGAGTGGCAGGCGTGGGGGTGCGGCTTCGCCGCCGACATGGGCATCGACCCGGAGCGGATCATCAACACCTACCCGGCCGACGAGCTGCTCGGGTGGACCGCCGCGCACCCGACCGCGTGAACGGTCGGGTGATCTCAGTCCCCTGCGGCCTGCTCGCCCCGCGCCGCCGGTGATCGACCACCGGCGCTGAGGTCGTAGCGGCCCCGGCCGCTGGATGCCGAGCAGCCGCCGTCGTTGCGGCCCGAGGCCTCGCCGAGCTCGCGGTCGAGGATCGGTGTCGCCCCGCTGAAGACGCCCCACGGGCTCTCGCAGCCGGGGACCACCCAGGCGTGCGACATCCAGCCCGCCGACCCGTTGGCCTTCACCCCGCCGCGTGCCGCGCACTCCTCGGCGGTGGTCGACGAGTCGCCGATCACCCCGGCGTCCGGTGCGGTGCACAACCCGACGTGGCGGTGGTAGTGGTCGTTGTCGCCGGTGAAGCCCTGGGTCGGCTCGGCGTCGCCGGGCTGCAGCACGTAGTAGCTGAGGCCGACGACGTGGGCGTCGGGACCGTTGCCGTCGTAGAGGACCATCTCGGGTTGATCCACGGCGAAGACCCCGTCGACGATCGAGAACTTCATGTAGTGCGCGCCGATGCCGGGGACGTACGGGGTGACCCGGACGTAGCCCGCAGCCATGGCGTCGGCCGCGGTCGGCAGGTCCAGGGCGGCCCGGCGCGCCGTGTCCAGCTCCTCGGCCAACGCCACGCACTGCGACTGCTCGACCATCGCCGTCCACGGCGTCGGACCGATGTGCCCACCGTGACCGCCGTTGTCGTCGGGCGCCGCGCTCGGAGCCGACCCCGATGCCGGGGCGGATCCGTGGGCGTGGCCCCCGGACGCGGCCGCAGCTCCCGCCGACGAGGCGCTGCGACGGGCCATCCAGACCCGCCAGTCCCGGTAGTCCTCGTCGGTGGCGCCGGCCAGGGCGACGACCAGAGCGGCGGCGTCGAGCTCGGCGCCGGAGTCGGAGCGGGCCGTCGCCGAGACCAGACGGTCGAGGCCGATCGAACCCCGCCCCTGCTGCATGTCCGGGGACCCCGACGTCGGAGCCGGGGGCGCCATGGCCATGGTCCCGCCGCCGTAGGTGTCGACGCCGAGTGCCGAGGCCTCGGTCCAGTAGCTCTTCGGGTTGAAGCCCTTGTCGCAGCGCTCGTCGTCGATGGCTGCCATCTGGGTGCGGTGCTCCGCCGCGTCGGCAGCCGTGCCCTCGGTCCCGTGGCTGTGGCCCGCCGCCCCTTCGCCGTCCGATCCGGTCGAGACGAGTCCGACGGTGACCAGTCCGAGCACCGCGACCGCGGCGATCGACGGGACGAGCACACCCACCCGGAGCCGTCGCGGCGCCCACGCCATCACCACGGCCACGACGACCGCCGCGGCCTCGAGGGCTGCGCACACGCCGTCGATCAGCCCGACCTGCTCGACCACCCCCGCGTGCGACCCGAACGGCAGGCCCACCGTTCGCGCCCAGATCCACACGGCCAGCGCGGCGGCGTTGAGCGCGGCGGTGGCCACCGCGACGCCGCGGGTCCCACGGCGCAGCAGGAAGACGACCGCCAGCGCGATCTGGAGCCAGCCGACCACGGCGAAGCCGACCGGGTCGATCCAGGACCCGCCACCCGCGTGCGCCGGGACCATGACCAGGTGGATGACGCCCGCGCCACCGGTGAGCCCCGCGAGCAGGATTCCCAGGTCGGAGGCCCCGTCGCTCCAGGTCTCCGAGGCCGTGGGCGCGCCCGGAGAACGGCGGTCGGAGCGGTTGCGACGCGCTGGGTCCATGGTTCACACCCCCCGGCGGACGCCCGTGCGACCCGCCCGTCGTGATGTCATCTCGCGTGACATCCGCCACCACTGTAGGGCCCGACAGGCGAATGGAGGTCGGCGACGCCCGTCCGGTAAGGTCGCACCCCTATGTCGAAGCGCACCCAGAAGAAGAAGGCAAACGTGCGTCGCAAGAAGGCCAACCACGGGCGCAAGCCCAACATGGGGCGCAACTCCTGACGATCGCCGCGGCCGGATGGGACCACCACCCGTGACAGCTCGGCCGCACCAGCTCACCCGACTGACTCTCGGCGACGCCGCCGACGCGTGGCGTCGCGCCGGTTTCGCCGTCGACGCGAACGGCAGCTTCCGACTCGGCCGCACCGACGTGGTCGCCCTGGGCACAGGTCGACCGGGCGTCCTCGGCTGGGCGTTGGATGGCATCGACCACCCCCTCGACGGGCTCGCCACCGTCGACGGCCACGACGACGACGCTCCGGACCGCTCCCCGTCCTCGCATCCCAACGGGATCACCCGCCTCGACCACGTCGTGGTGAGCACCGGCGACTGCGAGCGCACGACCGCCGCGTTCAGCTCCGCCGGCCTCGAGCTCCGGGGCACGCGGAGCACGACCGCGTTCGGGTCCCCCGTCCGGCAGAGCTTCTTCTGGGCCGGAGACGTGATCCTGGAGCTGGTCGGCCCCGACGACGGGGAGCCGACCACCGACGAGCCCACGTCGATCCTCGGGCTCGCGCTGGTCACCGACGACCTCGATGCCACCGCCGAGTGGCTGGGCGACCGGGTCGGCACGCCGAAGGACGCCGTGCAGCCCGGCAGGCGCATCGCCACGCTCCGCCACCGCGACCTGGGGCTCGGTCTGCCGGTCGCGATCATGACACCGCACCGCCGCTGAGCTCCGCTGCCCGGCCCGATCCGCCGCCGGACCGCCCGCGATGGTGGGCGACGGTTACCGCTCGGTAACATGGCCGCATGGCCGACTACCGAGCACCCGTCAAGGACGCCCTGTTCACCCTCCGCCACATCGGCATGCTGGAGGACCTGTCCAAGACCGAGCGCTACGCCCACGCCGATCCCGAGACGGTCGCCGCCGTGCTCGAGGAGCAGGGCCGGTTCATGCAGGAGGTGTTCGCCCCGACCAACGCCATCGGCGACCGGGTCGGGCTCAAGTGGTCCCCGGATGGGGTGGAGACACCGGCTGAGTTCCGCGCCGCCTACGCCAAGTTCGTCGAGGCCGGCTGGCAGGGTCTGAACGCCGATCCCGAGTACGGCGGAGCCGGCTTCCCCGAATCGGTGTTCGCCTGCGCGTCCGAGTTCGAGACCGCGGCCAACGGCGCGCTCACCATGGCGCCCGGCCTGACCACCGGAGCGATCGAGTGCCTGCAGCACTGGGGCACCGAGGAGCAGAAGGAGGTGTACCTCCGCAAGCTGATCACCGGCGAGTGGACCGGCACGATGAACCTGACCGAGCCGCAGGCCGGCTCCGACGTCGGGCTGTGCACCACCAGGGCCGTCCCGCAGGGCGACGGCACCTACCTGGTCACCGGCACCAAGATCTTCATCTCGTTCGGCGAGCACGACATGGCCGACAACATCATCCACCTGGTGCTGGCCCGGCTGCCCGAGGCTCCCCCCGGCACCAAGGGGATCTCACTGTTCATCGTCCCCAAGTTCATGGTGGGCGACGACAGCTCGATCGGCGAGCGCAACGACGTGCGGTGCGTGTCGATCGAGCACAAGATGGGCATCCACGCGTCGCCGACGTGCGTGATGAGCTACGGCGACGACGGCGGGGCGGTCGGCTACCTGGTCGGCGAGGAGAACCAGGGCATGCGGGCCATGTTCACGATGATGAACTCGGCACGCATCGCGGTCGGCATCCAGGGCGCGGCGCTCGGCGACGCCGCCTACCAGAAGGCGCTGGCCTACTCCCAGGAGCGCCGCCAGGGCCGCGAGATCGGCGGCGACTCCAAGGAGCCGGCGTTCATCATTTCCCACCCCGACGTCCGGCGGATGCTGCTGTTCATGCGCAGCCACGTCGAGGCGATGCGTGCGCTCATCGTCTACAACGCCGCCGCGCTCGACCTGTCCCGCGCCCTCGACGGCGACGAGGCGACCGCCTGGGGCGAGATCGCCGAGCTGCTCACCCCGGTCACCAAGGCGTGGTGCACCGACGTCGGCATGGAGGTCACGTCGACCGCGGTCCAGGTGTTCGGCGGCATGGGCTACATCGAGGAGTCCGGCGTCGCCCAGCACTACCGCGACATGCGCATCGCCCCGATCTACGAGGGCACCAACGGGATCCAGGCCATGGACCTGGTCGGCCGCAAGCTCGGCCTGCGGATGGGCGGCGTGGTCAACGACCTGATGGACCGGATGACCGCGACCGTCGCCGAGCTCGACGCCGCCGGCGAGTCGTTCGCATCGATGGCCACCGAGCTGCAGGCCGGCATCGACACGCTGTCGGACGTGACGAGCTGGATCATGACCAGCGGTCTGGCCGACCCCAAGGAGGCGCTGGCGGGCGCGACGCCGTACCTGCGCATCTTCGGGATCGTCACCGGCGGCTGGCTGATGGCGCGCCAGGCCCTGGCGGCCCGAGCCGAGCTCGACGCCGGTTCCTCCGACTCCGCCTACCTCGAGGCCAAGATCGTGACCGCCCGCTTCTACGCCGATCAGCAGCTGCCCCAGGCGGCCGGCTGGGTCGCCTCGGTCAAGGGCGGCGCCGCGGTCCTCTACGACGTCGACGCCGACCAGCTCGCCTCGGTGTGACCGCGGGCGCGTCGAGCGGTCCGCCACGGCGCCGGTAGCCTTCGCCGAGCATGCTCGACCACGTCTTCACCGATGCGATCGGGGCGCTGCGAGACGCCCTGGAGAAGGCGTTGCTCGAACGTCAGGCGTTCGAGGAGCGGTTCCAGTCCGACGTGCTGTTGGGCGACCTGACATGGGAGACCTCCTACGGCCTGCCCGGTGAGGGGTTGCCGCCGCGGGTGCGTGCGGACCTGACCCTCGAGTGGCCGACGTGGTCGCAGGCCGCGTACCGGTCCTGGTACATCGAGGAGGAGCTGCCCGAGCTGCCCCGGATCGACATCGAGGTCGTGCTGCGCATCCAGCGCCTGGTGTCACCTCCCGATCCGCGCAAGGTGCTCGACGCGCTGCCGCTCGAGAGCCCGGCGATCGGCGGCGAGCGCCTGCACCGGTCGGGACCGACCGTCGAGGCGGTCTCCGACGAGGACCTGACCGAGACCGAGCACGCGATCGAGATCAGCTACGAGGGCAGCTACGAGCTCGACGAGGCCACCCTGGCCGACGGCTCCACCCTCGATGACCACTTCAGCGCCATGGGCGGGTGGATCTCCTCCACCCTGGTGCGCCTCGGGGACCTCAACTTCGAGTTCCTCCCCCCCCTCGAGAAGGACGACTCCTGATATAGGGGTCCTCTACGACATCCCTTGTCGCAATCCCGACCACAGAAATCCCGATACAGCAATCCGGAGGCCTCCACCGTGACCGAGTCCGACGTGCTGCGCGTCGAGCGATCCGACGCGTACGCCGTCGTCACCCTCGACCGAGCGAACGCCCGCAACGCGCTGAACGCCGCGCTCCTGGCCGGGCTCGCCTCGACCATGGCCGAGCTGGACGCGGACGGATCGGTGCGTGCCATCGTGCTGACCGGGGCGGACCCGGCGTTCTGCGCCGGCCTCGACCTCAAGGAGCTGGCCGCACGACCGGAGCGCCTGTCCGGCGGGTTCGACGACAGCTCAGAGCTGCGCCGGCCGTTCCCGGACATGACCACCCCGGTCATCGGCGCGGTCAACGGTGTGGCCATCACCGGCGGGTTCGAGCTCGCGCTGGCCTGTGACTTCCTGATCGCCTCCGAGCACGCCCGGTTCGCCGACACCCACGCCCGCGTCGGGATCATGCCAGGATGGGGGCTCACCGTGCTGCTTCCGCAGGCAGTCGGGCTACGCCGGGCCCGTGAGCTGTCGGCCACCGGCAACTTCCTGGACGCCGAAACCGCCTACGACTGGGGCCTGGTCAACCACGTCGTGGCCCATGAGGAGCTCCTGCCGGTGGCCCGGAAGCTGGCCGCCGACATCGCCGGCAACGACCCCGACGGCGTCCGTCAGATCCTGTCCACCTACGCGGCCGGATCGCTCCTCACCGCCGCCGACGCCCTCGATCTGGAGCAACGCCACAGCCGGGAGTGGCTCGCTCGCCGGGGAGCCGGTGACCTCGATGAGCGTCGACGGGCGGTCACCGAACGCGGTCGCACCCAGCTCTGAGCGGCCTCCGCCGATTTCTGAGGTCGGGATTGCGACAAGGGATGTCGTTGAGGACCCCTATATCTGGGGGCGGGGGGGGATGGGTTCGAACTCGGCGGGACGCTTGTCGGCCTTGGCGCCGAACTCCTCCATCATGTCGCCGGGCTGGAACATGCCGGCCTGCCAGCCGGCCATGTAGCGCAGGCTGTCGGCCACGGAGTGGTCCCGGGTGTAGTTGACCATCTCCTTGGTTCCCCAGATCGCGAGCGGCGACTTGGACGCGATCCGGGCCGCGATCTCGAGCGTGCCGTCGACCAGGGACTCGTGGTCCTCGAAGACCTGGTTCACCAACCCGCACTCGTAGGCCCGCTGAGCGGGCATCCGGTCACCGGTGTAGGCCAGCTCGCGGGCGACGCCCTCGGGGATGATCTTGGGCAGGCGCTGCAGCGTTCCCACGTCCGCGGTCATGCCGATGTTGATCTCCTGCACGCAGAAGAATGCGTCGGCCGAGCAGTAGCGCATGTCGGCCGCGGTCACCATGTCGACCGCGCCACCGATGCAGCCGCCCTGGATCGCGGCCAGCACCGGCATGCGCGCCTTCTCGAGGGCGGTGAAGGAGTCCTGCAGGTGCTGGACCAGGGTCCACAGGTGGGCCCGACGACGGCCCTCCTCGCTCACGCCCGGCGAGCCGGCGAGCCCGCCCCCGCCGCTGAACACGGACAGGTCCATCCCGGCGCAGAAGTGCTTGCCGGTCGAGGAGATGACGATGGCGCGGGCGGAGCCGGCGGCGTCGATCTCGCCCACGATCTGCGGGAGCTCGGACCAGAAGCTGGGAACCATCGAGTTGTAGGCGTCCGGCCGTGACAGCTGGAGGTGGGCCACGTGATCGGAGATGGAGACGTCGAAGCACTCGTGCACGACCTCGACCGTACCGCCCCAGCCTCCGGCCGCGCCCGAGCCCACGGGTCGTGCTCGGTAGCCTGCGGCGGTGCCGAGCGACGACCCGTACCGCCTCCCCCGCCACGTCCTGCCCCGCCGCTACGACCTGGAGCTGGTCGTCGACCCCGAGCGGTCCGGATTCTCGGGGCGGGTCCGCATCGAGGTCGAGGTCTTCGAGGCGACCGACCGGATCACCCTCAACTCGCTCGACCTCGACCTCACCGGTGTCGCCGTCACCGGATCCGACGGGACGCACCGCGAGCCGACCGCGGTGTCGAACCCCGAGACCGAACGGGTGGAGCTGCTGCTGGACGACGCCCTGCCGAGCGGTGCGGCGTCCATCGAGATCGACTTCGTCGGTCCGTTCTGCGAGTCGCTCGTCGGGTTGTACCGCTCGTCGTTCACCGTCGACGGCCAGGAGCGGCACCTGGCGGTCACCCAGTTCGAGTCCACCCACGCCCGCCGAGCGTTCCCCTGCTTCGACGAGCCCGACATGAAGGCCGTGTTCGCGGTGTCGCTCGTCGTGCCCGACCACCTGCTGGCGGCATCGAACGCGTCCGAGGTCGACCGCACCGCCCTCGGAGACGGAACCGTCCGCGTCACCTTCGCCGACACGATGGTGATGTCGACGTACCTGGTCGCCCTGGTCGTCGGTCCCCTCGAGGTGACCGACACCCGGATGATCGACGGCCGGGACCACCCGATCCCACTGCGGGTCATCCACCCGGCGGGGTCCGACGGCCTCACCCCGTTCGCGCTCGAGGTCGCCGATGCGGGCGTCCGATTCCTCGAGAACTACTACGACATCGCGTATCCGGGCGACAAGATCGACCTCGTGGCCGTCCCCGACTTCGCCTTCGGCGCGATGGAGAACCTGGGGCTGATCACCTTCCGCGAGATCGCCCTCCTGGTCGACCCCGACGAGGCCACCCAGCCCGAGCTGCAACGGGTCGCGGATGTCATCAACCACGAGCTGGCCCACATGTGGTTCGGCGACCTGGTGACCATGCGGTGGTGGGAGGGGATCTGGCTCAACGAGGCCTTCGCCACCTTCATGGAGGTCGCCGCCTCCGACGCCTTCCGACCCGAGTGGGACACCTGGACCGGCTTCGGCCTGGCCCGGGCCGCCGCGTTCGACACCGACGCCCTCGCCTCGACCCGACCGATCGAGTTCCCGGTCCACAGCCCGGCCGACGCGGAAGCGATGTTCGACGTCCTCACCTACGAGAAGGGGGCGTCGGTGCTGCGCATGCTCGAGCGCTACCTGGGCGCCGAGCGCTTCCGGGACGGGATCCGGCACTACCTCCGCACCCACGCCTACGGCAACACCGCCACCACCGACCTCTGGGACGCGCTCGAGGAGGTGACCGGGGAACCGGTGCGGCGGATCATGGACGCCTGGATCCTCTCGGGCGGCCACCCGGTGGTGACCGCCCGCCTCGTCGACGACGGCATCGAGCTCGACCAGGCCGCCGCCACCCGCTCCGGGGATCCGTCGCTGGGCGAACGCTGGCCGGTGCCGCTCGTGGTCACCGCCACCGTCGACGGCTCCACCCGCCACGAGCGCGTCCTGCTCGAGGGACCCACCGTCGTCGACCTCGGCGGCGCACCGGTCGAGCTGCGACTCAACACCGGCGGAGACGGGTTCTTCCGTTCGGAGCTGCCCGCGTCGCTGCGAACCGCCGACGCGGTCGACCCCGACTCCACACCGCTCGAGCGGTTCGTCCTGGTCGACGACACGTGGGCGGCGCTGCTGCGCGGCACCCTCACCGCGACGGAGGTCGAGCAGCTGCTCCGCCTCGTCGCCTGGCGCGAGACCGACCCGTCGGTGTGGCGCCGGATCGCCCAGGCCGTCCGCGAGCTCCGTCGGCTCGAAGGGTGGGACGGCGCCGTCCGGGCGCCCCGCCTGGCGCAGGACGTCGCCGCCCTCCCCCGTTCCCGTGCCACCGAGGTGATCTCCGGAGTCGACGAGTCGGGTCGGGAGAGATGGCGGGACCTGAGGGGCATCCTCACCGTCGTGCTCGGCGTCGCCGGGAACGACGGTGACACCCGGGATCTGGCGCGGGACATCGTGCACACCGACCCCGAACGGCTCCGGGACAGCCGCGACGTTGACCCGGCTCTCGGCGCCGCGGCGCTCGACGTCGTCGCCGCCACCGGCGATCGGGCCGACCACGACCTGATCGAACAGCGGTGGCGGACCGCGGCCAACCCCCAGGACACGATCCGCCACCTCTACGCCCTGGCCGACACGCCGGTCCCCGAGTGCTTCGAGAAGACGCTGGACCTGGCCCTCGGCGAGGTGCGGGCCCAGGACAGCGGCTACCTGCTGCGGCGGGCGTTGGCCAACCCCCGCCACGCGGGTCTCGCCGTCGAGTTCATCTCCCGCCGCTGGGACGACGTCCAGGCCAAGGTCCCCTCCAGCGCCCTGGTCCGGATGCTCGAGGGTGTCCGCAGCATCACCGACGCGGACCTCGCGGCCGACGTCGTCGCGTTCGCCGAGGCGCACCCGCTGCCCAGCGGCTCACGGGTGCTGGCCCAGCACCTCGAGCGGATGGCCGTCAACGTGGCGGCGGCACAGCGACTGCGCTCGGGTTGAC
>Ga0073905_10000346_pt1 | contig 21255 bp, 8 predicted proteins | sample KloWWTupernatant_FD_65482 | JGI IMG/M metagenome (GOLD analysis project Ga0073905, IMG submission 65482) | Active sludge microbial communities from Klosterneuburg, Austria, studying microevolution and ecology of nitrifiers - Klosterneuburg... | ecosystem: Engineered > WWTP > Aerobic digester >... | reverse complement strand
CCTGCCGCGAAGTCGATCCGGAGAACATCAATCCAGAACGGACCGACGGGTGTGCGGGTTGACGCCCGGCGGGCCCGCGACCGGGCCGACCGACGCATCGCGCTGGCTCGCGCGGGGCAAGGCACGGATGCGCTCGCGAGTTTGCCGGGCTCCCGGGAGCCAGTCCGACGGCGCGGTCAGCCGTTCGTCGAACGGGTGGTGGTCGTGCGGGTAGAGCGCGCGGATCCGCCGGACGTACGCCATCGTTTCCGCGTAGGGCGGCACGCCCCGATGGCGGTCGACCGCGCCTTCGCCGGCGTTGTAGCCGGCCAGCGCCAGCGCCACGTCGCCGCGGAAGTAGGACAGCAGCCAGCGCAGGTAGCTCATTCCGCCCCGCAGGTTCTCGACGGGGTCGAGCACGTTTCGCACCGCAAAGCGCTCGGCCGTTTCGGGGATCAACTGCATCAGTCCCTGCGCGTTCCTGGGCGAGCGCGCGTCCACGTCGAAGTTCGACTCGGTGCGGATCACCGCGAGCACCAGGCCCGGGTCGAGACGGAACTCGCGCGCCATCGTCGTGACGGTCCGCACCAGTCGCCGGGGCGCGTTCGCCTCGGGTCCCGGTCGAGTCGTCGCGCTTTGCACGATGGCGGGGCGAGGCCCACGGTCGATCGCCGGCGGGGCCGGTTCCGGGTCGTGCTCTGCCACGATCAACGGCCCATAGGGCGTGCGCAGGCATTCGGGCAGCTTGTCGTAGCCGCCGATCACGCCGGCGGCGCGGCGAAACAGCGTGTTCGCGATCGCGTCGTCACGGGGACGGCCGCGGCCTTGCGCGTGCATCCAGCCCATGCGCAGCAGCGCGTCGGCGTGATCGAGGCGAGCCGCCTCGCAGTAGAGCGCGTAGGCCTTCGCGTAGCTGCGGGCCGCGCCCTCGGCCTCCTCGAGCCGGATCGCGCGGTCCGTGAGTTCGCGCGCCCGGTGCGCGGACTCGGCGTCGGCCTGGGCGCTAGCCTGCAGGGCCGGTCCGGAGCCGGCGTGCTCTACGCCCACCGATTCCTTGCGCGGCGCCTCCTGGGCGAGGCCCGGCGCGGCGCCCACCAGCAACGCCGCCGACGCGAAGAGGGGCGCGACGCGCGACCGGCCGCTGCGACCCGCCCGTCGAGGGCGGATCGTCGATCCGATTGTCCAGGCTGCGCTGATCATGACCATTCTCCACAGTCCCAGCATAGCGCAGGAATGCCGGCAGCCGTGCGAATCGCCCCAGTGAGGCCGGGGCGCGGCCCGATCAGCAGCGCCAGGCGCGGACGACGACCTCGCGGCGCGGGCCCGCGTGGACCACGCAGGCCTTGTGCGAATCGTCGATCTCGAGATCGACGAAGCGCCACGGCGTCCCGCGATCGCCCGGGTTGCGGTCGTAGGCGAGCTTCGGCCCTGTCTCGCCTGCGACGATCCCGATGTCGGGGAGCGAACGGCTCAGTCCTTCGCCGAGTGCCTTGACATAGGCTTCCTTGCGGACCCATATCGTTGCGAAGGCCGCCGCGCGCAGCGGTTCGACCGTGGCCAGGGCGAACGCGCGTTCTTCGGGCGACAGGATCCACAGGAAGTCGTCGGGCCTTGCGAAGTCGGGGCGGATCCGTTCGACGTCGACGCCGACCTCGACGTCCGCGACCACGTGCAATACCCAGCGCCCCGAGTGGCTCGAATTGAAGCACGGCGCCCGCCCGAGGTCCGGCCGCAGCCGCGGCTTCCCGTAGCGCCCCTCGTCGAAGACGAGCGCCGAGGGGTCGACGCCGAGTCGCTTGGCCAGCAGCACCCTTCGGGTGCTGCGCGCGATGACGAATCGGTGCCGATCCTCGTCGCGATAGAAGCGCGCCGCGCGTCGGGCCTCGTCCGCGGTCAGCCGGCTGCCATGTTCGGCCAGGCGCGCGATCTCGGCGGCGACGTCGACCGTCCAGACCTCAGGCATCGGCCCCGGCCCCGACCCGTTCCCGGCTGGCGACCGGCTGCGACGACGGCACATCGTCGCGACCGATCGCGTCGGCGAGGATTCGCGCCAGCGACGCGGCGTGCGGCGCGTACAGCATCCGGTTGTGGGCGCAATGCATGCTGCGCACCTCGACGCCTTCGCCGCTGAGCGCTCCCCATCCGAAGGTCGGGTCACCGTCCTCGATCGCACCGACCTGTCGCTCTCCGCTTTCGGCGCGGACCAGCAGCACGCGCCCCGGGTAGAGACGGGGACGGTAGGCCTCCCAGGCGGCGAGCATCCGGCGCGCCGCACGCTCCATGGCGCGCGTGAGCGCCGTCTGTTCGACCTCGTCGCCGTCGAACAGCGCGCGTTCGCGAGGGAACAGGTGCCTGATCATCCATTGCGCGCGACCGGTCAGGTAGGCCAGCATCTGCGCCGGGCTCATGCTGGCCGCCTCGCGCAGGTGCAGCAGCACGCGCATCGGTGCCGAGCGCCGTCGCCGCTTGCCCGACACGTTGCAGTCGAGCAGCGCCAGCAGCGCCACCGTCTCGCCGAGCCGGTGCAACTGTTGCGCGATCTCGTGCACGATCTTTCCGCCCATCGAGTACCCGGCGAGCCGGTACGGCCCCGAAGGCTGCACCTGGCGCATGTCCTCGATCATCCGCTTCGCGACGCTCTCGATCGAGAGGTCGGGGTCGTCGGCGCCGAACGCCCCGGTATCGAGCACGTGCAGCGACTGCCTCGGCCCGAGCGCCTTCGCGAGTTCGTTGAGAATGATCAGCTGACCACCCCATCCGGACACGAAGAACAGCGGTCGGGCACCGTCGCCCGGCTCGATGGTCACGACGCAGCTGCGCGCGTCGCGCGCGGCGTTCTCGCGCAGCAGGGCCGCGAACCGGCGGATCGTCGGCGCCTCGAAGAACGACGCGGTGCGCAGCTGCCTGCCCATCCGCCGATCGATCTCGGCGAGGACGCGCACGGCGAGCATCGAGTGGCCGCCGAGGTCGAAGAAATCGGCATCCAGCGGAATCCCGGAACGCCCGAGCACCGACTCCCATATCGCACGCAGCTCGCGCTCGATCGCGTCGCCGTCATCGTGGCCGACGCCCGCGTCGGTGTCCAGTCCGCCGACCGGCGGCGCCGGCAATGCGGCACGATCCAGCTTGCCGTTCGCGGTCAGCGGGAGCGCGTCGATCGACACGAAGGCCGCCGGAATCATGAACGAGGGCAGCCGCTCCGACAGCGCGGCACGCAGGCTCGCGCCGTCGAGGCGCTCGGCGCCGGCCTTCCAGACGACGTAGCCGGTGAGGCGACGGTCGCCGGGCAGGTCTTCGCGGACGACGACCTCCTGCTGCGCGACGCCGGGCAATGCGGCGATCGCCGCGCGCACCTCGCCGAGTTCGATCCGGAAACCGCGCAGCTTCACCTGTTCGTCGCCGCGGCCGCAGAACACGATCGCGCCGTCCGCAAGGCGCCGGGCGCGGTCGCCGGTTCGGTACAGGCGCTCGCCGGTCGCCTCGTACCGGTCCACGAAGCGTTCGGCGTCGAGGTCCGGCCGACGGAAGTAGCCGCGCGCAAGCCCCGGCCCGCCGATCCACAACTCGCCGGTCACGCCGACCGGTGCGGGTCGCATCGACGCATCCAGCACGTGGCAAGTCGTGTTCGCGATCGGGCGCCCGATCGGGATCGTGTCGGGAACCTTGCCTCGCGCGACCGATGGCGGGACCTCGTGCCAGGTTGCGAAGGTGGTGGTCTCGGTGGGGCCGTAGACGTGCAACAGGCGTCGCGGCGGGCGGTTGCGAAGCACGCGCGCGACCGCCTCGGGACTGACCGCCTCGCCGCCGAACAGCAGGTCGCGCAGGCCGTGGAAGACGTCGGGCGAATGCGCGGCGTGCTCGTTGAACAAGGCGGTGGTGACGAACAGCGTCGTGATCTCGTCGTCGGCGATCTGCCGCTTCAGTTCCGGCGCCGACAGCAGCGTATCGGTGGGAACGATCGCCAGCCGGGCGCCGTTGAGCAGCGCACCCCAGATCTCGAAGGTCGCGGCGTCGAACGACGAATTCGACGCCTGCGCGACGCAGTCCGCCGGGGCGATCCGGACGTAGTCGGTGTTGCACACCAGTCGCGAGACGGCGCGGTGCGGGATCATCACGCCCTTCGGCCGACCGGTCGACCCGGACGTGTAGACGATGTACGCGAGGTCGTCCGCGCGCGCCAGCGGTTCGGGATCGAGATCCGGCCCGTCGGCCGTCGACGCCCCGCTACCTGCTTCGACGTCGAGCAACTGCGCCGCGACGGCGCCGAGCCGGTCGCGCGTCGCCTGCTGCGCGAGGATGACCGGAGCGCCGGAGTCGGAGACCATGAACGCGATCCGCTCGGCCGGATAGTCCGGGTCGATCGGTACGTAGGCCCCGCCGGCCTTGAGGATGGCCAGCATGGCGACGATCATCCCGGGGCTGCGCTGCATGCACAGCCCGACCGGAACGTTCGGCCCGACGCCGAGTCCGCGCAGGTGGTGCGCGAGCCGGTTCGCACGACGGTTCAGTGCTCCGTACGCCAGGCACGGACGGCCCTCGAACACGACGGCCACCGCGTCCGGCGTGCGTGCCGCCTGCGCTTCGAACAGGCGGTGCACCGTCTCGTTTGCGGGGAAGTCGCGCGCGGTGTCGTTCCACTGCGCGAGGAGCCGATCCGCTTCGCCTTCGTCCATCATCGGCAGCGCCGACAGCTTCGCGCCCGGATCCGCGGCGACGCCTTCGAGCAGGATGCGGAAGTGCCTGGCCATGCGCTCGATCGTCGAGTGGTCGAACAGGTCGCGGTTGTAGCCGAACTGGACCTCGAGACGATCGGCGGCTTCGGTCACCGATACCGACAGGTCGAACTTCGCCTGGAGCGACTGGATCGGCACGCTCTCGGCCTGGACGCCGGCCAGCGCGAGCGGCGTTTCGCCCCAGTTCTGCACGGCGAAGCTGACCTGGAAGAGCGGATTGCGGCCGATCTCGCGTGGCGGGTTCAGTTCGGCGACCAGGCGCTCGAACGGAACGTCCTGGTTGGCCCAGGCGTCCAGCGTGTCGCGGCGGACGCGTTCGACGAGCTCGGCGAAGCCGGGATCTCCCGACAGGTCCGTCCGCATCACCAGCATGTTGACGAAATAGCCGAGCACGCCGTCGAGTTCCGGGCGGTCCCGCCCGGCGATGGGCGTGCCGACCGCGACGTCGTTGCCGGCTCCGTAGCGCGCGAGCAGCAGGCGGAACGCCGACATCAGCACCATGTACGACGTCGCTCCGCGGCGTTGCGCCAGTCCGGCGAGCGCGCGGGCCGTGTCCGCCGCGATCGTGACCGAGTGCGCCCCCGCGCCGAGCTTCGCGGTCGTCGAGCGCGGACGGTCGAACGGCAGGTCGTGCGCCTCGATGCCGGCGAGGTGTGCGGCCCAGTACTGCAGCTGCCGCGTGAAGCCGTCCTCGCCGGCGCGTTCCCTGCTCCAGATCGCGTAGTCGAGAAAGCGCACCGGGATTGGCGTCAACGCCGCGTCGGGATCGGCGCCGGCCAGCGCCGCTTCGTACAGCGTGTTCAGCTCACGGTTGAAGATGCCCGACGACCATCCGTCCGAGACGATGTGATGAACGACGACCAGCAGCACGTGGTCGGTCGGCGACCGGCGAAACAGGCGGATCCTCAGCGGGCGTCCGGCGGCCAGGTCGAACGGCTCGTGCGCAGCCACTTGCAGCAGCGGCATGCCCGGGTAGAGGTCGCCGGCCCGATGGTCGCCGGTCCGATCGCTGCTCGCGGCCGCGTCGACGACGACGAAGTCGGGCTCGTCGCTGTCGAGAACGAACTGGGCCGGGACGCCGCGAACCTCGCGGAATGCGGTGCGCAGGACGGCGTGTCGCCGCACGAGCGCGCGCAACGCGCCCCGCAGCGCGTCGACGCGCAACGGGCCGTGCAGCCGCGTCGCGCTCGCGATGTTGTAACGGCTCCCGTTGTCGTCGAGCCGATTGATGAACCACAGCGCTTCCTGCGCCGAGCTGAGCGGTCCCGTCAGTGCGCCGGTCGCCGGAATCGGGGCCGGGGCTGCCGCGGACCGCGAGCGATCCGACTCCGGGATCGCCTCGATGCGCGCGGCCAGTCCGGCGACCGTCGGCGCTTCGAACAGCGTCCGCAGCGGGATGTCGAGATCCAGCGCCCGGCGCGTGCGCGCCATGGCCTGTGTCGCCATCAGCGAATGACCGCCGAGCTCGAAGAAGTCGTCGTGGATGCCCACGCGCTCGCGCCCGAGCACTTCGGCCCAGATTGCGACCAGCGTTGCCTCGATCGGCGTGCGCGCGGCGACCCACGCCGTCGCGGCCTGCGCCGTTTCCGTCGCGGGCGCAGGAAGCGCATGACGATCGATCTTGCCGCTGGCCAGGTGCGGCAGCTTCGCCAGCGGCACGATCGCCGCCGGCACCATGTAGTCGGGAAGGTGCGCCTTCAGCGCCGTCTTCAGCGTGCTCGCATCGACACCGTCGCCCTCGACGTAGGCCACCAGACGCCGATCGCCCGGCCGGTCCTCGCGGACGATCACTGCGCTCTTGCGCACGCCGTCGCAGCTGTCGAGGGTCGCTTCGATCTCGCCCAGCTCGACCCGCTGGCCGCGGATCTTGACCTGGTGATCGCTGCGGCCGACGAAGGCCAGGATGCCGTCGGCGCGCCAGCGCGCCAGGTCGCCGGTGCGGTACAGGCGTTCGCCGGAAACGAAGGGGTTCGCGACGAAGCGTTCCGCGGTGAGTTCGGGACGGTTCAGGTAGCCGCGACCCAGCCCGACGCCGCCGAGACACAACTCCCCGACGACGCCGACGGGCACCGGTCGGAGGTTCGCGTCGAGCACGTACACGCGCGTGTTCGCGATCGGTCGCCCGATCGGCACGGGTCCGGGTCCGGGAACGACCGCGGCCGGGTCCATGCTGGTGCTGACGTCGCTGGCCTCGGTCGCGCCGTAGTAGTGGCCGAGCTCGGCGTCGGGCAGGCAACGTTCGAATTCGCGCACCAGGTCCCAATCGACCGCCTCGCCGCCGGTGACGAAGTGGCGCAGGCTGGTGCATTCGGCGAATTCGGGCTCGAGCAGCAGCGCGCGCAACTCGGTCGGCACCGCGTTGGTGATCGTGATGCCGTAGTGCCGGATCGCGCCGGCGTGGTACGCGGTGTCCTTCTCGCCACCGGGGCGGGCGAGAACGACGGGGCCGCCGACGACCAGCGGCGCCAGGAATTTCCAGACCGAAGCGTCGAACGTCGTGGCGGTCTTCTGGAACAGCCGGTCCGCCGCGGTCAGGCGCAGGTGGTCGATCATCCACAGCACGCGGTTGCAGATGCCGCGGTGGGGGATCATCGCGCCCTTGGGCTTGCCGGTGGAACCCGAGGTGTAGATGACGTAGGCGAGGTGGTCGGGGCCGGCCAGCGGCGCGGGGCGCGTGGCCGGCAGCGTGCCGGCGAAGTCTCGCCAGGCGGGCGAGTCGAGCGCGATCGCATGCGCGGCGGTGCCGGTGTCGCGAATCCGCTCGAGCACGGCCTGCTGCGTCAGCACGACCGGCGCCGCGCTGTCCTCGAGCACGAAGCCGATGCGCTCGACGGGACTGTCCGGGTCGGTCGGGACCCAGGCGCCCCCGGCCTTCATGATCCCGAGGATGGCCACCATCATCTCAAGGCTTCGCTGCATGCACAGCGCGACGACGACGTCGGGGCCGACGCCGAGCGTGCGCAGGTGGTGCGCGAGCCGGTTCGCGTCGCGATCGAGCGTGGCGTAGTCGAGCTGGCGGTCCTCGAAGACGACCGCGCAGGCGTGCGGGGTGCGCGCGGCCTGCTCCTCGAAGAACTGGTACAGGGTCTTGTGCAGCGGGTAGTCGCGGGCGGTGTCGTTCCACTGCACGAGGATCCGGTCGAGCTCACGGGCGTCCATCAGCGGCAGCGCCGAGAGCTTCGCCTGCGGGTTCGCCAGGATGGCGTCGACCAGGTTGTGGAAGTGCCCGGCCATGCGTTCGATCGTCGCGTCGTCGAACAGGTCGGCGGCGTAGCGCAACGACCCGTGCAACTCGCCGTCGCGCTCGACGAACGACAGCCCGAGGTCGAACTTGGCCGTGTCGTTGCGGCTTGCGAGCGGACTGCATTCGACGCCGGGCAGTTCGATCGCGGTGGGCGGCACGTTCTGCATTGCGAACGCCACCTGGAACAGCGGATTGCGGTTGGGCTCCCGATGCGGATTGAGCTCGGCCACGATTCGCTCGAAAGGCAGCTCCTGGTGCGAATAGGCGTCCAGCGCGGTCTGACGGACGCGGCCCAGCAATTCGGCGAAGCCGGGTTCGCCGGAGAGGTCGGCGCGCATCACCAGCATGTTCGCGAACATCCCGAAGATGGCGTCGAGCTCGGCGCGGCCGCGCCCGGCGGCGGGCGTGCCGACCGCGAAGTGCTGCTGCCCGCTGTAGCGCATCAGCAGGGTCTGGAAGGCCGCGAGCAGGACCATGTGCAGCGTGGCGCGGTTCGCGCGGGCCAGTGCGTTCAGGCCGGCTACCTGGGCCGCCGGTATCGTGAACGGCAACGAGCCGCCGCGCAGCGAGCCGATGCGCGGGCGAGGCCGGTCGGTCGGCAGCTCGATCGGCTCGATGCCGGCGAGCTGGCTCTTCCAGTACGCGAGCGCGGCCTGCCCGACGCCGCTCGCCAGTCTCCCGCGCTCCCACAGCGCGTAGTCGGCGAAGTCGACCTCGCCGGCGCCCGCGGCGGGCGCCGGGCGCTCGCCGCGAAGCGCGCGTTCGTAGAGGAGCGGCAACTCTCTGGCGAGGATCCCCATCGACCATCCGTCGGCGACGATATGGTGAACCACGAACACCAGCACGTGATCGGCGCCGGACACGCGGAGCAGCCGGGCCCGGAACAGCGGCGCACGGGCCAGGTCGAAGGGCTCCATCGCGAGCCGGTGGATCTCGTCGTCCAGGGCGACGTCGACCGAAGCGTCGCCGGCCGCCACACGATCCACGACCGGCAGCTGCACGTCGACGCGCGGGAGCACGGCCTGCACCGGGACGCCGTCGACTTCGTCGAAGCCGGTCCTCAGCGCCGCGTGACGGTCGACGAAGGCCTGAAGCGCGAGACGCAGCGCTTCGGCGTCGAGCGACCCTTCGAGCCGGGTCGCCGCGGAGATGTTGTAGAGCCCGCTCGGGCCCGCCAGCCGGTCGATCGTCCACAACGCCTGCTGAGCTGCCGACGCGGGAATCACGTCGGCCCCGGCGGCGCTGCCCCCAACGAGCGGCGGGCCGAGGTCCGGTTCCTCCGTTCGCGCCCCGGGCCGGATCCGCTGCGACAGTCCGGCGACCGTCGGCGACTCGAACAGGGCGTGCAGCGGCAGGTCCGCACCCAGTACCGCCCGGATGCGCGACATCGCCTGCGCGGCGGACAGCGAGTGGCCGCCGAGATCGAAGAAGTCGTCATGGACGCCCACCCGCTCGCGCCCCAATACCTCGGCCCAGATCGCGACCAGCGCCTCCTCGATCGGCGTGCGTGCGGCCACGAAGGACGACGCGGGCTCGCTTCCCGCACCATTCGGGGCGGGCAGCGACTTGCGATCGAGCTTGCCGTTGGACAGGCGCGGCAGGGCGGCCATCGGCACGATGGCGGCGGGCACCATGTACGCGGGCAGGCGCGCGCGCAGTGCCGTCTTGATGGCGTCCGCGTCGACGCCGTCGCCCTCGACGTAGCCGACCAGCCGGCGATCGCCGGGCCGGTCCTCGCGCATCACGACGACGCTCTGGCGGATGCCTGCGCAGGCGTTCAGCGCCGCTTCGATCTCGCCGAGCTCGATGCGCTGGCCGCGCAGCTTGACCTGGTGGTCGGTGCGTCCGACGAATCCGACGACGCCGTCGGGTCGCCAATACACGAGGTCTCCGGTGCGGTAAAGCCGCTCGCCAGGCGCGAACGGGTTCGGTACGAAGCGCTCGGCGGTCAGCTCGGGTCGGTTCAGGTAGCCGCGAGCCAGCCCGACACCGCCGATGTACAGTTCGCCGATCACGCCGATCGGCACCGGCTGCAGCGCGGCGTCGAGGACGTGCACGCGCGCATTGGCGATCGGTCGCCCGATGGGCACCGGGCCGGGCGCTTCGGGCATTCCGGTGACGTCGATGCTGGTCGTGACGTCGCTGGCCTCGGTGGGACCGTAGTAGTTGCCGAGCGTCACGCCGGGCAGGCAGCGCTCGAACTCGCGCACCAGCGCCCAGTCGAGAGGCTCACCGCCGACGCCGACGTATCGCAGCGTCGCGCACGACCGAAGCGATGGCTCGAGCAGCAACGCCCGCAACGCCGAGGGGACCAGCTCGAGGACGGTGATGCCGTGCGCCTCGACCGCTTCGACGAGATAGCCCGCATCCCTTTCGCCCCCGTGGCGGGCGAGCGTCACCGGCGCGCCGATCGCGAGCGGCGAAAAGAACTCCCAGACCGACGCGTCGAACGTGTACGTGGTCTTCTGCAGCAGGTGGTCCCGCGCGGTCATGCCGATGCGATCGACGTTCCAGAGGACGCGGTTGACGATGCCGCGGTGGGGGATCATCGCGCCCTTGGGCTTGCCGGTGGATCCCGAGGTGTAGATGACGTAGGCGAGGTGGTCGGGCCCGGCGAGCGGTTCGGGGCGGCGGGCGGGCAGCGCCGCGGCGAACTCGCGCCACTCGGGCGAGTCGAGCGCGATCGCGTGCGCGCACGTGCCGGTTTCGCGAATCCGGTCGAGCACGGCCTGCTGCGTCAGCACGACCGACGCCGCGCTGTCGTCGAGCACGAAGGCGATGCGCTCGACGGGGTAGTCGGGATCGATCGGCAGGTAGGCGCCGCCTGCCTTGAGGACACCGAGCATGGCGACCACCATCTCCGGGCAGCGCCGCAGGCACAGGGCGACGACCACGTCCGGGCCGACGCCGAGGGTGCGCAGGCGGTGCGCGAGACGGTTGGCCTCGCGCTCGAGGGTGGCGTAGTCGAGCTGGCGGTCCTCGAAGACGACGGCGCAGGCGTGGGGGGCGCGCGCGGCCTGCTCCTCGAAGAGCTGGTGCAGGGTCTTGTGCAGCGGGTAGTCGTGCGCGGTGTCGTTCCACTGGACGAGGATCCGGTCGAGTTCCCGGGCATCCATCAGCGGCAGCGCCGAGAGCTTCGCCTGCGGGTTCGCCAGGATGGCGTCGACCAGGTTGCGGAAGTGCCCCGCCATGCGCTCGACGGTCGCGTGTTCGAAGAGGTCGGTGGCGTACTCGAAGCTCGCGTCGATGCCGGCGTCGTGCTCGGTCATCGTCAGCGACAAGTCGAACTTCGACGTATCGGTGTGGACCGGCTCGAGGCGCGTCGGCACCGTGCCGATCGCCAGCTCGTGGTGCGGCATGTTCTGAAGTGCGAACGACACCTGGAAGAGCGGGTTGCGGTCCAGGGTTCGCTCGGGCGCCACTTGCTGGACCAGCATTTCGAACGGCACGTCCTGGTGCGCATAGGCGCCGAGGCAGGTCCCGCGAACGCGCGCCAGCAGCTCGTCGAAGCCCGGATCTCCGGCGAGGTCGGTGCGCATGACCAGCGTGTTGACGAAGTAGCCGATCAGCTCCTCGACCCCGGCGCTATTGCGTCCCGCGATCGGGGTGCCCACCGCGACGTCGCTCTGTCCGCTGTAACGCATGAGCAGCACGTCGAACGTGGCGAGCAGCGTCATGTACAAGGTCGCGCCCGAGTCGTGCGCAAGCGACTTCAGCCGGTCGACCCGGCCGCGTTCGAGCCTGAAGCCGACAACGCCTCCGCGATGGCTGGACCGGGCGGGGCGCGGGCGGTCTTGTGGCAGTTCGAGCGTTCCGATGCCGGCGAGCTGCTGCCGCCAGTACCCGAGCGAGGAAGGCGACGCGGCGGCACCGGCCGTCTTGCGCTGGCGACGCGCGACGTCGGGGAACTGGCACGGCAACGCCGGCAACGCCGGGTCGGTGCCGTTCAGCTGCGCCGAGTACAGCGCCCCGAGATCGCGCGCGATCACCGCGCGCGACCAGCCGTCGGCGACGATGTGATGAACGACCAGCAGCAGCACGTGCTCGTCCGGTCCCAGGCAATACAGGCGCGCACGGGCCAGCGGCGCTCGGGCGAGGTCGAACGGGACGGATGCCTGCTGCAGCAGGCGCTGCCGCAGCGCCCCCTCGCGTTGCCCGGCGGGCAGGGGGTCGAGTCGCTCGACGGACAGGGCGAGCCTCGCGTCCCGGATCACGCGCTGCACGGGTTGCCCGCTGTCGTCGTCGAACGCGGTGCGCAGCGAATCGTGCCGCTCGACGAGGGCCTGCAGGCTGCGTTCGAGCACGTCGATCCGCAGCGGGCCCGCAAGGCGGGCGCTCATTGCGACGTTGTAGGTGCCGCTGGGCCCTGCAAGGCGGTCGACGAACCACAGCGCCTGCTGCGCCCACGACAGCGGCGCGACGTCGTCGGCGGCGGTCGCGTCCGGTCCCGAACGACGGGTGGCGCCCGTGTGGTTCGCGGCCGCTGCGGCGCCCCCGAGCCGCAGTTCGAGCAGCCGGCGGCGTGCATCTCCCGGGGAGGCCTTGCGGGCGGTGTCGTGCGGCTCGTCGACGTCGTCGGGCCACTGGTGCGGATTCGTAATGGTCATATCACTGGCGAGAGCTGGACGTCTCCGTTCGTCTCGACGTCGATGCAGGTCGGTGAATCGGCGGCGAGCGCAGCGCGCAGAGCGGTGCGCAGCTGTCCCGGGCGTTGCACGCGGATGCCCCGGCCGCCGAGCGCTTCCATGATCCGGTCGTGCCGGATTCCGTCTGTGTAGGCCGCCACCGGTTCGCGGCATTGCGACCCGAAGAACTCCCGCTGGCGGGTCGCGCCGCCGGGCCCACCGTTGTTCGCGACGATCGCCGTGATCGGCACCTTGTGTCGTATTGCGGTCTCGAGTTCGAGTCCGGTCAGGCCGAAGCCGAAATCGCCGCACAGCGCGACGACGGGGCGCTCGGGACAGGCCAGTTTTGCGCCGATCGCGAACGGAATCCCGGTCCCCATGCAGCCGTTGCTGGCCGCGGTGATCCGGCCGAGCGGCGCGTGCACAGGCAGCATGCGTTGCGCAGCGGCCATCACGACGTTGCCGTCGAGAACGGTGATGGCCGACGCGGGCAGCTCCTCGCGTACCTCCCGCAGCCACGCGAACGGCGACATCGGATCGAGTGCGGTTGCGGCCTGCGCGCGAACGGCGTCTTCGCTCGCGCTGCGCAGCGCTTGCAGGCGCGCGATCCAGCCTGTGTCACGGCGTGCGGTTCCGGCGGCCGCGACCTCCGGAGACAGCGAGTCGAGCAGCTGCCGCATCGTGGCGGCAGCGTCACCGTGCAGCGCGATGCCGCGCCCCGGCATCGGGCTCGACTCGTCGGGATCGACGTCGACCCGGATGACCGTGGCTCCGGGCGCGATCTCGATGCCGTAGTGGAAGGTCCAGTTGAACCGGGCGCCGACCATCAGTACCAGGTCCGCGTCGGCCAGCGCCTGTCCTCGGACGTCGCTGACGCACAGCGGGTGGTCGTCGGGCAGGAAGCCGCGCGCCATCGGGGAGGCGGCGAATGGAATCGACAGTCCGTCGACGAATTGCCGCAGCCAGGTCCACTCGCCGGACCAGCGCAGGCCCTTGCCGATCAACAGCACGGGCTTGCGGCAGGCAGCCAGTGCGCTCGCGGCCTCGCGCAGCAAGCCTGCGGCTGCGGCGCCATCCCGCGCGATCGGCACCGATGCGCGGTGGGCCTGCGTTCGGGCCGCGGGCGATCGGGTTCGGCCGGACAGGGCTTCCTCGGCCGCGTCGACGTAGACAGGGCCGGGCGCGCCAAGCATCGCGGCGTGGCAGGCCTCGGCGAGGCAGCCTGCCAGCTCTCCTGTCGTGGACGCCCGGGCAGCGTGTTTCGTGACTGGTGCGAAGAAGCTGCAGCCGTCGAAGCCCTGGAAGGGGCCCGCGCCGCCGGTGCTGGTTCCCCGCTGGCCGCCGATGACCAGCAGCGGCCAGCGATTGTCGTGTGCCACGAGGACTCCGGTGGCGGCGTTGGTGACGGCAGGGCCGGCAGAGACGATGACCGCCGAACGGAGGCCGCCGGCCACGTAGTTGTGCGCGACCGACATCAGCGTCGCGCCCTGCTGGTGACGGGCGCCGATCACGCGGATGCCTTCGCGCAGGCATGCGGCAAGCGTCGCGTCGATCGGACGGCCGGGAACACCGTAGACGTGTGTCACCCCATGCAGCGCGAGGCTGCGCGCAACGACGTCGTGACCGGCCACGGGATCCCGGCGCTGCAGTCTCTCGAGAAGCAGCTGGCGCGCGCGCTCGGCCGCGGCGTCCGTCTCGCCCTCGTCGGGCCTCATCCCGGCTGCCTCGCATCGGCCCCGAGCGAACGCGCGCCTTCGAGCTCCGCCAGGAGGCGCTCGACCTCTTCGTCCGACAGCGCGTCGATTTCCGACTTCAGCAATCTCGCGTGGTCTGCGGCGGCGCGCATCGACGCATCGACTGCCTGCGCGAGTTCGGCGATCGTCGGATATCGGAAGATCGCCGTGACCGGCAGCTCGAGCGACAGCCGCTCGTTGAGGCGGCCGATGACCTGCGATCCGCGCAGCGAATCACCGCCGGCGGCAAAGAAGTTGGCGTGCGCACCGAGGGGCCCGCACTTGAGCACCTCGCGGAAGATCGCCTCGATCGTGCGTTCGGCCTCGGTGCGCGGGGCGACGAAGGCCGTGGCCAGCGCAGGCGCGAGCTTCTCGTGCAGGCTGGTGCGCTGGACCTTGCCGGTCGGCCCCTTCGGAATCGCGTCGACGAACACGATCCGGCTGGGCACCTTGAACCCGGCGAGCCGCGACAGCAGGAAGCTGCGCAGCTGCGCCTCGTCCGGCGTGCAGCCGCGCTTCGGTACGACCGCCGCCGCCAGGTCCTCGCCCAGCGACGCGTGCGGCACCGCGAACGCGATCGCCTGCGCCACCTCCGGGTGCTCGAGCAGCGCCTCGTCGACTTCGCGCGGCGACACCTTCTCGCCGCCCCGGTTGACGATCTCCTTGAGCCGCCCCGCAATGACCAGGTAGCCGTCGGCGTCCAGCCTGCCCTGGTCGCCGGTGCGGAACCATCCGTGCGTGAAGGCCTTCGCGTTGGCCTCGGGGTTGTTCTCGTAGCCCACGGTCACGCCGGGGCCGCGGATCGCGATCTCGCCGGTCTCGCCCTGCGCCAGTTCGCGCCCCGCGTCGTCGAGGATCGCGATCTCGACGCCGGCGGGCAGCCCGACCGATCCCGGCTTGCGCGCGCGCGGCGGCAACGGGTTCGTGGCCATCTGGTGCGACGCCTCGGTCATCCCGTAGGCCTCGACGACCGGCGCCTCGAGCAGCGACTCCAGCGCCGCGAGCGTGGTCGGCGGCAGCGCGGCCGACGACGAGCGGGCGAAGCGGAAGCGGTGGCTCGGCGCGCGGCTGCGGTAGGCCGCACCGTTGGCGACGATCGCCTGGTGGATCGTCGGCACCGCCGTGTACCAGCTGGGGTCGAATTCGGCGACCCAGTCGAAGAACGCGTGCTCGTCGAAGCCCGGCGTGCAGACGATGCTGCCGCCGCCGGCCAGCGTCGCCAGCAGTGCCCCGACCAGCCCGTGGATGTGGAACAGCGGCATCACGTTCAGGCAGCGATCGTCGGGCGACAGCGACAGGTGCGCGGCGATGCTTCGCGCCGACGCGACCAGGTTGGCCTGCGACAGCGGCACGATCTTCGGGCGCGCGGTCGTGCCCGAGGTGTGCAGGATCAGCGCGACGTCGTCGGGGGACGGCCAGCCCCCGGTCGCTGCCGGCGCGGTGCTGCCGGCAAGGCGCATCGCCGTGCCTGCCGGCCGCAGCTCGAAGCAGCCGGCCGGCGCGGCAGGATCGACGACCATCTCGAGCACCGCGAGGCCGAGTTCGGCGGCGACGTCGCGAATCGGCCCGCGCTCGGCCTCGGGCACGATCACCGCGTCGGCGCGCGCATCCTCGAGGTAGAAGCGGAACTCGCCAGCCTGGTAGGCGGGATTGAGCGGCGCGCAGCTCGCCGACGCGGCCACCGCCAACGCGGCCGCTGCCGCTTCGGGGCCATTGGGCACGCAGACCGCGATCCGTGCCCGATGGTCGAGGCCGGCCTCCCGGATCGTGGCGGCGACGCGATCGACCTGGCGCCACAGATCGGCGCAGGTCGCGGCTCGCCGGTCCGGCGCGAGCAGTGCAGGCGCGTCGGGGCGTCTGGACGACTGCGCTCTAAGGAGCTCGACGATGGTCGACACCTCGGGGTCCTCGCAAGCTTGTTGTTCAAACGGCAACATCGCACCAGTGTCGCAAGGTCGTCGGTGACCGAATTCCCGCCGGCTGGCAATCGGTGCGCTCGCGCCGATCGGTGGCGGGTCACAATGCACAGGCGATCGGCATCCGGCGCGAAGTCGGGGGAGGAACGATGCGGACGAGGTTCATGCGATGGTGACGGCCGGGCGGCTCGCCGGCGGCGCCGCGTGGAGCGCTGGAGGGAAGGCCTTCCAGTTCATCGTCGGCCTGGCGGCGCTGATGCTCGTCGCGCGCTGGGTCGGACCGGAAGCGTACGGGGTGTTCGCGTTGTCCTGGGTCGTGGTGGGGCTGGCCGACATCGCGGTGTCGGCTGCCCCCAGCGACACCCTGGCGCAGCGGCAGGTACTGCGCGCGGGCCACTGCAACGCGACCTTCGTTGGCGCGATGGCGCTGTCACTGGTCGCATGGGCGCTGATCGCGACGGGGGCCGACACGATCGCCGGATGGCTGGGCGGCGGCGCGGCGCTGGCCGCGATCATCCCGCTGCGCGCCGCGACCTTGCCGATGAACGCGGCCGCCGCGGTGCCGACCGCGCTGCTGATGCGCGAGCAGCGCTTCAAGGCGATCGCCGCGGCCGGCGCCGCCGCGGGGGTGCTGGCAAGCCTGACCGGGATCGCAGCCGCGCTGGCAGGCGCAGGCATCTGGAGCCTGGTCGCGATGGAACTGGTGCGGCAGTTCGTCTCGGCGGTACTGATCTTCCGGTTCGCGCGGTGGCGGCCTGGACTGCGCTCGAATCGCGCCGATGCGACCGATCTGCTCGGCTTCAACCTCAGCACCTGGGCTGCGTGGGGGCTGAACTACGCCGATGCGCAACTGCCGAGGGTGCTGATCGCGACCGGCCTGGGCACCGAGGCGCTGGGGCTCTACGCGATGGCGCATCGCGTCTACGACCAGGTGAGCGCGCTGATGCTGGCGCCGACCTACCAGGTGCTGATGCCGGGCATCTCGCGGCTCCAGGCCGATCGCGAAGCGGCGGGACGCCTCGCCGATGCGATCCTGCGCGCCGCTGCGGTCGTCGGCACCCCGTTGTTCCTCGGACTGGCGGCGATTGCAGGCCCGCTGGTGCCGCTGCTGTTCGGCGATCGCTGGCTGGGCGCGGTTCCGGTGGCGCAACTGCTGATGCTGCTCGGCGTGCGCGCGTCGATGTCGACGGTGCAGATCGCGGTCGTGCGCGGCATGGGCCGACCGAACTGGCACCTCGCCGGCGCCGCCTTCGGACTTGCACTGACCGTTGTGCTGACGACGATCGCCATCGAGCACGGGCTGCTGGCGGTCACCGCCGCGGTGGTCGTGAAGGCGTTCCTGCTGTGGGCGCCGTACGCGTGGTTCGTCCGCCGCCTGACCGGCCTGACTGCGACGCAACAGGCGGCGGCGGCCGCCGGGCCGTCGCTCGCGGCATTGACCATGGCGGCGTGCACCTTCGGCTTCGTCGAATGGATCGGCGACCGGATTCCCGCCACGGCCACGCTGGCGCTCGCGATCGGATTCGGGGCGGTGCTCTATCTCGCGGCGCTGGCCGTCTTTGCGCCGGCCGCCGCGGCGTTCGTGCGGGCGGCTCTCGCCACGCTGGCGCGGGGCGACATGAAGGGGCTGCGCGCGCTGTTCGCCGCCGGTTGAGCGCAGCGACCCGTGCGATGATGTCGGCCCGCAGCGCGCCCGCTGCGCGCAGGGCCTGCCCCAACAATCCGTTCGGAGAACCCGATGAGCGCCCACCGGATCGCGGTGATTCCCGGCGACGGGATCGGTAAGGAAGTCATGCCCGAAGGCGTGCGCGCGTTGCAGGCGGCGGCGCGCCGCTTCGGCATTGCGCTGCAGTTCGACCATTTCGACTTCGCGAGCTGCGACTACTACGCGAAGCACGGCGCGATGCTGCCCGACGACTGGAAGGTGCGCATCGGCGAGCATGACGCGATCTACTACGGCGCGGTCGGCTGGCCGGCGACCGTGCCCGACCACGTGTCGCTGTGGGGCTCGCTGCTGCTGTTCAGGCGCGAGTTCGACCAGTACGTCAACCTGCGGCCGGTGCGCCTGATGCCGGGCGTGCCATGCCCGCTGGCGAACCGGGTGCCCGGCGACATTGACTTCTACGTCGTGCGCGAGAACACCGAAGGCGAGTATTCGTCGGTCGGCGGGAAGATGTTCGCGGGCACCGACCGCGAGTTCGTGCTGCAGGAGTCGATCTTCACGCGCACCGGCGTCGACCGGGTGCTGCGCTACGCGTTCGAACTCGCCCGTCGGCGCCCCGCTCGGCACCTCACTTCGGCGACCAAGTCGAACGGCATCTTCATCTCGATGCCGTACTGGGACGAGCGGGTCGCCGAAATGCAGAAGCAGTATCCGGACGTGAATGTCGACAAGTACCACATCGACATCCTCACCGCGCACTTCGTGCGCAACCCGCACTGGTTCGACGTCGTCGTCGCGAGCAACCTGTTCGGCGACATCCTGTCCGACCTCGGGCCCGCTTGCACCGGCACGATCGGCATCGCGCCGTCGGCCAACATCAATCCGGAGCGCCGGTTCCCGTCGCTGTTCGAGCCGGTGCACGGCTCGGCACCCGACATCGCCGGGCAGGGCATCGCCAACCCGATCGGCCAGATCTGGTGCGGCGCGATGATGCTCGAGCACCTCGGCCATCGCGAGGCGCACGACGCGATCGTCGCGGCGATCGAGCGGGTGACGGCGAACGGGCCGCGCACGCGCGACATGGGGGGCAGCGCGTCGACCGTCGAGGTCGGCAAGGCCGTGGCCGACGCTCTGGCCTAGGCTGCCGCGGTCGTTTCGAATGGGGGCATCCTCATGCACAGTGCCAGCGCCATGGACCCGCGCCGACTCCTGTTCGCAAGCTTTCGGGCCGCGGTCGCGGCCGCCGACCCGCTGCAGGTCCTGCCTGCATCGCTGCCGGACGCGGCGACGATCTCGGGTATCCGCCGCACGCTGGCGGTGGGCGCCGGCAAGGCGGCGGCCAGCATGGCGATGGCGGTCGAGCGGCACTGGCCCGCCGAGGCACCGCTCGAAGGGCTTGTCGTCACCCGTTATGCGCACGGGCTGCCGTGCCGCCGCATCGAGGTGATCGAGGCCGGACATCCGGTGCCCGACGAGGCCGGTGAACGCGCGGCTGCGCGCATCCTCGAGCGTGCCGCGACGCTGGGCGACGAGGACCTCCTGGTCGCGCTGGTTTCCGGCGGCGGCTCGAGCCTGCTGAGCCTGCCGGTCGACGCGGTTCCGATGGCCGACCTGAAGGCGGTCACCCGCGCGATGCTCGCCAGCGGTGCGCCGATCCAGGACATGAACGTGGTGCGCAAGCACCTGTCGCGCGTTCAGGGCGGGCGCCTCGCGCAGCGCACGCGGGCACGCGTGCTGGTGCTGATGATCTCGGACGTCGCTGGCGACGATCCGTCGTCGATCGCGAGTGGCCCGTGTTCCCCGGATCCGAGCACCTATGCCGATGCGCTGGCGATCCTCGCGCGCTGGGGCGTCACGACGCCCTCCAGCGTGCGCGAGCACCTGGAGCGCGGCGCGCGCGGCGAGGTCGACGAGACGCCGAAGCCCGGCGACCCGTTGTTCGCGCGCGTCGATGCGCGGATGGTCGCCACCGCGCATGGCAGTCTCGAAGCCGCCGCTGCGGTATTCGCGCAGGCCGACATCCGGCCCGTCGTGCTCGGCGATACGGTGACCGGGGAGGCGCGCGACGTCGCCCACGTGATGGCGGCGATCGCGCGCGAGATCGTCCGCTACGACCAGCCCTTCGCGCGCCCGGTGGCGCTGATCTCGGGCGGCGAATGCACGGTGACGATCCGCGGCCGCGGCCGCGGCGGCCGGTGCACCGAATTCCTGCTCGCGCTGGCGCGCGAGCTCGACGGCGTGCCCGGCGCCTGGGCGATCGCGGCCGACACCGACGGCATCGACGGCTCCGAGGCCAACGCCGGGGCGATCGTGAGCCCGGACTCGATGGCGCGGGCAGCGACGGCCGGACTCGATGCGCGCGCGTTACTCGACGACAATGACGCGTGGCGCTTCTTCGATGCGCTCGGCGACCTGGTGACGACCGGGCCGACGCGAACCAACGTCAACGACTACCGGGCGCTGCTGCTGCTGCCCGGGCCCGCACGCTGAAGACGCCGGCCGCCGAAACGGAGCCCGACTTGGATTCGATCTCGCTGACCCGCCCCGACGACTGGCACCTGCACCTGCGCGACGGCGATGCGCTGCGCGCGGTCGTGGGCGCGAGCGCCGCGCAGTTCGCGCGGGCGATCGTGATGCCGAACCTGCGGCCTCCGGTCGCCACGGTCGAGCAGGCGCTCGCGTACCGGCAGCGCATCGTCGACGCGCTGCCGCCCGGCGCCGACTTCGAGCCGCTGATGACGCTGTACCTGACCGACAATACGTCGGCCGACGAGGTCAGGCGCGCGCAGCAGAGCGGCCGCGTGGTCGCGGTCAAGCTGTATCCCGCCGGCGCGACGACCAATTCGGATGCAGGCGTCACGGACCTGCGCCGGACCTGGCCGGTCCTCGACGCCATGCAGCGCTGCGGCATGCCCTTGCTGGTGCACGGAGAGGTGACCGAACCCGCGGTCGACGTGTTCGATCGCGAGTCGGTGTTCATCGACACCGTGCTCGATCCGCTGCGGCGCGATTTTCCCGCGCTGCGCATCGTCTTCGAGCACATCACCACCCGGCAGGCTGCGCAGTATGTCGCGCAGGCCCGTGGCTCGATCGCCGCGACGATCACCGCGCACCATCTGCTGTACAACCGCAACGCGATTTTCGCCGGCGGCCTGAAGCCGCACTGGTACTGCCTGCCGGTGCTCAAGCGCGAGGAGCACCGTCGCGCGCTGCTCGAGGCGGCCTCGAGCGGCGATGCGCGCTTCTTTCTCGGCACCGACAGCGCGCCGCACGCTGCGCGCCTGAAGGAACACGCCGCCGCCTGCGCAGGCTGCTACACCGCGCCGCACGCGCTCGAACTCTACGCGACCGCGTTCGAGCAG
>Ga0073905_10000343_pt1 | contig 21272 bp, 17 predicted proteins | sample KloWWTupernatant_FD_65482 | JGI IMG/M metagenome (GOLD analysis project Ga0073905, IMG submission 65482) | Active sludge microbial communities from Klosterneuburg, Austria, studying microevolution and ecology of nitrifiers - Klosterneuburg... | ecosystem: Engineered > WWTP > Aerobic digester >... | reverse complement strand
ATCATCATCTTCCCGCTGACGTTCGTGGCGAACACCTTCGTCCCGCTGGACACCCTGCCCGCCGCGCTGCGGACCTTCGCGGAGTGGAACCCGGTCTCGGCGGTCACCCAGGCGGCCCGTGAGCTGTTCGGCAACATCCCGGCCGGCCAGCCGGCGCCCACGGCGTGGCCCCTGGTCAACGCGGAGCTCTACACGCTGATCTGGTCGGCGGTCATCCTGGTGATCTTCGTGCCGCTGGCCAACGCCCAGTACCGCGTGTCGACGTCGCGCTGAGCGGGCGGCCCCGTCCCGGTCAGCCGGTGTACTCGAAGTGCCAGTACTCGGGGTTGGAGCCGCCGGCGCGCGCCCAGGACGGCGCCACCCACCCGTAGGCCGGGCCGTTCGCCACGAGCCACTCGTAGCGGGAGCTGCCGAAGGCGTACTGCTCCCACTCCCACGTGTCGATCGCGGTACCCAGGCCGTGGTTCGACGTGCCGGGCTGGGCGGCGATGCCGCCGTAGTAGGCGCGCATCGCGACCTGGTCGGCGTAGGAGCGGTAGCTCATGTCGACCGCGACGTTCTCGCCGAACTGCGCCCGGAACGCCTCGTTGAGGCTCGTCAGCGCCGCCGCGGCGTCGCTGCGCAGCCACTGCTGGTTGCCGGCGGAGTCCTGGCACCAGGACAGGGGGGTCATCGCCGAGGCAGGCAGGTTCCCGTTGCTCCCGTCCCCCGTGGCCGTGGGGGTCGAGGTGTGGAACACGGTGCCGCCGTCGTTGCGGGGCGCCTCGTACGAGCCCGCACCTCCGCAGTCGGCGCCCGCGCCGCCGCCGGACCGTCGGCCGGAGGACGCCGCCGCCTGCTGGGCCGCCGCCGCTGCGGCAGCCGCGGCGGCCTCCTGCTCGGCGAGCCAGGCCACCTGCGCCTGCGCCACGGCCTCGGTCGCACCCGCCAGGGCGGTGACCGCGAGGTCGAGGTCCGCCGCCAGCCCGTCGCCGACCCGCTGGGCCTCGACGACGTCCATCGCCTGCGCCAGCGCCAGCCGCACGGCGTCGTCCGCCACCTGCCCCGCCGAGGCGTCGAGCACCGGCTGTGCCGCGGCGAGCGCGGCGTCGGCCCGCGTGGACGCGGACTGCCACGCGACCGCCAGGCGCTCGGCGGCCGCCGAGCGGGCGGCGGCGTGCGCGGCGGCGGTCTCGGCCTCCGCGGCCTCCGCGGCGCGCTCGGTGGCCTCCTGGGCTGCGACCGTGTCGCGGGCGTCCTGCGCCCGGGCGGCCCGCACCTGCACCCCGGTGAGGGCGCCGGCGGTGAGCGCCACGGCTGCGGCCGCGGCGACCACGACGGTGCGTCGGTCGGGGCGCCTGGCGGGGCGCACCGGCGGCGCGGCGCGGTGCCCGGCGGGCGCCTCCTGGTCGGTCGTCACCGCAGCAGTGTGGACAACGACGGCCCAGATGTCGATGCCGGCCCGTGCAGCGACGCGTCGAGCGGGGCTGCCACGAACCTCTGTCGGGACCTGCGGCCCAGGTTGTCGCACGTCGCGCGGGTGAGGCTGGGGCATGTTCCGGGTCGGTCCCGGAGCCCGGGAGGTGGTGGGCCATGCGGGTCCTCGTCGCGGTGGCGTCGCGCCACGGGTCCACGCGCGAGATCGGCGAGGCCGTCGCGGAGGTGCTGCGCGGCTCGGGCTTCGTCGTCGACGTGCTGGACCCCGACGACGTCGACGGGATCGCGGACTACGACGCCGTCGTGCTCGGGTCGTCGGTCTACGTCGGCCGCTGGGCCGCGTCGGCGCGGGCGCTGGTCGACCGGCTCGCCGGTGCCCTGGCCAGCCGCCCGGTGTGGCTCTTCTCCTCCGGGCCGGTGGGCGACCCGCCGGCACCCGCGGGTGACCCCGAGGAGGTGCCCGCCCTGGTCTCGCGGCTGCACGCGCGCGGCCACCGCACGTTCTCCGGGCGGCTCGACAAGGGCGGCCTCGCGCTGGCGGAGCGCGCCGTCGTGGCCCTCGTCCAGGCCGAGCAGGGCGACTTCCGCGCGTGGGTCGACATCCAGGACTGGTCGGCCGGGATCGCGTCGGAGCTGCACGACGAGGAGATCCGGCGCCTGCGCTACGTGCGGTGACCGGGCCGTGCGGTGACCGGGTCGTGCGGTGACCGGGCCGTGCGGCTGTCAGGTCAGCGTGCCGGCCAGCCACTGCGCACCGGTGCGCTCCTCGGCCTCGAGGGCGGTGCGCAGCGCCTTGGCCGTCGCCTCCTCGACGACCGCGCCGAACAGCGGGACCGACGCCTTGAGATCCCCGGCGAAGTTCACGGTGGTCCCGTCGGGGCCGCCCTCCATCCGCATCGTGCCGGTCATCCGCACCGGGGCGCCGGTGACCTCGACGACGACGGTGCCCGTGCGGCCGTGCGGCCCGGGGGCCTCCCAGGCCTCGACCTGGCGCACCTCGAGGCTCGGGCCCACGAGCGAGCGGAACTGCGCCGGCACGCCCGTCGTCGGCATCTGGCGGCGCGTCGTCACGGTGAAGGCCTCACCGGCCGCGCCGACCACGGACACGGTCTGGGACACCGCCCCGGACGCGTGGACCTTCGCGGCGACGAACTCCTCCTGCGCGAGCATCGCGGCGACCCGCTCGGGGTCGGCGTCGTAGCTGGCCTGCGCGGTGATGTGCACCGAATGCCTCCGGGGGTGGTTGTCCCCCGAGGCTAACAAGGCCGCGGGGGGATGCACCTAGGCTTTCGACGTGTCCACCCTCACCGACCTCGTCTCACGGCACTCGGACCTCGCCCACGGCGACGTCGAGTGGCTGCACCTGCTGGTCGGCGACTGGCAGCTCATCTCGGACCTGGCGTTCGCCGACCTGGTCCTGTGGCTGCCCACCCACGCGGGCGACTACGTCGCCGTCGCCCAGGCCCGGCCCTCCACGGGGGCGACCGTGCACTACGACGACATCGTGGGTAGCACGGCGCCCGAGGGGCAGCGCTCCCAGCTGGACCGGGCCCTGCGCGAGGTGGCCATCCAGCGCTCCCGAGAGCCGCGCTGGTTCGGCTCCTACGCCGTCCGCGAGGAGGCGGTCCCGGTGGTGCACGACGGCCGGCCGATCGCCGTCGTCGCGCGGCAGACCAACCTCGGCGGGGCCCGCACGCCCAGCCGGCTCGAGCTCAACTACGTCGAGTCCGCCGACGACCTCATCGGGATGGTCGCGCGCGGCGAGTTCCCGGCGCCCAACGCCCCGACCGGTCCGCGGCGCGGCGCCCCGCGCGTGGGCGACGGCCTCATCCGGATGAACTCCGAGGGCGAGGTGCTCTACGCGAGCCCCAACGCGCTCAGCTGCTTCCACCGGTTCGGCGTGCTCGGCTCGCTCGTCGGGCGCTCGCTCGCGGAGGTGACCACGGAGCTGCTCGAGGAGAGCACGCCGATGGACGAGTCGCTGCCGCTGGTGGTCATGGGCCGGGCGCCGTGGCGCACCGACGTCGAGGCGCGCGGGGTGTGTCTCTCGCTGCGGGCCGTCCCGCTCACCGAGTACCGCGAGCGGGTCGGTGCGGTGCTGCTGTGCCGCGACGTCTCGGAGCTGCGGCGGCGCGAGCGTGAGCTCATCACCAAGGACGCGACGATCCGCGAGATCCACCACCGCGTGAAGAACAACCTGCAGACCGTCGCCGCACTGCTGCGGCTCCAGGCCCGCCGGATGACCTCGGACGAGGCCAAGGCGGCGCTGGGGGAGGCGATCCGACGGGTGACGACCATCGCCCAGGTCCACGAGACGCTCTCGCAGACCCTGGACGAGTCGGTCGACTTCGACTCGCTCGTGGACCGGAGCCTTCGCCTGGCGGCCGACGTCGCCTCGGCCGGCGGCTCCGTCAACACCGTGCGCACGGGGACGTTCGGCATGGTGCCGGCGGAGGCCGCGACCGCATTGGCGCTGGTGCTCACCGAGCTGGTGACCAACGCCGTCGAGCACGGGTTGGCCGGGGTCCGCGGCGGGACGGTGGAGATCGTCGCCGAGCGCACCGGGCCGCACCTGCGGGCCGTCGTCGCGGACGACGGCGTGGGGCTGCCAGACGGCGGTGGGCCGATGACCGGGCTGGGGACCCAGATCGTCGGCACGCTGGTGCGCAACGAGCTGCGCGGGACGATCGACTGGCTGCCCCGGGAGGGCGGTGGCACCCAGGTGGTGCTCGACGTCGACCTGCAGGAGCGCAAGAGCCTCTGACCGGTGCCGGACAGCAGTCTGACCGGGACCCTCTGCGGGTCCCGGTCAGACGGTGTGCCGGGTCGGCTCGGTGAGCCGGGGGTGCCGCGCGCGGCGGCGGTAGGTCAGCTCGCGCGGCGGGCGCGGGCCGTCCGACGCTTGAGGGCGCGACGCTCGTCCTCGGACAGGCCGCCCCAGACGCCGGCGTCCTGGCCGGACTCGAGCGCCCACTTGAGGCACGTGTCGACGACGGGGCAGCGCCGGCACACGGCCTTGGCCTCGTCGATCTGCTGCAGGGCGGGGCCGGTGTTCCCGATCGGGAAGAACAGCTCGGGGTCCTCGTCCAGGCAGGAAGCGCGGTGGCGCCAGTCCATCGGGTTTCTCCTCGGGCACGCGTCGATCGACGCCCGTTCAGGGCGGGTTCGACAGGTGGGGGTCGTGCGAACGTCCTACGACTGTGGATAAGCCTCACACGCGGGCCGCCGGAGCACAAGGGGTAACGAGAAGGTTTCACCCTGATAACGAATGAGGTCTTGATCACATCGGTTCGACCCAGGGCGCGGGGCGCCCCGACGTCGGATCGTCGTAGCGGCACATGGTGCTGGTGGGGCAGGTGATCACCCCGTGGTGCCACCTGCGCACCACCTGTCACATCGGCCGCTACGACGACCGGCAGGGTGGGGCGGGCGGGCCGGCGCCCGGCGTTGGGTAGCAGCTCCGGGTGGCCATCCGGACGCCCTGCGGGTGGCCATCCGGACGCCCTGCGGGTGGCCAGCGGGTGGCGTCGGGTGGCGTGCGGGCGATCCGCGGGCGGCGTGCGGGCGATCCGCGGGTGGCGTCGGGGCGGCGTGCGGGCGGCGCGCGACCGCGGCCCGTAGGGTCGGAGCCGTGAGCACCGTTCCCGACCGACCGTCGCTGCGGCAGCCGGTGGTGTTCGCAGCGCTGCTCCTCGAGGCCGCGGCCCTCGCCACGGCGGCCCTGGCCGCCCTGGTGCTGCTGCTCACCGGACGCGGTGCCTACCCGGTGGTCGCCGCGGCGCTCGCGCTCGCGGCGGTCGCGGTCGCCGCGGCGCTCGTGGCCGCGGTCCGCGCGTTGGGCCGGGGCCGGGCGCGCGTCGTCGCGCCGGTGGTCACGTGGCACCTCCTCCAGGGCGCGACCGCGATCGCCGTGCTCGGCGCTGTCACCCCGCAGACGCCGCTCGCCGTCCCCGTGATCGCGTGGGTGGCCATCGTGCTGGCCGCCCTGGTCGTCGTGCTGCTGCTCAGGCGGGAGCGGGCCCGCCGCCCGGAGTAGGCCAGACGGCGCGGCCCGTCGCGGCCGGGGCCCGGTGCACGGTGAGCGTCGCGGCCGCGTCCGGGGCGACCGGGAGCGCCGTGACCGGTGCCGGGGCGACCGGGAGCGCCCTGACCGGGGCCGAGGCGACCTGGACCGGGGTGGCCCGGCCCCGGTGGACGAGGGCGCCGCGTCCGGGGTGGTCGGGCCAGGCGGGGTCGGTGACCTGCCACAGGTCGCAGCCGGCGACGTCCGTCGACCCCGCGGTGTGCGGGGCGAGGACGAGGACGGGAGCGCACGACCGCAGGGCCGCGATCGCCCCGCGGTAGGCGGCAGCGGCGCGGTCGGTGCGGACTGCGGCGACCACGCGCGGCGCCGCCGGGTCGGTCTCGGCCCGCAGGATCCACGCAGCCAGCTGGTCGTCCAGCCCGGGGTGGGCCCGCACCAGCAGGTCGAGGTCGTCGACGACGAGCACGGCGCCGGGTCGCGCGCCGTCGAGCGCCGCCAGGAGCGCCGCCGGGTCGGTGACGGCCCCCGATGCCCGCAGGACGCTGCCAGCGTGCAGCTGCGCGGCCACGGCGGCGAGGGCGGTCGACCGTCCCGAACCTGCGGGCCCGACGACCAGCAGCCCGGTGTCGAGCCCGACGCGGACCGGGGCGGCGTCGTCCCCACCCGGACCGAGCCACGCCACCCCGGCGACGCCCCCGGGGCCGGGTGGGCCCAGCCCGGCGAGCAGCGGCAGCGGCGCGAGGCGCAGCGGGAGGGGCCGCCCGGGTCGCCCGGCCGCGGCCCCGTCCCGTCCTGCCGGGCCGTCCGCCGTCGCCACCTGGCACCTCGCGGTGACGGTGCCGAGCACCACCCCGCGGCCGGGCACGCCTCGTCCGGCAGCGAGACCCCGCGGCACGCCGAGGAGGGCGTCGTCGTGCGGGTCGCCGACGGCGAGCACCACGCGGGTTCCGGCCAGGGGGAGCAGCCGGACCAGGTCCGACGGCGCGCCGGTCACGGCGACCGCCAGGCCTGGCCGCGTCCCGGCGCGCACGGCCTGGTCGAGCAGGTCGAGCGGGGCGCCGCGCGGCAGACGCCCCAGCGCGGCGCGCACCGCGTCGACGTCGTCGACCAGGAGCAGTCGCGGCACCGGGGCGGGATCCCCCGGCGCCGGCGGGCGGCCCGGTGCGGCGAGCAGGGTCAGCAGCCGTGCCAGCCGCCGTGGGTCCTGCGCCCCGACGACCGTGCCGCGCCCTGGATGGTCCGCGACGGCGGCCAGCAGGGCGGCGTCCGGCCGGCCGACGACGGCGTGCACGTGCCAGCCGCGCTCGAGCGCCACCACGGCGAGCGTGCGCAGGGCACTGGTGCGGCCGGAGCGCGGCGCGCCCGAGACGAGGAGCGGACCCGACCGCGGGTCCCAGAGGAGCGGACTCTGCTCCTGGCGCTCGGGCCGGTCGACGAGGCCGAGCGGCAGGCCGGGTGACGGGTCGAGCCCGGCGCCGAGCCGAGGGCCCGCGGCCGGCCGTGCGGCCGGCAGCGCGGTCGGCAGGTCCGCGAGCGCGAGGGTCGCGGGCAGCGGGGGGCACCAGAGCCGAGCCTGCGGCTCGAGCCCGTGCCCGGCGGCGCGGACCGCGGCCACGACGTGCTCGGCGTGCCCGGTCGCGGGCGCGTCGGTGGAGGCCTCGCCCCACCGGCTCCACGGCACGGCACGCCGCACGAGCGCTGTCGCGTCGCGGTCGCCTCCCGGTGGTCCGGCGACCATGCCTGCGCTGGTCTTGCGCCCGGTGGCACCCCGGTCCGCCGGCCGCAGGGCTGGCCAGGCCGTCTGGACCGTGCGCAGCGGCCCCGGTCCGCAACGCAGCACCGCGCGCCCGGGCAGGTCCGGACCGATCGCGGCGGCGTCCGGTGCGTCCACGACGTCCGAGGAGTCGGCGGGGTCGGCCACGCGCAGGCACATGCGGATGGCGACGTTGGCCCGGAGCTGGGCGTCGACCACGCCGGCGGGACGCTGCGTGGCGAGCACCAGGTGGATGCCGAGCGACCGGCCCTGCGCGGCGAGCCGGATGAGCCGCGGGACGACGTCGGGCAGGTCCTCGGTCAGCGCGCGCAGCTCGTCGACGACGACGACCAGCCGCGGCGGTGCGTGCGTCCGGGAGCGCAGCTCCTCGAGGTCCGCGACCGCATGCGCCGCGAGCAGGCGCTCGCGGCGGCGCAGCTCCGCCGCCAACCCCTCGAGCGCGCGTCCGGCCTCGACCGGGTCGAGGTCGGTGACCTCTCCGACGACGTGCGGCAGGGACCGGCACAGACCCAGGCCAGCGCCACCCTTGAAGTCGATCAGCACGAGACCGAGCTCCGACGGCGGGTGGCGCAGGGCCAGGCTGAGCACGAGGGCCTGGAGCAGCTCCGACTTGCCGGCCCCCGTGGTGCCGGCGACGAGCATGTGCGGCCCGTCGGCGATGAGGTCGAGGTCGACCGCTGCCGGCCCGCCGGGTCGGGAGGTGCCGCGGTCGCCGGGCGCACCTGTCCCGATGCCGATGCGCGCGACGAGACCGGCGTGGCGGGGCGGCTCGTCGCCCGTGCCGGAGCTCCAGCTCCGGCGGACCGACGCCGCGTCGTCTGGCAGGCCGAGGTCGGCGAGGCCGACCAGCGTCGGCAGCACCGCCCGCCCGCCCGTGAGCCCACGGTTCCGGGTCGCGGCGCGCGCTGCGACGCGCCGGGCCTGCTCCTCGATCCACCCGGCCCGCGGCACCGGGACGGTGACCGTGCGCGGCCCACCCGGCCCGAGCAGGGTGGCGCCGCCCGGCCCGACGCGCAGCACCCAGCGGCACCACGCGGGGACGTCGGCCGGGTGCTCCGTCACGAGGATCACGCCGTCGCGCTGCCCGCGGCCCGTCGACCACCAGCGGTGCGCCGCGGCACGCCACGGGCCGCCGCCGTCGTCCACGACGAGGTGGGCGATGGCTGCTCGGGGCGCGCCGGGCGGTCCGTCGACGGTCGGGGGTGGCGCTGCGGCCAGGACCGTGGCGACGCGCCGCGGGTCCCGCGCCACACGCGGCCAACCCGGCCGGGACGCATCTCCGAGCCAGCGGCACCACGCCCAGTCGGCGTCGCTCGACGGCGCGTGCAGCACCGTGAGCGCGAGCGCTCCGGTGCTGTCCGTGGCCATGGCTGCGCCGAGGAGCCCGTGCACGGTGGCCAGTGCTGCGGGGCGCGGACCGACGACGGCCAGCCCGGCGCGGGCCAGCTCGGTCCACGGTGGAGGGGTCGGCACCCCGTCCGATGGCGCGTCGCCCGCGTCCGGTGGTACGGCCCCCACGACCGGTGGCACGTCGCCCGCGACCGGCGGCGAGGGCTCCGGCCCTGCGGCGAGGCGGATCGCGGTGGCCGCAGGGTCGTCCGCCAGGGCGAGCGGCCCCGGCAGCGACCCGTGCCGCCGACGCATCGCGAGCAGGGCCGGCAGCGCGGGGGCGACGGCGCCGACGGCCAGGACGAGCGCGACGGGTGAGCGGGTGATCGCCAGCAGGACGGCCGCCCCGACGAGGGGGACAGCCCAGGTCAGCACGGGCGCGGCCGGGCGGGGCACGGGCCGGTGCGCGGGTGCGGTCGGCCAGGGTCCCAGCCGGTCCGCGGCCACCGTGACGCGCGCCGGCGAGGCCGCGCCGGGGTGCCTGCGCAGCTCGAGGGTCGTGCTTCCGGCCTCGAGCCGGTCCCCGGCGTCGAGCCGCCGGCCCATCCGGCCCAGCCGGCCCGGCCGGCCCGGCCGGCCGAGGCGGCCCACGCGGCGCCCGGCCCGGGCGCGGGACCCGCCCGCCCGCAGCAGCGTTCCGTTCGCGGAGCCGTCGTCGTGCACCCGCCACCGGGCCGGTCCCGACCCGCGGCTGCGGTGCAGCACGAGGTGCGTCCGCGAGACGGCGGGGTCCGTGAGCCGCAGGTGCCCCGGCGTGAGGTCGGGACGGTCGGGCCCCCCGTCGGGGCCGGTGGCCCGGCCGACCCGCAGCACCCCGCGCTGGTCGGGCACCGCCACCGCGCCTGCGTCCGGCCCGGCCACCACGGCGAGGTGCCACGGCGCGCGGGCGGCGCGCAGGACCGGGTCCTCCGGCCCAGGACCCACGCGCGCGAGGCAGCCCGCCACCCACGGCTCTGCCCCGGCCACGTGGTCGGGCGCGAGCGCTCGCCCGTCGACGGTCAGGGGCGCGGCGTCGAGCGCGGCGCCGGCGAGCACCACCAGGCCGGCGCGGCAGTCGGCGAGGGTCGCGCCGTCGGGCACCTCCAGGTCCCCGACGGGCTCGAGCGTGAAGCGCATCCCGTGAGGGTGCCCGCCCACGAGGCCGGACCGCCGCGGGTGACGTGCGGGCTGTGGACCGGCGCCCGCTGCCCCGTCGGTCCACAGCCCGGCACGTCACTCGGCGGCGAGCGCCTCCACCGGCGGCGTGCTGGCGGCGCTCCGGGCCGGGAGCACCGACGCCAGCGCCCCGGCGAGCAGCGCCACGACGACGACGAGCCCGAGGTCACGCCACGGCACCGCCAGCAGCAGGTCGCCCACCCCCGTGAGCAGGATGCTGGCACCGGCCCAGCCGTAGAGGGTGCCGAGCACGGCGCCCACCACCGCACCCACCCCCGCGACGAGCAGCCCCTCGATCGCGAGCGTCGCGCGCAGCTGGCGCCGGGTCAGCCCGATCGCCCGCAGCGTGGCGTTCTCCCGCCGTCGTTCGATGACGGACAGCGACAGCGTGTTGGCCACCCCGACGATCGCGATGACGACGGCGACGGCGAGCAGGCCGACCACGATCGCCAGCAGCGTGTCGACCACCTGCTGGAAGAAGGCCCGCTCGACGGCGCCGCCCGTCGTCTCGAGGGCCGCACCCGAGTCCGCCGCGAGGTCGGAGACCGCCGCCAGGACGTCCGGCGCCGCCGAGAGATCGGTGAGGTGCACCCACAGCGTGCTGACGGGGGCCCCGGGCGACACCTGCTCGAGGGTCTGCGGGGTCACGAGGAGGTCGGTACCCGGCAGGGGGCGGATCAGCGCGGTCAGCTCCGTCCCCTCCCCGGTGCCGTTGCCGCGGCCGTCGGTGGCGCGCACCGTCACGACGTCGCCCTCGGCGATGTCGAGCGACTGCGCGACCCAGGAGGCCACGACCACCGTCGAGCCGCTCAGCCCCTCGACCTGGTCGGGATCGCTGAGGACGTCGGCCGCGGCCCGCGGCTCGACGGCCCGGGCGGCACCGAGCGTGCCGGTGCCGTTGCCGTCGCTGACCTCGACCATCGCCCCGGACAGCTGGGCGACCGCCGCGACGCCCTCGAGGGCGGCGACCTGTCCGGCGAGCGCACCGGGCAGCGCCGGGACGGTCCGGCCGTCCGGGACGGTGCCGACGGCGACGTCCACCGGGTAGAGCCCGTCGAGCCCGGCGTCGAACGTGGCACGAGTGCTGGCCGCACCGCTGGACATCAGGGCGACGAGGGTGACGCCGATGAACAGCGCGCCGCTCGTCGCGGCCGTCCGGCGCGGGTTGCGGACGCTGTTGGCCGCGGCGAGCCGGGCCGCGACCCCGCCGCGCCGACCGAGCAGGGTGCCGGCCCGGCCGACCAGTCCTGGCACCCAGAACACCGATCCCACGACGAGGCCGACGAACGACGCGGCGCCGCCGAGCAGGCCGAGCCCGAGGCCCAGCTCCATCGAGCCGGTGCGCGCGACGAGCACGCCGCCGGTGAGGCCGCCGCCGCCGCCGAGGATGAGCAGTCCGCTGATCCAGGCCCGGGCGCGCCCGGCCGGGTCGCCCGTGCTCGGCGCGTCGGCCGGCCGCAGCGCGGCGAGCGGCGCCACCCGGGTCGCAGCCCGCGCCGGGGCCATGGCCGCCACGACGGTCACCAGCGTGCCCACGACGATCGGGACGAGCACCGCGGCGAGGGTGATCGAGACCGTCGCCGGCAGCGGGACGTCACCGGCGCCGTCGAGCACCAGGAGCGCGCCCTGGACCAGGAGGAGGCCGAGCAGCACGCCGGCGACCGAGGCCGCGAGCCCCAGCAGCAGGGCCTCGGTGATGACCGAGCGCCGCAGCTGGCGGCGGTCCGCGCCGACGCAACGCAGCAGTGCGAGGGTCCGGGTGCGCTGGGCGACGAGCACCTGGAAGGTGTTGGCGATGACCAGTGCCGCGACGAGCAGCGCCACGGCAGCGAACGCCAGGACGATCGCGACCAGGACGGTCGAGCTTCCGGTGAGCGCGGCCGTGGCCGAGGCCGCGTACTCGCCGCGGGTCTGGATGAGCAGTCCCTCGGTCGCCTCGTCCAGCGTCGCGCCCACGGCGACGACGTCGGCGCCGTCGTCGACGGCCACCAGGGCGCGCCACCACGGCGACGCCTCCTCGCCGTCCGCCGCGCGCCAGCGGTCGAGCCGATCGGCCGTGACGACCCCGACCCCACCGGTGGACAGGAAGGCCGCCGGTGTCTCGAGCACGCCGACGACCTCGAGCTCCTCGACGAGCGCCTCGCCGTCCGCCGCGTCGACCGGGTAGTGCGTCGCGGTGACCGTGCCGCCGATCGCGACGCCCAGGCGCTCGGCGACGGCGTCCGGCAGGGCGATCTGGCCGGCGTTCGCCGGCAGGGCGCCGTCGGTGAGGGTCGAGGTCTCCAGGCGGGCGTCTGCTGCCGTCGCCGTCACCGGCAGCCAGGACCGGCCGCGCGTCCCGCTGAGCTCGACGTAGCTCTCGGCGTAGCCGTGGACGGCCGCGACGCCCGGCACCTCGCCCAGGACGGTGAGCGTCCGCGCGTCGACCGTCCCGCCGCCCGGGCCGGGCTGGACCACCAGCGCGGCGTCGGCCAGCCCGGTGGTCACCGCGTCCGTCGTGGTGCGGGTCATGACGTCGCCCGCCAGCAGGGTCGCGGTGACGAAGGCCGTGCCCAGGGCGATGGCGATCCCCGCTGCGGCCAGGCGACCCAGGCTCCGGCGCATCTGGGCCAGGGTGAGGCCCAGCATCAGTGCACCTCGTCGAGCGTGCGCAGGGCGTCGAGGCCGGCGAGCACGGACTCGGGGGTCGGGTCGACGATGTCGCCTGCGACGCGGCCGTCCGCCAGCAGCACGACGCGGTCCGCGTACGCCGCGGCGGACGGGTCGTGGGTGACCATGACGACGGTCCGGCCGAGCTCGCGGACCGAGGTGCGCAGGAAGCTGAGCACCTGGGCGCCGCCGCGGGAGTCGAGGTTCCCGGTCGGCTCGTCGGCGAAGACGACGTCCGGCCGGGTCACCAGGGCGCGGGCGATCGCCACGCGCTGCTGCTGGCCGCCGGACAGCTCGCCCGGCCGGTGCGTCAGCCGGTCCGCCAGGCCCAGCGTGGCGACGAGGGTGCCGAGCCACGCGGGGTCGGGCGCGCGCCCCGCCAGCTCGAGCGGCAGGGTGATGTTCTGCGCCGCCGTGAACATCGGCAGCAGGTTGAACGCCTGGAAGACGAAGCCGACGCGCTCGCGCCGCAGCAGGGTCATCCCCGCGTCATCGAGGCCGGTGACCTCGGTGTCACCGAGCCAGGCCTGACCCGAGGTCGCCGAGTCCAGCCCGGCGAGCAGGTGCATGAGCGTCGACTTGCCGGAGCCGGACGGGCCCATGATGGCGGTGAACGCCCCCGCTGCGAAGTCGACGTCGACCCCGTCCAGGGCGCGGACGGCGGCCTCGCCGCTGCCGTACACCTTGGTGAGGGCGCGGGCGCGCACCGCTGTGGCTGCTGGGTGGTGCTGGCTGTCCACCGGGATCTCCTCGCGTCGTCGTGCGGCCGTCGACCGGCCGTGCCCTCGACGCTAGGGGCCGCTCTCCGCTGGCGGCATCGGCCCGCGGCAGGGGACCGGCCGACGGGCCGTCATCCCGTGGGTGGACCTGCGCCGCGGCGTGGTCCACCCGGTCACGACCGGGGGTGGACCACGCCGCTCTCGTAGGCCGTCACGACGGCCTGGACCCGGTCGCGCGCGCCCAGCTTGGACAGCACGCGTCCGACGTGCGTCTTGACCGTCGCCTCGCTGACGTACAGCGCCCTGGCGATCTCGGTGTTCGACAGCCCCCTGGCCATCTCGCCGAGCACCTCGCGCTCGCGGTCGGTGAGCTCGGCCAGCCCCGGGTGCTGCGCCGGTGCGTCCAGGCCAGGCAGCGTGACCACGAGGTGCTCGAGCAGGCGCCGCGTGCTCGACGGCGCGATCACCGCGTCGCCCGCGTGCACGGTGCGGATCGCGGCGAGCATCTCCTCGGGCGGGGCGTCCTTGAGCAGGAAACCGCTCGCGCCGGCGCGGATGGCGGCGAGCACGTACTCGTCGAGGTCGAACGTCGTCAGCACGACGACGCGCGGCGCGGCGGCCCCCGCCGTGATCCGGGCGGTCGCGGTCAGGCCGTCCATCGTCGGCATCCGCACATCCATGAGCACCACGTCGACCGGCGTGCCGGCCAGCCGGCGCACGGCCTCGGCCCCGTCGCCGGCCTCCAGCACCACCTCGAGGTCGGGCTGGGAGTCGATGACCATGGCGAACCCGGCACGCACCAGCTGCTGGTCGTCGACGAGGGCGACGCGGATCGGGACGGTCATCACGGCTCCTGGGGGCACGGGAGGGGGATCTGCACACGCACGCGGTAGCCGCCGCCGGGACGCGGGCCCACGGCGATGGTCCCGCCCAGCATCGCGGCCCGCTCGCGCATGCCGAGCACGCCGAGCCCGGCGCCGTCGGAGGCCGCGGCCGCCCCGCGGCCGTCGTCGCTGACCTCGAGCACCACGGCGCTCGGAGCCCAGCCGAGGAGCACGGTGGCCCTGGCCCCCGGTCCGCCGTGCTTGAGCACGTTGGTCAGGCCCTCCTGGCAGATCCGGTAGAGCGTGAGGCCCGTGCCAGGGGGCAGCGTGCGGGGGGTGCCGGTGCGCACCAGGGAGACGGCGAGACCGGACGCCCTGACCTGGGCCACGAGGTGCTCGACATCGGCGACGGCGGGCTGCGGGAGCAGGTCTGGGGGAGGTGGGGGACCGGCGAGGCCGGGCGTGGTCGCGGGTGCCGCCGGCCGGTCCTGGCCTCGGGGTGCCCCGGCCGGCTCGGGCGGGCGCAGCACGCCGAGCAGCCGCCGCATGTCCGCCAGCGCTGCCCGCCCGGTCTCGGCGATGGTCGTCAGCGAGCGCACGGCGGCCTCGGGCTCGGCCTGGGCGGCGTACCGCCCGCCGTCGGCCTGGGCGATGATCACCGACAGGGAGTGGGCGACGATGTCGTGCATCTCGCGCGCGATCCGCGTGCGCTCGGCCGACGTGGCGATCTGGGCCTGCTGGTCCCGCTCGACCTCGAGCCGCCGCGCGCGGTCCACGAGCGCGTCGATCGTCTCGCGGCGTGAGCGGCGCACCAGGCCGACGGCGAACGCGCTCACGGACGTCAGGGCCACGGCGACGGTCGAGAACAGCGCACCCTCGGGCGAGCTGAGCCCGGAGTCGGCCAGGAGCAGCGCACCCAGCAGCCCCGCTCCTGCCAGCGCCCCGCCGAGCGCCGTCCGGTAGGCCCACGGCGGCCCGTGCACGGTGACGGAGTACAGCGCGACGAGGACCACGAGGTCGACGGGGACGAGGAGGTACTGGCCGACGAGCAGGTGTGCCAGCGCGACGGAGAAGACGGCGGCCGCCGAGGCCGCGGGGCGCACGCGCCGCCACGCCAGGGGCGCCACGAGGGCGAGCGACCACAGGGGCACGACGGCGACCTGGTCGACGGCCAGGGCGACCGAGAGCGGCATCGTCACCAGGGCGAGGAGCGCAGCCCCGGTCGCGTCGACGGCGAGGCGGTGGGTCTCGTCCCACGCGCCGACCCGCTCCCACCATCGCATCGCGCCAGCGTAGGGCTGGGCCGCGCCCGAGACGTCGCCCCACGGGGCGACCCGGGCCGGCGCCGGGTCACCCCGGGGGAGGACACCCGCCGTCCCGCCCGCCCTGTGGCAGCATGGGCCCATGACGTACGTTCTCTTGGCCGAAGACGACCCTGCCATTGCCGAACCCTTGGCACGCGCGCTCGGTCGGGAGGGCTACGAGGTCGTCGTGCAAGGCACGGGTCAAGGCGCCATCGACGCGGCACCCACGGCGGACATGGTCATCCTCGACCTCGGCCTGCCCGACATGGACGGCCTGGACGTCGCGCGCTGGATCCGCAACCACGGCCTGACCATCCCGGTGCTCGTCCTCACGGCCCGAGCGGACGAGGTGGACCTGGTCGTGGGCCTCGACGCCGGCGCGGACGACTACGTCACCAAGCCGTTCCGCCTCGCCGAGCTGCTCGCACGGGTCCGGGCGCTGCTGCGCCGCTCGCACGCCGACGGCACCGAGGAGGACGAGCTGCGCGCGCAGGACGTCCGGATGGACCTCGCGGCGCACCGCGCCTTCCAGGGCGAGCGCGAGCTCCACCTGACGGCCAAGGAGTTCGACCTGCTGCGCGTGCTCGTGCGCGACGCCGGGGCCGTCGTGGCCCGCGAGACCCTCATGCGCGAGGTCTGGGACTTCGACCCCACGGGCTCGACCAAGACCCTCGACATGCACGTGTCCTGGCTGCGCCGCAAGCTCGGCGACGACGCCAACGCCCCGCGCTACATCGCCACCGTGCGCGGCATGGGCTTCCGGTTCGAGTCCGGCCAGAGCTGACCTGACGGGCCCCTGAGGTGCGCCGCCGAGTCCTCCAGGCGACGATCGCGGCGGTCACCGTCGCGGTCGTGCTGCTCGGGATCCCGCTCGCGTTCTACGGTGCCCGACTCGTCCGCGACGCCGAGCTGCGCGACCTCGCCGACCGCGCGGCCGCGCTCGGTCGCCAGGTCGAGACCCGGCTCGGGGCGGACCGGCCGATCACCGAGGACCTGCTCGAGATCTACGTCCGGGGCGACGACGGTGCCCTGCCTGCCGCCGTGTCGGTGGTCGCACCGGACGGCACCCGGGTGCGCGCGGGGGAGCCCATCGAGGGACGCGCCTACCCCGCCGTCGTGCGCACCGAGTCCGGTGCGGTGGTGCTCCTGACGATGTCCTGGTGGGACGTGTTCTGGCGCACCTCGCGCGTGGTCGCGCTGGTCGTCGCCGCCTCGACGGTCGCGTTCGCCGCGGGGATCGCCATGTCCCTGTGGCAGGCCCGCCGCCTCGCGGCCCCGCTCATCTACCTCGCGGCCAGCGCGGAGCAGCTCGGCTCCGGTCAGGTGCGCCCGCGGCTCGAGGCCTCGGGGGTCGAGGAGATCGACCTCGTTGCCGCGGAGCTCGCCCGCAGCGCCGACCGCCTCGCGGGCCGGCTCGCCGCCGAGCGCCAGTTCGCCGCAGACGCGTCGCACCAGCTGCGCACGCCGTTGACGGCGCTGTCGATGCGGCTCGAGGAGATCGGGTTCGAGACCGAGAAGGAGGAGGTCCGCGAGGAGGCCCGGATCTCCCTCGAGCAGGTCGAGCGCCTCGTCATGGTCGTCGACGACCTGCTGACGCGCTCCCGCCGCGCCCAGGGCGGCACCACCGAGGCCGTGCGCCTGCTCGAGGTGGTCCACCAGCAGCAGGAGGAGTGGGGGCCGTCGTTCGCCTCGGCGGGGCGGAACCTGGTGGTCGAGGTCCCGCCGGCCACGGCCGTGCTCGCGACCCCGGGTGCGCTCGCCCAGGTGCTCGCGACGCTCATCGAGAACTCGCTCAAGCACGGCGCCGGCACCACCACGGTGCGCTCGCGGCCCTCGGGGTCCGGCGGAGCCGTGGTCGTCGAGGTCGGCGACGAGGGCCCCGGTGTGCCAGACGACCTCGCGCCGCGGATCTTCGAGCGCGAGGTCACCTCCGGCGCGGGCACCGGCCTCGGGCTGTCGCTCGCGCGGGACCTCGTGGCGGCCGACGGTGGTCGGCTCGAGCTCGCCCAGCGGCGGCCTCCGGTGTTCGCGGTGTTCCTTGCCGGCGTGCCCAAGGTCCTCGACCCGGACGTGGTGCTGCCGCGCGGGTCGCTCGTCTCACCGCGCAAGGGGCGCGGACGGCGCCGTCGTCCCCTGCGCTGAGACCGGGTCGCCCGCCGCGGGAGGCCGCGCGGGGCCGTCGCCCGTGAAGACCAGGTGGCGGTACGCCACGTAGCGGAACGCGGTCCCCAGCGCGAGGCCGACGACGTTGGCCGCGACGTTGTCCGCGAGCGGGCTGCGTAGGCCGAGCACGTAGTGCGAGATCGCCAGGCAGACCACCGCGATGGCCATCCCGCCGACGTTGACGGCGACGAAGCCGAGCAGCTCGCGGGTCCGGGTCGCGGTGCGCCGGTCCGCGAACGTCCAGTAGCGGTTGCCGAGCCAGGCGACGACGGTGGCGACCGCGACGGACAGCACCTTGGCGGTCAGCGGCTTGGCGCCGAGCAGCTCGCCCGGGCCGAAGCGGAGCAGGTTGAACAGCCCGACGTCCACGACGAACGCGAGCGCGCCGACCGACCCGAAGCGGATCAGCTCGAGCAGGCGGGCGCGCATGCTCCTCAGCCTAACCGCGCGCGTGCGCGCCACCCTGTGCCCCGGCCCGGCCCGGCCCGGCCCGGGCCCGCCCCGCCCGGGTGAGCCCGGCGGGCGGCGCGCGGCCGCCACGGTGGACGCCGCCGTGGCGGCTGGCGCCGGGTTGTTAGGCTCGGCGACCGTGACGCTCGTGGTGGCAGTGGTGGGTGGCGGACAGCTCGCCCGGATGATGACGCCCGCGGCGACGGCGCTGGGGATCCACCTGCGCGTGCTCGTCGAGGGCCCGGCCACGTCGGCAGCGCGCGTGGTCGTCGACGCCCCCGTGGGCGCTCCGCGCTCGGCGGCCGACGTGCTCGACCTCGTGCTGGGCGACGCGGAGCGGCCGCGTGCCGACGTGCTGACCTTCGAGCACGAGCACATCCCCGCCGAGGTGCTGGCCGCCGTCGAGGCCGCAGGCGTGCCGGTGCGGCCGGGCCCCGACGCCCTGCGCCACGCGCAGGACAAGCTGGTGATGCGCGAGCACCTCACCGCGCTCGGCGTGCCGTGCCCCGCGTGGGCCCCGATCCCGGACGCCGCGGCCCTCGACGCGTTCCTCGCCGCCCACGGTGGTCCCGACGGCCAGGTGGTCGTCAAGACCGCGCGCGGCGGCTACGACGGCAAGGGCGTCCGCGTGGTGCGCGAGAGCTCCGAGGTCGCCGAGTGGTTCGCCGCCGCCGCCGTGGGCGGGCCCGCGCTGCTCGCCGAGGAGAAGGTGCCCTTCGTCCGCGAGCTCGCGGTCCTCCTGGCGCGCCGGCCCTCCGGGGAGGTCGCGGTGTGGCCCGTGGTCGAGACCGTCCAGGCCGACGGCGTGTGCTCCGAGGTCGTCGCGCCGGCGCCCGGGCTGGACGCGCACGTGGAGCGGATCGCGCTGGACGCCGCGCGCCGCATCGCCGACGGCCTGGACGTCACGGGCGTGCTCGCGGTGGAGATGTTCGAGGTCGCCGGGACGGGTGGGGGCCCCGGCTCCGTCGTGGTCAACGAGCTCGCGATGCGCCCGCACAACTCGGGTCACTGGACCATCGACGGGGCCGTGACCAGCCAGTTCGAGCAGCACCTGCGGGCGGTCCTGGACCTGCCCCTGGGTGACCCGTCCCCGCGGGCCGCCTGGACGGTCATGAGCAACGTCCTGGGCTCGTCGCTGGACCGCCTCACCGACGCGCTGCACGCCGTCGTCGGCGCGGACGCCGGCGCGCGGGTCCACCTCTACGGCAAGGACATCCGGCCCGGCCGCAAGCTCGGCCACGTCACGGTGTGCGGGGACGACCTCGCCGACGTCCGGGCCAGGGCGCGCGCCGCGGCGGCGACCCTGCGCGGCGAGCCCGCCCACGGCTGACACGACCGGCGGGGCGACCGATCTCTGAGACGCTGGACCCGGACGAGAGGAGGACGGCGTGAGCGATCCGCTGGTCGGTGTGGTGATGGGGTCGGACTCGGACTGGCCCGTCATGGTGGCCGCTGCCGAGGTGCTGGCCGAGTTCGGGGTCCCCGTGGAGGTCGACGTCGTCTCGGCGCACCGGATGCCGCAGGACATGGTCGACTACGGCCGCTCGGCAGCCGAGCGCGGGCTGCGCGTCCTCGTCGCGGGTGCGGGCGGTGCCGCCCACCTGCCCGGGATGCTCGCGTCGGTGACACCGCTGCCGGTCATCGGCGTGCCCGTGCCGCTGGCCCACCTCGACGGGATGGACTCGCTGCTGTCGATCGTCCAGATGCCCGCCGGGGTGCCGGTGGCGACGGTCTCGGTGGGCGGGGCGCGCAACGCGGGCCTGCTCGCGGTGCGCATCCTCGCCGCGGGCTCGGACGAGCACGCTGCGGAGCTGCGGACGGCGATGGTCGCGTTCCAGGTACGGCTGCGCGAGCAGGCGATGGCCAAGGGCGAGCGGCTGCGCGTGCGGTTCGGCACGGGCGTCGCGCAGGGCGGCCCGGCGGGGTTCAGCGCGTAGCCCGTGCGCAGCGTGGTCGGGCCGGGGCGACCTCAACCCGTGGGCAGCCCGCCGACCGGGCCGGCGGGCAGGGTTCCCTCGGTGATCGCGGCCCAGAACTCCGGCGACAGCTCGGGATCGAGGAGCACGGTCGAGCCGATGTCGCCCGGCCGGTAGTCGGGGTTCGCGATGGGCGGGGTGCCGGTGATGCCGCCGGGGCCGCTCGCGGCGCGGAAGGCCAGGGCGAGCCGCGCGAGGTCGACCACCGACGTCCCGTCGCTCACGGCGAGCGCGTCCGTGCCGGCGCGGAGCAGGCTGACCTGGCGTCCGGGCGCGACGAGCAGCGACGGCTGCGCGACCTGACCCGTGATCGCACCGATGAGCTGCTGCTGGCGCCTGGCCCGGCCGATGTCGCCCTCGGGGTCGGCGTACCGCATGCGCGCGAAGGCCAAGGCCGTCGGCCCGTCCGCGATGGCGCAGCCGGCGGTCCACACCAGCCCGCTCAGCGGCTCGTCGACGTCGTAGTCCAGGCAGAGCTCGACACCGCCCACGGCGTCCACGACACCCTCGACGCCGGCGAAGCCCACCTCGATGTAGTGGTCGACGGTCAGCCCGGTGAGCGACTCGACCGTCTGCACGAGCAGGGGAGGGCCGCCCACGGAGAACGACGCGTTGAGCTTGGCCGCGCCGTAGCCGGGGATCTCGGCGTAGGTGTCGCGGGGGAGGCTGATCAGGGCGGCGGGACCCGATCGGGGCACGTGCAGCACCATGATCGTGTCGGTGCGGGCGCCCAGCGTCTCGGTGTCGACGACGACGCCGTCCTCGCGCGAGTCGGAGCCCGCGAGCAGGTACGTGGTGCCGGGGGTGCCCGTCGCACCGGACGTGGCGGCCACGTGCGTGATGCGGCCGTTCGCCCACAGGGCGAGGCCCACGGGCCAGGTGAGCACGAGGGCGAGCGCCAGCAGGCCGGCGAGCGCAACCCGCCGGCCCCGCCGGCTGGGCGCGCCAGGTGCGCCGGGCGCGGGCGACGGCGCCGGCCGGGGCCGCGGACGGGCCGCGGGGACGATGGCCGGTGCGGCCTGCTGGGCACGCGAGCGTGGTGCGACGGCCGGTGGTGATGCAGCGGGCCGCGGTGATGCAGCGGGCCGAGCTGACGTGCTGGGGTGAGGCGACGCCGACGGCCGGGTTGCCGACGGCCGGGCGGCTGACGCGGCTGACGCGGACGGCCGCGCCGCCGGGGTCTCGGCTGCGCGGCCGACGACGACGGGCGGAGCGACCCCGGGCGCCGGCCTCGGGCGCCGAGCCTGCTCGGGGCTGAACGAGGGCGGCACGGCGCCGGCGCCGTCACGGGGCGGCAGGGGCCGCGCGCCGCCGCTCGGGCCGCTGCGGCTCGGCGTGCGCCGCGGTGGCGCAGGGTCCTGCGGCACGCGACGGGCCGGCGCGTCGTCCTGGTCAGCCACGCTCAGCCGCAGACGCTGGTGACGTCGTC
>Ga0073905_10000342_pt1 | contig 21302 bp, 19 predicted proteins | sample KloWWTupernatant_FD_65482 | JGI IMG/M metagenome (GOLD analysis project Ga0073905, IMG submission 65482) | Active sludge microbial communities from Klosterneuburg, Austria, studying microevolution and ecology of nitrifiers - Klosterneuburg... | ecosystem: Engineered > WWTP > Aerobic digester >... | reverse complement strand
TGTTGCTAACACGAAGAAATTTGATTGCAAACCACGCTGGAAAAAAGGTGACCCCTTTTTAGACATTCCATTGGATCCCGCTGTGCCTAAAACGCTTAAAGGCACTTTTCAAGAAACCCTCTATGTACAACAACTCCAAAGTGGAAAGCCAGCATACCATCGCCTGCGAAAAAATAATGCAACAGGCAAGTACGAAATTATTAATCCAGAAAATCAGGTAGTCCCTTATCATAAAACGGCGCATGTTTATTCTTTTGTTGTCGTAGAAAACGGACAAGGTTCTTTAGAATTGCGTTTAGGATTAGGTAATCATTACTTTACTTCTGGTCGGGCAACAACTGTAAAAGCTGCCGGAGACATTCATTTTTGGAAGGGTGAGATCACAAAAATTACAAATCAATCAGGCGGATACCACACTGAATGAACAATAAATCTAAGCAAGATATTGAAGACATCCTGAATTCCGCGCGCGCTGCCATGGAAGCTGTAGGTTTGCCCATGGAAAAATTTATTCCTTTTCAAGCACCACCTCTACTATTCAGAAATCCGCTGAAGCAAAAACTAAGCCTGGCTCCTCCATCCGACACTTTGATTTCTGCAAGCAAAAAACAAAAGTACACTATTTAAGCCTCTATACTAATCGAGTGTTAGGTTATCGATTCTTAAGTTTAGGTTTACTTGCTCCTGCTTCTAATTTAATTTCGTTACCTTTAATCTCATGATAAATATGTGAAAGAACTGTCTGATTAAAATCTTTCCCGTCATTCGTGCCTCTAAGATTTCTTATAAATTGATCTTCAGTCATCTTTTTTCTAACTTGTGGGTTATAAAGGTCTGTATTTAACTGGAGAATTGCATAAGCCAAGATCAGTACAGTCCCTTCATTTTTAAAACCCAATTTTGCTGCGTTTTCACCGGTCTCAAAAAATGCTTTGGCAAATCCGTCTAAGAGTCTCTCTATTTTTTGACTTTCGCCAGGCAAACGAAACTTATCAAGAAATTGTCTCAGAGATGGCACCAATGCCTTATCCTGACCTTGCTCATCCTTAAAATTGAAACCTTGCGCAAATTGTTCTAGGATTTTTTTATTTTTTTGATTTTCAGATTCGATCTTAGGATCTTTCCCTGGATTTGGTATCTGAGTGTCTAGGCTCCCTAGGTATTCTCCAATCTTATCCTTATCCAGCTTCACGCCATCTATTTCCAGAGAATGTAGAAATTTAGCAATATTCTCTGCGGTATTTGGCTCAAGTATTGTAATGGCTGTTTTAGGGTTTGCATTAAATGCGCTTATTAAATATTTTTTTTGATTCAGTAATTTCTTCTGTGTTACTAACTCCGTTGATTCTAGTGATTCTCGATACTGCTCTTTTGCTACTGCAGCATGCCTCACATACAAAGCCATTAAGTATTGTTGTTTGTTTTTTTTTGTTTTTTGGTTGCTGGTTTTAAATATTTTTTCAAAGGAATTGCTTATTTTTTTAAGTAATTTTTTAAAAAAACCGCTCGACTTTGGTTCTATCTTTTCTACCGCTTCTATCGCCCGCCCTAACTTTCGATGAATCCCCAGTAAAGTTAAATTCTGTTTTGCAATTAACTCGTGTTTTGCAGACAGAGTCCGTTGAGCGTCCACTTTTGCAGCGAAGTCCTGGTTACAAGTAACAATAAACTCCCCGACCATCTTTTCCATTTCTATTTTTGCTGCAACTTCATCAAAAGATTTGTTTTCTGCAAGTGCTCTCTTCATTGCTTCTAACTGCCCTATAAGTTGAGCACGAGCGAAAGACTCTATGATTCCTTTATGCGACATCTCTAGCCTTATTTCTTCTATAGCCGAACAGAAAATCTCAAAACACTCCTTAAAATTCGAGGGTGATATAGCCATCCTGATCTCCAATACACACTGATATTAATCATAAATATAGTACAAACTTTAGGCTCTATCTGGTTCCTCCGTCCGATACTTTGGCTTCTTCAAGCAAAAAACAAAAGCTCACGGTCTAAAAAATAAAGAAATACCATCTTCAGGTGGTAAAATAATACCTAAAATACCTTTTGCAGATGGTATTTATCACACAAATATCGGATAGACTCATATGAAGCATTTTGCTAGATTCATATTAGGCTCCTGGAAAACTTAATATACTGACTTTAAAATCAGCTTGTATTTCGTTATTATCGCTTTACATTACTATCGTTATGCGTTACTATTATCTATGATAAAGTCATTTAATTGCAAAGAAACGGAAAAACTCTTTAACCGAGAGCATATTCCTAAACTTTCTTATTCACTGCATCGAGTGGCTTTAAGAAAACTTTTAATGTTGGACGAGGCTGCCAGTCTAAAAGATTTACGTGTACCACCCGGAAATCGCCTAGAACAGCTCTCTGGCAACCGAAAAGGACAATATAGCATCCGTATCAACGCTCAATATCGTATTTGCTTTGAGTGGAAAGACGGTGACAAGTTTAATGTGGAAATTGTAGATTATCATTAATCTAAGAGGAAACATGGCAAAATTAGCGCCAATACATCCCGGCGAAATTCTACAAGAAGAATTTCTAAAGCCTATGAAAATTTCTCAATATCGTATCGCAAAAGATATTGGGATCTCTGCTACGCGCATTTCGGAAATCGTTCGAGGGAAACGCGCCATAACCGCAGAAACCGCATTAAGACTATCACTTTATTTTGGGATGTCTAAAGGTTTCTGGTTGGGATTACAAAAGCGTTATGAATTAGATATCGCTGAAGATGCGTTAAGCAACCGTTTAAAAACGGAAGTTCATCCTTATAAAGAAGCTTCATAATAATTTTATTTCTAAATAATTGTTACACCACCCATATACGGCAATAACACTTCCGGCACATGAACTCGCCCTTCTGCATCCTGATAATTTTCCATGACTGCAATTAACGTTCTACCCACTGCTAACCCAGAACCATTTAAAGTATGCAACAATTCAGGTTTATTCGTTTCGGGATTGCGAAATCGCGCCTGCATACGTCTGGCCTGAAACGCTTCTGTATTACTACAAGATGAAATTTCGCGATATTGATTTTGACCAGGTAACCACACTTCTAAATCGTAGGTTTTAGCCGACGCAAAACCGATATCCGCCGTACAAAGCGAAAGTACCCGATACGGTAGTTTAAGTTTTTGTAACACCGCTTCTGCATGCGTAACCATTTGCTCTAATGCCGCGTAAGAGTCTTCCGGTCGAACAAATTGCAGCATTTCGACTTTATCGAATTGATGCTGGCGCAACATGCCTCGCATGTCTTTGCCATAAGTACCTGCTTCTTTTCTAAAACACGGGCTATGACACACATACTTTAAAGGCAGCTGTTCTGCATCAATAATCTGCTCTCGAACAATATTGGTAACAGAAACTTCAGAGGTAGAGATTAACCAAAAATCTGTGTCTTTAATGGCAAACATATCGTCTGCAAATTTTGGCAATTGCCCTACGCCATATAACGAATCACTTGTCACTAAATAAGGGACATAGATCTCTTCGTAACCATGCGTCTGCGTGTGTAAATCAAGCATAAATTGCGCTAAAGCACGATGTAATCGCGCAAGTTTTCCATGCAAAACCACAAACCGAGCACCCGCTATACGCGTTGCCGCATCAAAATCTAATGCCGCTCCTCCTAAGGAAACATGATCTTTAACCTCGAAATTAAACAATGGAGCCTGCCCCCACCGTCGTACCTCAAGATTTTCTGTTTCATTTTTGCCGATAGGTGTACTAGCGTGCGGAATATTCGGGATGATTTCTACACGTGCTTTCAAATCGTGTTGAATAACCGCTAAACCTTCTTCTGCTATCTTTAATTTCTCACCTAAGCCTGCAACAAGCGTCATGAGAGCATCAACAGATTGTCCAGTCGCTTTAAATTGTCCAATTTTTTTTGATTGTTGATTCCGTTCGTTTTGCAATTTTTCGGTTTCTACTTGCAGAATTTTACGTTTAGCTTCTAGCGCTTTTAATGCACCAACATCTAAAATAAATCCACGTGTGGCCAATTGTTCTGCAACAGCCTCTGGATTTTCTCGTAATATTTTCGGATCTAACATCGTTTTTGCCTCAGTTTTTTTACAGCCCAGTTCCCCCCTTTAACAAAGGGGGGTAGGGGGGATTTAATCATTCGTTAAAACATCAACGCCCTTAGGCGGCGTAAAGTGAAATTGCGCATCTGGAATACTCGGGTTTAAGCGCATCTGTTTAAAACTAAATAACGAAACTTGACCCAATTGATCTAACAATTCCATCTCGTTTAACGTTTTTTCTTTAAAACCTATTTTGATCCACTGAAAAGATCCTTCGCTATTCTTAGGGTGCAATTCAAAACAGCTGTCGCTATTTTTTAAACAATGTCCGTCTACAAGTGGTAACTTTTTTATTTTAAAATCGCTATCCAGCGAATTAACGTCACCGGTAAGGAAAAAAATAGGTGCCGCGGTTTGAGCTTTGGTTAATTTTTGAATGGTGACTTGATCTAAGTCTTTATCGTAATCCCAAACTTTTTTACCATCCGCAATGATAAGTCTTGGCTCGTTCCCCAAAACTTCCCACCGGAATTGACCTGGCTTTTTAAGCCACATTTTACCAGAAGAGGTTTGCAATTGTCTGCCCGCTTCGCTTTTAATGACTTGTTGAAAATTTCCTTGAAGGCTCGATACAGGTACTAATAAGGCTTTTAATTCAGCAATATCTGTTGCGGTTGGAGCACTTGCTGCTGTTACAGCAAAAACGCTCTGCGCCAAACATAATAAGGCAAAATTAAATAACGCTAATAATCGCTTGGTTTTCATAAACGTACTCCGTAGTGAGCCACCCGTAAATCATAGGTTAAATCTTAGCACAGTAAAGGGCAGGAACAATAATATCTAGAAAACTAAATGGCCTTAAGGCTCTGGTTTACTTTATTTCATTTCAGGGATCTACTAAGTCGCTATTTTATTTCTCTTCAAAAATGGCACAGAAATCACACTATTAACAATCAAAACTCCACTAAATATGAGTATAGCAGCAATCAAAAATTGTACATCTAGCGTTTCTTTCAAAAAAGTGACCCCTAAAATAGTCCCAAAAACCGGTAACAGATAAGTCACCGTCGATACGGCTGTCGCACCTTGTCGTTCGATAATCCTATAGTACATAATAAAAGCAAAGGCGGTACCAAAAACGGCAAGCCCCAACACACCAAACCACGATGACAGAGATGCTGTTTGAATCATTAATAATGGCGATTCAAAAATAAATGCCAAGGGTATTAAGTAAAGCAGCGAAGAAAATAACTGGATGACAGGCGCAACTAAAGGTGGGACGGATGGGAAATTTTTTCGTACATACACTATTCCAACTGCGTAGCTTGAAGCACCGATAAAGCTTAACAATATTCCTCGCATATCGACTGCGAGATCTGTCCCTTGCAGCGAACTGAAAACTGTCGGCAAAAATAAAACACAAAATCCCACTAATCCAACGGTAGCACCAATCCCTCTACCCCAGGTTAATTGTTCGTCTTTTAAAAAAATATTCGCTAAAATAATGGTTAAAACAGGCGTAGTACCATTAATAAGCGCAGAAAGACTCGTGGGAATGGTTTGAACCGCAAAATTAAAACAAATCCAAGGTATCCCATTTGCAAAAATGCCAATCACAAAACAATGGAACCATAATTTACGATGTTTCCAAAGGTGAACTTTTCTAAATTTCAATACAATATATAATAATAACACGCCGATCAATGTACGTAATGCCGTTATCGTTAAAGGTGCAATATCACCGACTGCGATTTTAATAAATAGAAACGACGGCCCCCACAGCATAGATAACAACAAAATTTCGAATAGGCCTTTGTGAAGTTTCATGATAATAGATCAATCGCCCGTGATTTTGCTTAAATTTACTTGGAATACTAGCATAATTTTGGAATATTTAGCAAGATTCCTGCATGTTCTTAACTTATTTCCGATCCTTGAACCAGCACTTCTCTACCTCCATTGCTTTGCATATTGCTCACAATGCCTGCCGCTTCCATGGTTTCTATTAATCGCGCAGCACGATTGTAACCAATTTTTAAGCGCCTCTGTAAATGCGAAATCGATGCACGCCGTGTTTCAGCGACAATTTGTACTGCAGAATCATATAAATCATCTTGCTCGCCACTTTCCTCTTCTTCAAATCCACCTAAACCAGACGAGAAAGAACGATCACCACTCCCACCTAAAACATCAATCGCATAATCCGGTTCACCCAATTGTTTAAGGGACTTAACAACCGCGTGTACTTCTTCATCCGACACAAAAGCACCATGAATACGAATGGGTACACCTGTGCCCGGTGGCAAATAGAGCATATCCCCATGCCCTAACAATTGTTCTGCACCTTGCTGATCTAAAATAGTCCGCGAATCAATGCGAGAAGACACTTGAAAAGCAATGCGTGTCGGCACATTGGCTTTAATTAAACCGGTGATCACATCTACAGACGGTCGTTGTGTTGCTAAAATTAAATGGATTCCGGCAGCACGCGCTTTTTGGGCAATGCGTGCAATTAACTCTTCAACTTTTTTACCAACAACCATAATCATGTCAGCAAATTCATCGATAATCACAACAATATGCGGCAGGCTACTCAAAGCAGGTCTTTCAGCACCCACATCCGCACTACTCCCCTTTGAAGCAGGTAACCAAAAAGGATCTAAAATAGGCTGATTTGCACGTTCTGCATCACACACCTTACGGTTATAGCCGACTAAATTTCTAACCCCTAAAGCCGCCATCAGCTTATAACGACGTTCCATTTCTGCCACACACCAGCGCAAGGCATTCGCAGCATCTTTCATATCAGTTACAACAGGCGTTAATAAATGCGGTATCCCATCATAAATGGAGAGTTCTAACATTTTCGGATCAATTAAAATTAAACGCACATCTCTTGGCATCGCCTTATATAATAGGCTTAATAACATCACATTAATGCCAACAGACTTACCCGAACCCGTTGTTCCTGCAACTAACAAATGGGGCATTTTCGCCAAATTAACAACGACGGGAATACCTGCAATATCCTTACCCAAGGCTAAACTGAGGTGAGAAGGAGATTCTATATATTGAGAGGATTCCAAGATCTCTCGCAGTCGCACCAATTCACGATATTCATTCGGAATTTCTAATCCTACAACGGATTTCCCAGGAATAACTTCTACAACGCGTACACGCGTTACTGTCAATGCGCGTGCCAAATCTTTAGCAAGTCCCGTAATTTTACTAACCTTTACACCCGCAGCTAATTCCATTTCAAAGCGAGTAATCACAGGACCTGGCTCGACCGCAACAACGTTTACCTGAACACCAAACTCTAATAGCCGTGTTTCGACTTCTCGCGATAAGGCTTCTAATTTGCTCGGGGAATAACACTCTGTCTGATTTTTGGGCTCAGCGATTTCTAATAACGTCACAGACGGTAATTCAGTATTTAAGGGCAACTGAGAACCTACAGGTAAAATGCGTGCGCTCGGAATCGCAGGTTTTACTTCTTTCATTTCTAAAAATTTTGGTTTTAAAGGTACAGCATCGATCACAACTTCTCTTTTTAGTTTTCGCGCACCCAGTGTTGGATCAACACGCTCGGCTTTAAGACTTTTCAGAACCCCTTTTCGCTCTTGATACCGTTGCTTCCAATTTTTTAAATAAGTTAATGCACAAGGTAATGCTGCACAAAAATTCCAAAACCCCAGCAATAATCTCCTACCCATTTTATCGATTAAGCCAAACCAAGAAAGTCCGGTGGTGAGGGTAACACCCGTCAAAAATACTGCCAATAACACAAGTGTACTGCCCAAATAACCCAAAAAAGGATTAAGCTCGGCGCTGATAATTTGCCCGCAAATCCCGCCCGCACTCACCGGCATTCCTTTGCTCCATATGCCGAAATGTAAGCTGGCAAGGCCACACCCAGAAACCACCGTTAAACCAAAACCAATAATGCGCAAGCCCCACAAAAAACGATGCGAATCATTAGGCTCAAAACGATTTTGGAAAAGTCGAATACTTCCGTAGCCAATTAATAGGGGAATCAGGTAGGCTATGTAACCAAATAAATAGAGGCATAAATCGGCGAACCATGCACCCGCCTCTCCTGCCGCATTTTGGATCCCCTGCTGAGGTGTCGTATGAGACCAACCCGGATCTGCCTCATGATAAGTGATTAAAGCAACACATAAAAAAATAGCCAAGGTCGACAGCAAGATAAAACTACCCTCTTGTAACCGACGCCATAGCACCAGGCGCGTAGCAGCTGTCAATCCAGGTTTAGATCTGGCTTTAGATTCTGGTTTTGAAAGGGTTTTTCGCTTTTTCTTCATGCTAACGCTGTCATCCACATTTATATACGACTTATCATCTATTTAATCATAAACACTATACCGCTTTTTTGCAGCTTAGCGTATATTACCTTGATTTGAAGCTGAGATCTTTATGCAAAATACCAAACACTGTCGATTACTCATTTTAGGCTCTGGTCCCGCTGGTTATACTGCGGCTGTGTACGCCTCGCGTGCCAATTTAAACCCCGTGCTGATTACGGGTATGGAAAAAGGCGGACAATTAACCACCACCACCGATGTTGATAACTGGCCAGGGGATATCGAAGGTCTAACAGGTCCTGCTTTAATGGATCGCATGGAACAACATGCCAAACGTTTTAATACTGAAATCATTTTTGATCACATCGCCGAAGTTAAGTTAAGTAGCAAACCCTTTGAACTTATCGGGGATTCCAAAAAGAGATACACCGCAGATGCGCTTATTATTGCAACAGGTGCCAGAGCCAAATACCTCGGCATTCCCTCAGAGCAGGCTTTTATGGGCAAAGGCGTCTCGGCTTGTGCAACCTGTGATGGCTTTTTCTATAAAAACCAAGGTGTTGCTGTTATTGGCGGCGGGAATACCGCTGTTGAAGAAGCTCTCTACCTATCGAATATTGCGGGTCATGTTACCCTTATTCACCGTCGTGATAAATTTAAAGCGGAAAAAATCTTAATCACACAATTAATGAAAAAAGTTGAGACTGGAAATATCACTATTTTGTGGAACACAGTGCTCGATGAGATTTTGGGCGATGAAACCGGTGTGACGGGCATTCGTGTAACAGAAGTCACAAGCAAAAGCCAACAAGATATTGCACTTCAGGGCGTTTTTATTGCCATTGGCCACGTGCCGAATACCTCCATATTTGAAAGTCAGCTCAATATGTTCAATAGCTATATCACCGTACAGGGTGGTTCTGCGGGCAATGCCACTGCAACGAATATCCCAGGCGTATTTGCCGCCGGAGATGTCGCCGATCATGTCTATCGACAAGCGATTACCTCTGCTGGCTCTGGCTGCATGGCGGCTTTGGATGCTGAAAAATATCTTGATGCAATGCAGGTAGCATCTTAGACTGACATCTGCTAATATCTCTTCATTATTTATTGAGGTTTGAAGCTTAATTATGGCCAAAGAAGAAGCGATTGAAATGGAAGGTACGGTCATCGAAAACCTACCCAACACACATTTTAGAGTACAACTAGAAAACGGACATATGGTGATTGCACACATTTCTGGCCGTATGCGTAAAAATTATATTCGAATTTTAATGGGCGATCGCGTCACGGTTCAACTAACCCCTTATGATCTCACAAAGGGACGCATTACCTTTAGAAACCGTGAGGCCAAAGAAATTAAAGAGGCCGAAGCCGCTGCGACAGAACCCAAGAAAGATTAATGCTCCCGCGTTGCAACAAACGTAATATCCGGCCAACGTTCGATGGTTAAATTAAGATTCACCATCGTGGGTGCTAAATAGGTAAGGTTATTGCCACCGTCTAAAGCCAGATTGCCGATCACTTTTCGTTCAAATTCCTCTAATTTTTTCGGATTATCACATCGAACCCATCGCGCGGTTGAAACATTAATCGTGTCGTAAACACAATCAACATTGTATTCGTATTGTAACCGATGCGCGACGACATCAAATTGCAATTCGCCAACAGCGCCCAGAATAATACGATTGTCGTTAATGGGTCTAAAGACTTGGGTAGCGCCTTCTTCTGATAACTGAATCAGGCCTTTTTGTAAGGCTTTTGCTTTCAGTGGATCTTTAGGTCGAACCGCACGGAATAACTCCGGCGCAAAATAAGGCACGCCAATAAATTTAAGATTCTCACCCTGCGTAAAGGTATCGCCAATTTGAATGGTGCCATGATTATGTAACCCAATGATATCGCCCGGCCATGCTTCCATCACCCGATCGCGCTCCCCTGCCATAAAGGTTAAGGCATTTGAAATTTGAATCTCTTTAGCCAATCGCACATGGCGCATTTTCATGCCTTGTTCGTATTTTCCAGAGCATATCCGTAAAAAAGCAATACGATCTCGATGCTGGGGATCCATATTCGCCTGAATTTTAAAAACAAAACCTGTAAATTTTGCTTCTGTTGCCTCAACACTGCGTGTTTCTGTTTCTCGCGATTGTGGCGATGGCGCATAGTTTGCAAAAGCATCTAAGAGTTCTTGCACACCAAAATTATTTAAAGCCGAACCAAAAAATACAGGAGTTAGCTCCCCTTTTAAATAAGCATCTTTATCAAATCCATGGCTTGCACCTTGCACCAAAGATAATTCCTCTCGAAATTCTTTGGCACTCTCTACACCAATTAAACGATCTAATTCTGGATTATTAAGACCTTGAATGACCTGCCCTGCTTGTATGCGTTCGTTTTTACCAGGTTGGTAAAGACAAATACTATCAAATTCTAAGTGATAAATGCCTTTAAAATGCTTCCCCATACCAATAGGCCAAGTCACAGGTGCACAGCGAATATTTAATATGCGTTCTATTTCATCTAAAAGATCTACAGGTTCTCGACTATCGCGATCTAACTTATTAATAAAAGTAATAATCGGTGTATCCCGCAAGCGACAGACTTCGAGTAACTTAATCGTTCGAGGTTCTACCCCCTTTACGGCATCAATTACCATTAGTGCAGAATCAACAGCCGTCAAGGTCCGATAGGTATCTTCAGAAAAATCTTCATGACCTGGCGTATCTAACAGGTTGATGATGCGATTTTTATACGGAAACTGCATCACAGATGTCGTGACCGAAATCCCTCGCTGCTTTTCTAGCGCCATCCAATCGGATGTTGCATGTTTGCTGGCTTTACGCCCCTTCACCGTACCGGCAAGCTGTATAGCACCTCCATACAACAACAGTTTTTCAGTGATCGTTGTTTTTCCCGCATCGGGGTGAGAAATAATGGCGAAGGTGCAGCGGGCAGGAAATCCCCCCGGCCCCCCTTTGTCAAAGGGGGGAATAATGTGTATGCTCATTGTGTTTTCGCCATTGGTAATCGTTGTTCAATTTTCAAATAAACCGCCGTTAAAATAACCAAAGTTAAACCAAAACCCCACTTAAAAGAGTCCGTTTTAAAAGCCCATATCGCAATGCAAGCTAAAAGCGTATTTAATGCAATAACGCCCCATAGCACTTGCGTGTTCGAATAACCTGCTCTGTGCAATCGATGAAAAGCATGCTCTCGATGCGCCATGGCCAAGTTTTCATGTCGTATAAACCTTCTAATTAAAGTCATCGTGGTATCAAACCAAAAAACACCATACAAAATAATCCAAACTGTGATAGGGATATGATACAAATGATCCGCAATCAACGAAAACAATCCCACCAAAAACCCTAGAAAATAGCTACCCACATCACCCATAAAAACACTGGCTTTGGGCCAATTCCACACTAAAAAACCCGCAACTGTTGCAACAAGTGTCCATGTTAACAACGCAAGGGGAATAGCACCTACATGCCAAAAAAAGAATCCCCCAATCCCAAAAACAAATAAGGCTTCCACCCCGGCAAGACCATCTATCCCATCCATAAAATTATAAAGATTAATAGACCAAGCAATACTTAATACCGTTAAAACCAAACCCGCCCAACCCAAGGTGAGTGTTGTGTAGCGCGATAAATGAAGCGCAGTCACATCTCCCAGCATAATCACACAAAAAATGGCCACCAATACTTGCACCAGTAGCCGCTTTCGTGCCGATAGCTCTCTGTGATCATCCCAAAATCCAACCAGTGAAACAACAAGCGTGCTTGGTACAAACAAAAGCAAATCGTGTACCGAAAATAAATGGTATACATTGCCAACAAGCAGGCAAAGAAACCACAATAAAACAAACACAACACCCGCTCCCAGCGGCGTTGCTACCTGATGCGACGATCGGGCATTCGGAATAGCAATAAGACCTTGCTTTACAGCATAGTAACAAAATAAACGCACCAAAGCGGCTGATCCTAAAAATAGCCCTAGGCCAACGATCACCAAAAATGAGTTGCTCAACTTATTTTCTCTATTTCTTTAATAACGCCCATAACCGATTCTAACATAATGCAATTTTAGGCTCATCTACATTTTGCCATCTGCTGAATGGGGTTTACCCCGAATAATTAGGGTGGAAAAATAAAATAACGCTTGCTCTGAATCCAAAAGTTGTGATAAAGTAAGAAAGTTAGATACCTATAATCAGAGAGGAGAAAATACAATGGTTCCAGCAAACTCAACGGCTTTGATAGCAGACCCTAAGGTACGAGGAGCAGTTATAGCTCAGATGGTTGCAAGAGGCGACAACGCTTTAACGGCGGGAGAAATGGCACTATTGGCAAGATATCCTGACTTAGCGGCTACTGCGGCACATGCTGCAATTGCAAATCCAACAGCAACCTCTTTGAGAGCAAATCCTGCTGTACAAGCAGAGATTCAATCTCATGGTTTATACTTTCAGCTTGGAAATCAAACTGGAACAGATACGCCACAAGCGGCAAATACAGTAAAGCCTGTAGAGAAAAAAGTATTTTCTAAGAAGGAGTAATTTTTAAAAAGCTAATGGGGTCAGATCTGACCCCATTAGCCCTCTATCCAAGCCCTAGAGACTTAACAGCGGCTTTAAAGGCATTGCCCCGCTCTTCAAAATTCTTAAACATATCGTAGCTCGCACAAACCGGCGATAACAAAACACCGTCGCCAGCTTTTACGCAATTAGCAGCGACGTGAACCGCATCTGTCATATTACTTGCACGTACGCAATTAACAACGCCATGCAATAAACTATATAATGTTTCCGTTGCTTCACCAATTAAAATAACGGCTTTGCAATGTTTTTGAACAACGGACATCAAAGGCGAAAAATCAGCATTTTTTCCAACGCCACCTGCAATCAATACCCACTTTCCAGAAATCGTATCCGCCAATCCTTGCAGGGTTGCCAGTGTTGCGCCGACATTAGTACCTTTGGAATCGTTAATCCAAGGCACCCCAAGATAATCAGCAACCCACTCTGCACGATGTGGCAATCCTGTAAAAGATTGTAATACCGATAACATCGATGCCATGGGCAATGCGATGCTTTCGCCGAGTGCCAATGCCGCTAAGGCATTAGCAAGATTATGTAAGCCCGATATTTTTAATTTTGATGCGGGTAATAACAGTTCTTTTCCTCTGGCTAAGCACAACACCTCTTTGTTTTTAATTAAACCATAGTGATTTTCTAAAGGCGCATCCGTTCCAAAGCTAATGGTTTTCATAATGGGGTCAGACCCCATTATTCCCGGCAACTGCGGATCTTCTCGGTTATAAACAATCGCTTCACAATTTTTGAAAATGCGATGTTTTGCGGCTTGATAAGCCTCGACCGAAGCATAACGATCGAGATGATCAGGACAAATATTTAAAACCGTTGCAACAACGGGTTTTAGCGAATGCGTTGTTTCTAATTGAAAGCTCGATAATTCAAGTACATATAAATCTGGTTTTTCTTTTAAAAGTGCCAATACGGGCGTACCGAGGTTTCCACCAACGCCTACACGAATACCCGCGGCTTTCGCCATTTCTCCCACCAACGTTGTCACCGTACTTTTTCCATTTGATCCGGTAATGGCAACAACGGGAGCGGTCGTACTTCTCGCTAATAACTCGATATCGCCAATGATCTCTGCTTGAGGTAAAAATGAATGGATAAGATCAGGGTGATCTTGAGAAATTCCCGGACTTAAAACCACTGTTTTGGCTTTTGCTAATAGCGCTTTAGGAAATACGCCTGTATAAACGGGAATATGTGGATAGCTTTTTTTTAATGCTGCTAATTTAGGTGGATTTTCGCGTGAATCCATCACAATAATAGGAATACCCTGTGCAACATAATGTTGAACGCAAGAAAAGCCGGTTTCGCCGAGACCGATAATGACTGTGTCTGTGTTATTATTCATTTATCCCTCATCCGCCCTGCGGACACCTTCTCCCAAAGGGAGAAGGAGAAACGTAAATAAGCTAAATTAGCGAAGTTTCAGTGTTGCTAATCCAAATAAAACCAATACCACGGTAATAATCCAAAAACGTACAATTACGCGTGGTTCTGGCCACCCTTTTAATTCAAAGTGATGATGAATAGGTGCCATTTTAAAAATACGGCGACCGGTTAATTTAAATGATCCAACTTGTAATATCACAGACACGGTTTCTGCCACAAAGACACCACCCATAATAAATAATACTAATTCTTGTCGCACTAAAACAGCAATAATGCCAAGTGCTGCGCCTAAACCGAGCGAACCCACATCTCCCATAAAGACTTGCGCAGGATACGCATTAAACCATAAAAATCCAAGACCTGCACCAACCAATGCCCCGCAAAAAACGGTAATTTCTTCGACCCCGGGAATATAAGGAACAGATAAATACGTCGCGAATTTCACATGTCCCGTCACGTAGGCAAAAATGCCCAATGCACCGCCAACTAACACAATCGGCATAATGGCTAATCCATCCAAGCCATCCGTTAAATTAACGGCATTACTCGTGCCAACGATCACAAGATATGTCAAAATAATATAAAAAAAACCCAGTGGCACAACAATATTCTTAAAAAATGGGATTAACAAACTGGTTTCGGCTGGTGTTACGGCTTTCATATATAAAAAAATTGCCGCGGCTAAACCCACTATCGATTGTAACAAAAATTTCAACCGCGCAGATAAACCTTTAGAATTGCGTCGCATTAATTTTCGATAATCGTCGCACCAGCCGATCATGCCAAACCCAACCATAACGGTTAACACTATCCACACATAGGGATTACGCAAATTACTCCAGAGCAGTGTTGCAATAGCAATCGCAAGGATGATCATGGCGCCACCCATCGTTGGGGTACCGGCTTTACTAAAATGACTTTGAGGACCATCATTGCGTACGACTTGTCCAACTTTATATTGTGCCAGCCACCGAATCATCGGAGGCCCAACAAATAAAGTAATAATCAATGCCGTCAGTGATGCCACAATTGCCCTTAGCGTAATATATTCAAACACGCTAAATGCGCGATAATACTGGGTTAAATACTCTGCAAGCCAAATTAACATGTGTGCGTTTCCTGGCAATTCGTTGTTAATGCAAAAACCACTTCTTCCATTCGCATAAAACGCGAACCTTTAATTAAAATCGTTGTATCTGAACTGATTTCCGAGTTCAATGCCTGAATTAATAAAGATTTATCAGAAAAATGCATTGCATTCTGGCCAAATGCCTGTATTGCTAATGCCGTCATGGGACCTACACCAAACATTTTATCAATACCTAAACTTTTAGCCTGAAGCCCCATCTCATGATGCAATTTCTCTGCATCTTCTCCCATCTCAACCATATCACCCATCACAAAAATCTGTCTACCCGGTAATTTTGACAATACTGTCAACGCAGCACGTATAGAAATCGGATTTGCATTATAGGTATCATCGATAATCGATACGCCCTTTAACCCTTTTTTAAATTGTAAACGCCCAGCAACTGACACAAACTTTTCTAATCCTGTTTTAATCTTCAACAAAGAAATATTCAATGCACGTGCAGCAGCTGCTGCGGCAATGGCATTTTGTACCATATGGAGACCCGGTATTTGCAGCTGAATTGTGATTGTACCGATATCCGTATTCAATTCAAATTGTGATAACGTGGGTTCTAAGATAATATTTTTTCCAAAAACATCCGCCGAATGCGTCATACCAAAGCTAATAATATGTTGACCCGCTTTTAGCAAACCACGCCAATAATCTGCGTATGTATCATCTGCATTAATCAGTGCTATACCCTGTGATTGTAAGCATTCAAAAATTTCGCCTTTTGCTTTTGCAATAGCCGATTTACTGCCAAAAACCTCTTGGTGTGCAATACCGGCATTGGTGATCAATGCAACACGGGGTGTTGCTAAGCGCATTAAATAGGCGATGTCACCTTGTTTACGCGCCCCCATTTCTATCACAGCATACTGATGCGTTGGCAATAAACCTAAGAGCGTTAAAGGCACACCGATTTCTGTATTTAAATTGCCTTGGGTGGATAATACCGAACCTTGTTCTGCCAAAATGTGTGTTAACATTTCTTTAGTAGTTGTTTTACCCGCACTGCCTGTCAGTGCCACCATGGGTATTTGAAAAGACTGTCTATAGGCTTTTGCAAGCTGCCCTAAGGCGAAAACCGTATCTGGTACCAACAAGGTTGGTAATGTTGTATCAATTGGACGACTAATAACAACACCCACAGCACCACGCGCTTCGGCTTCGTGAATAAAATCATGACCATCGACTTTAGCACCCGGAATCGCAATAAATAAAGTGCCTGGTGATACTTGACGAGAATCTGTTTTGACATCTTTAAAAATAACATTTCCCCGGGAGATGTTGGCCGCACCCATCGATTCGGCTGCAAACGATAAAGTTAAAGTAGACATAGCATTCTCCGTTCTAATGCTGCCTCTACAACAAGCTTATCTGAAAATGGCATTTTCTCTGTTCCGATAATTTGATAGGTCTCGTGCCCTTTGCCTGCAACCAGGATAATGTCCTCAGCTTTTGCATTTTTAATAGCCGAGTCAATCGCTTTAGCACGATCATATTCAACAATCACTTTAGTCGGGTTTTTAAGTCCTTGTATCATCTCTGCCATAATTTGCGTGGGATCTTCCGTTCTCGGATTGTCTTGGGTTAAATATAAGTGATCACTTAAGCGTTCGCCAATGGCTGCCATTACAGGGCGTTTTCCGCGATCGCGATCGCCACCACAGCCAACGACACACCACAATTCACCCACACAATGTCCCCGCAAGGCTTCTAAAACCAAAGCTAAGGCATCCGGCTTATGCGCATAATCGACAATGACCAAAGGCATCTCTGTATTTCCGCCAAAGCGCATCATCCGCCCAGGAGCCGTACTGATCGCTTTAATTGCTTTTAATACTGCATTCAGTGGAACACCCTGTAAACAGACCGCCGTCAGCGCTGCCAAAATATTGCTGACATTAAAAAGTCCTAGCAAATGAGAGCGCAATTCACCCTCGCCCCAAGGCGTTTTTACAGTGGCACGAATGCCATGCTTATCTAAAACAACATTATCTGCAATAACTACATTATTTCCCCCCTTTGAAAAAGGGGGGACAGGGGGGATTTTATGACACGAATATCCCAACACCCGCCCTGTTTTATTCAATGCCTTAAGTTCAGTAAACAACACCCGTCCAAAAGCATCATCTAAATTAATAATCGACTGTTTTGCTTGAAATTCCGTAAATAATTTTTTTTTAACTTCACCATAGGTTTGCATATCCGGATGATAGTCTAAATGATCCCGTGTTAGATTTGTAAAAATAACGGTATCGAATTCTACCCCTGCTACGCGATTTTGATCTAAAGCATGCGAAGTCACTTCCATCGCAACCGCACTCACATTTTGTTTTTGAAGTGCCGCTAAGGTTCTTTGAACTGCTATTGCATCTGGGGTTGTATAATCGTGCGTTGTTTTATCTGGCTTCTCGTCATGCGAAATACGGATTTCTTTAAACCGCTGTTTTTCAGAAAAAATGCCTGTACCCAATGTGCCTATCACGCCACACGATCTCTCACAATAAGACATAATTTCTGCAATAAAATGTGATACCGATGTTTTACCACTCGTGCCTGTAATACCGATAACGGGCAATTTCTCCGATGGATTTGAAAAAAATCGTGCCGCGATGTGTCCAATTAATTTTCTTTCAGTAACTACCGCCACTGTACCATTCTTAATAGCTTGTTCAATATACGCTCGACCATCAACCGTTAATCCCGGCACCGCTATAAACAAATCGCCAGGCTTTACCTGGCGACTATCGGTTGTCAGATTTTTGATATGTATATCATTCATAATCAACATGAAGCTCATTCTTATTAGCTTGCGCCACCCGTAATTTCTGGTTATCTACCCTGTCGGGCGGTACATTAAACAACCGTAGCGCACCCGCGGCTATTTTAGAAAAAAGCGGCGCTGCCACTTGGCTACCGTAGTATAAGCCTGCGGTTGGATCATCAACCACCACAACGATTGCAAATCGTGGATGAGATGCTGGTGCTAAGCCTGCAAACACCGCAACATGAGAATGTTTATCATATCCGCCACTGGCGGCAAGCTTGCGTGATGTACCCGTCTTTCCCGCCGTACGATAACCAACAACTTTTGCTTTTGCGCCACCACCATGATCTACAATGCCCGATAACATATCCATTGTTTGTTTAGCCACAACATGATCAATAACTTCCTCACCCAATGGAATATCAGATTGCTTTAAAAATGTCGGTGTGCGCTTTACGCCTCCTGCACCTAAAACAGCATAAGCTTGTGCTAACTGTAAGGGGGTAACACTCATCGCATAACCAAATGCCATCGTTGCCAATACAAAAGATCCATCTTTGGGTGGCGCATGCAATGTTCCCGAACTCTCTCCAGGAAAACCACTACCCGTCGTGGTACCAAATCCAAATTTTGCATAAGTGTCAACGAGATTTTTAGCCGGCAGTGATAACGTCAATTTAGCCACACCAATGTTACTGGATGTTTTCAAAACTTCGGCAACACTCAATACACCTAAATTTTTATCATCTATTTCTTTAACAACATTTCTACCAATCACTATTCGACCGGGAGCGGTATTAATTAATGTCTCTGCAGTTACTTGGCTATGCTGCATCGCATTTACAACACTAAACGTCTTCATCACCGAACCCGCTTCAAATTTATCGGTTACTGCGCGATTACGACACCGAGCCGTATCTTGAGGTTTAATCCGAATATTCGGATTAAACGAGGGCTGATTAACCATGGCTAATATTTCACCTGTCTGCACGTCTAATACGATCGCAGAACCCGCCTTGGCTTTGCTCGATGCAACTGCAGCTTTTAATTCGCGATAGGCTAAATATTGTAGCCGTTGATCAACACTCAACACCACATCTTGTCCAGATTGCATTTCTTGCAAATCTTCTAGAATTTGCACCTCATGACCTTGTCTATCTTTAACAACTTTTTTGCGCCCCTTAGAACCCGCAAGCGCATTTTCTAAAGCTAATTCCAAGCCTTCTTTGCCTTGATCATCCAAATCGGTAAATCCGACCACATGTGCGGCCACTTCACCTGCCGGATAAAACCGTCTGTATTCAGGCTTTAAATGTATGCCCGGTATTTCTAAACGCTTAACTTGTTCTGCGACATTCGGCGATACATGCCGCTGCAAATAAACAAATTCTTTAGCTTTGTTTAGCAAAGCTTTAGCGCGTAACTGATCCAGGGAAATATCCAAAGCAGCAACGAGCGCTAACAATTGAGGATCTTCTGGATTAAACTCTTTGGGGTTTAACCAAACAGAATTCACGGGTGTACTAATCGCTAAGGGCTCACCATTTCTGTCGAGGATCATCCCGCGATGCGCAGGCGTACCGACCACGCGAATTGTTCTCCTATCGCCCTCATTTTGGAGAAACTTTTTTTCAAATACGTGCAAATTAACTACACGCCAAGTCAACCCACTCACAACGAGCAGGAACACTATTCCTATAAAAATGTAACGGCCTTTAAATTTCATGGCTGAATCACCACTATTTCTTTGTTAGACGGAAGAATCATCCCCAATTTTTCTCTCGCAATTTTTTCGACGCGGAGATCAGAAGCCAAAGTTCCCTGCTCCAATAACTGCTGTGTCCACTCCACATGCAAGTTATCGCGCGAATTTTGTAAGGCCTCCAGTTGAATATGCAGATTGCGATTTAAATATTTTGTATAAACCACGCCCAATGCGGAACTTAAGACCAAAAGGCTTAGGAATATCATCTTTAAATCACGCTTTTTAAATAATTGTCCAAGAGGATTTAAAGCCAAACGACCTTCGTTGATTTGAAATCCCCCGTTAATAACAACGTCTTGTCTCATTTTGAATGACACCTTTTTTCGGCTAATCTTAATATGGCACTGCGTGCCCGTTTATTTTTTGCAATTTCAGCGTCCATGGGCTTGATTGATCTGCCTAATCGACGAAGCCTTTGATTCATCTGGCTCGCGAGAATTGGCAACCCAATTGGATGCTCATCACCCTTTTCATGTTTCTGAATAAAGCGCTTAACCAAACGATCTTCTAATGAATGGAAACTGATCACAGCCAATCGACCACCCTTTGCCAAAATCTCTAAGGCCTGATCTAACCCTAAAGTTATCTCTTCAAGCTCATTATTAATGAATATCCGAATCGCTTGAAAACTACGCGTTGCCGGGTGTTTTATCTTTTCCCAAGCTGGATTCGCTTTTGAAACAATCTCTGCTAACTGTCGCGTCGTCGTTATAGGCGCGGTATTTCGCGCGGCAATAATAGCCCGCGCAATGCGTCGATGAAAGCGTTCTTCTCCAAATTTTTGTAAAACAGTACTAATGACTGTTTCTTCAGCCGAATTTAGCCAGTCTGCGGCTGATATGCCTGTGCTAGGATCCATTCGCATATCCAAAGGCCCATCATTTTTAAAGCTAAACCCCCTGCTAGCGGCATCTAATTGGGGAGAAGACACCCCGAGATCAAATAAAATACCGTTTACTTTTCCAATCAGATCTTCTGCTTCACACCATGTGTAAAGATTTTTGAACGATCCTTGTCTTACGCTAAGGTGTTTATTCTTTAGAGCAAGCGCATTGGCTTCAGAAATCGCTTCTGGATCGCGATCTAAAACTAAAAGACGCCCATTTTGATTTAACTTTTCTAATATTGCGCGTGCGTGCCCACCTCGCCCAAAAGTGGCGTCAATGTAAATACCTTCTGGGTGAATGTTCAATCCCTCTACTACAGCGTTCAGCATCACCGGGATGTGTGCAGATTTTTCGTTATCAGATA
>Ga0073905_10000337_pt1 | contig 21429 bp, 11 predicted proteins | sample KloWWTupernatant_FD_65482 | JGI IMG/M metagenome (GOLD analysis project Ga0073905, IMG submission 65482) | Active sludge microbial communities from Klosterneuburg, Austria, studying microevolution and ecology of nitrifiers - Klosterneuburg... | ecosystem: Engineered > WWTP > Aerobic digester >... | reverse complement strand
CGCCGAGCCGGACAGCTTCGTCGAGATCGTCGAGTACGCCGACGAGGCCGCCTACGCCGCCGACCAGCACCGGGTCGACGAGGACCCCGCGATGGCCGCGCACCTCACCCGCTGGCGCTCCCTGCTCGCGGGCCCGCCCACGGTGACCGTGTACGACGAGGCGACGCGCCCGGCCGCTCCCCCACGTCCCGCACCTCCCGCGCCCGCACCGCCTGCGCCCCCAGGTTCTGGAACGGATCGGGGTCCGGAGGTCGCCGAACCGTTCCAGAACCCGACCGGGGGAGCGCTCGCAGCGACACCGGCGCCCCTGCCGCGCACCATCGCGCGCCCGCCCGCCCCCGGCTAGAGCACCGCGGTGACGCGGACGACGGCGCCGGGGGCGGCGTAGGGGACCTCGTTGCCCTCGATCGGCACGCCGTCGACCACCAGCCGTGCGCGGGACCCGGGGGCGCCCGAGTTCGCGACCGCGATCTCGTACGTCGCCCCCCGGATGACGCGGCGGATGGTGAACTCGGGCACGTCCGGGCCGATCTGCGGGTCGACCACGAGGCCGTCCCACCCCGGCCGCACGCCCAGCAGGTGCTGGCTGACGGCGACGAAGTTCCACGCCGCCGTGCCGGTCAGCCACGAGTTCTTGGCCTCGCCGTGCCGGGCGGCCTCACGGCCCGCGATCATCTGGGCGTACACGTACGGCTCCTGGCGGTGCACCTCGGAGATGTCCTCGCGGTACGCGGGCGTGATGCGTCGGTAGTAGTCGAACGCGCGCTCGCCGCGGCCGAGCACCGTCTCGCCGATGATCACCCACGGGTTGTTGTGGCAGAAGATCCCGCCGTTCTCCTTGTACCCGGGCGGGTAGGTGGAGACCTCGCCCAGCTCGATCCGGTAGGTGGTGTAGGCGGGGGCCTGGAGCACCATGCCGTGGTCGGTGGCGAGCAGCTCGCGCACCGAGTCCAGCGCGACGGCGGCCCGCGACGGCGTCGTCGTCCCGCTGTCGGACGTCCCTGCCTCGTCGACCCCGATCCCGGCCATCACCGCGAAGCCCTGCGGCTCGATCCAGATCTTGCCCTCGGTGTCCGCGTCCGTGCCCACCGGGTGGCCGAAGAAGTCGTACGCGCGCAGGAACCAGCGACCGTCCCAGCCGTGCTCCAGCACGGCGACGCGCATGGCCTCGACCTCGGCGCGTGCCGCCGCGGCGACGTCGGGCAGCCCCCGCCGCTCGGCGATCTGCGCGTACTGCTCGCCGTAGAGGACGAACTGCGCCGCGATGAACAGCGACTCCGCGACGCCGCCCGACTGGTTCTCGGTGGTCTGGAACGACTCGCCCGGCTCGGTCGAGAAGCAGTTGAGGTTCAGGCAGTCGTTCCAGTCCGCGCGGCCGATGAGGGGCAGGCCGTGCGGCCCCCGGTGGTCGACGGTGAACCGGAAGGACCGGGTCAGGTGCTCGAAGACCGTGTCGGCCAGGGCGTCGTCGTTGTCGAAGGGCACCTGCTCGTCGAGGATCGAGACGTCGCCCGTCTCCTTGAGGTAGGCCGCGACCCCGGCGATGAGCCACAGCGGGTCGTCGTTGAAGCCGGAGCCGACGTCGTCGTTCCCGCGCTTCGTCAGCGGCTGGTACTGGTGGTACGCCGAACCGTCGGGCAGCTGCGTCGCGGCGATGTCGAGGATGCGCTCGCGGGCCCGCTCGGGGATGAGGTGCACGAAGCCCAGGAGGTCCTGGTTGGAGTCGCGGAAGCCCATCCCGCGGCCGATCCCGGTCTCGAAGTACGAGGCCGAGCGCGACATGTTGAACGTCACCATGCACTGGTACTGGTTCCAGACGTTGACCATCCGGTCGAGCTTCGGGTCCGTCGACGTCACCGCGTAGGTGGACAGCAGCCCGGTCCAGTGCGCCCGGAGCGCGTCGAACGCGGCGTCGGTCTGCTCCGTGGTGGCGAACCGGCCCAGCAGCGCGTGCGCGCCCCGCTTGTCGACCACCTGGTGCGCGGCGTCGGCCCACTTCGCGTCGACGGGGTTCTCCAGGTAGCCGAGCACGAACGTGTACGTGACGGACTGACCCGGCGCGAGCGTCGGCGTGAGGCTGTGCGAGCCGATGGGGTACCAGCCCGACGCGATCGACCCGGCCGAGACCCCGGCGCGCGGCACGGCCGCCTCGCCCAGCCCGTTGTACGCGCCGATGAAGGTGTCCCGGTCCGTGTCGAAGCCCGCTGCCCGCGCGTTGACGGCGTGCACCGCGTAGTGGTTGCGGCGCTCGCGGTACTCGGTGCGGTGGTAGACCGCGCTGCCGTGGGGGCCGTCCTGCTCCACCTCGACCTCGGCGATCGAGAGGTTGCGCTGGTAGTTGGTCTGGTCGTCGTGCGCGTTCCACAGGGCGAACTCGACGTACGAGATCAGCGTCGGGGTCTTGGTGGCGGCCGACGTGTTGGTCACCGTCACGCGGGCGACCTCGGCGTCCTCGCCCAGGGGGACGAAGTGCAGCTGCTCCACCCGCAGGCCGCCGCGCTCCCCGGTGATCCGGGTGTAGCCCAGGCCGTGCCGCGTCTCGAAGTGGTCGAGGTCCGCCTTGACCGGCAGCCACGTGGGGGTCCACACGTCCCCGGCGTCGTGCACGAAGAAGTACCGACCGCCGACGTCGCCGGGGACGTTGTTGTACCGGTACCGCGTCAGGCGCCGCATCCGGGCGTCGCGGTAGAACGAGTAGCCGCCACCCAGGTGCGAGACGAGCGAGAAGAAGCGCTCGGAGCCCAGGTAGTTGATCCACGGCGCCGGGGTGTGCGGCGTCGTGACGACGTACTCGCGGGTCTCGTCGTCGAAGTGCCCGAAGCGCATGCTGGTCTCCCGGTCCGGTCGATGGGACCGGTCCCATCGAGCGGCACGATGCTACCCCTCCGGCCCGTCCGGCGGCAGGGGGTGGCGCTACCGCGCGATCGGCGGCGCCGCGAGGGGTGCCGCGGCGGCCGTGCGGGGTGGTGCGGCCCAGCGCTCCGGCAGGGCGAACAGCCACCCGGCGCCCGTCGCGCGCAGGCCTCGACCCGCCGCCAGCGACAGCCCGATCGCCGCCGTCGTGACCCCCACGAGCAGCGCCACCGCCCCGGCCCAGCCCACGGTGTCCGGCACGGTCGCCGCCAGGAGCAGGGCGACCACCCCGACCACGGGGCCGTGCACCAGGTAGACGTCCAGGGTGCGCGTGCCCAGCCACGCGGGCAGTGCCCCGGCCCTTCCGTGCGCCAGCGCGACCGAGAGCGCGACGCCCGCGCCCACCCCGACGAGCGAGGTCCCCCAGCGCACCCCCGGCACGAGGGCGAGGTCGAGCACGCGGACCAGCACGGTCACGGCGACCCAGGCCGCACCGAGCCCGAGCGCCGTGCCGACGGCCGCCGAGCGCCTCTGGCGTGCTGCCCACCGGCGGATCGGAGCGGACGCGTCGACCCCGAGCAGGAAGAAGACGAAGTAGGCACCCATGCTGCGCCAGGCGTAGCTGTCGACGCTCACGAGGCCCCCGCCCACCACGACCGCCAGGCCCGTGGCCAACGCGAGGCGGACGAGCCCGGGGACCGGCCGCAGCGCCTTGGCCGCGACCGAGAACAGCGCGAGCGCGAAGACGAACCACAGTGCGGACGACGGCAGCCACAGCTGGGGCAGCAGCACGGCCGGGCTGCTCCAGCTCGCGACGTCGACCCCGTGGGCGAGCAGCCCGAAGACGACGTACCGCACCAGGCTCCACAGCACGTAGAGCCACACGAACAGCGCCACACGCCGGTGCACCAGCCGCGACCACGGCCCCGCCAGTGCCGCGCCGGCGAACAGCCCCGAGGCGAGGAAGAACACGGGCATCCGCACGGTGCCGAGCGTGCGGCTCAGCTCGACGAGCCCGGCCGGGGCGCCGTGCTGGGCCGCCAGGAGCAGCACGACGTGGTGCACCACGACGAGGGTGATGGACAGGCCCTTGGCGATGTCGACCCACGCGGCCCGGGCGGGCCCGCGCACCAGGGCGTCCGCGGGCACGACGGCGTCCGGGCGCACCGCCGCGGCCGGGCGCGGGCCGGGCGCGAGCAGGGTCGACGAAGGCACGGACTTCCCATCGGCGGGTGAGGGCACGTCCTGACCGGCGGGAGCCGGTGGGGTCGCCAGGTGCGGACCGCGTGCCGGGACAAGTGTGCCGCATCCCGCCGTCGGGTCCACGGACGATGGTCATGCTTGCCCCAGGTCGCCAGATGACTAGCCTGCTGCCAAGGGCCACTCCAACGAAGGAGATCCGTACATGGACATGGCAGCGACGCCAACCATCCGCACTGTGGCCCTGGTGGGCCACAGCGGTGTCGGCAAGACCACCCTCGCCGAGGCCCTCCTGCACCGCGCCGGGGTCATCCCGCGCCTCGGTCGCGTGGAGGACGGCAGCACGGTGTGCGACACCGAGCCCGAGGAGATCAGGCGCGGCATCTCGCTGTCGCCCACGATCGCCCCCTTTCCGTGGACGGCCTCCGACGGCCTCACGTACAAGATCAACCTGATCGACACCCCCGGGTACGCGGACTTCGCCGGCGGGGTCGACGCCGCGCTCGCCGTGGCCGACCTCGCCGTCGTCGTCGTCAGCGCGGTCGACGGCGTCGAGGTGGGCACCGAGATCGTCTGGCAGCAGTGCGCCGCGGCCGGCATCCCCCGGATGGTCTTCGTCACCAAGGAGGACAAGCCGCGCGCCGACTTCCACCGCGTGCTCGACCAGCTGCGCGCGACGTTCGGCGCCGGTGTGGTGCCCCTCGAGCTGCCGATCGGCGAGGAGACGGCCTTCCACGGGGTCGCCGACGTGCTCTCCGAGCAGGGCTTCGGCTACGACGCCGACGGCACCCACCACACGCAGGCGCTGCCGGCCGAGGTCGCCGAGGAGGAGCACCGCCTGCACGAGGAGGTCGCCGAGGAGATCGTCTCCGGCGACGACGAGCAGCTCGAGCGCTACCTCTCCGGCGAGGTGCCCTCGGCGTCCGACCTCGAGCGCGCGCTGGTGCACGAGGTCCGTGACTGCCAGGAGTTCCCCGTGCTCGTGGGCTCGGCGACCACGGGCGTCGGCGTCGACCGGCTCGCGGACTACCTGTGCGAGCTCGGCCCGTCCCCGGCGGACCGCCCGTCCCGACTGCGGGCACCCGGCACCGACGCGGACGGCAACGACCTCCTCGAGGTCACCGCCGACCCGACCGGCGACGTCCTGCTGCACGTGTTCCGCACCGTCGCCGACCCGTTCGTCGGGCAGGTCTCGGTGTTCAAGGTGCTCACCGGGACGCTCACGGCGGAGGACCGGCTCATCAACTCCGTGACGGGCACCGAGGAGCGGATGCACGGGCTGTTCTTCCTGCGCGGCAAGGGCCACCTGCCCACCGACCGCGTCGCGGCCGGGGACATCGCGGCCGTCGCCAAGCTGGCCGGCTCGCCGACGGGGTCCACGCTGTCCAAGCGCGGCACCGCGGTGCGCGTCGACGGCCCGCCGGCCCGGCCGACGCCCTACGCGCTGGCCCTCAACCCGCTGACGCAGGCGGACGACGACAAGCTGTCCAGCGCGCTCCAGCGCCTGGTCGGCGAGGACCCGACGCTCGTCATCGACCGGGCGAGCGACTCGGGTCAGACCATCCTGCGCGGCACGGGCGACACCCACCTCGCCGTCGCGCTCGAGCGGCTGAGCCGCAAGTTCGGTGTCAACGTCTCCACGGAGGGGGTCAAGATCGCCTACCGCGAGACCATCGCACGGGCGGTCGAGGCCGAGGGCAAGCTCAAGAAGCAGTCGGGCGGGCACGGGCAGTTCGCCGTCGCCCAGCTGCGGGTGAGCCCCACGGGCCGCGGCGACGGCAGCGCGTTCGTCGACTCGATCGTCGGTGGCGCCATCCCGCGCAACTACATCCCGGCGGTGGAGCGCGGCATCTTCGACGCGATGGCCTCGGCGGGGGTGCACGGGTTCCCGGTCGTGGACGTGCGGGTCGAGGCCTACGACGGCAAGTACCACGCCGTCGACTCCTCCGACATGGCGTTCCGCACCGCGGCGGCCCACGGGCTGCGCGAGGCGATGGCCAAGGCCGGCACCGTGGTCCTGGAGCCCGTGTCGCTCGTCACCGTCGTCGTGCCCGCGGCGCTGCAGGGCGACGTCATGGGCGACCTCTCCGCCCGGCGTGGCCGGATCGCGGGGACGGAGGCACTCGACAACGGGCGCCACCAGATCCAGGCGATGGTGCCGGAGGCCGAGATCGCCCGCTACGTGCTCGACCTGCGCTCGCTCACGGGCGGCCGCGGGACGTTCACGGCCACCCACGACCACTACGACGTCATGCCGCCCCACCTGGTCGACAAGCTGCCGAAGGTCGAGCACCACTGACCTGGGGGTGCGGGGGGGTACGTCGTGCCCTCCCGCACCCGACCTCAGCGGCGGTAGGCGGCGACCTGGGCCGCGAGGACCTCGCCCCACGGCGTGGGGGCGAGGCCGAACGTCCGCTGCGCCGCCGTCGAGTCCAGCATGAACGGCCGCTCGAGCTGGTAGGCGACCTCGGGCAGCTCCCTCATCAGCGGGTTGACCAGGCGCAGCGCCGCGAGCAGCGCCTGGGGCAGCTCACCGACCCCGACCTCCGGCACGCCTGCCGCCCGGCACAGGTCGGCGACGGCCTCGCGCTGCGTGCGCGGCGGGTTGCTCGGCACGTGCCAGGCCCCGCCCCATGCACGCTCGTCGGATGCCGCCGCGACGAGCAGGCGCGCGACGTCGCCCACGGAGGTCCAGGTGTGCGCGGTGTCCGCGCTGCGCAGCACCTGGACCCGCTTGCCGGCCAGCAGCCGCGGCATGACGCGGTCGCCGAGCTGGCTACCCGGCCCGGGGCACAGGTAGTCCGAACCCCGCACCTCCGTGACGCGCACCCGCCCTGCCTCGTGCGCGGCCAGGGCGTCGCGCCACATCTGGGCCCGCACACGCCCCTTCGTCCCGGCGGCGAGCAGCGGCAGGTCCTCGGTCATGGGCCCGTCCACCGGGCCGTAGGCGTAGAGGTTGCTCACCGTCGCCAGCACGGCACCGGACCGCTCGGCAGCGTCGAGCACTGCGGCGGCGATCGGCGGCCAGTCGGTGGCCCACCGGTGGTAGGCCGGGTTGGCGGCGTTGTAGAGCGCGACGGCGCCCCGGGTGAGGGGTGCGAGGTCGGCGGACGACGACGCGTCGGCTGCCGTCCGCGTGACGGCGGGGTGGTCGGGCCCGGAGCCCGAGCGGGTGACGAGCCGGACCTCGTGACCCTGCTCGGCGAGCAGCAGGGCGGTCGCGGACCCCACGGGGCCGGCTCCGACGACGACGTGCAGGGACATGGGTGCTCCTCGACAGACGATGATCGGCGGTCTGCAACGAGAGCACTGCTCTCGGCAAGACGAGGGTGCCGTACCGCTCCGACCAGAGTCAAGAGCGCCGCTCTCGTTTGTTGCCGATGCTCTCGGACTGCGCCAGGATGGCGCCATGGCACCGACGACCGTGCGCAGGACCGCGAGGCAGCGCGTCCGCGAGGAGCTGACAGCCGAGATCACGGAGCACGGACGCGCGCAGCTCGCCACGCTCGGCGGCGCCGGGATCTCGCTGCGCGCGATCGCCCGGGAGATGGGGATGTCCTCCTCGGCCCTGTTCCGCTACGTCCCCAGCCGCGACGCGCTGCTCACCACGCTCATCATCGACAGCTACGGCTCGATGGCGGATGCCGCGGAGACCGCCGAGGCCGCGGTCCACGAGCAGTCCCCCACGGAGCGCTGGGCCGCCATCTGCCACGCCGTGCGCGACTGGGCCCTGGTCCACCCGCACGAGTACGCCCTCATCTTCGGCTCGCCGATCCCCGGCTATGCCGCGCCGCCGGACACCATCGGCCCGGCCTCGCGCGTTCCCGTGCTGCTCAGCGCCCTGCTCCTGGACGCGCCGGCGGACGGGGCAGGGACCCCGCAGGGGGGCCTGGCACCCGAGGTTCTCGCGGCGGTGACCCCCGTGCTGGCCACGATGCCCGACGGCGTCGCGCCGGACCTCGCCGTCCGCGGCCTCATGGCGTGGACGTACCTCTTCGGCGCCGTCTCGTTCGAGCTCTTCGGCCACCGCCACGGCGTCGTCGCCGACCCCGCGGCCTTCTTCGACCACGAGGTGCGGCGCATCGCCCGCCTGCTCGGCCTGGCCACCTGACCAGGCCGAGCGGGCCCCCGATCACTCGATCGCACGCTCCGCGCGCCGCCGCAGCAGCAGACCACCGCCGATGAGCACCAGTGTCAGCAGCGCGAGCAGACCGACCGCGGCACCGGTGACCGCCAGGGCGGAGGGCCGCAGCACCAGGTCGACGTCCGTGCGGTCCTGACCCTCGGCGAGGTCGACGGTGCTCACCAGCGGGTCCCCGCCGTCGACGTCCGCGTAGGCCGTCGTACCGCGCGGGAAGGTCGTCCGGTCGAAGGTCACCGTGTACCGACCGGCGGGCAGGCCGTCGGCGAGGTACGTCCCGTCGGTGCCGGTGCGCTCCTCGATCGTCACGTCGTCACCGCCGCCGAGCACGCCGTCCGGACCGTGCCAGGTCACCACGATCCGCACGTCGGGGGCGACCGTGTCGCCCGCGTCGCGGGTCCCGTTGCGGTTCTGGTCGACCCAGACCAGGTCACCGATCGAGCTGGTGCCCTGCACGCCGGTGTCGACGTCCAGGCGTCGCTCGTCCGGGGCCAGCGTCCCGCTGAGGGTGCCGTCGGGCGAGGTCGCGCCGTTCTCACGGTCCCACACCACGGCCGTACCCGCCGGCAGCGTCGTCGGGTCGACGGTCGCCACGAACGGGCCGGGGGGCATGCCCTCGACCAGCCAGACGCCACCAGCGCCGGTCACCGCGCGGATGACGACGTCGTCCGGGCTGCCGAGCACGCCGTCCGGCCCGGACCACGTGACGTCGATGCCGATCCCGGGGATGCCGGCCTCGGTCGGGTCGTCCAGCGTGCCGTCCACCTCGCGCTCGAGCCAGACCGTGCCGCCGAGCGCGCCCGTGCCGCCGTAGCCGAAGTCCGCCGTCAGGTGGTCCACCGGGTCCGTGGTGCCGACCCCGAGACCCAGGACGACGGAGGACCCGTCGGCAGCGCCCGTCTCGTCCCAGGTCGGGGTGTACCCGGCCGGGACCCCGCCGGTCACCACGACGGTGTGGTCACCGTCCGGCAGGCCGGGCACGAGGTAGCTGCCGTCGGTCGCCGTGACCACGGTGAGGACCAGGTCGTCGCCGCCGCCGGCGACGCCGTCGCCGCCGAGGTAGGTGACCTGGACGGTCAGGCCGCCCAGGCCCGGCTCACCGGCGTCCTGGATGCCGTCGCGGTCGACGTCGACCCAGGCGCGGTCCCCGATCGCGTTCACACCGCGGTACCCGAAGTCCTGCAGGTCGTCGTAGGAGTCCGCCACCAGGACGACCTCGCTGACGCCGGGGGTGCCGATCCCGTCGGCGTCGAAGGTCGCCCCGAGCCCGGCCGGCAGCCCGCCGGTGACCTCCACCCGGGTCAGGACGGCCGGCAGCCCGGTGACCGACCAGGCGCCGTCGACGCCCGTCGTGGTGGTCCGGACGATGTCGTCCGCCGTACCGAGCACGCCGTCGGCGCCGGCCGAGGTCACGGTGATCTCGACCCCGGGGATGCCGGGCTCGCCCGGGTCCTGCACGCCGTCACCGTCCTGGTCGAGCCAGACCCGGTCGCCGACGCCGGTCTCGGCGACGAAGCCGAAGTCGGCGGTGCGGTGCTCGGTGTGCGCCGGGGTCAGCGTGACCCTCGTCGTCCCGTCGGGCGCCGTGGTGCCCGAGTCCTCGTCGTAGGTGTCGGCCAGGGCCGTGGGGAGGGTCAGGACCGTCACGGAGTACTCCCCGAGCGGCAGGTGCTCGACGAGGTACGCGCCATCAGCACCGGTCGTCACCACGACCACGGCGTCGTCGGCGGTGGCCTCGACCCCGTCGACGCCGAACCAGCGGACCTCGACGTCGGCGCCAGGGATGCCGGGCTCGCCCGCGTCCTGGACGCCGTCGCGGTTGGTGTCGACCCAGAGCCGGTCACCGATGAGCCCGGTGCCCCGCAGTCCGAAGTCGAACCCGTCATCCGTCGCGCCCGGCGCGAGCGGGAAGGTCGCCGTGCCGTCCACCGGGCCACCGTGCGGCTCGGAGACCACGGCGGTGCCGGGCGGGAACGTCGTGGGGTCCACCGAGACCGTCACGTCCACGGCGGGGACCCCGGCCACCGACCAGGCGCCGGCGGCGTCGGTGGTCGTGGTGACCGACCCGGCGGGCAGCCCACCGGTCACCGGCCAGCTGACGGTGACCTCGACCCCGCCGAGCCCGGGCTCCGCGGTGGCCGGGTCCTGCACGCCGTCGGCGTCGAGGTCGAGCCACACGAGGTCACCGACGGCGCCGGTCCCCCGGATGCCGAAGTCGACGTCGCGCCGGTCCTGGCCACCGGTCAGGGAGGTGGCCACGACCCCGAGGCCCCCGGCGACGCCGTCGAGGTCGGAGGTCACCGCGGTGCCCGCGGGCAGGGTCGCCGCGTCCAGGGTGACGCGGTACTGGCCCTGCGGCAGGTTCTCCACGAGGTAGCTGCCGTCCGCGGCGGTGACCCGGACATGGGTCTCGTCGTCGGCGGTGCCGAAGACGCCGTCTGCGCCGAGGTAGACGACGGTCACCGTGACAGCGCCGACACCGGCCTCACCGGGTCCCTGGACCCCGTTGCCGTCCAGGTCGAACCACACGGTGTCACCCAGGCTCGCGACGTCGACCTCGAGGCCGACGGTGTCCGGGTCGACGTCGTCGTAGGCGCGCTCGCCCGGGACGGTGCCGGCGAGCGAGGTGTACGTGGCGTCGGCGGTGTTGAGCAGCTCGAAGCCGGCGACCTCGTCCGCGGACGTGAGCATCGGAGCGGTGAGGGTGTAGACGATCGTCACCGGGGTGCCGACCGCGATGCTCGGGACGGCGAGCTCGAGCGTGCCGTCCGACGGGTCGGCGTCGGTGACGGTCAGGCCGGCGGGCGCCACCGGCACGAAGGCCGTGAAGCGCGGGTCGGTGGCGTCCGTCACCACGACGTCGAACGCCGTGGACGTACCGGTGTTCGTCAGCGTGATCGAGTACGTGACCGTCTCACCCGGCAGGATCCGACGGGACGCGACCTGGGCGGCGCCGTCGGCGACCGTCTTGGTCAGCACCAGACGAGGCTCGACCACACCCACCGCGGCGGTCGCGGGCGCGCTCGACTCGGTGAAGGTGCCGAGCTCGGCGACCGTGGTCGGCGACGCCAGCGCGTTCGTCAGGTTGGAGGCCACGCGCGCCGAGTTGGTCAGCACGGCACCGCTCACCGCGGCGCCGACGTCGGCGACGCGCGCCCGGTAGACGATGGTCACCAGCCGGTCCACGGCGACCGTGTCCTGGAGGTCGCCGAGGAACCAGCCGAGCTGCTGACCGTTGGGCGTCAACGCGGTCACCGAGGCGATCGAGCAGCCCACCGGGGCGGTGCAGCTCGCCGAGTCCGTCGCGACGTAGGTCATGCCCGCCGGCAGGGTGTCCGTGACGGTGGCGTCGAAGGTCGTCACCGAGGCGGGGATGGTCGCCACGATCGTGAACGTCACCTCCTCGCCGATGGTCGCCGTGCCCGGCGTGACCGACTTGGTCAGCGACGGCCGCGGACCCTGCAGGGTCACCTGGGCACCGGCCGTGTAGCGCAGGGGGCTGAGGCCGCCCGGGCCCCGCTCACCGGTCGCCGTCGCCGGGAGCGATCGGGTGGTGGTCACGACCGTGTTCGTGAAGCTGGTCGGCGACGGCACCGGGTCGGCGACCCGGACCTCGTAGGGCAGGGCGACGGTGGCCAGCGGCGCCACCGCGGCCAGCGCAGGGGTGGTGGACGCGTCCCAGGTGAGGGTCCGCGCCGCGAGGTTCCAGACCCCGCCGCTCGGCACGGCCTGGCCGTCGGTCAGCACGGTGCCGCCGGCGTCCACGGGCGTCATCGAGGTGGGGATCGTGTCCACGACGAGCACGTCGTGCGCGGTGGACGTCACGCCACCGGAGCTCGACTGACCGACGGTGACGGTGAACCCGATGAGCTCACCGGGACTGGCGAGGTCGTTCGCGTCCGCCTCGGCCTTGGTCGTGGTGATCCGCGGCTCCACGATGAGGGTGCCGACGCTCGCCGAGACCGGCGTCATGCCCGTCGCGGAGATCGTCGCCGTGTTCGTCACCGTGTTGCCGGCCACCGGGCCGGCGGCGTCCCGGACGCGTGCATCGAAGGTGATCGTGACGGTCTCGTCCACGGCTCCCACGACGTACGCCGCCGGGTAGCCGGGCAGCTGCACGGTCACGCCGGTGGCCGTCGTGGACAGCGCCACACCGGACGTGTCGTCCCGGCCGACGGCCGCCGTCGCGGGGAGGAGCTCGAGGGTCCCGGGGACGGTGTCGAGGACCTGCCCCGAGGTGATCGTGGTCTCCGCCGGCAGCACAGCGGTCACCGTGTACGTGATGACCTCGCCCGGAGTCGCCTCCTCCAGCCGGTTGCCCTGCTCGACGACCGAGGTCGTGCGGGACTTGGTCATGGCCACGGCCCGGACGGTGACGACCGCGTCGTCGTCGGCGGCCGTCGTGTTGGGCGTCAAGGTCGGGTCGATGTTGTCGGCCGGGACGTAGACGAACCGCCCGCCGTCGTTGGTCACCACCTCGTAGGTGCGCACCCCGGCGGTGTTGGTCAGCGTGGTGCCGGGCGCGACAGACGACGGGACGTCCACCTGGTAGCTGACGACGCCGCTGGCGCCGGCGGCGATCGAGGCGATCACGCCGTCGATGCGGTCGTTCCCGGCGTCGCAGCTGAACCCGGCTGTCAGCGACCCGCCGACCAGGTCCGAGCAGGAGACCTGCGCGGGCAGCAGGTCGCGGACGTTCACGTCGACCACGGCCTGGTCGCCGGTGTTGGGCACGGTGATCGTGTACTGCACGACGTCGCCGCCATCGACGCTCGTCGGGCTGGCCGTCTTGGTGAGGACCAGGACGGGCTGCTTCCACGGCGCGTTCGCCTGCTCGCGCAGCTGGAAGATGTCGCCGGGGGTGTTGGTGTAGGCGAGCTTGGCGAGGTTGCCGACGACGTCGCCGGGAACGTGCGCGCCGGGATCGGCGATCATGCTGCGCACCACCACGGTCGCGGTGTTCGACTGGTCCAGGTCAGGGGCGCCGGTGAGGTCCCACGTGATGGACTGGCCGTCGACGGTCGGCACCGGGAACGTGAAGGCGCTGCTCAGACCGGTGGCCGCGCTGACGTACTCGTAGCCGTCCGGCAGGAAGTCGGCGAGCTGCAGGTTCGTCGTGTCGAGGTCGGCCGGGGCCACGATCTGGATCCGCCAGCAGACCGTGTCCCCGGGACCGAAGGGCGCGGCGGCGACGTCGTCGATCCAGGTCAGGCCTGCGCCGTTGCCGCAGGTGCCGTCGACGGCGGGCTCCGCGACCTCCTTGCGCAGGGTGATGCCGTCCGCCTGCTGCCCGGCGGAGGAGTCGTCTGCCACCGGACGGGTGGGCTGGACCACCCCGTTGACGACCTCGGCGACCGTGCCGGTCAGTGCGACGGTGTTGGTCCAGGAGTCGTTGGCGCGGACGGGGTTGGCGAGGTCGTCAGCGCCGTTCGCCTGGTAGTACTCGCGAGTCCTGCTGGCGAAGGTGATCGCGTAGGTGCCGCTCGACGCCAGGTCCGGGACGTCCCAGACCAAGGTCCAGGTCCCGTCGGCGTTCTCGACCGCCGAGGCGAAGGGGAGCGACGGTGCCGGGCCACCGGCGCACTCGGCGTCGAGCGAACCCGCACCGAGCGGGCACAGGCCGTTCGGCAGGGTGTCGGTGACGACCAGGTCGGTCGCCGCCGCGGTGTACTCGCTGACCTGGAGGTCCAGGGTCCACGTCGTCACGGCGCCCTGGGTGATGGTCGACGTGCTGGCGCCCTTCTGGATCGCCAGGTCCTCGAGCGTGACGGTGTCCGAGCCCTCGTCGGTGTAGGTCGCGGCGCCGCCGGCGGCGTGCGGGTCGTCGTAGCTGCCGGACAGCCGGGCGGAGTTGGTCGCGGACTGCTCGGTCCCGGTCTCCAGCGTCGAGGGGCCGGTGTTGTTGTCGAGGTTCGAACCCTGGTCACCGCTGCTCGGGTCCGGGGTGGCGCCCTGGAAGTCCAGGGTGTTGGCGTTCTGCGGGATGCCCACGACGTAGTGGATCGTCCTGGTCCCGCCCGCGGCCAGGGCGCCCGCACCGACGCTCGCCAGGGCTGCGGTGTCCCAGGTCACGACCGTGTAGATCCCGGCCGGCTGCGCACCGGGAGGATCGATCGACAGGGTCTCGACGGAAGTCGGGATCGGGCAGCCGTCGGAGGCTCCGGGGGCGGGGAAGGGCGGGGTGTTCAGGGGACCCGAGCCCGGGTACTCCTCGGTGACGGTCGCCGAGTTGTCGTCGGTGCCGCAGCCCAGGAACTCCAGGGCCGCCGGGAGGTAGTCGACGATTGCGTAGCCCGTCGACGGGCCCTCGAAGCTGTTGTCGATCTGCAGCGTGACGGCGGTGCGGTGGTCGTGGACACCACGCATCAGCTCGTTCTCGACGGCGTCGACGTCCTTGGTGATCGTGAAGGGCACGAGCTCGGTGGCAGCAGTGCCCTCGGCGAACCCGGTGACGGTCGAGCCGATCGGCTGCCCGGCGGCGTCGAACCGCGGCAGGGTGCGCGGGTTGCTGTTGACGTACGCGCCGCCGTCGAAGGTCAGCGAACCGAGGGGCAACGTCCCCGGGTCGATCGACGCGGTGACCGAGCTGGTGGTGCCGGTGAGCAGGTCGGAGACGTTGGACCACAGGTAGACCGTGCCGCCTGCGACGGCGATCGGTGCGCCGGTGGGCGCCGGGTCCGCGGACGAGAGCGAGGCACCGGTCGGCACCAGCAGGCTGAAGGAGGTGTTGTAGCCGTTCGGCCCGAGCGGGTTGGTCGCGGACAGGGTGACCGGGAAGGTCGAGCCCTGCAGCGCCTGGGCGGGTGCCCCGACGGTGATCGCCACGTCGGGGGTGCCGGCCGCCTGCGCCGCGGGCGCGACGGCCACCGCGCCGAGCAGTGCGAGCGCCGCCGAGACGAGCGCGCCGAGCCAGCGTGCTGGCGTCCTGCCCCGAAGGTCCCGGCGTCCGCGGACGGCCGAGGGGTACGGTGCGTCGGACGACGGCGACACCAGATCGCGCAGCATGGGCAAGCCTCCAGGTCAGGACCGCGGGCACAGCGCGTCCTCGGCCCCGGGGTGATCGGGGTCAGCGCAGACGCAGGCAGTCGGAGCGAGAGTAGCGGCGCGTTGCCCGTTTGTGACCCGATTCGAGGGGGAATCGTCGTTTTCACCCGCGTCGATGTGCGCGTTCACGTGGCTGCCGCGCACACTCGGGTGATGCGGCCCGTGACCCGCTGGGAGGCCAGGGCGGCCGAGAACCCCGAGCACTCCCGCCGGCACGTCGAACGGTTCCGTCGCCTGGCGGCCGACGGCGCAGACCTGGCGGGCGGGGCGAGGCTCGTCGACGTCCGCGTTCCTCGTCGCGGCGCTCAGCGCGGCGTGACCGCGGCGCGCAGGCCCTCGACCAGCGCCGTCGTGGGACGGCCGATCAGGCGCGCGAGGTCCCCGCTGGTCTCGGCGAGCAGCCCGTCGCGGATGTTGCCGTCGAGCGCGACGACGAACCCCGCCGTTCCCTCGTCCAGCCCGGCCGCCACCAGGATCGCCCGGTGCTCGGCCGGGTCGACGGCGCGGTAGGTCACCGGGCGACCCACGACCTCGCCGATCGCCGCAGCGAGGTCGTGGTGGTCCCAGGCGACGTCCCCGGAGAGCTCGTAGACCGCGCCGTCGTGCCCCGCACCGACGAGCACCGCTGCCGCGGCCGCCGCGAAGTCCGCCCGGCTCGCGCTGGCCACCCTGCCGGCGCCGACGCTCGCGACCACCTCGCCGGTGACCCGCGCCTGCTCGAGCGCCCCGACGTAGTTCTCCGTGTACCAGGAGTTGCGCAGGATCGTGAAGGCCAGCCCCGACGCACGCAGGATCTCTTCGGTCGCCTTGTGCTCGGGCGCGAGGATCAGGGCGGTGGTGTCGGCGTGCGGGGCGCTGGTGTAGACGAGCCGGCCCACACCCTCGGCGACGGCGGCATCGATCGCGTTGCGGTGCTGCTCGACGCGGCGGCCGAGCTCGCTGCCAGAGACGAGCAGCACGACGTCGGCCCTCGCGAACGCCGCGCGCAGGGTCCCTGGCTCGTCGAGGTCGATCGCCGCGGTGCGCACGCCGCGCCCGGCGAGGTCCGCCAGGCGCTCGGTGCGCCGGCCGGCGGCGACGATCTCGCCCGCCGGCACCCCCGCGGTGAGCAGCGACTCGACGACGAGGCGGCCGAGGTGGCCGGTGGCTCCGGTGACGACGACGGTCATGGGTCCTCCAGGGACGGGCGGCGCGTGCCGCGACGATGGCGCCCCCTGACGACGGGGCACCGGGGACAACCCCGCAGCGGGCGAACACCTTCCCGGTCGGGCGATCGGTGCGGTGGGGCGATCCGCACCGGGCGGCGCCGCCGCGGGCCTACTCTCGCCCCATGGCCCGGTACCTGGAGGTCCACCCGCACGACCCGCAGGCGCGCACGCTCGGGCAGGTGGTGGCGCTGCTGCAGGACGACGCGCTCGTGGTCTACCCCACGGACTCGGGCTACGCGTTCGGTGCCCGGATGGACAGCCACACGGCGGCCGAGCGGATCCGCCGGATCCGGCACCTCGGGGAGCGGCACCACTTCACGCTGGTGTGCGCCGACCTGGCGCAGGCTGGTCAGTTCGTGCACCTCGACAACGCGGCGTTCCGCGCCATCAAGGCTGCGACGCCCGGGCCCTACACGTTCATCCTGCCGGCGACCAAGGAGGTCCCCCGGCGCCTCGCCCACCCGCAGAAGAAGACGGTCGGGGTCCGCATCCCCGACCACGCGGTCAGCCGCGCCCTGGTGCGCGCGCTCGGCGAGCCGCTGCTCTCGAGCTCGCTCACCCTGCCCGGGCACGACGAGCCGCTGACGGACGGCTGGACGATCAAGGAGGAGCTCGACCACCTGGTCGACGCGGTGCTCGACGCCGGGGACTGCGGCACCCAGCAGACGACGGTGGTCGACTGGTCGGCCGGCCATCCCGAGGTGGTCCGCGTCGGCGCGGGGGACCCCAGCCGGTTCGAGTGACGGCCGCATCGCGGTCGCACGCTTGACAGGGAAGTACTCTGACATCTGAGATGTCAGTCATGGCACCCTCCGTCGGACCGGCTCCCCGCGTGCTCCTGCGCGACGAGGCCACCGCCCGTCTGCGCGACGCGATCGTCACCGGCCGCCTCGCCCCTGGCCAGGTGGTCAAGGATGCGGAGCTCGCCGCCTCGCTGGGGCTGTCCGTCGCCCCGGTCCGCGCCGCGCTGACCCGGCTCATCGACGAGGGGCTCGTCGAGTCCAAGCCCCAGAGCCACACCCGGGTGACACCGGTGAGCGCCGCCGCGGTGCGCGAGGCCGCCGTCGTGGTCCGTGCGATGCACGAGGTGGCCACGCGCGAGGCTGCTCCCCACCTCACGCCCGACGACCTCGCGACGATGCGCGCGGCCAACGAGCGGTTCGCTGCGGCCGTGCGCACCGGGGACGTCGAGGCGGCGCTCGCCGCCGACGACGCCCTGCACGCCGTGCTGCTCGACCGGTGCGGCAACGGCGCGGTCCGGGCGACCGTCGACCGGTTCACGCCCGGCATCCGACGCCTCGAGCGGCAGCGGTTCGCCGCGCCGCACGGCCAGGACTCCATCACGCTGCACGCGCTGCTCATCGACGCGTGCGCCGTACCGGGCGAGACGGACGTCGCCGTCGCGCTCACGACCGCGATCTGGACGGCGCTGCTCGACGAGCTCGACCCCGCCCCGTCGTCTGACCCGGCCGACCCTGCCGACCCTGCATCCGCCACCCCCGAGGAGACCCGATGACGACGCTCGCCGACTTCCCGCGCCACCCCCTGCTCTTCGGGCCGTCGCCGGTGCACCGCCTCGACCGGCTCACCGCGGAGCTGGGCGGCGCGACCGTCTGGGCCAAGCGGGAGGACTGCAACTCGGGCATCGCCTTCGGCGGCAACAAGACCCGCAAGCTGGAGTACCTCGTCGCCGACGCGATCGCCCAGGGCTGCGACACGCTCGTGTCGATCGGCGGGGTGCAGTCCAACCACACGCGACAGGTGGCAGCCGTCGCGGCGCACGTGGGGATGCGGTGCGTGCTCATCCAGGAGAGCTGGGTGGACTGGCCGGACGCCGTCTACGACAAGGTCGGCAACATCCTCATCTCCCGGCTGGCCGGTGCGGACGTGCGGCTCGTCACGGCGGGGTTCGGCATCGGGTTCAAGGAGAGCTGGGAGGCCGCGCTGGCGGAGATCGAGGCGTCCGGCGGCAAGCCCTACGCCATCCCGGCCGGCGCCTCGGACCACCCGCTCGGCGGGCACGGCTTCGCCGGGTGGGCGCTCGAGGTGGCCCAGCAGGAGGCGGAGCTCGGGGAGTTCTTCGACACCGTGGTCGTGTGCTCGGTGACGGGCTCGACGCAGGCGGGGATGGTCGCCGGGTTCGCGCTGCTCGAGGAGCAGGGCGGGCGGCCCCGGCGGGTGCTCGGTGTGGACGGCTCGGCCAAGCCCGTCGAGACGCGCGACCAGGTGCTGCGGATCGCGCAGCGCACCGCGTCCGCGATCGGGGTGCGGCGCGAGCTGACGCTGGACGACGTCGAGCTCGACGAGCGGTTCCACGCCGGGGTCTACGGCATCCCCGACGCGGCGACCCTCGACGCCATGCGGCTGGCCGCCCGCACCGAGGGCATGGTCACGGACCCCGTGTACGAGGGCAAGTCCATGGCCGCGACCATCGCGCTGGTGCGCTCCGGCGAGATCCCGCCGTCCTCGACCGTCCTCTACGCGCACCTCGGCGGGCAGCCCGCGCTCAACGGGTACAGCGCGCTGTTCTCCTGAGGCCGCGGAGGACGGCGGGGCGCCCGGCCGGTGTGGCCGAGCGCCCCGCCGCGGTGGGGGGCGCGATGCGTGGTCGTCGCCCCGGGGGGAGGGAAGTTCAGGACGCGGTGACCGTGCCGAGGCTCGTGGCTCCGTCGAGGTCGCCGTCGGCCGCGTAGCCGCCCAGCGTCGTGCCGGTCGCCGAGCCGCCCGTGTAGACGGAGTAGCTCTCGCCCGCGACGAGCTCCGGGGAGGACAGCACCACCGAGGAGAAGTCCTTCGTGGAGACGAACGAGGCGACGACGTCGCCGGCGGCCGAGACCACGTGGACCACCGTCCCGGCCTGCTGCGTCGACCCGAACTGCGCCGAGACGGTCCCCTCGCCGCCAGACGGCGCCATGGCCATCCCCGCGCTGCCGACCGCGATGAGCACGCCGCCCGTGACGGTGAAGGTGCTGTCGACGTCGAGCGAGCCGTTGCCGTTGTCCGTGGGACCCGAGACCACCGCGGTGCCGCCGGTCATCTCGAAGCTGCCGTTCGAGTCGAGCCCGTCACCGCCGGAGCTCACGACGATCGTGCCGCCGCTGATCGACAGGACCCCGCTGCCCTCGGCGAAGGTGTCCGCAGCACCGCCGGGGCCGCCGCGCTGGCCGGGCGCCTGGGCCGTCGTCGTGCCGGAGGCGTCGTTGCCGCCCGAGACGTTGACGCCGTCGTCGGCCGTCGTCAGGTCGATCGTGCCGTCCGTGATCGTGATGAGCGCGCTCTCGAGGCCCTCGTACGCGTCCGTCACGAGGATCGAACCGCCGCTGACCCTCAGCGAGGCGTCGGCGTGCACCGCGTCGTCGCCCGAGGCGATCGTCAGGTCACCGCCGGAGACCGTCACCGCGGTGTTGGAGTGCACGGCGTCGTCGGCAGCGTCGACGGCGAGGGTCCCGCCGGCGACGATGACGCTCACCGAGCCCTTGAGGCCCTTGGCCGACGCGCCGTCCGCCACGGTGGCCGAGCTGCCGCCGCCGGCCGTGAGGTCGAGGGTGCCGCCCGTGACGATGACGTCGGTGAACGCGTCCACGGCGTCAGCGCCCGCGTCGACCGTGAGGGTGCCGGCCGCGACCGAGACGTAGCCCGTCGTGGCGTCCTCCTCGTTGTCGGACTTCAGGCCGTCGCCGCCCGCGGTGACCGTGAGGTCGCCGTCGTCGATGACGAGGTAGTCCTTGCCGCGGATGCCGTCGTCGACGGCGGTGACGGTGATGTCGCCGCCGGTGATGACGAGGCCGTCCTTGCTGGCGATGCCGTCGTTGGAGTTGCCCTCGACCGTCAGCGAGCCGGTCCCGGCGATGGTGAGGTTCGCGCTGGAGAAGATCGCGGCGTTGGGCTCGTCGGTCTCGGCCGTGGCGTACACGTAGGTCGTGGCATCGGAGACCACGTTCTGCGAGCCGTCGGCGAGCACGATCTGCACCTCCTCGGCATCCGTGACGACGATCGGGGACGAGGTCGAGGAGGACACGTCGACGCCGTCGAGGACGAGGCGGACCATCGCGGCCTCGGGCGCGGCGACGACGATCTGGCCGTCGTCGAGGGTCCCGGAGATGCGGTAGGTCCCGGCGGCCGTGATCGTCACGACGCTCCCGTCGACCACGACGGCGTCGCTCGTGCTCGTCGCGGTGTCGCCGTCGAGGGTGATGGCGATCTCGTCGGCCTCGTCCCACGCATGGTCGGCCGCGTCGTCGTGGTCGACGGCGTTGTCCGTGGTGATGGTGACCGCGGCGGTGGACTCGACGGCGGCCTCCTCGGCGGACTCCGACGTGGTTGTCGCGGCGGTGGTCGTGGCGGTGGTGCCGCAGGCGGCGACGAGGGCCAGGGCTGCGGCCATCGGCAGGGTGCGGAACAGGGTGGGGCGTCTCACGGGGTTCTCCGGTCGTCGGGGGGCTTGGGGCGATGGCCCATGTCTACGGACACCACCTGAGACCCCCCGGTGCGGACCTTGTGCGCTCCCTGTGCGTCGCACCCACTGCCGCCCGCGGGAAGCGCGGGAAGCGCGGGAAGCGCGGGAAGCGCGGGAAGCGCGGGAAGCGAACACTGACGTGAGACTGGGTGACGTGTCACGGGGGTGTCACCGATGAGGCGGTGGTGACGCGTCATGCGTCTTCGCCGTCCCTGTCGATCCGTCAGGGGATGGCGCCTACCCCGACGGCGCCCACGCTGCGGCGTCCGCCCGCGGGGCTCGCGCCCGACCGCGGGGCTCGCGCGCCAGGCAGCGGCTCGCGCCGCCCGGGGGTGGTCGCGGTCGCCGGGGTCGCCAGTGTCGCCCTGGTCACAGTGTCGGCGGGGCTCAGGGTGGTCGGCGCGGGCGCGTGTGGAGGTCCGGCTGGATGCGTCGGAAGGTCCCCAGGTGGACGGGCGGCCGCGAGACGGCGGACGAGGGACGAGGGTCGGCGGCCGGGGTGGCGGCGGGCCCGCGGTGTGCGGAGG
>Ga0073905_10000335_pt1 | contig 21438 bp, 21 predicted proteins | sample KloWWTupernatant_FD_65482 | JGI IMG/M metagenome (GOLD analysis project Ga0073905, IMG submission 65482) | Active sludge microbial communities from Klosterneuburg, Austria, studying microevolution and ecology of nitrifiers - Klosterneuburg... | ecosystem: Engineered > WWTP > Aerobic digester >... | reverse complement strand
ATCCCCACACCCTGCACGATACAGTCCAGTCAATTGTCTCCGTCGGTATCCCCTTCTGGACGGGTCTATCGGAGCCACCCGACGACGGGATCCTGCGCGGCCGGATCGCTCGCTACGCCTGGGGGCGTGACTACCACAAGACTCTCAAACGCCGGATGACGGCGCTGGTCGCAACGATTGAGAAGATCGTTGGCCGGCCGGTGGAAGCCCGAACGCTGAGCGACACGGCTCGGATCGTCGATCGCGCTGTCGCCGCGCGAGCTGGAACGGGATGGGTCGGCAAGAATTCGATGATCATCGTGCCTCGTCATGGCTCCTGGGTCATGCTCGGTGAGATCATGCTCGACATCCACATCACTCCCGACCTCCCGCTTGCCCAGGACTGTGGGCGCTGTCGGATCTGTCTCGATCGCTGCCCGACCGGCGCGATCGTCGAGCCATATCGCATCGACGCTCCACGCTGCATCTCCTACCTGACAATCGAGGAACGCGGCCCGATCCCGTTCCAGCTTCGTCCCCTCCTCGGCAACCGGGTCTTCGGCTGCGACACCTGCCAGGATGTCTGCCCGTACACATCTGCCGCACGGCCTGCGCACGATCCGGATTTCGAGCCTGTGACGATCGAAAATGCCTTCCCGTCGCTTGAGCGACTTGCGACGATGACCAGCGCCGACTTCTACGCAACGTATAGCGGCACCGCCGTTATCCGCGCCAAACGATCCGGGATGGCCCGCAATGCCGCGATCGCGCTCGGCAACAGCGACGATCCGCACGCCGAACCGATCCTGATCCAGATGCTCCGCTGTCACGATGAACCACTAGCGCGCGGGCATGCGGCCTGGGCGCTCGCCCATCTCACCGGGGACGAGAGTCATCGCCCATTGACGCTAGCGCTGCAATCCGAACCCGATCCGTCTGTCTGCGTGGAGATCCGCCAGGCGCTCGACGCCTGAATCAACTGGAGGGCTCAGATGCTGTTCCTGGTCGATATCGGCAACACGAATGTCAAGCTTGGCGTTGTCCGGGAGGGAGAGCTCGTCGCGCACTGGCGTGTAGCGACGAACCGGACGAGCATGCCCGATGAGTGGTGGGTCGTCGTCACGACACTGGCCGGCGCCGACGGGATTCGACTGGATCAGATCGAAGGAGCAGTCATCAGCAGCAGCGTGCCCTCGGTCACACCGTGGATCACGACGATGGTCCGCGAACGAGTCGGCATCGAGCCGATCGTCGTCGGCTCGCAGACGAACCTCGGGATCACGATCGATATCGACAACCCACACGAGGTCGGTCCGGACCGCCTTGTCGATGTCGCTGCTGCCTATGCGATGTTCGGCGGCCCGACCCTCGTCCTCGATTTCGGCTCCGCGACCACGCTAAATGTTGTCACCCGCGATGGTCGCTTCGTCGGTGGCGCGATCGCGCCCGATATTCGGGCCGCCCACGATGCGCTGGTGTCCAAAGCGGCGCGGCTGAGCAGCGTCGAGCTGGAGTTCCCGGCGCGCGTCATCGGCCACAACACAATCACAGCAATGCAGTCCGGAATCATGTTCGGCTACGCCGGCCTCGTCGAGGGACTGATCGACCGGATCGACGCCGAGCTTGGAGAACGGACAACCGTTATCTCCACCGGCGGATTCGGCGGCGTCTTCCTGGAACACTGCTCCCGCATCAGCCAGTATGTGCCAGAGCTAACACTCGAAGGACTGAAGCTGATCTGGAACCGATCGCAGAAGACATCACCCCCAGGCTGAGGTCAGGAATCCCAGATCGACGTCAGGACCGAACCGACGAGCGGACGACTCCAGAAGCTCCAACGTATCAACGACGTCATTGAGATCGAGTGTCTCAACCGGTGAGTGCGAGTACCGCCGGGCGATGTTCACGACTCCCGTCGGAATGCCATCCCGCACGAGATGGACGGCCGACGCGTCGCTCGTCCCGCCATAGAACAAGGCCTCCTGGAGTGTGATTCCCGCGGCATCTGCCGCCTCACGCAGGAAATCGCGCATGCCGGGGTTGATCAGATGCCCGGCCGCTCCGCCGACGCTTGCCAATCCGAGAACCGGCCCGCCGCCGATTCGCATCCGCAGGTCCCGGTGAAAATCGACATCGGGCGTGCCACCCGATGGCACGGTATCGACGACGATCGCGGCAGCAGGATTCAGCCGATGTGCCGCCATGCGCGCCCCACGTAGACCAACCTCCTCCTGCACCGTCACAACGCAGTACAGCGTGCAGCCGAGCGATGTACCCTGTAATCGTTCCGCCAGAGTCACTAGCAACGCGCACGACACGCGGTTGTCGAGCGCCTTGCCACTGACACGGTCCGGGTTAGCGAGCCATTCCATCGGCTCGTCATACGCCACCGCGTCCCCGACGCGAATACCGAGATTCTCAACCTCAGCGACAGTATCGAAGCCCATGTCTACATAGAGTTCGCGAAACGATGGCGCCCGCCCACGTTCATCAGCTGTCTGAATGTGGCCGGCCTTCACCCCGATAACGCCGCGGTGGCCGCGTACCCGAACATGCCGGCCAATCGCCAGCGTCTCGATAAGGCCGCCGACACGCTCGATTCGCAGCATCCCGCTCGGCTCGATCGACTTCACCAGCGCGCCGATCTCGTCAGAGTGCGCGGAAATCATGAGTGTCGGTCCGCTGCCCTCGGCATTGATCCGAGCATAGAGATTCCCGAAGGAGTCTATCGTCACGTCTTCGGCAAATGGCATGAACAACTTGCGCAACTCCGACACGACCGCCTGCTCGTGGCCGGCGACCCCATCGAGGCCCGCGAGCTCCGCAAGCAGCCTGCCGATCGACTCCTTCAGCATCTGTCGCTCTTCACTGGTCTCCATTGTGTGCCCTTTCCCGATCATCCGGCCCCGCCTCGGTATAATACCCCTGCACCCGATACGCACGGTTGCCGGCGGTCCCCGGAGATACCGGGGCGACCACAACAGATCCAGGCGCGAGCCTCCGTCGCGGCCCCTGGTCAGCATCAACAGGGGTGGTCTCCGGACGCGGCGGTCTCCACAGGGCTTGCGGCTACGTTCGGGAGGTGGATTGTGATGACGTACCCCGTCGAACGCATCAGAAACATCGGTCTCTTCTCACATGGTGGCGCTGGTAAGACGTCAATGGTCGAAGCCATGCTGTACTCCAGCAAAACCATCAATCGGCTTGGCCGAATCGAAGAGGGCAACACCGTTTCCGACTGGGATCCCGACGAGATCAAGCGCGCAATCTCTATCGGGGACAGCATCGCCCCGCTGGAGTGGAACGACTGCAAGATCAACCTGCTTGACGCGCCCGGCTACGCGGACTTCCTTGGCGAAGTCAAAGCAGCTATGCGAGTGGTCGACACCGCCCTCGTGCTTCTGGATGCCTCGGCCGGCGTTGAGGTCGGCACCGAGTATGCCTGGCGCTTCGCCCGAGAGCGGAACCTGCCCTGCATTGTCGCGATCAACAAGATGGATCGAGAGAATGCCGACTTCGGGGCCGCCCTGCAGTCGGCACAATCACTCCTGGGGAATAACGTCGTTCCACTCTCTATCCCGATCGGCAGCCAATCAACCTTCCGAGGCATCGTCGATCTCCTGCACATGCGCGCGGAGCTGTTCGCCGACGACAAGAGCGGCGCGACAACCGAAGGTGAAATCCCGGCCGATATGCTCGACGCGGTCGAGACCTACCGGCTCGCGCTGGTCGAAAAGATCGCAGAAAACGACGAAGAGCTGATGCTCCGATACCTCGAGGACGACGAGCTGACTCCAGACGAGCTTGCCGCTGCGCTGCGCGCATCGGTGCGCCGTGGGGAGATCGTTCCTGTCCTTGCTTCTGCCGCGACTGCCAACAGAGGCATCAACAGCATCCTCGACGCAATCGTCGATTTCGCCAGCCCGCCGGGGCCAACGACCGCCCGAATCGCCAACGGCGACGAGGTCTCGCTCGCCGCCTCTGTTGGCGAACCGGCGGCAGCGTTGGTCTGGAAGACCATGGCCGATCCATTCGTCGGCCGGCTGACGTACTTCCGTGTCTACGCTGGCACGCTCAAGTCCGACTCGCATCTCTGGAACACCACCCGTAATCGCGACGAGCGCATCGGCCAGCTGTATCTCATCCGCGGCAAGGAACAGATTGCCGTCCCGGAAGTTGGGGCGGGCGACATCGGCGCGGTGGCGAAGCTGGCTGAGACCAGCACCGGTGACTCGCTGTGTGATGCGTCGCGGAAGGTGGTTCTGGCGGGCATCCAGTTTCCCGCGCCCCTGTTCACGGCGGCCGTGTCACCACGGTCGAAGTCGGACCTCGACAAGATGGGGTCATCGCTCCAGCGACTGGTCGAGGAAGATCCGACCCTGAAGCTCGGACGAGACCCCCAGACTGGAGAGACACTGGTCAGTGGCCTGGGCGAGAGTCACGTCCAGATCGCGCTGGAGCGCATGGCGCGCAAGTTCGGCGTGAACGTCGAAATCGGGTTGCCGACCGTCCCCTATCGGGAGACAATCCAGCGCGCGGTCACCCACATTGAATACAAGCACAAGAAGCAAACCGGCGGTCACGGGCAGTATGGGCACGTCTTCATCGACATGGCGCCGAGCGAGGGTGACTTCGAGTTCGACGAGACGATCTTTGGTGGGTCTGTCCCCCGACAATACATCCCCGCCGTCGAGAAGGGCATTCGAGAAGCGCTCGGTGAAGGCATTCTCGCAGGGTTCCCGGTCGTCAACATCAAGGTAACGCTTACCGATGGCTCGTACCACGCGGTCGACTCCTCCGAGATGGCGTTCAAGCTCGCCGCCTCGCAGGCATTCAAGAAGGCAGCGCAGTCGGCGAATCCTGTCATCCTCGAGCCGGTCATGAAGCTCGAGGTTACCGTGCCCGAGGGATACACCGGGGATGTCATGAGCGACCTGACGACCAAGCGCGGTCATGTCACCGGCATGAACCCCGGCGATGATGGCACGACCACGATCGTCGCGGATATCCCGGCTGCCGAGATTCAGCGATATGCGACCGATCTGCGATCGATTACCCAGGGCCGCGGAACGTTCCGGGTTACCTTCGATCACTATCAACAGGTCCCAGCGCACCTCACGTCGTCAATCGTCGCTGCCCACAAGACTCGACACGACGGGTAGGATCGGGTTATCCAACGCAGAAAGACCGACCGCGGGCCGGCCTGTTCGTTCGAACAGGCCGGCCCGCCCACGAAAGGCACACGATGACCGCCGGTTCGCGTAGCCCCGCCAGCAATCAGCGGCAGTTGCTCGACGCCAACATCACACTCGTATTCGACGGTGGATCTCTTGGCAATCCCGGAAAGGGATATGGCTCGTTTATCGTCCAGGGACTCATCGAGACGCCTCAACCCGTCAGGCTGGAATTCTCCGGCCGGCGAACCAACAACGAAGCCGAGTACATGACATTGATCGAAGGGTTGCGGCAGATTGCCGCTCGCGCCGAGGCCGACGGGCATCGGTTGAATGCCATAATGATTCGCGTCTATAGCGACTCGAAGCTCGTCGTTGAGCAGGTGTCTGGCCGCTGGAAGGTGAAGAGCGAGGGGTTGAGACCTCTTCATGCCGAGACGCGCTTGCTCCTCAGCCGCTTTGGGTCATGGGAGCTGTCGTGGCATCCGCGCGCCGAATCAGTTCGCCGCCTCGGTCACTGACGCATGATCGATTCTCCCACCACACCCGAGACCGAGCTGCGGATGTTGCCCCTTGTTCTCGAGACTTGCGACGGCGAGTCGATCACGATCCGCGGTGGTCCGGCGCTGATTCTGGTCTATCGTGGTCACTGGTGAGCTCACTGCCGGAGACAGCTCGGCGAGCTGTCCACTGTTGCCGACACACTCCGTCTATTTCGGGCGCGCATCATCGCGATCAGCGCGGATAGCGAGGCAGGCTGTCGATCGATGGCAGAGATGACTCGTCCCCCGATCGAGCTCTTTCGCGATCCCGAAGCTCGCTGGATCCGCGCAATCAGTCGGTACGACCCAGGCGAACATGAGCACCTCGCGGCGCTGCCTGCGATGTTCGCCATCGACGAGGGCGGACAGGTTCGCTATCGTTACCTCAGCCGAAACGCGGGCGATCGTCCCTCGACGGCGTTGCTGCTCCTCGCGGCCGAGTCAATTTCTGGCATACCTAGTGGATCGGATCGATCTTGAACCATCCCAACGGTCATGTACGACAGCGCGTCGCATCACTCTCGCTGACGATTGCGCTCGGATACATCCCGGTAGTCATGCTGACCTCGTCACTAGCATTTCGCCGGTCGAAGCCGAAGCCCACTCACGACGACGCGTTCGCCGATCTGTTCGGCGTGCTAGCCACCCTCTACCAGGCCGCAGCGCAGATGAAGACGGAATGGCAGAACAACTGGGTTGCGCGTGCCGCCGATAAATTGCCACTCCGCTACGGCTTCGGAAGCGCGATCGCCGAAAGCGGCGGCCATGACGTCCGATTTGCCACACGGCTCCTGCAACGCAATCGCTGGAAGGCACGGATCGATCCGCTCTTTTCCGCGACCGATATCACGAGGCTCGCGGACTTTGAATCGGTGGCCGGCTCGATCTCAGAACAACTGGCGCTGCTTGTGAGCACGCACCGGAATCGGCTTCGTGACGACGAGATTGACTGGATTGTCGCGGCAATCGAACAATTCGACGGGGCCACCCGGCACCGTCGAAAGGCTGCAGCGGTCGGTCACCTTACACCCCATGACATCGCCGCGGCAGTCTATCAACCGATCTACATCGCAATCCAGTTGAGCAATCGATTAGCCGAACGACTGTTCCGCGAGTGGGAAGCCGAACAGTAACCCGGCCCGCCGGCGCGCGCCCCGGTGTGTTGTGACCTCCGCCTGCGCCATGCTATGATTCCCCGCGCGGGCGGTTAGCTCAGCTGGTTAGAGCGCTACGTTGACATCGTAGAGGTCACTGGTTCGAGTCCAGTACCGCCCACCACATCCCAGGCAGGCAACGACCGGGACGAGTACCGGGACGGAGGCCACCAGAGACGCGGGATCACTGTCTGCAAGTCCCGCATGGCCGATGACCGCGAAAACCACCCGTGAGCCGGGCACCGAACCTCTGGTTGGTAGGCTGCCCCGACTGCCCTCGTTATCGGGCAACCCGAGCGACGCACTGCGTCGGAAGCAGGGTGGAACCACGCCAGACGCCTACAGCGCCTGCCGTCCCTTATGGATGGCAGGCGTTTTGTGTTGTCCCGCCGAAGGGACTGCGACGATCGACGAGACGCTTATCAGCGGGGGTTGCCTGGCAGCCCATGGAGTCAGAAAGGGACGATACACAATGTCCGATCACGCATCCGTATCAACCGACATTCAGACGGCAGTCGACAACCCCGAAGAGCTGGATCTCGCCAGGATGAGGCATTCCGCAGCTCATGTCCTCGCCGAGGCAATGCTCGAGATCTTCCCGGGCGCCGGTCTCGCGATCGGGCCGGCAATCGAAAATGGCTTCTACTACGACTTCGAGCTCCCGCGTTCGCTCACGCCAGAAGACCTCGACGACATCGAAAAACGCATGCGAAAGCATATCTCCGCACCCGAACGATTCCAGCGCGCGGAGCTCAGCCGAGCAGACGCGCTCGCAGCTTTCGCCGGCCAACCCTACAAGCTGGAGCTCATCCACGACCTGCCTGAGAATGAGGTCATCTCGACGTACACCAATGGCTCATTCGTCGATCTCTGTCGCGGGCCTCATGTTGAGGACACCGGCAAGATCGGCGCGTTCAAGCTGATGAGCATCGCGGGCGCATACTGGCGGGGCGACGAAAAGCGACCGATGCTGCAACGCGTGTACGGCACCGCATGGAAAACGCAGGAGGACCTCGATGCCTATCTGCACCAGCTCGAGGAAGCTCGCCGGCGAGACCATCGCAAACTGGGGCGCGAGCTCGGCCTGTTCACCATCTCAGATGAAATCGGAGCCGGGATTCCGATCTTCTTCCCGAAGGGCGAGATACTCCGATATCTCATGGAGGGCTACGTCCGGGACGTTCAGACGCGTTACGGGTATGACCACGTCTGGACGGGCCACATCGTCAAGGAGGAGCTCTACCGCCGCTCTGGCCATCTGGAGCACTACTCCGATGTCATGTTCCCACCGATGGACGACGAGGGAACGGTCTATCGGCTGAAGCCGATGAACTGCCCGTCACACATGACATTGTTCAATCAGCAGCTTCACTCATATCGCGAGCTCCCCCTACGATACGCCGAGTTCGCCACACTCTACCGTTATGAAAAGTCCGGCGAGCTGAGTGGGCTGACGCGTGTCCGATCGCTCACGCAGGACGATTGCCATATCTTCTGTACGCCGGATCAGATCGGCGTCGAGTTCGGTCGAGCGCTCGATCTGATCTCCGAAATTCTCGCAACATACGGAATGACGGACTATCGCATCCGATTATCCCTGCGTGGTGAAGAAGGCAAGTACGTCGCCGACGACGACAAGTGGCAACAGGCCGAAGACGCGCTACGGGCCGCGCTGGATGCCAAGGAGGTCGCCTACGACCCGGTCGAAGGCGAGGCCGCGTTCTATGGCCCGAAGGCGGACTTCATGGCCAAGGATGCGCTCGGGCGGGAGTGGCAACTGTCGACGATCCAGGTCGACTTCATTCAACCCGAGCGGCTCGGCTGCAAGTACATCGGCGAAGACGGGCACGAGCACACGCCGGTCGTCATTCACCGTGCGGTGACCGGATCGACCGAGCGCTTCCTCGGCGTGATGATCGAGCACTTCGCCGGCGCGTTTCCCGTGTGGCTCGCGCCGGTCCAGGCAATCATCATTCCGATCGCCGACCGACATCAGACATATGCCGAGAGTGTCGCCCAGCGACTACGAATGCGCGGGTTCCGCGTCGAGGTGGATCTCGGCAGCGATCGCATGCAGAACAAGATCCGTGTTGCGCAGCAGCAAAAGATCCCGTTCATGCTGGTTGTCGGTGACAAAGAAGCTGAGGCAGATGCGGTTGCCGTCCGTTTGCGCTCTGGAGAAAATCTCGGCGCAACGCCAGTCGAACAATTCATCAACCTTCTCGGCGGACTCGTCGATAGCAAGTCACTGTCGCTCGTCGAGTAGCCATTGATTCCTCGTATCCTCCGGGCGCTGGCGGACTGTCGCCAGCGCCCGAGCGACCGGTGGCTAGCGCGCGGATGAAGGGCACGGGATGTTACCAGAGGATCGTCGTGAGCGGATGCGGCGCTACCGGCTGTGGCTGGTTGTCGGCAGTCTTCTGCTTGTCACCTGGACTCTCTGGACTGCCCGTGAGGCGCTCTTCCCGTTTATCATCGGGCTGACAGTCGCCTACCTGCTCCAACCCCTCGTCAACCGCGTTCAACGCATGATTCCACCACGCGGCGTTCTGGTTCGGATCCGACGCACTCTCGCGGTGATCGTCGTGTACGGTGTTGCGCTCGGCGTCCTCGGTCTTAGCCTCTACGTGTTCGGAACCCGGATCGCACACGAGACGATTGACCTCGTAGAGAACATGCCCGGCTATGTTGACATGGCGCGTGATGAGTTCCAGTCCTGGAACGACTGGTATCTGGAGACAATCCCGGCAAGTGTTCGCCTGAAAATCGAGGAGAACCTCGACGAGGCCGGCCGCGTGGCTTCGTCAGCGATCCAGGCGACCCTCCTCGCGACGGTCGGCACCGTCCAGAGGGCAGTCGGACTGATCGCTGGGCTGGCTCTCCTGCCACTCTGGATCTTCTATCTGCTCAAGGACCAGGGTAAGGCGTTCGACTTCTTTTACCGGCTCTGGCCACGTCCGCTGCAGCGCGATGTTCGCAATATCGTCGGCATCGTCGACGGCGTCCTCGGGTCATACATTCGCGCCCAACTGTTCCTCGGGGTCGTTGTCGGAGTCGTGACGCTGATCGGGCTGGTCGTCCTTGATATTAAGTACGCCGCGCCACTCGCGATCCTTGCCGGGATCTTCGAGATGGTTCCGATCCTCGGACCCTGGCTCTCGTTCATCGCAGCCGCGATCGTCGTGCTCGCAACCGACCCTGAGAAGATCTGGATCGTCGCGATCCTCTTCCTGTTGATCCAGCAAGTCGAGAATACGTTTCTGGTGCCCAAGATCCAGGGCGATGCTGTCGATATAAACCCGGCAGTCATCATGGTGCTCCTGGTCGTCGGCGGCGCGCTGATGGGCGTCATCGGTGTCGTCGCAGTCGTGCCGCTTGCCGCGATCGCGAGAGACGTTTTCATCTACGTCTATAACCGGCTGACAGAGGAAGCTCACAGCAGCGACGCACTCCCCCCTCACGGCCATATTCCCGAATAGCCTCCAGTTCGGAGGCTACCGTCGGATATCCGACTCATCCGCGGCGAAGATCGACGCGAGCTCGGCAATGAATCGCTCATCGTCATCGATCTCCATCTGGTAGGCGGCATCATCCGCGCCGAGGGGGCTTGCGGGGAGCGAGAAGCGCACCCAGCCCTCGGCAGCCGCCACACACACGAACTCGGTCACCCGGATTTCAAATTTCGCGTAGGTGACTGGCGGCGCGAGAATCTTGTAGTACCGCTCGCCCATCCCGTTCGCGGTCCAGATTTGCCGGATCATCTGACGGTGACGCGCTGCGATTCCCGACGTGCTCAGCTCCTGCGCGAGAAAGCCGCGCACGAACGCTGACATCCAGCCCAGCTCACGCATCTCATCGGAGCAGATCGGACAGAGCCCGCCAGGAGCATCCGGATAGTCAAATGAACGCTTGCATCGGTAACACCACAGGAATGTGCGCTTTGCCATGGTCTATGCTAAACCGCCTCGAATGCTGGATACTTGCCAGCGGCCACTGTCTCGTTTCGGCTGATTCGGTTGAGGCCAACGCGTACGCGGGCTGACCCAGCAGGGCCCCGCATCAGTTGAACCACCGCCAAGGATACAGGAGACGAATGCTCGCACTACATAACGCCTTATACACGACGCTATTGATGTTGACGGGCGGGCTCACGGTGTGGGCCTTTTTTCTGCTGATCACTGGACGTCCGATCGACGGAGCCTATCGGTCGACGTATGTGCTGATGATCGGCGCTGCGATCGGCCAGGGCATCGTTGGGATCGTGATGCTCCTGGAGGGTCTCCGGCCCGGACAGAGCTTTCACTTCCTCTACGGCGTCAGTCTGGTTGTGTTCACCGGATTCGGCTACGCCTGGGCAACGCGGGGGGACGCCAGACGGGAGACCGTCACATTGGCTGTTGCCGCGCTCGCCGCGTTCGGGCTGATCCTTCGAGCGGCCGCGACCGCCCACTAAGTGGGCGGTCGCGTCTCTCAGGTCTTCATTGCGACAGGCGCCAGCCGAAGTCTATTCCTCGTCGGATTTCCGGTCAGCCCAGCGCTGGACGACATGTGTCAGCCAGATGCCGACGATCATCAGTGGGAAGACGAGCAACAGCTCCATCTGCTCGGTTGCGCGAAATAGCATCGGTCGCCCTCTCTTCGCCTGTGTGACGGCGCTACTGCAGCGTCTTAATGAAGGCGATGACCGCGTTGATTTCGTCATCGCTCAACTGGAACGGCGGCATGACCGGCGCGAAGCCCTTCACGATCTTGGCTTCGGGCTGAAGGATCGATTCCTTGATGTACGCGTCGTCGGCTGTCACCGTCGACCCGTCCTCGAGCGTCACCTCGTGACCGTAAAGTCCCTTCCAGGACGGTCCGGTCTTCGGCGTGCCGTCGATTGAGTGGCACGCGGCGCACTTCTCCTGATAGATCTGCTGGCCCTGCTGGGCGAGCGGGTCCGAGATAGGCGACGCTGCCGATGTGGGCACCGGCGGCGGTGTCGGAGCAACGCCACCATGTTGCGACAGGACATATGCGTCGACCTTCGCCCAGTCACCGCTGTGGATCAGGTTCAGCACATCAGTAACCTGCTGCTCGGACAGCGGGCCACCGTCTGCCTGTCCCCAGGCGGGCATGATCGTCGGGCCGCCGCGCTCCAGAGTCTTGCGCAACACTGGCTCGCGCTGATCCCAGGCGGTTCCGGCTTCCTGGTTCAACGCGACATTCAGCGGGACACCTCGGCGTCCCTGTGCGCTGCCGTCCGGTCCGTGACATTCAACGCAGAACTGCGAGAAGATCGCCATGCCCCGGTCGACCGACTCGGTGAGCTTTTCTTCCTCAGCTGAGCTCCGCCGGTGTGGTTCGTTGAAGAGGTAGATTATGACCAGCGACGCAATGACGACCAATCCGATCGCAACAAATGCCGCTTGACGTTGAGACGATCCCACTCGCGTTAGTCTCTCTCTACCTTCATCACCAGCGAACCGGTGATCCGAACGCCGACGATCCCAGCGATGCGACCGCTATCCAGGAAGCTTGGTCGCCTCATTCGGATGGAACTCCTGTCGCTCGATAACGTGATCGGGATTCGTATCTACAACGAGATTCGATCCCTCGATTGTGATCGGAAACAGATCCATTGCACGCGGGGCTGGCCCGGCGATCCGGTTGCCATGTCGATCGTAGACCGACCCGTGACACGGGCAGTGGAAGTCGCCTTCTCCGGCATTCCACGGCACCGTGCAGCCCAGGTGGACGCACTTCCAGTACAGCGCCAGAACGCCGTCGTCATTGTTGATGATGTAGAACTTGCCGTCGCGATTCACCAGCGGATCGGCGCCAACAGCAGGCACCGCCGAAATCGGCACATTGATCGGCTTGCCAAACGCCCCGGTCTTGTTCGGCCAGAAGAACACAACAAAGCCGCCGGCCAACTCAAGCAAAACAATCCCGACGCTGCCCAATACCGTATTCCGCAAGAACGAGCGACGAGTCACACGCCGTGTCCCGACACCTTCATGCAGTCGGCTCAGCAGTGCCGCGATCCCTGAAATGACCGGCGCCAAGACCAGTCCCGTGATCGTCCGCAACAGCGCTACCATCCGAAGTTCCTCACTCCTTGACGCGCCCTGGGTCGGCGCGTGCATCCACTCGCGCCGACTAGTGATGTGCCGCGTGCTGCAGATCCACCCACGGCCAGTACAGCTGCAGCGCCATGCCGTAGCCTCGGAAGAACGTCCCCATGATCGTCAGGAAGAAGTAGGTCGCTACGAAACCGGTAAACAACCCGATGATCAACTCTCGTCGTGTTGGTCGGTAGATTCTCTGGAGCAGCACGACCAGAATCAGTGAGAACGCGATCATGACGATAACCGGGATCACCTTCTCATAGATGATCTCTGGCACCTTGCCCTGCAGCGACTTGGTGACGCCGATGTAGGCGTCGAACATGATCAGGCCGAACTCGACGACGACAGTGAAGATCGCGGAGAACCAGACGATCTTCTTGCCTTTGTCTGACGTAAACAGCACGCCGACCCCGAGTGGCGATCGATCGACGAACGGAATCGCTGCGATCAGCACGAGCGCAGCGGTCGGCACGATCACGCCGGCCAACGCCGGGTGCATGTGCAGCAGCAGCTCCTGCAGGTTCAGGAAGTACCACGGCGCTTTCGCCGGATTCGGCGTAACCGTCGCGTTCGCCTGCTCAACGAGCGGCGGGTTGAACATGAACGAGAGTCCGAGGAGCAGGACGAGGAAGATAACCGCGCTCAGCGCCTCGACAACCACCAGCGAGGGCCAGACCATGACCTCGTCTTCCGCGAGATCGGTCGGCCGCGCCGCGGTCCGCCCTCTTACAAGCTCAAGCAGTCGCTGGCGTTTCTCTTCGCTGATGCTCGGCGCCTCTACAGCGCCGGATCGTGCAACTTCAGCCACTGGTGCTACCCCTTCTTCGCCCCATCAGTCGATCTGAGTCACGACCAGGTCTACATCGGACCCGAGATGCCGCCGTCCTTGCGAATACGCCAGAAGTGCACGGCCATCATCACTGCTGCAGCGAGCGGCAGGAAGATCACGTGGAGCGTGTAGAACCGAATCAGTGTGCTCTGGCCAATCTCCAGGTCACCAACGAGCAGGAACTGCACTTTGGGACCAATGAGCGGCGCGGCCTTCGCCATGTTCGTGCCGACCGTGATTGCCCAGTACGCGAGCTGATCCCATGGAAGAAGATATCCGGTGAACGACAGGAGAAAGGTCAGGAAGAGGAGGACGACCCCAACGACCCAGTTGAACTCCCGCGGCGGCTTATACGAACCGGTGTAGAAGACACGGCACATATGCAGGAAGACGGCGATCACCATGCCGTGCGCGGCGTAGCGATGCAAGTTGCGCATGAGCTGCCCGAAGGTGACCGAGGCTTCAATGTCCTGCATGTTCTGCCACGCCTGGTTGGTCGATGGAACGTAATAGAACATCAGCAACACGCCGGTCATGACCAGGATCAGGAACATAAAGAACGAAAGGCCACCGAGGCAGAACGTGTAGGTGACCTTCGTCGCGTAGCGTTTGATCTTCACGGGATGAAGATGCAGGAAGACGTTCGAAGCGATGATCAACGCCTGGTTGCGCTGAGTATCGGGATATCCGTGTCGCACGATCGAGCGCCAGAGTGCGCTGCTTGTCACACGATCGGCGATCGTCTGCTCTCGTCGCATCGTTCCCCTCGTCTCAGCCCGCGAGTCCGCGGCGCCAACCCATCGACCCCGTACATCCGACCGCGACGCCCGATCGACCAACCGACCAGGATCGCTGTTCGTGCCTGCGACGTGACATGTTACCCGATCTTCAGGCCAGGCTCAGAATGATGAGCGACACCAGCGATGTTTGGCCTGTGGAACGAGTAACGCGCACCCCCATCGGTCGGGACGCTACCCGACGATCTGTGGGGAAATCTGTGGCGCAGTATAGCATAGGCCAATCGCTGCGCCAGACGTTCAACCGACAACCTTCGCGCCGTCGTTGTCGACTGCACGCGCCCTGCGCATGCATCCGCGTATCTGCCCGACGCTCTAGTGATGACTTCCTTCGTTGTGCGCGGATCTGGTCCGCAGTTGCGGGAATAGAATCACCTCGCGGATCGACTGCTGATCTGTGAGGAGCATCGCCAACCGATCGACACCGATCCCGAATCCGCCTGTTGGCGGCATGCCGTACATCAGAGATCGCACATAGTCCTCGTCGATCGGCATCGCCTCTTCGTCGCCCTGTGCCCGGTCCCGCGCCTGCTCAAGGAACCGCGCCATCTGGTCCATCGGGTCGTTCAGCTCTGAATACGCGTTGCAGAGCTCAATCCCACCGATGAACACCTGGAAACGCTCCACGATTCGCTCCGACTCAGGCGACTGCTTGGCGAGCGGAGAGAGTTCCACCGGGTAGTCGATCAGAAACGTCGGCTGGATCAGATGGGGCCGGACGAACGTCTTCATGAGCTCATCGACGATCCGGGGCCAGACTGTCGTCGGCTCGACATCAGCGCCGCGCTCCCGTGCGAGCTCGTACAGCGTCTGCTGATCGCGCACCTTGGTGAAGTCGATACCGGTCGCCTCGAAAATCGCGTCCGCCATTCGCAGCCTGCGCCATGGTGGCGCGAGGTCTATCTCGTGGCCATCGTAGGTGATCTGGGTCGTGCCACGAACCTCCTGCGCAACACCCGAGACCATGCGCTCGGTCAGGTCCATCACGTCGCGATAGTCAGCGTAGGCCATGTAGAACTCGAGTTGCGTGAACTCAGGGTTATGTCGTGTATCGACGCCTTCATTCCGGAAGTCCTTGCAGATCTCATAGACCCGCTCGAAGCCGCCGACGATCAATCGCTTCAAATAGAGCTCATCGGCAATACGGAGGTAAAGTGTCTGGTCGAGCGCGTTGTGGTAGGTCGTAAACGGCCGCGCGTGGGCGCCACCGTAGATCGGCTGCAGTGTCGGGGTCTCGACTTCGAGGAACCCCTCGCCATCGAGAAACCGGCGGAGCGCGGTGATCATTCTCGCGCGGGTGACGAAGATGCTCCGCACGCCCGGGTTTGAGAACAGATCTGCGGATCGCTGGCGATAGCGAAGCTCAGTGTCTGTCAGTCCGTGCCACTTCTCGGGTGGCGGTGTGACAGCCTTGGAGAGCATCGTCCACGACGCCGCTTCGACGGTCACTTCGCCGGCCCGGGTGCGGAACAGATGACCCGCGACCTCAATGAAGTCACCGAGGTCCACCATGTGGATGAACCGATCGTAGTTCTCCACGCCGACGATATTCGCGCGAAGGTACACCTGTAAACGCCCGTGGCCATCTTCAATGTGGGCGAACGTCGCCTTGCCCATCTGGCGAAACGACATGACCCGGCCGACCACAGCGACTTGCTCCGGGTCACGCCCATCTGGCCAGCCACCCTCGCCCGATTCGTACCTCACGAGCACGTCACTGGCCGTGTGGGTTCGCGTCGATCGTGCCGGATATGGTTCGATCCCCTGTTCTCGCAGCGCATCCACCTTCGCCAGGCGGACGAGCTGCTGCTCACTCATCTCCATGGAACACCCCCCTTGTAGATACGTCGTCTCAGCGCGTGAAGTTGCGCGCGTGAAACGACCGCGAGCCTGTGCGCGGGCCCGCGGTCGATACTCATCCCAATTCGTGGGCCATGAGGCCCTACTGAACGGACTTGATGAGATAGACGGTTTGCCCGCCGGGCGCGGAGACGATAACGCTATCGCCGGCGTGTTTACCGAGGAGGGCTGCCCCGACCGGTGAGACATCCGAGATTCGTCCCTGCCGGGGATTGGTCTCCTGCGGACCGACAATCGTCCAGGTCTCTTCAACGCCTTCATCATCGACGAGTGTCACGATCGACCCGAACCCGACCGCTCCAGGCGCGCCAGCGCGCTCGACGATTTCCGCGGTTGCCAGAAACTGGTCAATCTCGCGAATACGAGAGTCAAGCTGAACCAGCTCTTCCTTGACATCCTCGTACTCACTGTTGTCAGAAACGTCACCGTCCGCCGAAAGCTCCTGAATTCGCGCCAGAAGCTGAGGTCGCTTGACAGAGCGCAACAGATCGCGCTCGCCTTCGAGATCGACCTTACCCGCCGGTGTCAGCTTGGCCCGCTCATCTGTTGCCATGGCGTCTTTACTCCCCCGACTTCGCGCCCGCGAAGCAGTCAGAAGATACAATAAACGGCCGCAGATGCGGCCGCCGAAGTGGGCACGACTGGGCTCGAACCAGTGACCTCACGGATGTGAACCGTGCGCTCTGACCAACTGAGCTACGCGCCCGTAGACTGTGGCGCGATTATATCACGCCACAGTGCTATCGATTTCAGCCTGGTCTCAGCTCGTTACGCCACTCAGCGCGCTCGTGGCGGCGCGAACAGCGTGACGGATACGATTAATCGAGCGACGTAGAGCGTGCGACGAGCCCCAGAGCTCATCATCGCTCATCTCGACCAGCGGACGATGTGGACGCAACGCCGGGAGTGATTCCGCGCCGAGCGCGAGATCGTGGCCGAACTCACCACTCAACGTGTAATTCGCCGGAACCAGCGCTTTCGTCGCTGCAAGAATCGCGGCGCTGATCCGCGCAGCCTGGTCGGACGTGATCTCGCCGGCCGCGAGTGTCGCGACTGCGTCCGCGGCCTTTCGCGCCTCAGTGAGGTCAGCGATCAGCGCATCGAAGCCAGGATCGTCAGCATCGCTGCCCCGCGGTAGCGATGCCCAGAGCGGCACGATCTCCTGCAGCGACCGCGCCATCTCGTCGATGGCTGCGCCGGCGGACAGCGGCAGAACGGCGTCGGTAACCAGCCGGCCGACCGTCTCGACGTAGACACGAGTGTCCCGGACAAGGTAGTCCGCGTCGATCTTGTCCAGCGTATCGTCGGTTGTGTGCCACCACCAACCGAGCCCGCCGCCGCGTGCCGTCGTGCCTCCCAGGAGGAATGCCTGGTCGGCCGTCATCTCGTTGACTTCCCCCTGCTGGGACATTGACATGTAGAAGGACGAGAGACCGACTCCCCAGAACGATTGGTCGCCAGCTCGCCCGAATCGCTTGTACTCCAGCGACTGATCCACCTGTCGCCCGATGATCTCGCGCGCCAACGGGTAGCTTTCGGCCATCGTGTTCGAGCCGGTCAGGTCGGTCGCGCCAATCCCGCCGGTTGAGTCGACGTTGACGTGGGCGACGCAGCGCTCCCGAAGATCGAACCAGAATCGGTCAGCGAACCAGGTCGAGCCGGCGTACCGTGCGTGTGAATGGCCGGACCAGAACGCGAATCGCGCGCCCCGGGTGAGCTCTCCCCGATGCGCCGCGAGAATTCGAGCCGTCTCGATCATCGTCGCGTTCGCGCTCGCGTTATCCATCGCGCCGTAGTGCCACGAATCGACATGGCCACTGAACATCACATAGTCGCGGCCATCAACATCAAGATCGGCAATAAGGACCGGGATCGGCCTCCAACCAGTATCTACCTCGGTCCAGACCCGCGCTCGTCCCTTCCCGGTCTGGAGCCGCTTCTTGAGTCGCTCCCCGGCCTCCGTGTCGATCGAGAGCATCGGCACCGTCGGAACACGGTCAAACCGGTCGGGCGTCGGCGATCCCCATATCGGCGACACGATCATCTCGTGGACGTGGTCGCCGGAGATATTCACGACTGCCAGCACACCGGCTCGGGTCGCTGCGTCCGCCTTGCCCGGAGTCGCCAATCCGTCGGTCAGGACGATCTTCCCGCAAGCGCCCGCGGCAGCAAGATCACCATCCTCGCCGCGGCCGGCATAGACGATCTCACCGACAACGCCGTTTTCGCCGGTGCTCGTCCCGAAAGCGTGCGTTATGCACGGACTCAGTAACTGGTCATCAACGACGAGCGATCCGCTGACTGGTAAGCTCACCAGGCAGGTCGGCTCGTAGAACGTGGTCCGCAACCCAGCCGTCTGGAGCGTCTCGGATACGTAGTCGAATGCCTTGCGTTCGTCATCGCTCCCCGACAGACGAACCCACTGGGCTATCGCCGCGGTGTCATGCATGAGCCGATCAGCGGAGACCTCGTCGATCCACATGCCCGGCGTTGGCTTCGTCATACCGTTTCATTCCTCAAGATCTGCTAGTCGCACTCCGCAACGCACTCAACCTCGACGAGAGCGCCGGCCGGGAGCCGGGCTACCTGGACGGTCGACCGAGCCGGCTTCGCGTCCCCGAAATGATGAGCGTAAATCCCGTTGAACGCGGCGAAGTCGTCGAGGTTCGCCAGGAAGCAGGTCGTCTTGACGACACGGTCCAGAGACGAGCCGGCCGCCGCGAGGACCGCCTTCAGGTTCTCCATCACCCGTTCGGTCTGCGCTTCGATCTCACCGTCGACGAGCTTCCCCGTCGCAGGATCCAGCGGGATCTGGCCAGCGGTGAACACGTAGTTCCCGGTCTTGACGGCCTGAGAGTATGGCCCGATGGCGCCTGGCGCCTTGTCCGTTGCAACGATCGTCCCCACAGGTCTCTCCTCTACGTTCGATTCAGTCCATGCATCACGCCGGCCACTCCGGCGCGTGCCTCGGGTGCCTTCTACCACTCGCGTCGTCCGCGGTCAACGGCGCGCCCGATGATGCAGCCCTCCGTTACACTTCGCGTCATGAATTTGATCTCCGTTCCGGCACGAACGATATGACGCGCGTCACCGTCGTGATCGTCAATTACAACGGTGGCGAGACTTTGCTCCGTTGTCTCTCGGCGTTGGTCCAACAGACCAGCCGGCCCGACATCATCGTTGTCGACAACGCCTCTGCGGACGATTCACTCGCACAGATCGCTCGACAGCATCCGGCAGTCCAGGTCATACCGTTACGGCGAAACAGCGGGTTCGCTCGTGGATTCAACATCGGTGTCAGCCGGATTGATGCGGACGATGGGATTGTCGTTGCGCTGAACCCGGACACGCTGCCGAGCGCCGATTTCATCGAGCGGCTTACGGCCCCGTTCGCGAACCAGCCGAAGGTCGGCTCGGTGGCCGGCACACTGACATTTTCATCCAATCCGAAGGTCATCGCCTCGGCAGGTATCGTCGTGCACCGAAACGGCGTTGCGCTCGACGCGCGTGTCGGGGAAGCGCTGGGTAGTCTGCCGGCCGTCGAATCGCAGCCTGTGTTCGGGCCGTCCGGCGGCGCGGCGGCCTACCGTTTGCGGGTGTTTCGAGAGGTCGGCGGCTTCTGTGAGCCGTTCTTCCTCTATCTGGAGGATGTCGATCTGGCGTGGCGGATGCGGTTCGCCGGCCACGAATCGGTGTGGGTTCCTGCCGCCAAGGCACGACACGACTATTCCGCGTCGGCCGGCGAAGGGTCCGCGCTAAAGCGCCGACTCATTGCGCGAAACCGTATCTGGACTCTGGTTCGCTGTTTGCCTGTCGAGATCTGGCGGCGGGACCGTGCGGCGATCCTGACGACCGATGCGCTTGCTTCGACTTACGGCTTGGCGACGCTCGACCCAGCGCTATGGGGCAGATTGGCAGCGCTGCCGCTGTTGGCGCCGAGGCTGAGAGAGCGATGCGTCATTCAAGGACAGGCGCGAGTCAGTTGGGAGGCGATCGACCAATGGCTCCAGCCGCCGGATTCTCCGCGACGGCTTCGCGAGTTACGGCAGTTGACAGGCAACCTTGCCAATCAGTCAACTCATGACAAGCGCTAGTGGGATCGCGTAGACTGTACGTACGCTATCTCTTCGTAACCATGTGCGACGAGTAGAATTTTAGCGAATGACCTTTACGCCGAATCGACGCAGGAAGGCGTACGCGCACCCAGATGTCAGCACTTGCACGACCAACCAACGAAATCGCCCGAACCCCGGCCGAACCCAGGATCCCGCGACACATCGCCTCGGCGGTGTTGATCCTCGCCGCCACGATCTGCGTGATAGCGATCGTCGCCGGGGGATCCCTGCTGGCCTATGGCCGCCTTCAGCATGGGAACTCGATCTTCAACGGAGTCGGCGCTGCCGGCCTCGACCTGAGCGGCAAGAGCCAGTCCGAAGCGGCAGCGCTTCTCGCTGCCCGGTTCGATGACTACGCGGCGCGACCGCTGTCCTTTCAGGCGGACGGCCATAGCTTTACTGCCACCCCCGCTGAGTTGGGCGCGACGTTCGACGCCGATGCAACAGCGTCCCGAGCATTCGCGTTCGGGCGTCACCAGTCCCTCTGGCAGGAATCACGCAACTGGATTGATGCCGTCTTTGGCGGTCACCAGGTCGCGCCTGTCGTTCGCCTCGATCCTGCCCGTTTCACCGCGACGTTCGACCAGAACGCGCGTGTCGCTGCTAGTCCGCCCCGTGACGCTTCGTTCGTCCAGCGGAGCGACGGCTCGATCGCCATCGATCCTGGGGCATCTGGCCTGGAGATCGATGTCGAGGCGACCTACCAGCTCGTCGGAGAGCGCCTCACAACCCTCTCAGGCCGCCCGATCGACGTTGTGACAACCACGATCCCTCAGCAAGTTGCCGGCGATCGACTGACGTCGGCCCTTGCGGATGCATCTGCCCTGGCGGGACACCCGCTCGCGCTGGTTCTGCATGACACGACGTGGCAGATCCCC